>Ga0078972_1000826_pt2 | contig 121041 bp, 152 predicted proteins | sample YelNatPaOPGAMG01_FD_67568 | JGI IMG/M metagenome (GOLD analysis project Ga0078972, IMG submission 67568) | Hot spring thermophilic microbial communities from Obsidian Pool, Yellowstone National Park, USA - OP-RAMG-01 (SPADES assembly) (version 2) | ecosystem: Environmental > Aquatic > Thermal... | reverse complement strand
ACCAAGTTGCCCAGCAATTCGGGGTCAACGCACAAGTAATGCATCAGGCATTTAATCAGTATCTTGGCGCTGCTCAACATGTTTTGGGGGGTGGAAGTGGCGCTATTCAATCGGCTACTGGGTTTGTCCAAGCTCAAGGGTATCTTGGTAAAGACTTTGGTATAAAACAAACCAACCTAGCTGCTCTTTATGGCACATCGTCACTTCTGCAAACAGCGACCAAAAATAAGATGGGATATGATCAATTTGTAGCTATGGGTCAGACCGATCCTGCTCAATTTAATAGAATGCTTCTAGGTAATCTCCAAAGTAGGATTGATCAAAATACTTCTTTAGGATCTATTACGCCAGAGATTCAAAAATGGGCTAAGGCCAACGGTTATGATTTCTCTCATATGAATACCTCTGAATGGAATGCTGCATCTTCTTATGTACTAAAAAATAATCCCAATCAGAATTTGATGCAGATACTAAAGCCTGCCTTGAACTCATTTGCACAAGGTTTTGGTCAAGGTTTAACTCCCCAGCAAGCTATTCAAGTGATTGCCCGTTTACCTCAGCTACAGCAACAGTCCGGCAATCTTCCTCTATCAAGTCAGGCCAATTCTACAAATCTTAGCAAGGGTGTAACTGCTCATCTTTCCAATTTAGTAAATAGCTATATGCAATCTCAGACGCAACCTACAATTGGGAGATTTGGCAATATGTCTATGGGTGGTAGTACGGAACTTCATAAGATTCAGTCATATCTAAATAGCCAGCATATTAATATTGGTCAAATAAATGGTACAGAAGGAACAGCGGGTACTCGTATTCAATATGCTAAACAAATCGCCGATACAGGACAGAATTCTGGCATTATTGATCAGTTACTCCAAAATAAGAGTCAAAATAATAATGCTGGATGGGGTCATCAATTCCAAATACAAGAAAATGGCAAAACCAAGACAGTATCCTTTAATGAGCTTATGAGTAATAAGAATTATCAGAAACAAGCAGCCGCAGGCACCGCCAAGATGAATATGGGTAAAGGCAATTGGGAGAATTTGTCTACCCTATATAATAATGGTTCTAAGGTAAATGTACCGAAGCTAACCGGTAGTGTAAATGTAAACCTAAATCTAAAACCGAGCCCATATTTCCAGAAAATCATTAAGACCGTACACGCATCTATGGGAGAAACGGGGGCTACTCATTCGCTGGTGCCTCAGTCTACTACGGCGGCCCATGGTGGCTAACCCTAGACTCCCCCAACCATTTGGCAAAACCAATAATTTTGTCAATAAGGGTCCAAACCCTGGCGTGAGGTCTAGCTTTCTTGGCCGCAATCTCAGCGGCTACCAAAACGCTGTGCTCAATGGGGTACATTTTCGCCTCAATCCCACTAAAATATCATTGGACTATAGAGTAAAAGCATCAGAAACCCCTACTATTGGAGGGATGGTAGTCCAGGTATTCGGGGTGGAATTAGGGGATCTGAATATTATTGGTACTTTCGGTGCTGGTGGATGGCAAGAACAAGCCAAATTCTTAGAGGACATGATGAATCTGGCTAATTATCAGGCATCTCCTTTGGCATACGCTAAAGCCCCCCATGGACCTGTTAGATTTTTTTACCCTCAGCGTAATTATGACTTCATGGTATATCTTAAAAGCTATGGGTCAGCATCCGGAATGGCTATCGACTTTCAAAATGAAAATTTTGCTCCTGATTGGCATCTGACATTGATGATTGATGCAGATAATACCGGGGGAAATTTGGTAAGAGCAGCATCAAACGCTTATATCGCCAGACTCAAGGCGGGACTTGGATATAAGGAAACTGGATACATGGGTAATGTCTTTGAGTCCTCAACCAAGCCCATCAATGCTGGACAGGTCAATCAACAATTTGGTCTACCGGGCGAGCAAACACTTTCATCGCAAGGAGATAGTACACCACCGACTTCAGCGTCAAGTGCTCAAGGTCATGCCGGTACGGTATCGGATCCTGGCTCAATTGCTAATTATCAAGATTGGTCAGTAGCTTTACTCAAGGCATTGGGCGCCCCTCAAACAGCAGCCAATATTACATCTCTTAATAATTGGTACGGAAAAGAAGGTGGTAACTGGGGCAATACCGCCAAATACAATCCATTTAACTGTGGTTTACAACTCCCAGGGTCTGTCAATTATGCTACGGGCGCCCCCGGCTCAGGAGTACAGGCTTATACTTCTTGGCAACAGGGTCTTCAGGCATACGTAGATATCTTCACAACTACTCCTCCTCAAACTACTAATTGGTATGGACCAATCTTAAAGGCTTTAATGGCGGGAGTAGGATTAAATACAGGAGATCCGGCAGTTCAAAACTCCTTGTCCATCTGGAGTGACAAAGGCTATACATCGGTATAAGGGAGTAAAAAAATGCCTAATGATTGGGGAAGTGATGGTCCCATCTCATTACCAGAACCAAACAGCGATGAGGTTCCTATTATTCATGAGCTAGCTGGGACTGGCTTTGGAATGACCAAATTCGGCTTAGCTATTATTTTCAATCAAGCACAAAAAGATGATATGGTAAGTAATCTAATACCCCCCGACAATCATGGATAATTTATGGCTGTAGTAAAACCCCCTCTTCCCCATACCGTAAATAAGCGCTATCAATCAAGCAATCCGAACGGTACCCTCTCATACGATCGGGAGGCTTATTCAGTTAAGATTGGACGCATTCTTTATGGTATGGAGATTAGAGGTAATGAGGATTTTGCTCAAGGAGGACCATCCACGCAGGGCTATGCCTCTCATATGTTCTATACCCGCCAAGTTTTTCAATCTACATTTAGCTTAGAATTATTATTCTCCACTTTTGAAGAAAAAGAAGATTTTACTCTATGGGCGGTCAGATATATGAAAACCGCATCTGACTGGAGAAATAGGGAATTTGCTCCTTATATGCGTATCCAAGGTCCCCGAGGATTCGATTTTACGGGTATTCTAACGGATGGACCAAACAAAAACTATAAAGCTACAGATGTGGCATGGGCTATGAACCTCACTTTTAGGGGTGGTCAGCAATACGGTAGTTCGACTAAGCCTGTCACTATTTCCAGTTTTGTAGGTCCCAACAGTGCAGACCCTAATTTTGATTCTCAATCTCTATATTTCTATCCATCTGATATGAACGTCAATGCGTCTATCGGATCTGTAGAAGACAGTAAATACAATCCAACACCGGTAACAACAGTGAGTTATCCGGGTGCAGATCCTTATGCCTACTATTCTGGACCACCTCCACTTTCATCTAATCCTCGTGTGGTGGTGAGTGTTTAATGGCTATTATGGTTTACAATCCAGGTATTCGGGTGGTCATTGATTCCACCATGGCTGGTCATAACATCGATATTTCTGACGATATAGTTTCAGGTCAAGTCACTATCAATGAGAATGGTCTACATCATATGCAGATCAATCTCCTGAATAAGAATCGTAAATATGATCATGCCTTTACCCCAAATGATCGTTTTGTGATCTATATGAAGAGGATTAATGAATTGGTAGTTATGACCGGATATTTAAATTCGGTGCCTCTTCTAACTGCATGGCCTCGTTCGATCGGCATCAGTGGATACTGCGCTAACAAAAGAGCCCTTTATCATTTTTGGGATCCAGGCTCTATGGCGGCATTTAATCTAATGAGTCGCTATCAATATAGTACAAACTCAACAGATAGCGGATTGAGTGGACTAGCTAAAACCATCCTTACTGATGTGGTTGGTTATCAACCGTCGAGAATTCATATAGGTAATTTACCTCCAGCATGGCTTAATTCTATTACAAGTCAATACAATCTGGTGAATCGAGACTACGGTAACTCTTACTCTTTGCTGGGAGGAGCGGGCAGTATTGGAGGTAGCAATGCGCTAAATGGTCAAGTTAAATTAGTTCCTGGTGCTGAATTGCCTACCAGTATAGGAACGGTTACTAATATTGCTCCTAGCGGCTCTCTCAAATTTACAGACTCGGTAAACGACTTCTGGTGTGCTATGCAGTGGGGATATCTCACAAGACCAACAGGCTCACCCAACAAACAGGTAACTGAAGAAGATGCAATCAATTTTCTCAAAAAGCAAAAACTCTTTGTTGAAAATGTAAAAACTGGATCTGGGGTGGTAGTAGAACCCATAGGATGGGGACCGGTAGAGAGCCCTGCATCCACTAGTAATAGATTTTCCAATGGTACCCCTCAAAGTACACAAGAATTGAGTGTTGCTAATGCTGGAATTTGTTTATCCCAGAATGTTTTGACGGCATTGAAATTAAAGGTGGGAGATGATGTAAATATCGGGTGGGTGGATCAAAACATCACTAATCAAACTACTGTTGGTTACTATTCTCCCACCGGAATAAAGCACCCTAGTAGTCCAACATCTAATTATGGTAAGCAACTCGCATTAATGAATTCAACAAGAAGTGCGGCTGCTACTACAGCCTACACTACAGGGAGTGCCATTGGGGGACAGGTAGCGACCGCTAGTGGGCCTGCTGCTGCTGCTGCTAATTTTGCTGTAAAAATTGTGGATCAAAAAACTCCATATGTATTTGGCGCAGGCAGAGGAGGTCCGAGTGGATGGGATACCAATTTAAAAAATCTTAAGTCTACTGGAGTAGATTGCTCAGCTTTAGTTGGATGTGCATGGGAAGTTGCTGGGGTCACATTACCCGGGGACTCTCAGATGCAATACGCTCAAACAACCAACAATGGAGCAAACTGCATCCCTCCAAAAGACATACAAATCGGGGATCTCATATTCTATATAGGTGTGGGAGATGGAGGTACTTCCACATCTCCCGGTCACGTAGCTATGTACATTGGTAATGGTCAAATGGCTCAAGCTTCTGATCCCTCGGCTGGGTGCAATATCACTACAGCAGCTTTGAGTGGTAATCAATTTGTAGGCATTGGAAGAGTAAATACTCAAGGTGATACCACCAATGGATCAGCTAGCTATTCATCTACCTTAGGTGTTCAAAACACTATTGTAAGTGGTGCAAATAATGGTGGTGGAAACCAGCTAATTACTATTTGGGACTGGTTTGGTCAAGGACCAGATCCTCTTTCACAAACACTTTCTGGTGTTAGATCGCTTATGAATGATCAGCCAGTTTTGCCATATTTTGACATGATTATTAAAGCTGCTATGCGTTCGTGGTGTGCTGCACCCAATGGTGACATGATGTGTTGGTTCCCTGACTATTTCAATATCTATGGAACCGCAGCAGTTATGGATGTTCAAGCTATTGAACTAGAGGATCTAGCCATTTCTTGGTCCGACGCTGCATTGGTTACCCACCAATTTGTGGCTGGTACATCTACGCCAACTATTTTGGGTCCCAGTCCCGGTGGTCCCATTCAAGCATTCAACATAGCTACCACTATGGGTATTGCTACGGTCGAGCAAGTAGAACTATTAGGAGAATTATTCAATCTCCCAGCCGACCAAGCTACATCTAAGTTATCTCAATCAATTATAGACAGATTCGGAATTCGTCCTAACTTCCAACCAATGGAAACACTGGTGAGCCCAGAAGCTACTTTTTGGTATGCGGTCTACCTTTTTCAAATGAACTGGGCGAATCAGTTTAGCGCTACTGTACCTATTACATTTATGCCTGAACTATACCCTGGGATGATTATGCGTGCTGTTGATTTCGGGTTCCAAGCATATGTCAAAAGTGTAACCCATACCTTTGATTTAACAGAGGGTGGCGGATTCAATACTGAAGTTACCATTATGGCTCCTTCAAAATATGGACAGGCGGGTGCGGGTCTATATGATGTAGTCAAGGGCGGCTATGGAGGAATGATGTAATGAAAGCTCTCGGCACCCCCCAACAATTTATCAATACGACCGGTTTCCCGGTTCAGGCATATGTTGTGGGAATCGACAAATCTCAGGCTGGCAATGTCAATTCGGATCCAAAAGGAATTGCTGTCACAGTCGATCAATTCAAAGTGCTACGTCAAGTGGGTGTATCGACATATGTAGGGTCTGGAGCATATCCTCAGGTTGGAGAAACCTGGACTTTAAATAAGGATCGAGGAACCTGGACATTTGGCGCTCGGATGGTGCAAGTAGAGCCTCAAGCATCTGACATTATAGGGGTGGTTTTAGCCCTTCAAGATTTAGGCTTCTTAAAGTTTACTGGAGATTGGAATGAGTTAAGGGGAACATATCCATTAGGATATACTTCCACAGGAACAGGAACCGCTACTCCGATAGGGGTCACCGCATTATCCCTCACTTGTGATACCAATACATATATTAGATGGTCTTACAGCTTAGGTTTAGTTAACACAAATACTACTGGCTCAGTAAGCTATAATGCGGTCTTTTTAGAAGATGGAAAAGAAATATCTCCACAAGCAGTAAGTGTTTTTGCGGGAGATTATGACACAATTGCCGATTTTGGACAGCTAACAACTACCCCCGGTTCTCATACCTACACAGTAACCATCTCGGTTTTGAATGGTAATTCCACCAATTATACGAATGGTAAGTTAGAAATTATGAGTATACCGATTATTTAGGATAAACTGAGCGTTATGGATACATGGCAAATTTCAAATGGTGATTTAGTATTAGGATCGGGTGGGTTTGCCACCCTCACTGGGAATAAAAAGGTGGTACAGGATCTTAGTTGTGCTGTTATGGAGCCTTATGGATCTGATCCCTTTCATCCTGGGTGGGGAAGCATCATAAATAATTTTGTGGGATATGCTTCTACATCAGATGTTTCAACCCTGGTCAACTCAGAATTGAATCGTTTGGTATCTAATTACATTTCAGTGCAACAATCTAAAATGCAATCGCTAGCTAATGCAGGATTAGCCAACCAATATAATGACAATGAAATTATCTCTGGTGTCAACTCTATCAACGCAACTCAAAATGGGGACACCATTCAAGCATCGGTATCTGTTCAAACTAGCAGCGGTGCGGTTCTATCTGTGAAAACAAATACTAACAGCAACGCTACCACGATTGGGTAATCTATGCCATCAGCTTCCGATATTGCTTCTCAAATAACACAAGGGCTATTGGTCACAGAGCCTAATTTGGATACCAGTATTGGTACGCCGTTACGTAAGGTAATTGATCAATTTTCTTCTCAGCTTTCGTCTGCGTATGTCAATCAATACTTTATAAACAATCAGTATGATATTTCTTCTCTGACAGGAACATCACTAGATGATTTCGTAAATGAATTTGGCTTTACCAGATTTCCAGCTACTAGAGCTAGCGGTGTAGTCACTTTTACGACACCATCACCAGCAACCCAAGCTATCTCTATTCAAGCTGGCACAACAGTTTCTACTAATAGTAGCCCTGTAGTTAAATTCACCGTAATTACTACCTCGACATTATCACTGGGATCTGTGAGTGTAGATGTGCCAGTGGTGGCAACTGTAGCTGGCTCTACGGGCAATGTAGAGGCTAATCAAATCAATGCTATCACTACCCCTCTCAATGGTATCACAGCAGTTACTAATACCTCCGCTACTTCGGGAGGCAATGATGCTGAATCAGACCAATCCCTAATTAACAGATTCAAAAATACCGTATTCCGTAACTTAGCAGGTACAGTTTCTCAGTATTTGGGAACGGCTCTAGAAAACCCCAATACCACGGCGGCTAACGTGATAGGTGCCTATAAAGTATGGGATGAACAATTACAGGTAATTAATGGGACTGGTCAATCAGAGGTTCAATCCGCCAAATATATCTATGATCAAAATTATGTGTTTGGTCCCAGTATCAGTGGTGGGGACCTTTTGACGCCTAATGTTAACTATACCATCAATCCAAATACATACGCATTGAGCGCACCTAGCACTAGCTCCCCGGATAACTTTGCCGTATCTTCGGTGACCAATGCAACAGCAACATATACAGGTACGAGATATTATCGCATCGCTTGGGGTAATGAAACCGGAATAAGCTCTGCATCATCTAGCGTTTCGGTGGATATAGCTTCGGCCGGTAGTGCTGCCGAATTAACCTGGGTGGCACGAGCCGGTGCGCAATGGGTCTACATTTATGAAGGATCAGTATCGGGATCTGAAACATTAGTGGCAATTGTTCCTGCTACGGCATCTGGGTGGAATGATGAAGGAATATCCAGCGCTGCCATTTCTAATATAACTCAATCTAACCCATCCACTGTTACCACATCTTCTCCTCATGGGTTAGTAACCGGTGAACAAGCAACCATATCAGGAGTAGAAGGAGCTACCCAAGCAAATGGTAACTGGACTGTAACCGTTATCAATGCAACCAATTTTCAGATCACCGCTAATGTTACCTCTGCATACACATCGGGAGGCTCTGTCGGTCCTACTTCCTACGGGCAAGCTCAACCATCTACCAATACAAGCGGATATGCTCCTACTGTAACTTCAATTGATGCTAAAAATTTCCCAGACGGTATTTATGAATTTCAATTTGATTACACACCCATTTGTAGCCGTAATGATCCAGCCAATGGTGTAATAAACAAAGTAGACATTTATGTAGCCGGTAATGATATTCAGCAGGCTACGCAAACGATTCCATTCACTACAAATATAGCGTTCAATAATTCAACCACTAGCCCGTATTATGTGCAGAATTTTAAGCGACCGGACGGAAGTAACCCTGTTTCAGGCAACTACTTTATTCCTCTTGGATTTACCCCGGTCACTGAATTACCTTCTCAAATTTCTATCGCTAGTTCGGGTGGAACGCCAGTCACTAGCTCCAGCTACCAAACAATTGGTGGCATTCTTGTTTCGACCGACCAGGGCCAAGCTAGCGATGTGGGAGCCCAAACTTATTATCTGGGCGTAGATTATTGGTTGGTCAACGATATAACCGCTCAGGGTGGTACCGCTCATAGTTATTCTGGAATTGAATTTACCACATCCCCCGTTTCTGCCCCCGCTCTCCCACCAGCCAATTCACTCATAAATTTGAGCTATGACTATAACGCTTTACCCAGTGAAATTGAAACCGCTCTTCAGGGATGGCGCATGATCACTAGTGATGTATGGGTCCATCAAGCTATTCTAATTTACTTTGTTGTCAATCTTGTGGTGGTGCTGGGATCAGGGAGTACCATTTCTTCAGTACAATCATTGGTAGAATCTGCTATCCAAGCAGTTTTTAACTCCATTGGTTTTGATGGCATCGTTTCTACATCTGCCATTCTCAGTGCGGTGGGTCCAGTTCCTGGTATTCAATCAGTACGATTTGCTACATCGGCTGATGATGCGTCAAACTATGCAATTCAAGAATTTACATCTGCGGGAGCACTGGTTGAAACTTACTCAACCAACAGTGGGACGGTGGGGTCTATTAGCCGAGCAACGGACATAAGACTAAATGACGATACGTTGCCTGTGCTCAATGGAGTTAATTTAATCTTGAGAGCAGCTAACACGTTCCAAAATGGAGCCTAAATGAGTCTTACAACTAGCCCCGGCGAGATACAACAGATTGTAACACAGAGTGGATCTGTAGCTACCGCTAACCTAGATACCGTTACTGCTCCTTTAGTTAATGTAATTCAAACTGGATCGCAGTTTTCTAATTTTCCTCCACAAGTCTATAATCTTCAGCCCACCAGTCATTTGGTGAAATTTATGCGCACCATCCTTGGTGATGCTGGGGTGGGCCAGCTACTTAAGCGTTTGAATCGTAGTCGTCTATCTCAGACTTTACAGTCATCTAGCTTTTATGATTTAGATAGTTTTTACGGGTTCGTATTCGGAATTCAACGTACTCCCTCAGAGCAATTATTAATCAATGGTAGCATCGTTGATCCAACTAAAGATATTTTAAGTCAGTCCGATTGGCGCACCCTTCAGCAGGCTGATGTATCCTATAAGGCTCGTTTATTCAATTTTGCAAGATCGATCGGATATGCCCCGTCAGCCTTAGGAATTCGTTTGATTTCCGAGGCGATCCTAGGAATTCCCTGCGTAGTGCAAGAGAGTTTTGTGTATGCAGCACAGCAGGGTCAAACATTCGGATACTTTGATAGTAATTATACCTTCGGAACGATGGATACCTTCACCTTCGGTGAATTAGAGGGCAGAACCGAAGGCGTATCAAACTCTCTCATCAACAATCAGTTCATTATCTCACCTTTAGAGTCTATTGGGGTGGTAGATGCCTACAATCTCAAGTTGGTGTTAGATGTCCTCAAGCCCGCTAATACTGTATACACCATTAATGTCGGGGGAATCATAGATCCAGTTTATAACATCCCATTACAAAATGCGTGGGCAGATTCTAGCTATTGGGAAATAGAATCGGACGTGATAATCAATGGAGTAAGCACACCTCATCTACAACCACCATTCAACTCATATATCGGTGAACAATGGTATTATAACAGCTTCATTATTGGAAGTTTATCTTATTCTAATACCGAGAATTTCAATTTGATTGGTGACATTGATTACCAGCAAATTCAATGGGCGGATGGCTCTACTACCAGCTTTTCTCCAAACCACGCCATTATGCCAGGATGGCAAACTGCTCTCAGTCGCTACTCACTGGATGGCGTTATGAGCATCAATGTACTTTCTGGAGCGGGTACCAACACTGTCAACCCTAGTGTATCGGATCTCTATTTCGATGGAATGTCTGCGGCGCAACTTATCCAGGCTATCCAAACAAATACCAATCGCACTGTAACTCAAGCTGGCATCAATAATAATCTTAATTTCTGGTCTACCGACAACAGAAACATGGATGATCCTACCCTAGATATTATCGAATTCCGCATGGGTAACCAGCACGTTGCCAACATCGTATCTTTTGATGTAGCGCACTTCCCACAAAATATTGTATTCCAGTATTTTGATCCAAATAATTTAGTGTGGGTAGATGCAGGATCTACGTCCATTTATGATTCTGTACCATACGTGCTACCAAACGCTGAGGAGGCTCTAAAAAACAAGGTCCACCCTCAACACCAAGGAGAGGGCCACTGGGATAACATGGCCTTTAAATTCCCTCCTGTGAATTTTCAGCGATGCCGTGTGGTTCTGCAACGTATCCAAGGAATTCCTCCAGTCACAGAATTTACCACTATGTATCCAGATGCTAATGGTAATTTCAGTCAGATTGTAGCTCCTCAACCTTACTCTCTAGGTTTGCGTGATTTCAAGGTAGGCTTTCAGATCAATTCGGCCAATGATTTACCGATTGCTCCTACTGGAACAGCCCTTGATTCATCTACTGACATTCTTGGTCGCACCGTTACCTACAAGCTTTACAGTGAATCCCCCAATGGGCCAATACAAAATAGTCCCACCCAGTGGAGATGTGAGCCGCAGCCAATAGTTAATGCTGTAGTCAATTATGTTATTGATACAAGAGATGGTAATGGAAACGCTCAACAAATTGATACTATCTATGTGGACCCCACCCATATTGGAGTCCACGCAACTTTGTATTGGAGTAATGATCCGGTCATCCCATCAACCACCAATGAGGCAAACGATACCTCATTGACCGCTCCCATTGCTATAATTTCGGGAAATGTTTATGATACTGGGACAGGTCTTCAATTTCCTCAAAGTACAGGAACATTGGGAGATATCTCTATACAGAATTCAGCGGTGCAATATAACCCCAATGCCGATTGGTGGGTAGGATTAGAATTTATCTCTAATGCCACCGATGAAACTGGCATTATTCCTCTGATCGATCTTGAGGGTACCGTCGTTTATTACGATTATGGTAACCAATGGTTTGCCATCAGCCCATCGGCTGGAAACCAAGTAACTGTACCGGCTATTTTGCCTTTAGGATCTCATATCACCCTGGTAGCTGGATGCACATCTGCTGGATGGTTCTTGTCTTTCCAAATCGGATCAAACGCTATCGTCAACCAGTTCTTTGCTGCTCCAAGCGCTGAATCTGATCTTACACCACTGAGCACTTATATCACCATCGGTGGAATCAATGATGCTAATGTAACAGCACCTTCTACTTCAGGAATGCTTCTGTACAACCTTGTACTTAAGAACGAAACTCTCAATAATTACACTATCAATAGTTTCTTTACCGATCCTTCTTCTTACACCTACAAGGGCGAATACTATTCGGTGTACACACAAGACAACACAAACAACGCAGTTTTGCGTTATAACTCTAACTTTGTTACTGATTTGAATCCAACCGGGATGGTAGGCGGTCCTACCTCTTTCTATCCAAATATTAATTGGACCCCAATCCCGGGTGACTTTGTACTAACAAAGGGTAATATCTCTATTGAGCCAATCCGTGCATCTTTCATTCGATTTGAGATGACCAATCTTGCTGCTGAACAATACGAAGGATTTATGCCAGTTAGTCGATCGGTAAATACATTTACCGATGGAGCAATCTCTCCTGGCATTGCTACACCTGGAAATCCTGGCAGCAATCCCCCCGGGTTTGCTACTTTGTTGAATAGTAATTTGGGACAGAGCCCTTATCCATATTCACAAACATCTCCCACCCCTCCATCTACTACAGCCAACACTCTAACCACTAGCTCAATGGGAGTAATGGTAGCTAGAGATCCTGAATATGCACAGGCATTAGCCCAGTCTCCTGCCTATTCATATTCAGATTATCATCAGGGCCAATCTGCTCCCATGACAGACGGTATTGCTCCTATGACATATGTTACTTCGTCTATAGCGCCGGTAAACAAAGTTTCATACTTCTGTGGATTCAAACAGATTGCTTTGAGTTTGACCAACATCTCTGCCGAATATGATACCGATGTTTACAAAGAACATTTTTACGACAATTCTCATATTGAATCAAATAGTTGGGATCAGCAAGAAGGAATGCTTATCTCTCCCGCACCCTCACAATCAAATCTTTTGCCTGTAGTGGCTCAGTCCCAAACCTATTTTTCTTATACCGATGTGACGGGCGTTCAATTTGCTACGCAGCAAAGCGAACCATATCAGTGCGTAACTGACGATTCGTTTATTGCTACGTCGCTACAACAAAACAATTGGACTGATACGTCTACTTGGCATGCTGTGGGAGATGTGGGTCCATCTAACCTGAGTTACAATTCAATCAATAGCAGTATCATCATTTCTCGTCGCATCAATATTGCTCAAGAAAACGCCCAGGATCCATACCAAATTGGTGACATTCACCAACCAGAACATCTCATTTTGGGTAATAATCATAGCTCTGATTCACTTGGATATGGTGCAGGTGGATTGGCTAATGGTGGGCTCATTCTTTCTCCCGCAGGTAGAGCGTGGGTAGCTATTCGCATGGTGCCTCTAACCCCAATTACTAATCCTTGGTACCTTCAGCTAATTGATACTATTACTGGAAATCCAATTTGGGAATCTGAAATTACTGGTCTAGCTGAAAATCAGATTACTGAATATTATGATGTATATGATATTGGCTCGGTACCCAACTCTACCGTGAGTGATGTTTTGATGGTAGCTGTGGTGCAAAAAGGTGAATCCAGCGATATCGTTGAAATCAACAGATTATCCGTGTTTGATGAGTCAATCGTTTGGGAATTCTCCAACGATGGTGGAGTTACCTTCTATCAAGCAACAGGCGTTCGCAATAATCCTCGTGGAAGCTTGACGTTTCCGTTGCCTGGTAACCAGCTTATTTGGAGAGCTACCTGTTTTAGAAACAACATGTATGTGACGTATCTACAAATGCGTCCGCTCTATGCCAATAAACTCAATAGAGTAGTTCACCCAATTATGAGCGGACCTAATGTAAATCCAGCAGATACGCTTCCGGATATTTTCGATGACCCAGTATTCCAAACTTGGAATTTGCCTATTCCAAAATGGTGGTTCCTTGGCTATCAGCAATCTCCTAATTTGTTCCCTGACGGTGTAGTTACTAACCAGTTCAGCCAATTTATCAATGCTGTTGAAAGTGAAACAATTAGCGGCTCATTCTTGGATTCAGCATCTTCTATTATCCATAAGATCGCCAACACGTTTGATAGCTTTAACTTCTCGGATGTAGCAAACCACATAAATGGTCACTTCACCAGAATTGTTACGAGCGATATCGGTGCCGGATTCAAGGATACGATTTCTTACTACCGAATCGGTGTCAATGATGACCAAGCTATAGTGGGACAGATTGTCCAGGGTCACGAAGAGACTCAGATATACCCACCTTTGGGCACTATAACCCTTACAGCATCAGTGAGCGCCAGTAGCGTAACTACTACCTAATTATCAGTATCTTCCTGATCGTAATAATCATGGGTTTGATCAGAATGTAAAAGAGACAACTCCAAACTACCGATTCGATAGGAATCCACAATGTCATCTAACCATTCAACAATCTGTTGATGCGCTAGTACAACATCAAATATATCATCGGCTCTAAAAACTGCTTCCGTTTCATCTTGAGTATTAAAGAAAATAGCAACCCTATAACACGGGGTAATCTCTATGCCGTGGTTTCTACATAGATGGGTACTATTGATTAGAGTAACGCTGTATGAAATTTTACCCGGCTCATCTTTGAAAGATTCTTCTAGATAGTTGTGGATAATTTCCCGAAGCTCTTGTTCCCCGTTGACTATTTCCATTTACTTATTTCCCCGGAACGATCAACTTGGAATTTACATCAATTGCATTATCATGATTTTGCCCCAACACATCAGCACGCTGGGCTTGCATCTCTGCCCATATATCCCGAAGCAAAGACTTGATGGCATCTGGGTTCGATGCCAAAGCTAAAGGCATAGGACGAATCGACAAAACCTCTTGACCTAGCACGCCGGAAGGGGCAGTCAATACAAACAAAATGATAGGTTGGGGACCTTGCTGGGTAGGAGCAATCTGAAACTCATATAAGTATTTCAGGTTCTCCCGAGGGGCAATCTCCTCAATCAATTCTTCAAAATTTTCATCTAGATAGGAAAAAAGATGCTCAGCCATTTATGTCCTTTGTAAAATTCATTATTTCTCGTCTTTGTGCTGCCGATAGATAGTCTGGAGAATCCTCATCTTCGGGGGTTAAAGAATCAGACCAAGCGTGCCGCTTCAATCCCAATTCCAAAATCCCCTCTTCGATAGAATCCTGTACCACCATATCTATGATATTAGTGGAAGCTTTCTGTGAGTCCAATCGATTAGCTCTATTGACCCGTTGCCACCAGTTTGCATATGTGAGAGGAACATCAAAGTTAAATACTCTGCCTGCTGCTGGCAGGTTGATTCCTCTTGCTCCAGCGTCCGAAGTAAGAAAGACCTGAGTTCTGCCTGAGTTAAAATCTGACTGAGCGCTGACCCTTTGGGTATAATTAAGGCTTCCGTGGTTGATCGACGTTTTAATATCATTCTTTTCAAATTCCTGGTGGATCAATGGGAGTACAGATTGACCAAAGAAGGTAAACACCACCGCTGGCTCGTCAGAGCTTTGAATAATTTCAATCAAACGATCAACCTTAGCTGATGGAATTACCGCTAAAGTATCTCTTCCTAAAGTGTCTACTAAATATTTGGAAAGTGCGGGTGGATCCTTCTTGCCAGCGATGGCGTTATCAACCGAGCGTACCACAGAATACGGGTGGGCCGCAATCATACGTAAAACAGAAAAGAAATTGGCTCCCTCAAAAGCCGAAGACTGCTTTGCCTTCTTTAGGACTGCATTATAAAAATCTCGTTGAAGATTCCCCATTCTAACATACTCAAACGATGGTTCAATCTTCGGAAATAAATGAATTACATCTGGGTCGGTCTTACGTTTGAAAATGATTAAATGAGATGTTTTCTCTTTTAGGGATTTCTGCCCAGCAGGAGTATCGTTTTCGTCTAAGTTTTTAAAAAATATCGGATTGTTGAATTGGTCTTTGACCACGTGCTCTTCTTCGGCCTGGACAATTCGGGGAAATATGTGGGGATCCATCAATCTACAAAAGTTTATAAACCCAAGAGGGTCCCGGTTGATGTAAGTGGCTGTCAACGACAGAGCCCTCACAGACCCAGCTTTACGCAAATCTTTTAACATCTTTTCATGGGATTTGTAGATTGCTGAGGATCGACTAGCACCCAGCTTCGCTGGACCCTCATCAGCGATCCACAAAATTCTTTTCCCGGCCAAAGATTCGGTAAGGGGTCCTGTCACCCATGATTTGCGTTCCCGGCCCTCTACGGATTTTACAGCTAGCTCTGAGGCGTAGTTTCGGACTGTCTCGTAGACTCCCAAAAGCACCTCTGGTGGATTAGCGAAAGCTTCGTCTCTCCCCTTGGGTGTATCTAGGTACGCAACACTAAATGTGGAATATCTGGCTAGCTCGCTCTTCCACTCATTGAATTTATTCTTTTCGCACTCCAGTAGAATATGATCAATAAGTCCATTGTCGTACAGCCAGCAGGCTACGAAAATCGACATAACCCCCTTGCCCATCCCACAGTCAGCTCCCATGATCTTGGATGTGGACTGGATAGCATCTTCGATTATGTGCCATTGAAATGGGTGTAATTCAAAAGGGGGTGTCTTGTACGTGGTCATTATCGTGCCAATATACATATCTGGGTAGCGATTTGACAAGTGGATTTGGGTGTGGCAACCTATAATGGGTTCTTAATAAGAATACTATATAGGTACTATATAGGTACTATATGGGTACTTATATGAATCCTTATAAGTTTTATAATAAGTATATAGATATATATATAATAAAAACATATATGTATTTAATTAAAATCTATATATGATTTTTATTTTTATTATATATATATATAATAATAAATACCTATATATAGTTTTATTATATATATGATTTTTATTATATATATATGTATTTAATAATTAAATCTATATATGGTTTTTATTATATATATAATAAGCATTCATATATATATCCATATATGTATCCATATAAGTATCCATATATGTATCCATATATGTAAAAAATACGCTAATGCCCGCTTAGTTTAATGGCTAAAACATTGCCTTTGTAACGCAAAAATGCCTGTTCGATTCAGGTAGTGGGCTCTTGACTGAGTCATGGGGATCTTGCTATACTTGGGATGAGGCTAAAAAGGAGAAATTAAATGGCAGCAGTAGATATCATGAATCCAGTACCACCCGCTTGGTATGTAGAAAATCACAATTTGGATGAATGCATTGAGTTAGTCCGTAACGGAAATGCTGTATTCTGGAAAATTGAGCTAACTAATCCTGCATGGGGTGGAGAGAAGCGTCCTGACTTTGGGCTATTTTTGCCTGGAAGTGGTTACACCCCAAAGGGTGCCGTCTTGTTTAGCCCTCCTCCCGGGAAGGCTGGTCTATCTCTACCAGGACTGACTCAGTATGTACCTGGATCAGCCGGATATCCTCATGTCAAGTCTGGATCCGTTTTGGTTAATTTGAGCGGCCAGAATCTTGATTTCAAGCTGTCGTAAGGGGTTTATACCCAGCTTCCTTAGTTTACTCGGTAAAACATTTCTCTCGTAAAGAAAAGAAAGCGGTTCGAATCCGCTAGGAAGCTCTAGACCACCAAGGATCAAAAATGAAATATAAGTTCATGTGGTATTTGCATGATAATTCTGAAAAGTATGAGATTCTATCAGAATTAGAGTTTGTCATAGACAAAGACGATTTGAGTCTTTCCTTGGCAGCTAAGATTAGAAACCTTTTTTATGAGGTTCCCTTCCTGGTTGAGTATGATACAGACACAGAAGCATTGAAAATACTTGAGGTCTTTGATCAAAGATTGGCTGAAATATATTCAAGTAATCCATGAATTGACAGCCAGTAGCCCCATGTACTAGCGTGGTCGCTTCAAACATAAGGATGCAAGTCGCATCTAAACTGTGTTGTGGCATAAGAGAAAATATGCTTCGACGCAACCGTAACCCCCCTAAAAAGGAGCCAAGAATGCGCCGAGTAGCAAAAATTGCTATTTTATGTGGACTTGTTGCCACATTGTTTATTGCATCATTTACTGGTAGAGCATCTGCTCAGCCAATTTCGACAAATACACCAGTGGTGCGTGTCCATACAGGAGACACCCTCTCAGGGATTGCCTCTCGCTATGGAAGAACCTGGCAGCAGTTTGCCGAATTCAATCATATTGCAGATCCAAATCTGATTTTCACTGGTCAGATTTTTAGAATTCCACCGAAGCGATTCCAAACCAGGGTGGCATTGATAAATATTGCACCCACCCCGGTAGTCCATCATTCGGTGGCGTATCTACCGGTGACACCCACCCCAGCGCCCGTACAAACGGCTGCTAATTATGGAATTTGGTCTTGCATTGCCCATTATGAGTCCCGAGGAAATTGGTCTATCGATACGGGAAATGGCTATTACGGTGGCCTCCAATTTCTGGAATCTACCTGGCTAGCCAATGGGGGAGCGCAGTTTGCTTCCATGCCTCAGTACACTAGTCCTTCTGAGCAAATCACAGTGGCGCAGCGGGTACTGGCTCAGGCTGGGTGGTCGGCTTGGCCTCAAACATCGCTGATGTGTGGGGTTTGAGTCTTGGGATGGTTGGGTATAATACAGATATGTCGATGCCTACCATCCTCGTAGACCCGGTGCCGTGATCGTAGCTTAGGTTTAGACCCCCTCAGTGCTTGGGTAGGCTGAAGGGGTCAACCTGTTTAAGAGTACGGGGCGCACCCGCCAGGGTCGGGATCAGGGATGGGCGTGCCCTAAAATTCGGACAAAGGGAACATGTTTAGGATCTTGACAGGATGGGTAGAGTTGTGGAGAGTTGTGGCATGAGCGCTGCCGCTGCCACCAAGCGTGCTCGCAAAAATTTTGTTCATTGAGGTTTAGACTTCCCCCTAGAGAGGTAGAATCTATACATGGTCACCACGTTCGCTGAGGTTGAGGCCCGACTCGCAGATATGATCCCTGGCTACGAGCGCCGGGAGCCGCAAGAGCGGCTGGCTACCGCCATTGAGTCGGCCTTGGCTTCTGGATCTCACCTGCTGGGTGAGGCTGGCTGTGGTACCGGCAAGAGCTATGGTGCTCTTATTCCAGCGATCCTTACCGGTAAGCGAGTGGTTTATTCCACCGCTACCAAGGCTCTTCAGGACCAGATCGTGAGCAAGGATCTCCCTACTCTTGAGAGCTTTATGGCTGAGGCTTTCAATTTCAAGTTTAAGTGGGCTCTCCTTAAGGGCCGCAGCAACTATTTCTGTGCTTCTCGTGCTGAGGGTTTGGATCCCGCTGAAGCTCCTGAGCTTGGCGAGATGCTGCGTATCCTTAACGAGCAGCCGATTACCTTTTCTGGTGAGAAGGAGTCTTTTGAGACGATCATGGGGCGTGAGATTCCCTGGTCTACCTGGAATAAGGTCCGCTCGGATTCCGAGTTTTGTGGTGATAATCGGTGCATGAAGGATCCCGCTCTGCGTTGCTGCGCCGCTCGTGCTCGTAAGAATTCGGCTGATGCGAATATCGTGGTCGTCAATCACGCAGTGTTCGCCATGGATCTGGTGTTTTCCAATGCACTGCTTGGTGAATACGATTCGGTCATCTTCGATGAGGCGCATGAGCTTCGTAGCTACGTACGTGATGCTTTGGGTAATGATTTCTCGGAGCGGTCCTTGATGGGCATGCTTGGAGAGGTGCGTAACATCTGCCGTCGTGAATTCACTGAGGCTGAGGATAAGATGGTTAAGTTGGGCTCTCGTTTGAATGCTGCTCAGCTTCGTCTTTTCGGTACTTTCCCTGAGCTTCCCGATATCAAGTCTGGTGGGACCACCGCTCGGCTTCGTCCGGATACTTTCCAAATGCATGCCGATGCGTGGGCAGATTTTGTTATCGCTGCTAGTGAGTATGCTGGGAATTTGGAGCAGGTTGCGGGTCATCTTAATGGTCAGAGCACTAAGAGCCTCACCGCTAGTCAGAAGCGCCTTCAAAATCTCAAGAAGCGTGCTCGTAATTTCGCTAATCGTGTCACCAACCTGATTCAGGCCGATTTCAATACTCTGGTCCGTTGGGTCGAGGCGGATGGTTTTGGTAAGGATCGGCGTTTCGTTGTCAAGTGCTGCCCGATTGATGTGGCTCCTTTCTTGTCCGATGGTCTTTTCTCTCAGACTCCTTGTGTGCTTATTTCAGCCACACTTGCAGTGAATGGAAAGTTTGATTTTATTGCTAAGCAGCTTGGGGTTGGTGAGTATCTTTCTGTGAATGTTGGTACGCCGTTTGATTACGCCAATCAGTGCCGTTTCTATGTTCCTGAGCAGATCCCTGATCCCTCCTCTCGTCTGGAGGCTTTTGAGGCTGCCAGCATGATTCACATGGAGCAGCTTTGCACTGCTTCTAAGGGTAGGGCTCTTATCCTGTTCACTTCGAATAGGGCTATGAAGGCAGCGTATGACTACCTGAGCGAGCGGCTTCCCTACACCTGCTTGATGCAAGGTCAGGGTTCCAATCGGGAGCTTGCTCGTCAATTCAAGGAAGATACGCATTCGGTGCTGTTCGCCACCCGCAGCTTTATGACTGGAGTCGATTTCCAGGGTGAGACTTGTTCGCTGGTGATCGTCAACAAGCTTCCCTTCCCGGTTCCCACTGAGCCGCTGTTCGAGGCCGAGAGCGAGGTTATCAAGCGTCGTGGTGGATCGGATTTTGCGGAGCTTTCTATCCCCACCATGAGTCTGGTGATTGCTCAGGCTGCTGGTAGGCTCATCCGGACCAAGACAGACCAGGGCGTCTTCGCTCTGCTGGACCCCCGTGTGCTGACTAAGAATTACGGTAAGACCATCATCAAGACCCTCCCGGTCGCTCCCCTCGTCCGGACCATTCCGGAGGTCGAGAGCTTTTTCTGGAAGGAGGGAGAGTGAGCTATGGCCCATAGCCAGATCATCCCAGACGCACGTGACCATCCCCGCAACCGTAGGAGCCAGCCGTGACCTTGAACCTCGAAACTCTCACTCTTTCCGCCGGGTGCCACCCCAGCCCTGATGAGGGCGCCTGTGTGATGGAGGCCGTCTCGTTCGTGGCCCGGGAGCCCTGGTCCGATCATCCGGTCTGTGCATCGGCGGTGATCGGAGCGTTCCTGCGCTCATGGAACGACTCGCTGGACGACGACGACCGGGACCGGTTGTTGAAGCCGCTGGTACCGCGTCTGGTTGGCACGGCCGGGACCCCCGAGCAGGAGGACGCTCGGGCGTGGATGGCGCTCGATTGGCTGGTCCGTGTCCACACCCCGGCGTGGCTGCGCACAGCCGGAGTTGCAGACCAGGCTGGCCGGTTGGAGTCGCTCCCCGAGTTCCGTGCCGGGATGGACATGTCTTCGGTCCAGCCGACGATCGACGCAGTACGCAAGGATGCGGCCGCAGCCGGGGCCGCAGCATGGGCCGTAGCCAGGGCCGCAGACAGCGCAGCCACCGCAGCCAGGGCCGCAGCATGGGCCGTAGCCGGGGACGCAGCCAGGGCCGCAGCCAAGGATGTTCTGCGGCCGACAGTCGAGCAGATCCAGGTGTCGGCCCTGGAGTTGGTGGATCGCATGATCGCCGTCACCGAAGTCCATTCACCGAAGATGGGGAGCAATAATTAGGATGCCTGAAAGTTTGTATAAGTTTGCTCGTTATGGATATTCTGGGCAAATTAAAGAAATATATAGTCAAGGTAAGAGTGTATGGTTATGGGATTGGAAGTCAAATAAGGGCGAAAGTTGGGCAAGTTACGCTTCAGGAGCTACCGATCATCTTGATCGGGCGATAAAACAAATAAAAAGATCGATACGTTTAGATCAGAAGCTTCAAGGAATTTCTAGACCCTTTAGATTTGAGTGGTAATGAATAAAGATATCCAAGTAGAAATTTTAATCCGCTCCCTTACTTCAGTGATGGGAGAATTGGTTGACTCGGATGCAAAGCTGAATGCTGCTTATCGTGAGCGTGCGCAGTTAGTTGCATTTCTCACTCGCATTTTCCCGGCCTTGTTGCATCGTAAGTACCCTAAAGATAACTGGCCTATTGTTTATATTTGGACGCCGAGGGGTCAGCTTTCATGGCATATCTCAAAGATGGATTTGGATCTTTTTAGCCACTTGAAGTGGAGCACCAGAGAAAATCCGTGGGATGGTCATACCACCGCAGAGAAGTATGAGCGCTTAGCTCAGCTTAGGATCAATGATATCGGATGATGTAGGATTATTAGGAATAGTTGACAATTTGCTCTTGTTGAAGAATCTGCTACCATAGAATAGTTCGATCTTAAGGAGAAATAAAATGACGACATTACCCGCAGATTCAGCCACTACGGCATCACAGACCACCCTTCCCACGGATCCAAATCCAGTGCCAGTCAAGCTGACATGGAAGGATTATCTCAAGAATCCTACGTTTATTGCTACCCATCTACTGACCATCCTTTCCGCATTGGTCTTTATGTTTACCACATTCCATTTTGGTCCAGGTGTAGCCGTAGCCGCTGGATTGAAGCCTTACGTGACTGTTACTTCCGCCGAGGCTTCTATTTTCTTCCAGGGTATTTGGTCGGTACATCATACCAATCTAGTCAAGGCTCTTATTGCTGGTACTAGAAATGTAGTTACTAATCTCGTTGCTACCCATACACTGTAATTATGTCAAAGACCACCACAGAGCTAGAGGTAATTCCTACAGCACTCAGTCACATCAATGAGGGGTCTATCTCCTGGGGAGATTTAGCTAAGCTTCTTTCCAAGGCTCCAGAAAAGTCACCAGAGCCTACTAAACCGGTTCTTCCTGCGGTAATCACCCCCGAACAAATTGATGCTCTGATGCGTCTTGCTGAGGTTTTTGGCAAGGTGGTTCCCAATGAGAACCGGGAGCTAACGACTCAAGAATCAGAGCAGCTTTTTGAAGAGCGAGTGGTTTTAGATCAAATAGAAAAGATGGCTAAGGTACGAAAAGATAATATTCGTACCACTATTCTGAATCATTTAGATATTGCTAATGCAAAGTTGGCAGATGACAATACCCCTAAAGATAAAGATGGTCATTATCTAATCCCTGGATCTGTGGTGGTGGGAGATAAAAAGTTTGCTTGGGAAGTTTCGGATCCTGATCCGTCTATCAATGTAGATAAACTTCGGGAGCTAATCGGGGAAGATGATTGGCTAGCTATGAGTAAGCCTGTGCGAGTCTTCGATGAAGACCTGGCTATGGAATATATTAAAGACCACCCTGAGATGTTAGAGGTTGTTGCTCAGGCCGCTGAGCCAGGGAAGGCTAGAGGAGCCTTAAATATAAGGAAGGCATAATGTCTTCGCCTGAAATCTATATCATTTCGGATTCGGCTGATTCTATAGATCATATGATCTTTGAGAACATCGATACCTCCGAAGGTCCTTACTTTACAATTAAAGAGGTCGCCGGTTTCTTTTTTGGTCGCAGCACCTATTGGCTAAGATTCCATGAGCGTTTAGGCAATCTTGTTTTAAATGGCGAGTCAGTGGGTAGTAAGCGTACTGAAGCAAACCATCGGGTGTATGATCTCAAGGATATTGAATTTGTTGCATATGCATTATTAAAAAATGGAGTGCTCAACTTAAGACAGTTTCGTTTATCTTTAGCATCTCTTAGAATTCAGGGACAGATATGGAATTTGCTCCCTGGTGAAATAACAGGAATCCCAAACTTTTAAAGGACTACCATGATTTTGTTGGAGCAGCCTGAAGTTCGCTTGATTGCTTATCCTCAGTTGGATTGGAGAGAAATTAGAGAGTATCTGAATACAGTTGGTTCTGGCGCTGAAGCTTGGCTTGATCGTGTGGATAACAATGAGATTTCTGATGGAGAGGCATTAGTAGAGTTTGGGGGGCGTTTGTGCTATCGATCCTGGGCGCCCGGATTAAATCCTAATGTTACCCGTGTACGTACTAGCTCTTCGGATTATTTAGCTAATCTAGTAGCATCTGGACATGGCTCCGTTTTAGAGCATGCGAATTATTCATTTATCTTTTCAAATGTCTCTCGTGTGTTTACCCATGAGTTTGTTCGGCATCGTGCAGGAGTAGCTGTCTCTCAGGAATCCATGCGATATGTGCGATTAGACAATATTCCTTTCTGGTTCCCCGAGTGGGCACGCAAAGACAATGAATTAATGAATCGTTCAGTGGAATTACTTCATCAAATGGAGGCACACCAACAGTGGATGGCTAAGTATTTCAAGTTGGATGAGGATGGCACCGATTTCAATGAGAAGAAGGCTAAGACTTCATTTATGCGCAGATTTGCACCAGATGGTGTCGGGACAGCAATGCTTGCTACAATTAATATTAGGTCACTGAGACACATCATTGCGCTTCGCACTAACATCCATGCCGAGGAAGAAATTAGGATTGTTTTCGATCGGGTGGCTAAGATTTGTAAGCGTAAATTTCCGGACCTGATGCAGGATTATCATCCAAATGAATTTCAAGAGTGGATTCCAGATTTTGTAAAGGTGTAAATATATGCCGGTCGATGTAAAAATGTACATGGAGGTTTACATCAATCCTCTTCTTTCTATGATGAAGGAAAAGAATTGGCGGGGTCTTTGGACCTGGATTGGTCTGAAGGCCGAATGGGTCAAGCCAGTGGGAATGATCGAAGTCAGTAAGATACTTTCTTCTCAGGATCCATCCTGGGATGTACTTTCTGAGTGTTCAGATAAGGGTACTAAATATGGAGACTCTTCGGATGTTAGAAATTGGAGAGAAACCGATCATCCTCGGTATGCGATTTTAGCTGGGACAGATTCAGATAACACCAACCAAATCTTAGTAGATTTGAATTACTTTAAAAGTAAAATTAAAGATGGCGATAACCATAACCATCCCCTAAAGAAAAGCGCACCCTCTGAAGAGGAGTTGCTTTTTTATCGTGCTCCTCGTCTTATTGTTCAGGCTCGTGAAAAGTTCAACAGAAAAAATAATAAAGATTGGAAGATTGAATTGACTCCTGATCAATTAGAAGTAGTTGAGAAGTACGAGCGTATAAAGATGGCTTCGGAGGATACAAATGGCTAGAGAGTGTGCAAAGCCAGTTCAAGGATATTGGCGTCCTGACCCTGAGAATCCTGGGAAAGATAAGTGGGTAGAGCTTCATACTGCTTTTTCGTGCTCTGTGCTTATTCCGGATGGTCAAGATACCCATGAAGGACCCCATGCAGCTAGGGAATCTCAGACTACTTTAGTGGCTCGACAGCGCTGGTTTGATAGTAAAATGCGTGGAGTTTTAGGGGGACAGAAAACTCCATATACTCCACCATTAGCTATTGATGGTCTTCAGGCACGCCCCGTTACTTTTGCCGAAGGGCATGCGATGCCAGGCACCAGTATGCCTCATCCATCGGCTCCAGTGGATTGTCCCTTCGGTTGTGGCGAACGTCCTATGGCAAAGGATCTCTCTCGTCATCTAGGAGAGCATAACTTAATGGATACATTAGGCGTTCCTTCACCCCCAACCCCAACAGAGCAACCCGGGGGATATTTACTAGAAAAGGCTAAAAGGGGTAATCCTTATTACCAAGGCTCTCGGCATGATCTTACTGTTGGCCCTCCCTCTTCTTGGTTGGGTCATGTAGCACCTGGCGCTGAAAAATGGCCTTTGGGAATTGAGGAACCCCCTCAAGCGCCCGAGCCAGTAATCCATGCTGCCCCATCTCCAAATAGTGGGTTTGATGCTGTTTTGGAGGCTCAGGGTTATTATCCAGAGGAGACTGAGGAAAATATCGTTCCTACTCGTGCTAATCGAGAGCACGATCAGGCGCTTCCTCAAAAGAATGAGTATGAATCAATCCAAGATACTGTTATTCGGGAGATTGAACGTCGTAAGGCTATTGGTCTGCAACGTTATGGTAGTCTGCTTCAGCCAGATAATGGGAGAGATGCCCTAAGAGATGCTTCTGAAGAGGCATTGGATCTTTTAATGTATCTTACCCAATATCAGCAAGAGCGTGCTATTTATGCTAATTACTTCAATCAGGTTCTCGCATTGATAAATAGACTTGGCGCTGAGCATGTAGAAGAATCTGATTTGGAAGCCTTGCGTAAGCTCAATGCTTGGTTTTATAAAGATGTACAGGTTTCATGAATGTAACCCTAATCGACGGGGCAAATTTGCTAATGAGGGCAGTCTATGCTCTCTCTAAGCGTTATTCGGAGAATCCAGGGCTGGCCGCCGAGCCCCTTTCCACATTTGCCAGTATGATTGCTAAATATTGTCGGCTCACATCTCCTAGTAAGGTTATGCTTTGCTGGGATAGTGATCATTCAGATTTTAGAAGGAAAATACTCCCGACCTATAAAGGTCAGCGATTACCCGCTCCGGAATCAGATGGACCAGATATATTTGATAAGGCGAAGGAATTAGTAACGGCTCTTGGATTAGAGCAATTTGAGGTTCCAGGTGTAGAAGCAGACGATATCATTTCTGAATATGTACGTATGTATAAATCTGAAAATGTACATATTATTTCGGCTGATAAAGATTTCTCTCAATTGTTAGACGAGAAGGTGACTATCTGGCATCCGGGGGATAATAACCCATTAACCCTGGACCGTTGGAATAGACAAAATGGGTTTACCCCCGAGCAGTATGTTTTAATTCTCGCCCTTACTGGTGACAAGGTGGATAATATCCCTGGAGTCAAAGGTTATGGTCCTAAGACAGCAATAAAAAAGCTAGCAGCGTCCGACTGGTCTATAGTTCAGATGATCAGGGACGCTGGAGAGGATTTTGATTCAGAAACATTTATTAGGAATGCTGCGTTAGTAGATTTAAGAAGTGGGTATATTAAGGTAGATGTTCCACCTATTGGCTGGTTTAATCCGGTGGAAGGGCCGAAGGATCCACGTTGGCCCCAGCTTTTGAAGTATTTAGATGACAATAAACTAAAGATGATTCGTTATAACATGATTCAAGGCAAGCTATGGGAAGTGTGAATGTTTCATTTACCGGAGTATAAAGTACCGTTTTTGAAAGATACTGATTCTCATCGATTGATGGCTCAGTATCCTAATCTTCCTGCTACCCCCGATCACTGTCCTACTTGTAATGGTAAAAAGACTTTTCAATGGTTTCGCTATGATGCGCTAGATACTCACGATCCTCAACAACCTCAGGGAGGAGGAGAGGATGTTGTAGAATTTGAGTGCGCTTGTGACAATCAGTGGATGTTGAATCGATATCTTTTCCATTGCGGAATTGGTATGCAGTATCAGCGCATGTCGTGGCGGGATCGGGCTATACCTATCCCCGAGCCAATTCAAGATTACACAACTAATTACGAGCCATACATCCGAAATGGTTTAGGTATCACTCTTTATGGGACCATGGGAACTGGCAAGACCTTGTTTATTAATCTCTTGTTGAAGTACCTCATTCGTAAAGGATATGATGGGTATTTTACAACCTTTGCGGATTTGCTTGAGAAATTCAGATCAGGCTTTGTTTCCCAAGAGGAAAAGGCTTGGTTTTACAAGAGGATTCGTAATGCTAGAATCCTCATCATTGATGATATTGGGCGAGAGCAGCAGATGACTGTTTTCCGAGCAAAAGATGCCACTAATCAGGTGGTCGATGATCGGGATTACAAGTCCAATGCCTCTGTGGTCCATGTCGCCACAGCTATTGCAGAATCCACTCTTGACGAGATTGTAAGGCATCGGGTAAATCAATCGATGCCAACGTTCGTGACCACAAATCTAGATCGAACCCAGCTACAAAATAAGTATGGGGGCAACGTGCTCTCACTACTTACTGAATCTAATCAGTTCTTCAAATTTGAAAGTGCAGACTTTCGTAATATTGCTGAAGAGCGGAAGAGAAACGAAATTCGCCAGGGTTTGACTAGACCAATCGTACTGTGAGCAAATGAGTCGCTATTCTGAAAAACAGCTAATCGCTCATCTTCTGGATGAGGATTCCGTGGAGTTTCTGATTAAGCAGGGATTCCGTACCGAACTAATACCCACTCCTGAACTTCAGGACGTATATGAATTTGCTGTCGATTACTTTCTATCGGCTCGCATTGCACCGACTGAGGAGGTCTTTGATAGCCACGAGGTTTCTGCTGGTCGCACTATTGGCAATATGCTGGATGATCTGGAATTGGAGTGGAGGGAGGGTGCTGAAACCTCTATTGATTGGGTATCCAATTCGTTAAAGGCTAGCTATGTCACGGCACAGTCTCAAAAGCTTATGCGTGAAGGCGCTCAGCACTTAGCTGAATCCGATGACGAAGATCGTCTAACCACATTCTCGGATTTTATTTCTCAAGGCGTACAATTAGTTTCTCTGCTCCAAGATCGGCGCAGGGTGGTCGATGTGCGGGAGGGTATGAGAGATCGCCTTGACGCATATTACAGACGTGCTGCAAACGAAGTTATGCCAGGTCTGACTCTCGGTATGCCGGAGTTAGATCATTACACCAATATGGTTCAAGATGGTGAGCTTGCTATGCTGGCGGCTTTTGCCAAGGTGGGTAAGTCTTACGCAGCAGATATCATTGCATTGAGGGAATGGCAGACGGGAAGAATCCCTGCATTGTTCACTCTGGAAAACTCTATTGATATGACTTTGGATCGTTTGGCATGTATTGCTTGTGGGGTGGACTCCACCGCATGGCAGAGAGGTGAATGTGCAGAAATTGATGTAGAGCGGGTAAAAACCACAATTGAAGAGATGGAGGGTGCTGAGCATCCTTTCTTTGTCTTTTCTCCGGAGCCGGGCACCCGTACTCCTGAGGCTATGGTACGCTTTGCTCAGGTGCGTGAGGCTGACTCAATTATCATTGATCAGTTTTCTCATGTGGAGTACAAGGGTAAGCAATCTCATCGTCCTACGCAGTTTGCTGAAACAATCAGTAGCCTGAAGGATTGCTTGAATATGGGATATAAGCCACTCCCAGCATTATTGTTGCATCAGATAAATCGAGAGGGGAAGAAGGCTGCTGATTCTCGTGGTTATCATGAGATGACCGATCTAGCTGAGTCTTCGGCTGGAGAGCGGTGGTGTGACTTTGTATTTTCTATGTATCAGAGTCATGATATGTACGCCATGAGCCATGTGCTATTTCAGGTGCTTGCCGCTCGTCGTGCTCCGGTGAAATGGTGGGATATGTCTTTTAGACCATCTATTGGATTTGTAAAGATCAATGAAGAAATTCAACCATGGAGCGAATGAATACCTATGAGTAAATTTCGCACAGGTACCCAGGGAAATCCTAATGTACTTTCAGCGAATTTCGCTGAAGTGTCATTACTCTCCGATGCACAGAAACAGAGTATGTGTATCAATCTGTTACAGGAATTTGGATGTACTAACATCTCTCGTATCAATGCGAACGGTGAAATTATTCACTCTTGCATACTGCCATTTGGTGGTCATAAGAATGGAGACTTGAACCCTTCAGCCAGTCTTAATTATCAAAAGCTGACATTCAATTGCTGGGGTTGCGGTAACTCAGGTGGATTGCTTTGGTTTATTGGCGTGTGTCGAGGAACATCTTCGGAAGATGCTCGTAGCTGGCTCAAGTCGGAAACTGGTACTGGTGGCGAAGAGCAAAATCTGGCATCGTTACTTGAATATTTTGATGCAATCTGGTCACCCGCTCGGGTACAGCATTCTCCTATACCCCACCTGGATTTTAGTGTTTTGCAGCCATGGTTGGCTATTCATCCATATATGACTGAGCAAAGAGGAATTCCGGTAGATAATCTGAAGCACTTTTTAGTTGGATATAATCCAACGACCAGAGTGCCATTTCAATCTAGTTGGAAGATGTCTGAGCGCATCATCATCCCTCACTTTTGGAAAGGCGTTCTGACTGGATGGCAATCCAGAAGGATCTTTAATGATGGGACCGCTAAATATATTTCATCACCTGATCTACCCAAAGACTCTACTATTTATAACTATCGAAGATATTCGGCTGTAGTGGTAGAATCTCCTATGAGTGTTATATCCAAATGGCATGTAGCTCCGAATTTAGAGGCTACCTTTGGTGCTAGCGTTACGGATCGTCAAATCAAGCTTTTAGCTGAACACAATAAGGTAATTTTATTCTTTGATAATGATGAGGCTGGTTGGGGTGCTACTCGTAAGGTAGGAGATGCCTTGATGCCTTATACTAATGTGTTGGTAGCTGACAATTCTTATGATGCAGATGTGGCAGATTTAAGTGATTCAGTGTTGACTGATATGTTAGAGCATCCAATTCCATATAGTTTGTGGAATCCACCGAAGGATTTGATACCATGGCAAGCTTAGTATTACACCTTGAGGTTTATGATCAAGACAGAGCAGCCAAGGAGGGTCGGTTTGGAGAAGCTGGATTTAACTTTTATGGTTGTTCTGAGGTTCAACGTGATATAATGTTGAAATTGTTAGAATCCTCTCATCGCAAAATCAGTGAGTGGGATATTTCACAAACGGAGGATAAATATGACGATTCGCAAAACCGGGACAGCACAACCGATCTTGAACGAAAATGGAGAGAAGCTGAGCAAGAAGTCAAGCGTTCAATGGACGAATGAGGATGCTGAGGAGCTAGCTGAGGAAAATCAGAAGTAACAGATGGATCTTTCGTATGTAAAACCACCACAACTTATTCGGTATGCTGGTACTGGTGCAGGTATAGGTAGATTTAAGCCTGATATTTGGGAGGGCGATCCCGTTGAGTGGGCGGAATTGCATCAGTTAGATGCTGAAAAGAAGGCTGAAGCTCAGGCGGCTCTAGAGGAAGCTATCAAAAAGCAGGTCCCGAGAGCTATCAAGGCTGGCCCAATGGTATTTACCTCTAATACCACCTTGGAAAAATGGCCTACCGTGGTATGGGATGTAAATAACTATTACCGAGAGTTGGGTGTTCATTGGTCTGCTTCCACCCGAGAGATTCGGACGGCATACCAAGCATTGCGAGGAGATGAGTCGGTACGTTTAACTTATATCGTTAAACAGCTTTTAAATCCGGCTGTGCGTAGAGCCTATGATGCTACCGAGTTTGGGTCGGTATTCTTTGATGACTATATAGCTCAATATGTCAAGGATCAGATAACCCGAGACTTGATTAAAGAAAATGATGGGCGTATGCCCACGTTTGACGAGCAGCAAGAGATGGCTACTGAAACTATTGATTTACAAGATTTTATCAATAAGAGTATTAATCCAAGTCCTAAAAACTGGACGGATGATAATGTTGAGTTTGATCTTCGCTGGAGATGGGGATACTACCTGTTGGGTACGGACATATACGATACTAATAAATTGCGTGAATGGCAGCTTGCCCTAATTCAAGAATTAGCTGCTAGAGAAGCAATTGTGCGTTTATCGGTCGGTATTACAAATGGACCTGCGAAGGTTTGTATGGTAGAATCTATGATTGTAGCGTTCATTGGAATTGAGGAATCTCCCGCATCTGCTATGGTGTCGGAAGCAGCCGATAAGATCCTACATTTAGCTACACAAACAGTAAACTAAGAATAAACTAAGAGCAAAAAAAACAAGAAAGAAGATACAATGTCAAACTTCCGTAGAGGCGCCGAAGGCGCTGCTGTAAAGGTCAACAACCAGGCCGCATTTGACACCACAGGTTGGTTCAAGTTAGGGGATCAGGAGAGCGCAGTCATTCGTCCTCTTATGGAGGCAAGCGATTGGCCTACGGCTGAATATCATTCCTTTGTTCCTGTGCAGAAGGATAAGCCAGAGAGTCGTAAGTCTTGGCCGAAGGTTCTTTCTGCCGTTTGTCGTAAGACCAAGGGTGGAGATGGAGAGTATATTCATAAGGATTGCTACATTTGTGATAAGCCGGTAGTGGATGAGAAGGGTAAGGCAATATCACGTCAAACTCGTACTTTCTTTGCTGCTGTTTTGCGTGAGAAAGATGAGAATGGCAATTGGGTTGATAAGAAGAAGACCGTTGCTGAGCTTGGAGACGATGGCAAGCCTACCGGTAACACCAAGCAGGTACCTGATATCGTTTATGTAGTTCAATCTCATCGTAACTTTATTGGTAAGATGGAGGGATACGCTGAGGTGTATGGAACGATCTTAGATCGTGATTATTATATTAAGCGTATTGGTAATGATCAGACTACCGAATATACGATCACTCCTATGGACAAGGATCCCGAGGGCGATCTTCGTAAGCCGGAAAATGCGGCCCGTTACGGCATTACCATCAAGGATGGCGTTTTTCACTATCCTGCGAAGTGGGATACATTTCATCTGCTTGATACTCAGAGCAGTGATGAGTATTACGGTATGTACTTTGATCCCTCTAAGCCTCAGATTGATCGTGCAGGAAATGTAGTGAGCGAGGGTGAAGATACCTCTAATGATGCTCCCGCTCCAGCAAATGAAGATTCTATGACAGATTTGCGTAGTAGAATCGAATCTTATGCTGCAAATGCAAATAATGCTCCTGATTTTGGAGACTGAATAAAGCTCTTAGATCCCACTGAGGTTAAGCCCCCTTCCCCAAACCTCAGTGGGATCTTTGGTGTATCCGACACTTCCCTGGATGAATGCGATATGCTACCCAGGAGGAAGGCAACAGATTGACTGATACATTTGTAAATTTGCATACCCACTCAGAATTCTCGGCCCTTGATGGCCTTTCCAAGGTTGACGAAATCATAGACACGATAGCTGGATTTGAACAGACAGCCGTTGCTATCACAGATCACGGTGTATGTGCTTCTCACTCTTTGTTGCAGCGTGTAGCAGACGCAAAAGGAATAAAGCCCATATTTGGTCTAGAGGCTTATTTTGTCGATGATCGTCTGGTGCGTCCTGAGGCTGGCGACAAGGAAAAGCAGATAGAGCTAAAGGATGGCTACTACCATCTAGTCCTGTGGGCGATGGATGATCAGGGTCTACGCAATTTGTGGGCCATGTCTACGGCTGCTTATCGGGAGGGATACTACTATCGACCACGCATTGATTGGGAGGTACTTGAGCGTTTTAATGAGGGAATCATCTGCTCTACTGCTTGTTTGCGTGGGCCAGTAACCACCCCTTTGTTGCCATTGGATGAAGAGCGCTCTCATCCCTATCAAAATCGTCCGGATTTGGGTGTCGCTAATCTACTGAGACTCAAGCGTATTTTCGGGGATCGTCTATATATCGAATTTCATGTCAATGAGATCCCTAAGCAAATTGCAGTAAACTATGAGTTGATCAAGCTATCTCAGGAATATAATGTGCCTTTGGTAGCAGCGGTCGATTCTCACTATCCGTGTGCTGGGGATCAATCGCTACATGCTATTTGGATTGCTATGCAGACCAACAAGGACTTGCAAGACGAGTCTGATCTATTCTCGAATCACGAAGATTATCATCTAATGAGTGGAGATGAAGTTTATGCACGTATGGCAAAACACTACCCTCAAGAAGTCATCCAACAAGCAATTGCTAATACCAAGGTTGTTGCTGATCGGTGCAACGCTCGTATCTCTGGGGAGACTGATCCACCTATTTTCTCCAAGCCAACGCAAGCTATGGGTGGACTGCCTAAAGATGAATTAAATAAAACTCTGATTGAGCAAGATGTGAAGAGACTGACCGAGATTTGTCTTGCTAACTGGGATCGTAAAGTCAAAGGAAAGTCTCAGCCAGAGGATGTGTATATTGCTCGTTTCGAGGAAGAAATGAGGATGTATATCGATAAGAAATTCTGTGGCTATTTTAATATTGTTGCAGATTATTCACAGTGGTCTAAGCATCGAAGCCGGGGTGGTCGGGGATGCATTATGGGTCCCTCTCGTGGATCGGGTGGTGCTTGTTTGGTCGCATATTTAGCTGATATCACTGAGATTGATCCTATCGAAAATAATCTTCCTCTGGCACGCTTTATGACTCGTGGGCGTATGGAGCCGCCGGATTTCGATTTAGACTGGCCTGCTTCCATGCGGGAAGAGCTTACTGATTATGTGGTAAATCGGTGGGGAGAATCCCAGGTGGTGCGAGTGGGCACCCATATTCGCCTTAAAAATAAGGGTGCCTTCCAGAATGTAGTTAGAGTATTCAAGTCAACTCGTCCCGTGGATCCTATGGATCTAAAGGCGATTGGTAAGATCATTGATGACGAAGAGGCTGATTCGGCAGGGCTCGGTAAGTCATGGGATCTGGTATATACAGCAAACGAGGATCTTTTTGCTCCTTACGTTAAGAAATACCCTTGGCTGTTTGAAATCGTAGAGGGCGTGGTTGGCCGTCTTAAGTCTTATGGAAAGCATGCTGCTGGACTGGTGATTTCCACGGGTGAGCCATTGGTCAATAGACTCCCTATGCGGGTGGGGGATGATGGGCGTTTGATTTCGGACTTCGACTTTCCTGAGCTAGAGGCATTGGGATTACTGAAGTTTGACTTCCTCACTCTTCGTACTCTGGACACTATTCAGGAGTGTGTTGATCGCATCTATGAGAACCATGGTGTGAAGATCAATATCTATGACTGGAAAGATGAGTATTTTGATCCTGAGGTATGGAAAAGGACATTGGCTGTATCTCGCACCATGGGTTTATTTCAGGTAGAAACTGCTCCGGTAACGGCGCTTAATAAGCGCATCAAACCAATGACCATGGCTGAGCTTTCGGCTGTCATTACGCTTGTGCGTCCTGGTCCTACACGCTCGGGACTGACCGAGAGCTATATTCGTCGCAAGTTCGGTAAAGAAGAAATTATCCTTCCGGATAATCGGTTGGCTGATGCATTATCCGAAACCTTTGGATGCATCGTGTACCAGGAAGATATCATTAATACCTGCAAGATTCTGGCTAGATATGATGACGAAGAGGCTGATGCCGTTCGTAAGATCCTGGGTAAAAAGAAGGTTGAAAAGGTTATTGAGGCTGGCAATAAGTTCATTCCTGCGTGTGTTGATAATGAGATGAAGGAAGAGGATGCTCAGCTACTCTGGAGTCAGATGGCAGAGTTTGCCAAATACTGCGTTTCTGGTGACACTAAAGTTCATTTAGCTGCATCTGGCAGAAACAGTGATGGGACTATTTCTGCGGAGGATCTTTACAGAAAAATAAATGCTCCCCTTTTGCCAGCAAAATTTGGCAAAGTCAAGCTTGAAGATCAATACAAAGGACCGTGTGTAGTTTGTGGTAGCAGTTTCTCTCCTAAATGGCAAAGAGGGGCATGTCAATCTTGTTATGTTTGGAGACAAAAATTTCAGAATCCACTTCGGGGAGTTTATGGTTTAACTGTTGATGCCGACAGTAGAGTTAGACCTTCTAGAATTTTAATGGTTCATAAACATGAACCAGCTTTAACCTTTACAATTGCTCTTGCGGATGGTAAGACCATCACGGCTACTGCAAACCATAAGCATTTAACCCCCAATGGACTAAGACGAGTGGATGAGCTTGCTATTGGAGATTGTCTTTTAGTAGATGCTGGTTATGAGATGCATAAATATGGTCCTGGTGAATATAGAACTACAGAAGGTCAAAGACTTTTAGAGGGGTCGGTGAATAATGCTTTTGGAGATGAAAATTATGGGTATGTTGATGGAGGATATGGATCTTTAATGGCGTGGACGGCTCAAGCACCGGAGTTTTGTGAATCATGTGGACATGATGGTTCGATTAATCGTTTAGAACGAGCGCATTTGGATGGCCGTAGAATTAATAACGACTGGTCTAATCTTAAGATGTTGTGTGTGAGTTGTCACAAGAAGTTTGATTATCAATTTAACGAACGTCAAAAAAGATGGGGTAAAGGCCATCCAACTCAAGCAGTGACAATTATAAGCATTGAGGAAAAAGAAGTAGAGCCCGTTTATTCTGTGGTTATGGACGATCCTCATATTTGGATTGCTAATGGTATCGCAACATCTAATTCCTTCAATAAGGCGCACGCATTTGGGTATGCGGTACTTTGCTACTGGACCGCTTGGTTTAAAACTCATTATCCTCAGGAGTTTATGGCATCACTTTTGTCCACGGTGGATAATGATCGAATCCCGGATTTCGTAAATGAGTGTCGAATTTTAGACATTCCCCTTTTACCCCCGAATATAAATCTCTCCGGTCCTGACTTCACGATTCATGGGGATGCCATCATGTGGGGATTTGAGGGGATCAAGGGAATTGCTGGGGCTGCTACGAAGGCCATTATGCAGGGTCAGCCCTATAGCTCTTTTGATGATTTCATGGAGCGCAAGGGAGCAGCTTGCCATAGTAACCATATTGCTATGCTTGCTGGTGTAGGAGCTTTTGATGATTTGGTACCGAATCGTCGCTCATTGATGGATAGCTTGGCTTATGACGAGTCTGAGGAATGTGGTCGATGTGTAGATTGGGTTTCCAAATTCAATGAATACGGATTGCCGTGCAAGTATGATTGGAATAATGAGCCAGTAGAGCTAACGAAGACAGGTAAGCCTAAAAAGCGTAAGCCTGTGCCCAAGAGGTGTACTAAGGCGTGTCGTAATTACAGACCCTCCGATAAGCCAGATTTTTCAGTAGAGGATCCTTATACTGAAGAAGATATTAGAGATATGGAAATGAAATATCTAGGTGTCTGGCTCTCTTCTACACCATTTGATAGACTGGATCCTAATGACCTTCAGATGTGTCTCAAGGCTTCGGAGTTAGACGATGCACCTGCTGGTGACCACCTAGTAGCAGCTATGGTTAAAAAGGTAACAGAGCGAATAGATTCTAATGGGAATCAATATGCCTGGTTGGGTCTATATGCTCAGGATGGTGATCTTGATTTACCTATGTGGAATCAAGCATGGAAGAAATTTGGACGATCCATTGTGCCTGGCAAGTTGTATGTAACCATTATTCGCAAAACAATCAAAGATGATAAGCCACGGATGAACGTGAGTTCTATCATGCCACTGGAGTAGATATGGTTAGTGAAAAGCAGATAGAGAAGTTCAAGGAATCATTTTTAAAGGATTTTGGCGCTGGGAGTTTGCATGATGCCACAGAGATCGTTACCCCCGATGCAATCTCTACCGGTTCTATTGGTCTGGATGACGCCACTGGAATTGGGGGGTACCCTGAAGGGAGAATGACTGAGCTTTGGGGTCAGGACGATATTGGTAAGCGCCTAGATATTAATACTCCTATTCCTACTCCTGATGGATGGACGACAATGGGAAATCTTAAAAAGGGAGATAGAGTTTTTGATAGATTTGGTCGGCCCTGTAATGTGGTTTATGTATCACCTATTCGTTCAGATACTCAGGCCAGACGCATACATTTTGGTAATGATGTATTTATTGATGCTGATGTAGATCATCAGTGGATTGCGAGTAAAAGATCATCTCGCAATAAATGGCAAGTAGTTACTACTGGTGAAATGGAACAGCAGACTGTTATAAATAAGAAGAATGGGGATAGACTTATGAATTGGGCTATTCCTGTAACTGAGGCTGTTCAATATGAAGATAAAATTCAATTAATAGATCCCTATATTTTGGGATACTGGTTGGGAGATGGTAACACCGATAATGATGGAATTACTATCTCCTATGAAGATAGCCCCCACCTTGAACATTCTTTAGAAGAAGCTGGATTTAAGTGGACTGCCCCTCATTGTTATGACAAAGAAAATTCGCATAGGATTACTCCTTTATTGTTGCGTCCAATGTTGAAAGAAATTGGCGTATTAGGTTATAAACACATCCCTAATGACTATCTACAGGGGTCAATAGAACAGCGTGTTGCTCTACTACAGGGTTTAATGGACTCAGATGGTAGTATTAACCAAAAAAGTCGGATGGAAATCTGCCTTTCTGATAAGACTCTTATTTTGAACGTTCGAGAGCTTGTATCATCTCTTGGATGTAAACCCTCTCGCATAACTGAAGGTATTGGTAGTTACAGAGATTCTAATGGTTTGCTAATTGAATGCAAGACCAAATATCGGCTTAGCTTTCAATCAGATTTTAATCCCTTTAGATTGGCTCGTAAAGCAGATGTATGGGAAGTACCGGTCACTCAACGATATAAGCGCAGATTTGTAAATCGAATTGAAAAAATAGATTCGATACCCATGCGCTGTATTCAAGTTGATTCTCCCGATAATTCATACTTGGCCGGTGAAGATTATGTGGTGACCCATAATACAACTATGGCTCTTATGGCTGTATCCGAAGCTCAGAGAAAATATCCAGATCGTGTAGTCGCATGGGTAGATGTAGAAAACAAGCTAGATAAGCCATGGGCAGAAAAGCATGGAGTAGACCTTTCAAGGCTGTGGGTATATGTTCCTGAAACGGCTGAGGAAACTGCTGATGCTGTGGCTAGATTCTTGTCGGCAAACTTCGTTTCTATGCTTGTGGTTGATTCTATCGGTGCCATGATTGGCCGGGTGGAAATGGAAAAGAATGCTGAGGATTCTACCGTAGCAATTGTTGCTCGTATTGTTACTCGGATGGTGCGTGCTGCTAACTCTCAGGCTAAGCATGGAAATCCGGCTGTTATTTTGATAAATCAGATTCGTGCTAATATTGGTGGTTATGGATCAGCAACGACTCGTCCTGGGGGATGGGCTTTGAAATTTCAGACCACTATGAGAATCAAGCTAGCCACCACCGCCAAGCAACCTTATAAAACAAAGGTGGATGGTGATGATATTGAGGTGGCCCGAGAGATTGCTGCCACAGTGGAGCGTAATAAGTGTGCTCCCAAGGGTCGTTCGGCAATGATCACTTTGGTTTCTGTAGCTACCCCAAAGTATGGTCCGGTAGGTGTGGATAAAGCAGCCGAGGCTTTTGAGGTATGTAAGGCTAAGGGTTTGATTGTTCAAGGAGGCGCTTGGTATACGCTTCCTAATGGTGAACGATTCCAGGGTGGTGATCCTGTGGTAGATTATTTGCATAACAATCCCGAGTATGTAGAAGAATTACGGCAGATGCTAATTGATCAGCATTCTCATGAATTAACTAACGATTTGGGTGAAAATGAGGATGAGGTTGAGGTAGCCATATTGGCACCTTTAGACGAGCCTAAAATTCCTCGTGATAAGGGACAGTTTCGCAAAGGAAAGGTAGAGATAGATGGCTGATACTAATGAAGATTTTACAGAAGAGCTTGATTTACAAGCTGTAATAGAAGCTTTGGGTGTTTTGTATGCAGCATTTAATGCGATCCAAGATCCTCAAGATCCATTCTGTGTAACTATTAATGAAAGGATCAATGAGTTGGTCCCTCAGTTGGTAGAGGAATTTGAAATTTGGATTGAAGCCGAGCTAAGACAACAGTTTGATACTAGTGACACTTAAAGACATTCGTCGGCGCATGAGCGATAAGCATGAGGCTTATATTGCTGAATTGATGGGCAGTCGTATAAATCCAGGCTCAGGCAATCAAGCCAATAAGCCAATGGATGGAAGAACAGACCGGAGAGAATTACCATTTGCATTTGCTTGGGACTGTAAGGCCACTCTTAGTGATTCATTGCCGGTTAGTCGTAAAATGTGGCATAAGGCTAAGGAGCAATCTTATGGAGAAAGACCCGCTCTTCCGCTAAGATGGTATGACGGTGAACGGTTAGCCCATTGGGAAGATGTGATCGTAATTAGTCTAGATGATTTTCTAGAGATGTTAGAGGTATGTAATGACAAGCAAATTCCGCACAATGCTCAAGGGAGTATTGAATGAAGAAATTCTTGTTCCTAGAATTCGTGCCTCTTTATTTGATCAGAAGTTTGAGGGATTTACTATACCCGTAGAAGGTATGGCTCCTCGGCCTCCTAGTGGACGTTTTCATCCGTCCTCTCATCCTTTATGGGATGAAGAAAAGCTATATGAATATGCCAAAGATCCAGCTAAGTTTCAGGAAGTCCTTGAGTTAAATAGTATCTTTGCTGTTACCCAAGGATCTTTTTGGCATGCCTTTATTCAGAATCTTGGGCTCAATGATGGTTGGCTAAGAGAAATGACTCCTAAGGCAAAATATAAGCATGATCGTGCAGAATACCGAGTAGACGATCAAATATTAGGCACTGGAGGTTATTTGGATGGTGTATTAAATAGTGATATTTTACCCATTGTAGAGGATGAGGTTTTTGAGATGAAAACCATGAATTCCTTTAAGGCTAATAAATGCCCTCAAGGTGCTCCTGATAGTGACGCCAAGATCAATTGGCTTCGCTCAACTGTGCCAGGCTATTACGCTCAGGCACAGGAGTATATGCGTATGACTAAATATAGTCATGCTCGTTTTTTAATTCTAACTCTTGAATACCCATTCCCTATGATGGAAATTGTGGTAGAACACGATAAACCTTGGTGCGACCATATAGCAGCTAAGTATAAGCGTGTGAGAGATAGAATTGCAGCCGAAAATGAGCAACTTTGATGAGATCCTAAATGGTGAGCCAGTTTTTGATGAGCCAGTTAAATTCAATATAGATTATCCAAATATCAATTATAGGGGGCTTGTTCTAGCTTTTGATCAGTCTCTTTCATCTACTGGATGGGTACTCCTTAGTGGGGATCAATCTGGAGCTTGGGTGTGGGCTACAGGTGTTTTAAAAAGTCGGGAGGATTTGCGTGGGCACGAGAAGACTCTGAAGAGAGCCACTGAATTAAACGGAGAGGTTTGTGACTTACTGATTCAGAAGCGTCCCAATGATATAGTTTTTGAAACGCCACCAGTGGGATCTAAGATGATGCGGCCTGAATCTTCGCTATTAGCTGCGAATGCGATCTTAAATGCTGTACGGGTTCAGAATTTAGAATACTCTAGATCAATAATGACCCATATGATCGCTCGTCAAAAGGCATCAAAGCGTTGGACCGGTAATGGAAATGCTCCCAAAAAAGAAGTTAGGAATTCTTTGATGAAGTTTGGGTATAACCCTAAGAATGATGGTTTACCATGGAATGAACATATTGCTGACGCACTATCGATAGGACTTTTCTTTATGGAGAGTAATAATGGTTGATTCACAAAAGACCAGAATTTCGGGTAAGACTGCTTCAGAGGAATCTGCTAAAGAAGCCGGAGAAGCATCAGATGTTCTTTTAGATTCTGATATTGAGCAACGTAAACTATTTCGCACCCCTGGTTTTCAAAGGATGCGAACGGATTGGCGCCAAGAAGATCAGTCTATTGTTTCTAAGGCTCACCGTGTGGCGAATGAGTTGCTATTGGAAACTTTTAAGGATGGATTCAATATCTTGAATTGGGTTCATAGAGAGGTTCGTGAGCCCGAGATAGATGAAAATGGCGAGATTAAGATAGTTGATGACAAGATTGTTTGGAAACGCAATGAATTTGGCGTGTATATAGAAGACTATTCTCGTCTTACTAATCGTCAGCGTGACAATCTTCTCTTTACTATAGGCACTCGTCTTTTTGGCTGGGAGCAGAAAGCTCAAGATGCATGGCATGAGGCTATGCTTGCAAAGGGGACTTGGGAAGAGCGTTATGCTATTGGCTTTGATGCTCCTATGTCGGGCACTCAAGGGGATAGAGATGCAGCCGGAAGAAAAGATTCGTCCGAAGAGCGTTATTTTGCAATCTTTATGACCGCATTTTCACGTAAGGCAGAGGCGTTTGTTCGAGACATGACTAGATTACAAGACCTGCTCAGGGCTAGTTTGAAGTCATAAATTTGCTTGATCAAAACTTGATTCTGTATTATTAACTCATGAGTAGTATAGAAACGAGTTTAAATTGAATACTAACGCAGAAATAGATTGCTCTGGGTATAGCGTAAATATACTTCGGGAATTATTTAGGCATCTGCAAGAATTTGAATCATTCTTTGAGGCTACCGGTCAAGATACATTGACTAACGATGGATTTGAATATTCACTTTGGGATATAAAAAGACTTTTTGATTACGGTCAGACCACCCTTCCTAAGCGACAGCGACAAGCCGTTTTTCTTTGTCTCTATAAAAATATTTTAGAGAAGGATGCTGCTGTTATGATGGGTGTTTCCCCCACAAATCCTGTTATGATGTATGCGACCAGAGGGTTAGCTAATATTCTTGAAAAGATGCATGATGGTAAAATCCCTAAAATCAAGTTGGATGAAAAGGTGAGCTAGTGGGTACAATGAGGTTCGGGATACATAAGCCCCTTGAGGATGAAGCCAATCGTTTACTTAAAGAGTCTATAAAAGGGGTCACTAAGTATTCAGATAAATCGGATTTTCTCACAGCATGGAAGGAAAAGGATAGAGCTAATCGTGAATTAGCGCTCAATCCATCTGGATTTCCGGAGGCTACGGTTCGTCAAGGAATGTTTCATCGCAAGATTAACCCCAATCGACCTGATCTCAATTCTCGCAATGGTATTTCACAGGCATCTAACAGAGGATTTAATCTAGTTCAAACTCATATGCAAGAGTATGGAAACAAACCAGAGGGATAAATGGCTGAGTACGATCATATTATTAAATATAGGGTATATGGTGAGGATTTCCCTCTTTATGTAAAGAGGAATTGTAAAACCTGCAACCATCCTCAGCGTCCTTTTATTGAGAATATGATTCTGTACGGGTATGGATGGAATGTAATTGCTTCCGAGCTTGTCAAAGACGACCGTAATACTGAAAATCCCCTAAGCGCTAAGAATATCCAAAGTCACTATGAGGCTGGTCATATGACCACCCCAGCCACAGTCAAGCGAGCTATTCTTGAGAAAAGAGCAGCCCAAAAAAATATTGATTCTCATAGCTCTATTTCGATTGCTGATCCATTTGCTATGACACAAGTGGGATTACAGGCAGCTTTTGAGGCGTTGCAGAGAGGCGATATCAAGTTTGATGCCAAGGATCTAATTAGCTTTATCAAACTGCAATCGGATATGGAAGAGCGTTTGAGTGAGGGTCCGGAAGTGACAAGCGAGCATATTGTTGGTATGCTAGAGAAGGCTAAAAAATTCATGACTTCGGATCAATGGTCTAATTTCATGGATGAGCTTGATACAGATGAGAATCCTGTAACACAAGCACTCCCAGCGGCTCCAACTGCCGATGATGAGATAGAGGCCGAAATTTTAACCACCACAATTAACAAGGAAGATTAAATGTTTGGACCACGTATACTGCCGGGAGAAACCTTAGAAGATATTATGGATAGGGTTAGCCCCCCAGGGGATACTCTTGTTTGTTCTACGCTAGACATGAATTTACAATCTACTGACATTGGGCTGTTGGTCAATGTGCGTGCGGGAGCCGAACGTGATATTGTAGAAATTCCTGGTGAAAACGCCTTGGTTGCATTTTCTGATCTACTCAAAATTCCTACTAAGTTTCTGAGCAGAGTCCCCAAGGAATTGGCTGCCGATATTATAAATATCCTTTTGCACCAGACTCCCGGTGAGGTTAAGGTGCGCTTTGGTGATTATGGTATTTATGACATTGTAGATGCTAATCGCAAATCGGTAGCGTCTGAGTCATTAGTTGATATTGCGATATCTGTCTTAGGTGAAGATGCTAAGGTAATTGAGTGGTGGTACGACCCTCAAGAATTTCGCTTAGATGTTGTTTCTCCTGATGGAGGTCCCCGAGTAGGAGGCGATCGTGCTGTTGGTGATTTAACTCATGGTGGTCTTAGAATTGTGCAGGATATTAAGCATAATTTGGCACCTTCCGTTTCGAAGCTGATGTATCGTCTAATCTGTACCAATAGTATGGAGGTCCCAGATATTAGCTCTAAGGTGGATGCCCGAGGATCTACCATTGATGAAATGATTGATAGTTTGGAAATCATTGCCCGTCGTTTATACGCTGAGGTTGATAACGATATAACAGATTTTTATAATCTTCGTCAGAATAAGTTGACTCATCCGGAGCAGTCTGTTTTGCGCATTGCTCGTGAAGCTGGGTTATCTGATAGAGTGCAGCTAAATGCTGTGGAGCTTGCTCCAGAATTGTTTGAGTCCGAAGAGCCAACCGAGTTTGATTTGGTCAATGCTTTTACCAACCTAGCTCTGCGGCCTGGTACCAAGGCTGGTACCCGTCGTCAGCTAGAGTTAGTGGGTGGAACATTAGTTGCAGACCATACGGCTCGTTGCTCACACTGTGCATCGAGGTTGGTATAATGTCAAGTCAAGTAATTACTGAAAATCATATGTCAGACGAGAATGGAAATCCGGCTGGAGGTACCACCACTGGTACTGGTATTGATATTAAATGGCAAGAAGGTCCACTGAATATCGATGGTGTACGGAGGGAGCCTAATGGTGCATTCGTAGAGGATGTAATCAAGGCTGCGGTGGGTCGCCTTAAGCATTATCAGGCATCTAAGTTTGTTTGTCGTGAGAATGCTTTGGCTATTACCAAGCTTGAGGAAGCGTTGCACTGGTTAGATCATCGCACCAAGGATCGGGAAGACCGAGGTGTAGAGGGAACTCATAAGCAATGAATGATGTAACATCCAATATTGAGCTTTACGATTCTGATTTTATTCCCATTGAAAAGGTATTGGAGGCTCTCAATCGTAAACAAAAGACTTATGTAAATCTAGAATCTTTTCGGCGTGAAATTATTCAACGCTTTGAAGATATTGGGCTTATTGTACAGATCAAGGTCTATGATACAAATGTGTCGGATGCCTATGCCTTTGAGATTAACATTTGTGATCGTATCACTAGAGAGGAGTTTGATTACGACAAGCAGCATTATGAAGTAGTCAATGATATTCTAGGAATTGAGCCAGAAAAGAAGGGTGTAACATTTAAGCCTCCTACTGATCCGGCTGATATCCATGGTCCTGAACATACTCATCATCATGATGAAATAGACGAGGCAGGACCCCTGCATTGGAAGGGTCACGATAAATAAGGTATTATAACTTCATCTGTCTCTGGCTTTTTGGAGTCGTATGCCCACTCGTCGTAAACCCGCTATTAAGCAAGAACCCCTAGATATTAAGAAGGCTCTTGCTGACTTTAAGCAAAAAGAAACAAGCCTATGGGTGCCTGACGTAATAGAGTTTACTCTGTCGGATCAATTTCTGTACAGAACGCTCTATCCACGTCAGGCAACTATGCTTAAGATTGCCTTTTTACAAGATGATCTCTTTACCGATTATGATTATGAAGTAATTGACGAGTGGACACGTTCCTTTAGAGAAAATGAAGATCATGGTACTCAGCCGGATATCTTAGAACGAATTAAGATTTGCAAGCAAGAGGGGCGCCCATGGTTTCGTGAGTGGATCGCTGTATTAGGCCGTCGTTCGGGTAAAGGACACCTCGGAGCAATTGCAGGTGCCTATGTGCTATGGAACTATATTTGTAAAAAAGACCCACAGAAGTATTACAACATTGACCGTAGCAAGGCTATGGCTATGTTCGTATTCGGTTCTAAATATAAGCAAGCTGTAGACAACCTGTGGAAAGACTTAGCTAACTACATCAAAGATGGTCCGTGCTTTGCTCCCTACATCTCTCGTCCACAATATGAATCACTGAGCATATTTGCTCCCGCTGATTTTGAGAAGATGGAAGACCGTAAGAGTATGGGTGCTTACGGCGATGAGGATATGGCTACCTTCCGTATTCTCCCTAAGGAGGCAACCCCCACCGCTGCTCGTGGTTATGCCTCTTTTGCTCAGATGTATGACGAGTTTGCATGGGTATCTCGCCAATTTGCTAAGTCCGATGCTTCTGAAGTTTGGGATGGTGCCACTCCCGCTTTGGACACTTTCGGTAAAGATGCATGGATTTATGAGCCTTCTTCGCCATTCTCTAAGACGGGTCAGTTTTATGATAACTGGCTTCAGTCGTTAGCTATTTCGGATGGATTAAATGGGTTCCCCAAGGGCACCATAATGCGTCCAGAAATTTGTATGTTCCAGTTGGCATCGTGGGACAACTATATAGATTACGAGCGCATGGACGAAATTATGACCATGCCTGAGCAGGTGTATAGCAACCCTACCAAGATACCTAAAGTCGGTAGTCATCCCGGTCGTAAGTTTCCGCTTTATTTTATAAAGAATGTGGATGCTGATGGTAAGGTGCCTGATCCTCCCCAGCTTTATAATGATCAGATGCGCCGTATGCAGGCCGCTAACCCTGAGGCGTTTGCAGTAGACCGTTTGGCACATTGGGCATCTGTTATGGATGCTTACCTGAATCCAGAGCGTGTAGAAGCTGTATTCCAACCATGGCCGGAAGAAAATCCAATGAATGCCTATATGAAGGATCAGGGCTCATTGGCTATTCAGTATAAATTCCACGGTGACCCATCTAAGTCGGGCGCTAACTTCGGATGGGCTGGGGCGCACGTTGTACACTTGCCCGGGGAGGAATTCCCTCATGTTATCTTTGATGTCATTCACCATTGGGATCCCGCTACCTTCCCTGACCACTTAATTGATTACGATCAGATCGAAGATGAAATCAAGATATATATAGCTAAATTCATGCCTTCTGAATTAACCTTCGACCAAGGTTTCTCCAATATGCTGATTAGCAGATTGCAAAAGTGGGTAAGAACACAGGGATTTCCTAGACAAATTAATGTCTTTGAGCGTACTGCTACTGCTTCACAAAACTGGATTGTGGCAGAAACATTCAAAACTGCAATTGGTTTGGGACTGGTGCATGCTCCTGAGTATGATCAAGCAAAACAAGAAATGCTCTTCTTGCAGTTGGTCAATGAATCAAAGGTGGATAAGCCAGATTCGGGTCCTGTTCAAACAAAAGACGTTTTCGATGCTATGTCTATTGTTGTACATGCATTAATCGGTAATGAGATTGCAGCATTTATTAATCAAGATTTAAGCGCCTTTGTTCCGAAGGGTTCTATGCCCGGTGGATTACCCACTCAAATGGAAACATCTCAGCAGGTATTTAATCAATTGAGTGGATGGGCAAGAAGTAACAACACCGGCTATAGTGGTTCTCCAGCCCGAGGCAGACAAGCTCCCGCAAGATTTGGTAGAAGATCCAGATTTTAGATTTTTATTCCCGTATCCTGTCGAGGTGTAAAAGTCCAGCTAGAGCCTGTTGGGATGTTGAAAAAAGTCTCTGACCAGGGATTTTGTTGAACACTTTATGCCAGGTAGAGTATAAATTCCTTATCGTATTTGTTTAATGTGGAGTGGTTGAATTGTCTTTTCTTTCTTTTAAGTTGGCTGATGGGTTTGTGGCGGATTATGAACAAAAGCCTGTAAAATGGGGATTTCCTATTGGCAACGGTAATAGCTTAGGAGAAATTACATTTCTCACTAAATATTCTCGTCTTAAAGAGGACGGATCTAAAGAGAAATGGGTTGAGACTTGTAGGCGCTGTATTGAAGGCATGTATTCAATACTTAAAGATCACTGTAAAGAGCACCGGACCCCATGGAATGAATTAAAAGCCCAGAAGTCAGCACAAGAGGCATTTGATCGGATGTTCACATTCAAGTGGACCCCTCCTGGTCGGGGCCTTTGGATGATGGGGACTGAGGTTGTTCATACCCAGAAAAATTCAGCATCCTTGCAGAATTGCTCCTTTTTGAGTACAAAGAATATCTCTAATCGCAGTGTTCACGAAGCCACAATGCCATTCACCCGCATGATGGAGATGAGCATGCTAGGAATTGGCGTAGGCTTTGATACTGAAGGTGCGGGGAAGTTGATTATTCACCACCCCAAGGATAATCCGACAGTTTTTCAGGTACCTGACAGTCGAGAGGGATGGGTAGAATCTTTGAGATTGATCTTAGAGACTTTCTTTTTTGAGGGACGTAATCGTATTGAATTCGATTATTCTCTTTTGCGACCGAAGGGATCTCCACTCAAGACATTTGGTGGCATAGCTGGGGGTCCTGAGATATTGGAGGATCTTCATATTCGTCTAAATAAGATCCTTGGATTCCGTGAGGGTGAGGCTCTAACCAGCACAGATATTGTGGATATCATGAACCTTATCGGTTATTGTGTGGTGGCTGGTAATACTCGACGCAGTGCTCAAATTGTGTTTGGAGATGCTTCCGATGAGGAATATATTAACCTCAAGAATTGGGAGGTTAATCCTGAGCGTATGGGTCCAAATGGTTGGGGTGGTCTAAGCAATAATTCCGTGTTTGCTGAAGTAGGCATGGATTATGATAATTTAGTTCCCAATATAGTAATGAATGGTGAACCAGGCTTGTTTTATCGCAAGTTAGCTCAAGATTTTGGACGGATGATTGATCCTCCGAATTTCAAGGATTACCGGGTGGCGGGTGGTAATCCTTGTCTTGAGCAGAGTCTTGAGCACAATGAAATGTGCACACTTGTTGAAACCTATATGCCTCATCATGACTCTTATGAGGATTTTGAGCGCACCATGAAGTTTGCTTATCTGTATGGCAAGGCTGTTACGCTTATGCCCACCCATTGGCCCGATTCTAATGAGGTTATGCAGCGTAACCGTCGCATTGGGTGCTCTATTTCCGGGGTGGCCCAATTCGTAGAATCTCATGGGTGGAATGATTTGAAAGATTGGATGGATCGTGGATATAACGCAGTTCAACAAAGAGATAGACAGTATTCTGAGTGGCTAGGAATTAGAGAATCAATTAAGACAACTTCTATCAAACCCTCTGGTACCGTATCTCTCCTCGCTGGAGTTACGCCAGGGGTCCATTGGCCGGTGGCAGATACGTACATTCGTAGAATGCGTCTTGCAGCCAATGACCCTATTCTCGAAAAGCTTCGTGATGCAGGATATGTGGTAGAGCCGGATGTAATGGATACTAAAAATACGATGGTGGTCGAGTTGCCCACAAGGGGACCAAAGGTACGCACTGAGCGTGAAGTCTCAGTGTGGGAGAAGGTCAATTTGGCTATTGCAGCCCAGCGTTATTGGGCTGATAATCAGGTAAGTGTGACACTGACATTTCTTCCTGAGGAAATAAATCAAATCGGGCCTATGTTGAATGCTACAGAGGGTCAATTGAAGGGGCTCTCTCTTCTACCATTAGGTGAGGTGGGAGCCTATGCTCAGATGCCTTATGAAAGAATTAATGATGAGGTTTATAAAGAGAGAATTGATGGAATAAAACCCATAGATTTTAATGCTTTATACGCCGGTGAAGCTAGAGAAGCGGAGGGAGAAAGATTCTGTAACAACGACAACTGTGTGATACAATAGCTAGGGAGGTCATATGAAAGATTTCGTTAATCCCCCAGCAAAGATTCGTTTTAATATGGACGAGGAATTAACCCGCCACTATGAAGGGATTGTGACTAATGCTAGTCAAGCCCTTTTAGATATGAATGGTGGAATGGTCAATGAGGTTATATTATATAGCGCTCTGATGACTATCCAGGTTTTGCTTTTACAACACGCACACTTAATAGGAGAAATTATGAGCAATCAGAGTTCTGAGGAGTCCGTACTTGAGGCAGTTTTGACTGGACTTCAGGATCTAGATACTACGGTAAATACTGCAAGCGCTAGCCTAACTAGTTCGGTTACTGAGTTGCAGGCTCTCATTAGCGGTCTTGAGAGTCAGGGGGTAAAGGCATCTACCGTTTCTTCTTTACAGAGTAGTCTTTCTAAGCTTACTTCTGATTTAGCGAGTGTAACTACGGCTGCTGCTAATGTAGCTCAGGTTGCTGGCGGTACCTCTACTGGTACTGCGGCTTCTAGTGGTAGCTCTTCTACTAGCACTGCGGCTCCTACTTCTAGTGGGTCTTCTACCTCTAGTGGTTCACTTCCACCAGATACAGGAACCTCTTCATCTTCTGGAACAGGAGGTGCAAGTGTTACTACCTCTACCGGTTCAGCTAGCGGAGCTACTAGTACAGGATCGACTCCAGCAGCTAGCTAAGTCTAGCGAGAAATAAGTTTCATAAAAGGGGTGGGCTCATTAGATACGAGTCCACCCCTTTCTGTACCACCAATCATCAAAGGATTTATTTATGAAGTGTCAATGTGGATGCGGACAGGATACCCCATTAGCGACGAAGACTCGGACGGAATTAGGGGAGAAAAAGGGTGATCCACGCCCTTACGTGCCTGGTCATCGGCCCGTAGGCGAGAATTCAAAAGTCGCTAAGGTAGCTGAGCTTTTGCAAAATGCTGGTATTGACCCAGAAGATGTAGCCAAGATTGATAAAATCAACCTTTATCAGGGATATTATAAAGATCCTGAGGGTAATTCTCAAAAGGTTGATATGGCTAGTATCCAAGTGACCCCCACTTGGGCTGATGGTCCTCAATGGCCCGTTGTACAACCCGCTATTCCAGCGGTTGTAAAATACGCTGACAAGCGTAAGATCAAGCATGTGGGTCGCACCACAGTTTTGCTTCCTGACCCTCAGATTGGTTTTTGGCGGCTGGCTGATGGGGATTTGATCCCCACTCATGATCGTTTGGCTATGAACGCTTCTCTCGCCATGATTGATATTTTGCGTCCCCATCGTATTGTAAATTTGGGAGACTTCTTGGATCTCTCTGAATGGAGTCAGAAGTTTGCGATATTCCCTGAGTTTGCAAATACTACTCAATTAGCTGTAAATGAGGGTCATACCTACTTAGCTGAGCAGAAATCAGCAGCCGGTTCTTCCCTGGAAGAGCATGATCTACTTGAGGGCAATCATGACGATAGAATTCCTCGTTTGATTGTACAGAACGCTAAGGCCGCTTTGAGATTGCATCGTGCCGATGAGCCTAAGGGTTGGCCTGTTTTGTCTGTGCCTAATCTATTAGCTCTAGATAGCCTAGGTGTGAATTATCATTCTGGATATCCGGCTGCTCGACTCAAGTTGGCTGATCGCCATGGTCGTCAAGCATCTCTATGGGCGTTGCACGGTGAAAAGCTAGATATGCAGCGACAGGCAAGGGCTTCTAGAATTTCTACTATTCAGGGTCATTCTCATCATTTATCTATGCATAGTGAAACCTATACAGATGACGATGGAGATCCTATTGATGTTCGTGCTTATTCGATAGGTAGCCTATGTCGTAACGATGGGGTCGTACCATCTACCCGTGGTGCCCCGGATTTGTATGGAAATCCTGTACGTCGTCACGAATCATGGACACAGGCTATTGGTATTCTCCATGAAACTGATGATATGTGGGCATTGGAGATCGTTGATATAGTAGATGGGAAGGCTTATTTCAGGGACCAGATTATAGATCCGAGGTAAAAATGGAAGAAGAACCCACAATTAATCAAGCCGACCTGGAGGAATTAGAAAGTGTCCAGACGATTGTAATTACACGTAAGGCTTGTGATGATGGAAGCACAAACATTAGAGTAGAGTCTTTTGAGGCTTACGATACAATCGTAGCTATGCTTTCACAGGCGTTTACTCTTTATACCATGCCTCCTGCTGAAGATGATGATGAAGAATATTAAACCTGTTTTTGGGGGGTTTACAGCCTCTAAGAATTAGGAGGTTGTAATTTTTGATGGCAGAGCAAGAAGCAATCGAAGTAACTGACATAAAAATCATAACTAAGGTTAAAGTACCCCTTCATTTCAAGTTGGCTCGTCGCTTGATCCATGATTTTGAGTATAATCCTAAATTGCAGTTTAGATTTCACCTGTATGCAATGATTTTTTGGATTCTCAATTTTATAGCGGGTACCTGTATTATGATCCTATTTCCGCATTTATGGTTAATTGTTGGCGTGTATTACGTATTCGCTCTTTCAATCTATGCCAATTGGGATACGGACTTTGATGCGGTAAGTGCTTCATTGGCAGCCATGCGTGCTCAAGAAATATTAGATTTTCAAAATAATAAGTTATTAGGAGATTCCGAAAATCAGTAAAGGCCACTATGATTAATGATGAATATTTAGATCCCGAAGTGGAATGGATGGAACGGGGGCTTTGTCACGGAATTGTGGAGGCGACCAGGGATCTTTTCAGTCCCTCCGATCAAGGGCAAAAGGATGGAGCATTAGTTTGGTGTACCGGTTGCCCTGTTAAATCGGAATGCTTAGAATATGCATTAACATATAAGGAGCAATATGGTGTGTGGGGAGGGCTGACAGAGAGCGAACGTGCCAAGAAAAGAAAAGGTAAGTAAGTGGATCATTTAAGAAAACAGTGGGCAAAACTAGCTTGGCGAGAGTCCGACACTATACGGGGATATCCCCTTCCGGTGGGAGGTCAGTTTGGACATACGAAAGCATTTTTAGATCCAGATATTTTTGATAAGCGTGAAGTGATGCACCCCTGGATTCGCAATCCTATTATCGATATGATCGGGGCTTTTTGGGCTCCTAAGTATGGTAATAATTGGAAGGATTGGACCCGAATTTATCTTGCTGGATCCTTAGCTTCTTACTGGTGGTACAATTTAGATTTTGATACTTTGATTGGGGTTAATACTAAGGTATTTGAAAGAGAGCATCCTCAGTTTGCAGGAATGAGTGATGCGGAAACTTGTAAATATCTTACTGACGAGTTTAGACAGACCTTAGATGTTTATACTGCCAATTATTCTTTTCCACCCGCTCCTGATACCAACCATATTTTAACAATGTTGGGTGCTCAGACAAAAGACTTTAGTGTACCACCGGGAACTGATGCTGTGGGTCCAGTAGGTATGACATGGTATGTCAATGCTGCCTCATGGGATATTCGACAAATTAAGCCTTATGCTGCTTATGAGATTATCTCTAATACATGGTTTGTGCATCCTCTTAAGATGGATAAGGCTTGGGGTGCTCATGCTTTAACCCATGCTTTTTGGGAGCATATGGCAGATGTGGCAGATGAAGTCAAGAGAGTGGTGAGTATTCCGAATACTCAAGAGAGACAGACTGCTGCTATTGCTCTGTATAATAAGATTCATGCTGAAAGATCCGAAGCCTTTAATGCCTTGGGTGGAGGAATCACAGATCGTCGCTCTCTTCAGTGGATCGTGCTAAATCGCTGGGGACTTTTGTATGCGCTAGAAAAGGCCGCTCATCCCGAAAGACCATCCGACCATATTCCCCCTGCCTTAGCGAGTAAATAAACTTTATGAATAATTTAAGACAATCCTGGGCTAAAATAGTAGACGATCGGCTTAGGGCTAATATTCAAAATGCTCTGAGCGATGATTTGCGTCGAGCACCATATAAGGGCAATCCCAATCCACATGCTGGTCACTGTTACGTGGCTTCTGAAGCTTACTATCATTTAAAGGGTGGTGAGCATTCTGGCCTCAAGCCTATGTACATACAGCATGAAGGGAGCCCCCATTGGTTCTTAATCCACAAAGAGACTGGCGAAAATATCGACCTAACATCAAGTCAATTCAAAAGTCCCGTACCATACGAAAAGGCCATAGGAAAGGGTTTCCTCACAAAACAACCGTCGAAGAGAGCCCAAGAATTGATCCACAGAGTAAGTTGAGTCATACTGGATAATGGAATTGAGGTTCCATATGTGTTTTTTCAAGCGTAAGAAAAAGGTAAAATATATGAGTTATGCAACCCCTAACATTGCTGTTCTAAATGAATCTACTGTAGTAACCGATTCTGAGATCGAAGCCCTGACGGCTGCTCTTCAACTTCAAATCACTAATGATTTTGCTCCTATTTGGGGCCGTCCCGCCAATGTTCATTTCTATGCTAAGGGTGAAGTAGTTCCTCCTGATGCATGGCAATTAGTTGCATTAGATAATGCAGATCAGGCTGGTGCGTTGGGTTATCACGATGTGACCCCAACCGGTATGCCATTAGGCAAATTCTTTACCAAGACATGTCAGCAATATAATGAGTCTTGGACCGTTGATGCTTCTCATGAGCTAATGGAAATGCTTGTGGATCCAATGACTAATTCTGTTGTTACACTCTTTGATCATCAAGGTAGTCAATATTTGGCTGCTCTTGAGGTTGCAGATGCATGTGAGGATGACACGTTTGGTTACAAGATCAATAATATCTTGGTAAGTGATTTTGTTTATCCTTCCTGGTTTGGACAGGCTCCTAATTTAGGAACCGAAGGTGCTAACTTGGATCATATGGGTAAACTACATACATCTCTTCCTGAGGCTATGTTCCAGGGAAATCCTAAAGCAGCTTTAGGATATGGTGGCTACATTGGCGTGCAGTCTCCTGGTGGTCAATGGAGCCAGGTATTAGATCAAAATCGGGCTCCTCATAAGATTTTAGCTAAGGCTGGCGGACGATTTGATAAGCGTATCCGTGGACTATTTGGATTGATTAAGTCGGTGCTGAGATAAATGTCAATGTCAATTATTACCACCCATTATTTTCCACCAGGAGTAAGTGCGGATACCTCTTTACTCAAGCCCGGCAACTTTGGGTTGACCCATGCTCCTGGGGCTTTATCTAAGCTCATTAGATTTGGACAGTGGTTGAGGTTTCATGGGTCGGATGCTTCATTTTATAGCCATGCCTTTGGCATCATTGATGACAAGGGTACGAATATTGCTATGGTGGGTTCCGGTGCTCAAAAGTTTGGCATCGATCAGTACACCAAGTATCCATTCCATATTGTCGATCCGGGGTTGACTGATATTCAGCGTCAGAGCGCTGTAGAATTCTGGGAGTGGGCATATCAAAAGCATGTGAAGTATGGATATATTATTGATGTATCGGAGGGGATAACATGCTTGCTTGGAGGAAAACTTCAGTTTGGTACTCGTGGTACTATGATTTGTTCGGGAATGGTTGCTGCTGGTTTAGGTTTGCCTAAGTGGAGAGCTAATCCATCTCATATTTTTCCGATTGAATTAGCTATTGAGTATGGAGTTAAACCTGTAAAAAATGTCTGAGGAAACTGAGCAATTAAAATTACCAGCTTTAGAATGGTTAGTTCCCACGCAAGTTAAGGATGGAGAAGAAGTTTATTTGCACCTACATGGTCGTGCTATTGCTCCCTGGTATGACCATGTAGGTGATTTTACAGATCAATATAATCGCAATGGATCCTTTTTTATTGGAAGGGTGCGCCGAGTATTTGATGAGCAAGAAGAGTTAATTGGGGTGGTAATTGGGGAGCAATATGAGATCCCCGAGAATTATTTAGACCTACCACGGATTATAGCGAGGGCAAGATGAATTGTGATGCAGTGAGCGATGGAACTGCCTGCGAAGAACAGGGGCTCCATCCTTTTCATTTTGGACGGGGATCTAATGGTTTTGTAGAATGGAAGAACGAGGATTATATAGTCCCTCTAACTTCTAATAGAAAGCAACAAGAGCATATCCTGTTAGGAATAGCTCGACGCACCAAGAAAATTTCACATAAGAATGTGGTAGGGGGTTCCACACCACAAAAAGGATGAAACCATTTTATTGGAGATATATTAAATGCTTGTAGGTTTTCAATTAGATTCTGCTAAATCTAAGAAGCAAATGGATGAAGTAGACGAACCAACTTACGAGTCAATGCGAGCAGCAAACAATCCTTCTGCTCAGCGCAGAAACCTCACCAAAGATGAGAGAGCGGTTAAACGTAAGATGCATAAGAACCAGCGCACAGCAGCAGGATATAGTGGTCCAGGTTATTATTTAGTTAATGAAACGGGAGAGCCACAATCTGAGCGCTATGTAACTTTGAGTCAAGCTGAGGCTGATCTTGAGCCAGATAGTGGTCATCTAATTCAGTTTGTTTCTCAGCAGCCCGCTTCTACTCATGTATCTCAACCTTTCCCCGCTCAGCTTCAGCAAGTTAATGGAAGTAGAAATATGCGTGAAACCGAAATCTTGACCGCTATGGCTAAGGCAACCCCAGATGAAGCCGCAGCTTTGGCTGCTGATTTGGAGGGTTTACGTGCTAAGTCTCGTCTTGCTATTCAAGCAGATCGTGAAGTAGCGTTAGCTGACGCATATATCAATGATGTAATGCATCCTGTAGCTGTGCATGAGCATGTTACCGCTAGCACCGACTGGCTCGGTACGGTTGCTGAGCCTAATATCGCATCTGAGCACGTAAATCAACTTATGATTTCGGAGGCATCTAATTGGTTCAATAATGTTTCTCCAGAGGTTCGTGCAGATGTAGAGGAATTCTCTGAGCAAGCTAAGGGGAAGGCTCGTAGAGTTTCTTCTTCTTTGGGTTCTCAGGCAAATGCTGGTTATGAAACATTCATGTTCACTGCTGGCCGTTTGCTGAAGCAAGCATGGGGAGATGGGGGAGTGCCAGAGGGCTTTATTACTCCATGGTCTTCTCCTCCTCAGGTTTTGCCTCCCACATCTAAGGGCCACGCTCCCTTTGGCGTACCGTCCGATTCTTCGTTGTCACTAAATATGACACCATTAGTTACCCCCGATCCTTATTTACAAGAGGGTGGAGCGCTAAATGGTGTCAACTATAATCCCATGGCTGAAGAAATGCCAGATATGGGGGTGGCACTTCCGCTTGATAACGGCAATGCAGCATGGCCTCCTGCTCAGAATCTAGAGGGAGAGCCTGGACTTCCTTCTATGGTTGCTCCTGATGGATATGATCCCACTGGTGGAACCAGTAAGATGCCTGATGATGAAGCTAATACAATTGATGACGATCTTCCTAACACTACAACAGCTTCTCGTCGTATCGCCGCTAATTCTCCCTATACACAGTTGAGCCTTATGCCTCATGAGGTCAAGAAGGGCGATAAGATTCTAGGAATGCCTGATCACGATGTGATGGGGGTTTCCTATGCTGGCGATGGTGGCGCTATGGGGGATCAGGGCGGATTATGGCATATTCACACTAAGCACCGTGTAACCGGTAAAGATGGTGTAATTCCTCGCTACGGTAACTCTTATTCCACGGTTTTGCGTCCTAATCCAGTGAAGACTTCTTCGCAGAATTTCAATGGACCTAAGCAAACTTTTGAGGATTACAATAATCGTAAGGATGCTGGATCTTATCCACTAGACGAAGAGCATTGGGCTGGATCTATGAGCGCTGTTTCTCCATCTCCAGATAACACCACCATTCCTGTAGTGGCTATGCATCGTTGGGCTGATCGTGGATTCAAACCAGATCCGCACGGTGATAATCTAGGTAAAAATCCTATGGCGGGATATCCGGACGGAAATACCCCCGCTGCTCAGCAACAGATTCACGAGCAGTATGGGGGTGCTGCATCTTCGCTTCCATTTGCCCCAGATAGTCCTGAAATCAAGGATGGTGAATGGTTTGATTGGTTGACCGATTATCCTAATACTGGTCCTACTGAGGTTACTTCCGATCGTGCATTCAATGTGGGTGCTAATTCAGGTGAAGATGAAGACCAGGATGCACAGAATGATCGTATGAAAGCATCTCTTTCTGCGTTGCATTTGGCTGAAGTAACCAAGTTTGCCGAGGATCTTCCAGGCCGTGGCGTAGATCAAAAGGGAAAGACTTACGAGCCAGATCGTAGTCAGTACGCACGTACTCCTCAGGGACAAGCAGAATCTACAGAGGGTTACGAAGAGGCTTATAGCTCTAATCGTCACATTGATTACTCCCAGACTGGTGAAACCGGGTTGGGTACTGTACCTGTTCAAGGTTATGGAACCAATGAGCACGGTGAGATGTTCAATGCAAATCAATGGCTTCAGGAGGCTCCCGGTACTGGCGCTGCTGCTGTATCTAATGTACCTACTCCTGGTATACAGGGTGGTCCTGGAGATCCTGATGATTTGAATCAACCTCAGTATCCGGAGGGTAAAGAGGGTCGTTTGTTAAAAGCTAAAATGCTTGTGCAGAAGAATCTAAGATAAGGTAGTTAAATGAGCGACTTGTGGACTATAGCCTCGATAGACGCTGAGGCAGAAGCAGAATCTAGAAAGCTGTCGATGGCTCGTGTTGCCACGGCGCAATATTGGCCTATTCTTGCACAGGCTACTTCTCAACGTGGCTTTGATCATGCATGCGCATTGATAACTGAGAATGTAACTAGAGCAATCTCTCACATTGCTGATTCTCCTGCGGATCATGCAGTTTTGGCTAATAAAGTCTTGGAAAGTTATCGTGATGATTGGATGCAGGTAAGTGCGGCATCTATGTCCCCTGAGACTCAGGGATCATCTCAGGTAAGCGTCAAGCCTTCTAGAATGACTTGTCCAACTTGTAAGTCTCAAAATGTAGGCGTAGTTGCTGCTGGCAACAAGAATTCCGAAGGTGTTGCACCTTGGAACCTTCCCTACAATTGCCGTAATTGTGGATCCAGTTGGAAGATTGACGGACCCGCTCATGCTAAGGATGGTTTTAATCCTACTGCTGCATGGAAGAGCGATAGTAAGGATGGTAATTGGAAGCACGACGGCGACAGCCATGATGATTCTGTTGGAACTAAGGTTAAGGATGAACAAAAGCGTGTAGATGATGATGATCATCCCAAGGATAAGCAAGAGGAATTCGATAAGAAACAGGAGCAACAACGCTTAAGAGATGAGCGTTGGGATTCCAGTCATCGTGCTTCTCAAAATAAGTGGGACCGAGATCGTGAGGCTCAAGCAGAAGATGATAATTCGGCTCTTGAGCGTGTAGAAGATGACGATAATCCTAAAGATAAGAAAGAGCGTTTTGATAAGAATCAAGAGGAAGATCGTTATCGCAAGGATCTGAAGAATCTCAAGGGTCGTGAGCACACAGCTTTGATTACTGATGCACCTGGCTATACATCTCAGACTGTTTGGGGTACTGAAGCTGATCAAACCACCGACTATACTCCTCAGCTACAGCAGCAAATTGACGCATGGGAGCGTACCAATCATGACACCCGTGTCAATATGGGTAATGGTATTGGTGTAGCCGATGCAAGCGAAGGTCCATATGTTGCCGGGCCGGGCGCCAATAATGGCGAGAACCCATCAGTAACGGGTATTTCTGGCGACGAGGATTTAGAGACTGCTGACCCCAAAGATATTGTGCGTGGCTACTATGTAGGTAAGTTCGGTAGTATTGAGGTAGTAGGTAACAAATTCATCAAGCATAATCCTAGTGGTGCTCCGGGTAAACAATGGGAGATTACCCAAAAGGGTACGGGCAAGGTGCTTTCTCGTCATCCTTCTGAGGAAGAGGCTCAAAAGTCTTTTGAGGCTATGGAGGCTCATAAGCATGGCTCTTTGATTTTCATGGCAGATGACGACGATGAAGTCTCTGAAGTAGAAGATATGCAAAGAGAGGGCTCTAATAAGAAGACTGGATCTATTCATGTTCAAGCTATTCGGGCTGCGCAAGATATGGTAGATGCTATGCCTGCTGAGGCTAGTGTGCCAGCGGTGAAGAAAGAAATGCAGCGCAGAGCTAAGGTTTACAAGCTGTCTCCCGAAGATACTGAATTGGTGGTGTCTGCGGCTGTAGCTCACGCATATGCTCGGGGCCGCCGCCCTTTAGATAAAGAATCGGCCAACACAAGTCCTTTGCTAAAGACATGTCCAATTTGTGGTGAAGAGATTCCTGCTTCTGAGCTAGAAGCTCATATGGCTAAAAGGCATCCTCATGAGGTCAAGCGTGCCAGCATCAAAGAGGCTCGTGATATGTGGCAGGCTCCAGGCGTAACAATGTTTGGTCCTCGCCCTTCGGATGAAAAGCAGATTTGGAGCATTGAGTGTAAGCATTGCGACAAGAATATCAGCAGTTCCGATAAGTCTGAGGCACGCAAGATTTTCGATGAGCACCATCATGATAAGGTGTTTTCTGAGGCAGCTAAATATGCTGACCTTGGCACCGGTAATGATACGTTTTCGCCCAACACATCATCGGATACCTCTATGAATGAGGGTGCTGGTGGTACTGGTGCAAGTGTGGATATGACCGGTAATGATCCTGGTGGCAATTTTGATCCATCTAATCTTCAGGGCGAAAGTGTTGGAGGAAGTGGCGCTAGTGCATTAATGAATGATCAAACAGTGGCAAAGACTACTCGTCCACGTCAAAAGCCAGCGCACAACCCAAATGCGCCTAAGCAACAGCCATCTATTGGTGTTCCTGTTGCGCAGCAGATGGTCAATAATCAAATGACGGCTGCTAAGGTTAAGGAAATGGTCGATGGTATTTTGACCACAAATCCTGGCATGTCTCGTGTAGCTGCGGTTCAATTGGCTCATGAAACCCTAAGTCGTTATCCATCTATGCTCAAGACGGCTAGAGGGGGCTACGATTGGCCCGTAGAAAGTGACGATATTACCTATAGCACTTGTCCTCAGTGCCAGGTCCCTGGTTTTGATCCTCGTATTAATGTATGTCATAACTGCGGCTACATTGGCCTAAAGGGCTCTGCTCCATTTACACCATCGGCATTTGACCCAATCAGTGGAGAAACCACGGTACATCCGGGTCCTCGTCAACTTAGAAACCCTGGTACAAAGTAAAATGAGTCAGATTATCGTTGAAGGATCAAAGGTAGCCTATTGCGGTGGATATAACCGAGATGGACTTGACATTGGTGATGAAGGCAAAGTTCTTCTTTTCAATGGTAATTCTGCTCATGTACTTATGACCACGGGTAATCGCACAGGAGGAGCCGTTTTGGTTTCTCCTGATGATATAACCGTTATTGCTACCCCTCGAAATTCTATTGAGGATTCTCTTTATGATGGTACGATTGATGAGTCTAATCTTTCTACTGTAGCGGTGCGTAACGTTTATGATCGTGGTGGTGAAGAGGGATTAATTAATGCTTTGGCTAACGCTGGTGAGTTACCTAATTTTGATGGGGTTGCGGAGGAAGCTATAGTATCTATAGCTCAACATATTCGCTCTCATCCTATTTTGCGTAGTGTAATTTCTAATTTAGATGAAGACGAAGCAGATAATTTTGTAAACCGGATTACTTTGAATGCACTTGATGCTGTTTTAGGAGGATAAGTGGCCGATAAAAATAATATGGCTGATCCTTCTGCGGATACCCCCATGTATTGCACTAAATGCAAATGTACGGTTCAACAAAATGGCAAGTGTGCTAAAGGTGGTATCCATCATCTAATTAGCATCTCGGATAAAGGGGTGCAGGGTCAAGGTAATACTGAGGGTCCCGAGTCTACCAAGAATAAAAAGCCTTCCGATCCTAATAATTATCATGAGAAAAGGGGATTTTTGGCACGAGTAGCTGATAGATTTAACCCAATTAGATCACATGCTATGCAGTATGTGGCTCATGATTCTGGTGACGGCCAAACGATATTCCATTGCTTTGGGGGTGACACCAAGTATTGGACCCGAGATGGGTTAAAGACTTTGGCTGATACAGTTGATACTGTACAGGAGATTTTGACAGCTAGTGAATCTGGTGTTGCTACATGGCAAGAGGCTCGCATCTTCTCGGGTGGCGAGCAGCAATTATATGCTATTAATCTTCAAAGAAATAAGCGTACAAAGACTATTTATGCTACCTCTGGTCACAGATGGTTAGTTCGTAATAGTAGAGATACAATCAGGTCTGTTATAACAACTGATCTAAAAAAGAATGACAGATTAGCATTTGCTTTACCTAAGCCACTAGCTAAGCAGAGTACACCATCTACATTTGGTATCGCTCATGGGGTGGTTTTTGGTGATGGTACCGCTAATAAATACGGATCTTTGGTTAGATTGTGGGGAGATAAGGACGAGCAGCTTCTTCCTTATTTCAATAATAGCGAAACATATCGTGAAAAGACCCCAAATGGTGTTCTTGGATGGAGAATAACCAATCTTCCTCGTTCATTTAAGAGCTACCCATCTTTGGATGAGGGAGTGTCGTATCTTTACGGTTGGTTAGCAGGATATTTTGCTGCTGATGGAAGCGTAACGAAGGATGGACAAGCCATTCTGTGTTCTGCTCAGGTAGCGGATTTAGAGTTTGCTCAAATGGTAGCTGTTACCATTCTTGGAATTAGCACCTATGATATTGTTGCCGAGGAGCGTCAGGGTTATGGTGATGAGCCGTCTACGCTTTATTCTATGCAGTTTGTAAATTCGACGCTTGATCCCGACTTTTTCTTGATTGAAGATCATCGTCAAAGATTTGAACAGCAAACTAGTCGAGCTAACTATGAGCGTATGGGATGGACAGTGGTTGCTGTAGAGGCAACTGATCGGATAGAAGAGGTATTTTGTCCTTACGTTCATAACACCGAAAATTTTGTGTTAGATGGATTTATCAATACTGGCAATTGCCCATTTTGCGGATCAGGTCAGGTAGTCGGTCGTTCGGATGGTACAGTAGAATGTGATTTCTGTGGGACCTGCTTTACTGTGCAGGTGCAGCCTGAGCACATGGGAATGCCTCAGACTATCAATGGTATTCCTTATCAAATGCCTGGAATGCCCGCCGGTCAAGATCCCAATGAAGCCTCCGGATTAGTTTCTCCTGCCGATGATCAGGGTCCTCCGGGTCAAGGCGATCAACCTCAAGATCCAGGTGAACAAGATCCCGATGGAAGCCAATTAGGTTCACCTCAAGATGAAGAAGATCAGGATCCGTCTAAGGATTCTGCGCCTTGGATGCGTCAATCAAAAAAGGTATACTTGACACATGAAGGTGTATTACCTCAAGAGGAATACATGCGTCATTTAGCCATCCATTTTGCAGACAATCGTGACGAAGTGATAGGCGTCATCAGAAGTGAGAGATAATGTCAATTTCGGGAGAATCATTTTGGACGCCACATGGTGAGCATAAGGTAACAACTGCTAGCCGCCGAGACTCTGATATCTTAACAAGTCTTTCTTCTGAAGCTCTCCAAATGGGAAAAGAAGAATTAAAAAGAGATGATCCTAACGCAAGTCTCATTGCAGAGATGCGTAAGAATAGACGTATCAATGCTCAAGGTGTACGTAAGCAAGCTGATTTAGTTGGTGGCTATGCGCAAGGCGGCGGTATTAGCTTTGCCACCGGCCGTCCTCAAGATCCGATGTTTTATTGGAAGCAAAACAACCTTCCATATGATATTTGGAAAGAGGAAGAATTAGTCATCATTCGACACTATGCTCGTTTGCTTTATTTGACACATCCTTTGATCGCATCAGCTATTGATATTTTTTCTAAGTATCCTCTTCAGGGATTGCATATTAAATGTAAGGATCCTGAAATTGAAGATTTTTATAACACCTTGTTTATTGAGGATCTTAATTACGACGAATATTTGGCTGATATTTTGCATGAATATTGGCTAGCTGGTGAAGCTTGGCCTATGGGGCAATGGAATGCGGCTCTAGGTATTTGGGAAGATGATGAGCTTTTAAACCCTGATGATATCGATGTAATTGTTCCACCTTTGCGTAAGCGCCACCCTCGTTTTGAAATGCGCTTGCCGGAACAGCTACGTAAGATTCTGCGTGAGCGTGAGCCACGTTGGGAATATGAGCAGTTGGTAGGAGAGTATCCTGAGCTTATGCACTTCATGGGTGATGATGCTCGTATGCCAGTTTCGGATGTAGTTCTAAAGCAGATTGCATTCAAGGCTGATACGTTCCATCCTCGTGGTATTCCTATCTTGATGCGTGGCTTTCGTGCCATTTTCCAAGAGGAAATGCTTAATGCTGCTCAGGATGCTATCGCATCTCGTTTGTACACGCCTTTAATCCTGGCTAAATTAGGAGCCTCCGCAACGGATCTGGGCACCCAAATACCATGGGTACCCACTCCAATGGATCTAGCGAATTTTGAGGAGTCTCTGGATGCCGCTCTGTCCGCTGACTTCCGTGTGCTTACACATCATTTTGCCCTAGATATGGAATCAGTCTTTGGTCGTGAGGTTATGCCTGACTTGGGACCAGATTTTGATCGTTTGGCCGAACGTCAATTACAGATATTCGGTATGTCTCGCACTATGCTCAATGGTGCAGGCGATGGTGAAACATATGCGGCTGATGCTCTTAACTTAGATATTATGAGTCAGTTGCTAGAGCGTGCGCAAAAGATCGTAAAGAGATTCTTTTATCAGCGTGCCGCTGTTGTAGCTGAAGCGCAAGAGCATTATGACTATCGTGAAGAGAATGGCGAAAAGTATCTAATTCAAGAAGAGGTATTAAAGAAGGATCCTGAAACTGGCGAACAAGTAGTTATCCAACGACCAAAGCTTTTAGTACCTGAATTAGAAATCAAGGCCATGGATATGAAGGATGAGGTAACTCGTCAGCAGATGTTTGATATGGCTCAGGAGCAGGGGATTGCTATTTCGGCTCGTACTCGCTTTATTAATGTACCTATTGATCTGGACGAAGAGCGAGAGATGGTAATTCAAGAGCGTGTAAAGGATGCTGTGGCTGATGCTCAGGTTCAGAAGGAAACTTACTTGGCGCTTTCTCAGCGTGGCTATCCTTTGCCCCAAGAATTAGAGGATACATTCCGACCAAAGGCTGCGGATGCACAAGAGCCTCGGACAGAAAGTATGCCTATGCCTATGCCTAATATGGTGGCTATGCCCCCAACTATGCAGCCTGCATTGAATCCAACCCCTGAAGATTATATGGCTGCTGAAGCCCCTGATCCTCAAACTGGTCAATTGCCAGATCCCACTGCTCCTGATGCTACACAACCACAAGGCGTTGTTATTCCTATGCCAGGTCAATATCCTGCTCGTCCACCTGAATCGGATGAGCGTAGAGCAGATATGCCAAAGGCATCTAGTATTCTTAAGGGGGCATCGTTTAAGAAGAAGGCTCTGTCTAAGAAAACTGCGGTGTGGGTGGGAGATGAAAAGATAGAAGTTACCGAGGGTATACATCGTTTGATTAGTGGTCCCGACAAATATGAATACGAGATGGAATAATGCCTTTTACTAGCTTGTGGGGTGAAGATCCCGAGGAAGAACAATTTCATATTGCTTCACAAGATTACCCTGAGCTTGAAGAAATTTTGGAGGAGCGCCATCCTTATCCTAATACGGCTAAGGTGGCTGCTAAACAAACTGACGCACGTTGTTCTTTGTGTAATATGAATCCAGTGGCGCATGATGTAGGTGGTATGACGGTGTGTGATAGTTGCCTACAAAATCAATTGGGTGTGCCACTGGATGAAGACAAGTACCCAGTAGAGTTTGGACAGGCACGATTTGGTTCACACGAGAATGAAAAAGATGCATCTTTAGAAAAGATTGCATGTGCTCGTTGTAATGGATCTGGTGAAGAGCCTTATGGAAGACGTAAGTGCTTAGTGTGCGAAGGCTCTGGCCTAGCTGAGAGAGAGGCCGGTTTTTTTACTTGGATCAAAGACCAATTGACACCTAAGGGTATTGAACCAGGCATTGGTGGTCAATGGTCTTATGATTGGTGCTATCTACCTGATGCCCCTGTATTAATGGCAGACGGTACGGAAAAGCCTATTTCACAGATCCAGGCAGGTGATGAAGTAATTACCCATACTGGAATGGTGCGTAAGGTTACATGGGTGGGATGTAGACCATTTGAAGGGGAATTAACCCATATTAAGGTACAGGGAGATACATCAAGGATTGTTACAGCCACATCCCAGCACAAGATGTGGGCGGCTAATTCGCATTGGGGACTTGAAGGTAGACGTAAAGAATATATTCAAAGATATACAGGATCGAGAGATACCGTACTAGATCCTCAACAGGATTGGATGGCTATAGGGGATCTTCAAGTAGGAGACTATCTTTCTAGATCAATCATGGTAGAAGAAATCCCTGTAGTAAAGATATATGATTGTCCTGTTCGATCATGGGATGCTAATTACTGTCAACAGTTTGAGGTTAAGATTGACGAAGAGATTGCATGGCTCTTAGGATATTATGCGGGTGATGGGCATTGTCAAAAGAAGAGGGGATACGACGTTTGGTTTGAGGTCGGCACTGACGGGGGACCAATTACCAACCGTTTATTAGCTATTGCTCAAAATTATTTTGGGGTGGAAGGTTCGGTTATTTATTACGCCGACCGAAATGCAAGTAAAGTTAGAGTTGCACATTGGGCACTCAATAAATTGGTAGCTGAAATGATTGGTGATGGATCTATGGATAAAACGATCCATCAAGATATTATGACCCTTCCCTTGAGTGAGCAGAGAGCTTTCATTGAAGGATACAGGGATGCCGATGGTCATGAGGGCCAAGATGGTAGATCAATTATCTCCAGCATAAGCATGATGCCCTATCAAATTAGAGAGATTTTGGCTCGAATGGGTATTTGTGCCAATATCAATCCTGATATTCCCACTCAAGGATTCGATAATGCTAAGGAGTCTCGTAGGGTCATTTGGTATAAGGGCAAGCAAAAGAAGGTAAGTCATTTTATTAGAGATAATTGTGTTTGGCAGCGCATTACAGAAGTAAAGAAGTCTCATTATGAAGGTTGGGTTTGGGACATAGAGGTAGAAGAAGATCATTCTTTCCGAGCCTTCAGTATGAATACTCATAATTGCAGATTCCGTCGCAATTCTCATTGCTATTTTCCCGAGAAGTTAGATACTGCGGCTACTGCACAAGCTGGTTACGCAGTATGGGTACCAAAAGATCGTGGTATGTGTCCTCGCATGAAATGGATTGATCAAGAGAATTGTCCTATTTCTCAACCCGGCCCACATTCTGGCGATAAGCATTCTTTGACAGATGCTACTGTGCCATGGAGTCAAGGTGGTCAACACGGTGGCACACCCTCCAAGACTGATTATTTCTTGCCTAAGCATTCATCTTATGAAGATCCTATTGATTTCTCATCTGAGGCTAAGATTGACAAGATTGCCACGTATTGGGATGTGCAGCAAAAAGCTAAGCGCCTACGTCAAGAGGGACGAGTAAAGCTTTTGGAAACCCCACAAGAGGGGTTACCGTATCTGTATGCGCATGTCAGGGGTGACAATGGCGATTATCATATAGTCTTTGAGCGTAATGGTTTTAAGATAGCTAGCTGGATTTGTGACTGTACCTGGGGAGATTTTGGACCGGATGGTCCATTGGCCGCTATGAGAGCGCCCAATTCACCATATAAGAATAGAAAATGTTCTCATGTTTTAGCAGCAGCTTACGAGTTACAATCTCGTGAGGTTAAGCAGAATCTACAGAAGGGTTCAAAATTGGAGCCATTTGTAGTGCAGGATGATGACGGAGAACAACACACAATTATTCATTTAGAAAATGATATACTAGTTTCTGACATGGGTCATTTATTGCATGCAGATGACGTAAAGCATCCTGACTATGACTCCAACACAGGATTGGATAAGTAATGACAACAATTCTTCCCTCAGCAGGCGACAACAGATTTTTTAATCCCCATGTGGCGATTACGCTTGACCCGGCTGATCTTGGTCAAGAAAATAATGAGGATACCGAAGAGAATGGTGAGCTACCCGCTGACATGAATGATATTGACGAGAAGCCGGGTGGTGGGGACGCCCCTCGTCTATTGGGTATGTTGCGTTTTGCTGATATGGAAACTGGCTGGGATCCAGATCCAATGGGAGGCTCGGGTGGCACAGTACACACAGATGTAGAAGGTCCAACCCATGATGATGATCCTACCACTGATTCATTGGGAGGTATGGGCAATAACATTGCTATGTTGCGTTTTAGAGCAGATAGTCGGGATCGTGGAGGGGAGCTAATTGCTCCTCATGATGATCCCTCTGGTAATTATAATGCTACTGCTACTGAATTTAGTCAGCTTCACGATGATGTAAAAAACAAAATTATTGATTCATTCTCCAAAGCAGGTCTAGACCATGAAAAGATGGTCCAGAATATTATAGCTACGCATCGTCATGCTCAGATGCATAATACAGATGCTCTAAAGAATGGTATGACTTGGTACAACAAGGCACATGATTTTGCGGCTGCCTTAGCTAAAAAACATGGTGTGCCCCTTCGTCATGCTGCTGCTGTATTGGCGGCTGCATCTCCTCGGAATGATTGGGAGGCGGGTAATAAACCCGAAGCTGATTACATACTAAGCAAGACAGGTCATAATGCTACTCGTAGAGGAGAAACATACAAGGTATCTCCTGAGCAAGAAGAAAAGGCTCATGGATTCGCTATGGATGCCTATCATAAAGCCTTGGATGCGCACCATACGAAACTGGACCAACATAAGGCTTGGTTAGCTAATCCAAAGACTAAGGCAAATCCAGACGGAAATAAGAAAGTAGACCATCCTGGCGATGAGCCTACTCCACCAAGACGAATTGTTAGTGGCACCAAATATGCTGATATGGGCCACAATGAAGCCGCCAATGCTATATATAACCAGGCAAAAGATGAAGACTTACGAGTGCCTGAAGATACACCCAATGCCCGTACTAAGCCTAAGCGTAAAGGGGAGCAAGGCGAGCTAAGAAAAGTCGGCTTTATGAGCGGGCAGTCTAACTATACTAAGGGTGTACGCCTTGCCCGAGGTGAAGAGCCAGATAAGGTATTAGCTGGTCACAAGGTACGAAGTTTCTTCAATAACATTATGGATCCTAATAATAAATATGGTCATAATGATGTTACAGTAGATACCCACGCATTGGGCGTAGCTACTAATAGTACCAACAAGCCAGCTAATGAGAAATTGCTTGCTGGTAGTAGCCACAAGGCCACTAACATCAATGGTGCTCATGCGTATGTGGCAGACGCATACCGGGAGGCTCATCGTCGTTTAGTGGCTTCTAAAGAAATATCCAAGGATTCTCATCCCCATCAGCTACAGGCACAGACCTGGGAGCATTGGCGTGGTCTTTCAGAAAGTAAGAATTTCAAAGGCATTGATCATCAAGGCGGTATCCCTACCGGCTGGAAGCCAGGAGAATACCAAGCACCTGAGTATCACGATAAGAAGAATCAAAAGGCTGCTGGTCTTGAAAAGTCTCAGTGGATTAATCCCCTGTCTGGTCCTAACGAGAATCCTGATATTCTGCCTAAGCATAAGGTAGATGGTGAATGGGACTATGGATATCCTATTGCTCCAGATTACGACAATGATGATGATAATTTTGATGATCGTGCTTATGAGCGCAGCAAGAATGCCCCAGAACTGGGAACAACTTCTATGTTGCGTTGGGGAGCTAAATATATAGAGGATGCAAAGATTGGGGATGAAGAAGTTGAGGAACCATATGATGGTGAAGCAGCTAAGGTAATTCAGCATTATATGGGTAAGAATTTGGGTGAAGATGCTTCACAACAGCGTAAGTCAGAAGAGGCTAACGCTCATGAAGTAAATTCTCAGTATGCCCGTGATGCGGATGATGCACAAGACAAGTGGTATTTCAATTATTTGAAAGAGCACAGTACGAGTGGCTTTGGTCATGATCCTAATCAGATTCCTAACTATATGTCTGTGTTGCCTCCATCTATGGGCATGCTACATTGGGCTCGGCCTTATGCAGAGCCAGTAGCGCATTATCCTGCTGGTGGGCCAAAAGTACGTGAGCAGCCACAATATACTACTCGTCGCTGGCGCAAAACTGGCCCCAATATGAATCCCCAATCGCAGGAGATGTGTGATAATTGCCAAGGTCATGGGTGGCTACGTGGGGTGGGAATGTGCTCAGATTGTGGTGGAAAAGGATATAATAATTCGGAAGGGCCAATGGGGAGCACGGCTGCTCGGGAGAACCCCAACTTCGAGCAGCCCTACGAGGGGCTCATCGGCAAGTACCTCTACCACCACTCCCCGCCCGAGAACCGGGAGTCGATCGCCCAGCACGGCCTGGAGCCCAGAGATCCCCAGGAGGGCTCGGCCCGGGGCATGTCGGAGGAGGACACCGGGAAGACCCCGGTGGGGGTGTACTTCGGGCCTGAGCACCACATCATGCCCCACGCCAATCATGATGATATCTGGGCGGTGGACACCAATCAGGTGTCCCTGCATCCCGATCCTGGCGATCACGACAACTACTGGGGGTTCCACTACTCCACCGACCCCGTGCCGCCCGAGGCCCTGAGGCTCGTCCACAAGGCGCCGCTCCAGACCCGTCCCTCGGACCAGCAAGGATATAATAATTCGGAAGGTACTGATGCTACATTACACGAGGAGCCAGAAGGCGCATTGCCATCCACAGATGGTGGGGTGGCTCCAAGTCAATTATGGGATCGTCAACATTCTACTAATGCGCAAGATCCTATGTCTGCCCAAACTCCAGGCGATGGGGATTATCTAGACCCTCAAGATTATGCTCATGAGCAAATGGGCGATCCTCAGAGTGATCGTGCAATTCTTTCTGAGAATCCATTGCATGAGCCTGGTGTACAAGATGATCCATTTGAAGATTTGGGTGCCACGGTGGCATCGCATAATCCTAGCTTTGCGGATATTGCTGCTAGAGCCAAATTGTTTTTAGCTAAAGAATCTGCCAAGGTATTTACACCGCAAGAGCAGGCGGTATTGATCAATGAGGGTGGCACAGTTACTAGAGCACGAAATTTTAATCGCTTACAGATTTCCGGTACCCATTATGAGAACATAGTGGACGATGAAGAGGATTTAGTATAATATGATACAACGTCATGTAGAATATGATTTTAATGGTAAAATCGCATTTAATGTGACAAAACCATTTGTGCCTCATGTGTTAGACGCCGAGCTAGCTCAACAGCATGGATGGGATAAATGTGCTATAAGTACATATGGAAATCCGGCTTTAGCGAGCGAGGAGAATCCTGTGGTGGTATGGGTTACCGAAGATATCAACCCAAAGTTTTTTAAGAATGTTTTATCTAATCATGAGGTTTTAGATGGCGACACCGACACCGATACTAGCTCGTAATTTTAGCAACAATGCTACCCCTACAACCTTAGCGTCTAACGTAGCGGCTACCGATACCACCGTCAATGGTGTTTCTATCAGTAATTGGCCTACCGCACCATTTACTGCATGTATTGCCCGAAATACGCCTGAGCAAGAATTCTTATTGGTCAATAGCTATGTCGGTAGCGGCGGTACAGCTAGTGCCACATATGCAGGTAATAATTCAGTAAATGTTACTCGTGGTTATAATAACACTACTGCTGTAGCTCACCTGGCTGGTCTGACATTTGAGCACACCACTGGTGCTATTGATTATCAAGAAGCTAATGAGCACCATACAGATACCACCCGTGACGATCATTGCTTTACGGCTGATACAGAAGTATTAACAGAAGATGGTTGGAAATTGGGAATAGATGTAACAGAGGGAGAAAGCGTCTGGACATTTAATATTGATACTGAAGAAATGATTTTAGAGCCAGTCGCTGGTGTGTATCGCTATTCTGCTGAGAAGTTTCCTAACGTCTATTCCATCCAAAATCAAGATATGGGAGAATTAAGGGTAACCGCTAAGCATACTATGATTATAAAAAGAAGAGGGAAGGCATGGAGAAGGGTGGAGGCACAAAACCTTCCTAAGCAATTTCTAATGCCAGCCTCGGGGTATGCGGCTTATGATGGAGTAGCTCTAAGCTCTGATGAAATAGAAATTTTGGCGTGGGCATTTACAGAGGGAAGTTGGATAAGAGATTCTCGGGGCACGCCTATCAGAATGGTTATCTCACAAAATGAGGGACCGTTTGCTGATTGTATTCGTAAAAATTTGAGTAATTTAGGATTCTCCTGGATAGAACAAACCAGCAACACAGTCAGTAACAATACCAACATAGCATTTAAGACTTATGATATTGATTTATTTTCTAAGTATTTATCTTACGATAATACTAAGACACCCGATAGAAGTCTTTTAAAAATGAATCATCGACAGTTCATTCATTTTATGTCTGTAGCTATTATGGGGGATGGGTGCCTATCAGCCCACCACTCATCTCAAAAATTACAAATTCTCAATGAATGGATGGAAGATCAGGGACCGATGCCGTCCATGGTGTTTGCCCAAAAGTGCAAGACGACTATTGATTTTCTTCAAGAGTTGTGTGTTGTGAATGGAATTAAAACATCTATCTTCGAGGATCAGGATCAAAATGGGAATCATATTTGGAAGCTAAATGTAAAGCAGTCCAGATATCATGAGATATTAGAGAGGGGGGATAATCATCAAGTAATGTTGGTTCCGAATGATCAAGACGTTTGGTGTCTTTCTGTCCCCACCAATAAGACTCTGGTTGTTAGAAGACCTACAAGTAAGAGTGTTCCTGTTATTACAGGAAATACTCAATACGTTTTGGTGGATGGTGGACGAGCTATTACCGCTCCTTTAGTAATTGATGATGTCACATATCCTGGTTGGGATCCACGCACTTTTACGTATAGCGTACAAGGTAATGTATCTGTTCCTTCTGGAAATAGTAACTCGCTGCCCCCATTTTTTGCGCCAGTATTGACGAATGTAACCAATGCTCGCTTACGTGGGGCTATGAGTGTGTGTGAATCGGGAAGTCTTACTTTCTCATTGAATCAAAATGGTACAGCTATTGCTGGTATGAGCGGGCTCAATGTGACGTCCACTGAATCGGCGTTGCTTACTCCAACAGGCACCATTACATTTGCGCAGGGGGATTTGATTCAACCCGTGGTTACTGCCGTGTCTAGTCCTCAGCCCATAGGCTGGTCGCTGGTTATTTGGATTGATGTGCAGAGACTTGTCTAATGAATAATGTCGGCTTCACTTATACTGGCTCAACTCAAACGTGGACTGTACCTAATGGCGTAACTGAAATTATTGTCAGTGCGCAAGGTGCATCTGGTCAAGCGCCTAGCAACTCGTCTTATTCTGGTGGTAAAGGCGCTGTGGTGAGTGCAATTTTGCCAGTAACACCAGGCGATACTTTAAATGTCTATGTAGGTGGACAATCGGCTGCATATGGTGGCACTAGCTCCAATGGTATTTATTCCGGAGATGGTACATTTTTATCCGATGCTACATCTCAAAAGCTTTTAGTGGCTGCGGGTGGCGGTGGCGCATCTGATGGAAATGGTAATGGTGGTAATGCTGGTCAGGTAGGAGCCAATGGTACCGGAAGCGGCCCAGGTGGGGGTGCTACACAATCGGCTGCTGGCACATCTCCATATCAGTCTGGATCTGGTCCTGCTGGTTGGAATTCATTTGGTCACGGTGGTGCTGGTGCTGATGGGGGATCTGGTGGAGGAGGCTATTATGGTGGAGGAGGTGGTGGGCAAATCACTACGAGCTATTACAGCTATCCTAATGGTACCTATACATCTAATGGCACCACATCTCAAAGTATGGGAACCTCTACATCCCCACAAAATGGGGTTGTTTCTGGTAGCTCAGATCCTACCTCTGACAATGGTGCCGCTTATGTTTATAATCAATCTAGTGCTGCATATGGTGTATATACCGTAACGCACTATACTGCTGGTTGGCCTAATTATAACTGGAATGGTGTAGTAACCGGTACAACCCATGGAGCGCCAAATGGTAGCTCTTATAGTTCTTCTACTACATCTTCCACGGATTCAGCCGGGCATACTGCTTATTATTATAATGAATATACGTATGATTACACAGTGTATAATATTACTCAATATACTGAGACATTCTCAGAGAATTATTCTCAAGGATCAAATAGCTCTGTGACAGAAACAGGGGGAGGCGGGGGTGGCTCTTCATTTGTTACATCGCAAGCTACCAATGTGTCCTATGGGACTGCTACCACCACAGGTAATGGATCGCTATCTATTTCATGGGGTGGGGATCCAATCACCATGTTAGTCGGAGGATAAAATGCCCACTTATGTTCATTTTGGTAATCAACATGCGGTAGATGCAGCCAATAGAATGGTTACTGCACCCGGCGAGCGTATTACCGAAGTAATTTTTCCAGATGAAATTGAGCCCTCAAATCGCTGTCAATTAGCATTGATGGCTTTGCGTCCACATCAGGTATTGTCGAAGCCTACTGTGGTCTTTGTTCGGTCTAATAATGCTGAGCTTCAAGAAGAACTTGTGCATGCGTTAAATATTAAGGATAATAGGGTACCAGATGGTTATGGCGCTGAATTTCGCCCAGGACTACTCATGCCGTTTATAGAAGGAGAAATAAATGCCTAGAACCTCTAATGGAATTGATTGGCAAGCGGGGGTCTTAGGCAATCCATCTTCTACAGGCACCGGTGCTTTTGCACCAGCTTGTTATATCGGGTTGAGTGCGGACAGCACTGCGCCATCATCTGGTGATACTTCATTACCGGGTGAAATTGTTTCGGGATCTCTCAGTCGTACCATAGGCACATATGCTCATACAACAGGTACTAATTCATATACTTTGAGCGCATTATTTACCTCCGATCAGACAGTTACTCTAAATAAGATTGGAATTTTTAATGCTTCAAGTGCCGGTACTTTGTTTTTAGAAACTTTATTGTCTACCCCCGCTAACTTGAATACAGGAGATCAAATCGAAATAACTGAAACCGTTTCACTTTAAATTTTACTGTGGTTTCTAAATTCTTACCACTAAAAGTGAGAGCCCCATCTATTTTTCGCTTACTAAGGGTAGTTTTATGATTCTCACAAAATGGATAAAGAAATGGTTAAAGCGTCACATCAGAATCACTAGAGATAGTGTTATATTTTTAACCGGTATTGCAGGTATCGTTCATGAGGTGTTTCTTACCACGCTGGATAGACCCGATATTCTCATACTGTTCACTGCTATGATTGGGCTTCCAGCATTCTTGCGAAACGATGAATTTCGCAATGCCGTCACAAAGCATCACAATAAGCCGCAAGAGGATACAAATAATGCCAACAATACTCCTAGATCCCAAACCTCCCAAATTCCAAAACTCTCGGGAGGATTACCGGAATACGATGATCTCGACCCATGGTAAAGATGTGATCAAACATCACATTATTAGATTGAGATGGTATACACTTACCACTGCCTGGGTAGGAGGTATGACGGCCTTAGCCACTTTTATTCATTTTGTCCACTAGTTTGTTTGTTTATATAAGCGAATGGGTAAGCTGACCAAATGACCGATCCAGATTTAATCGAATTTGTTGCTAATACCGCTAATACTCAAGAGGTAGCATGTGCCGCTATGATGTGGACTATGCATCAGCTTATAGCTCAATTGCATCCAGGTATCAATATATTTGAGTATTTTGCTCAGATACCCACCGAAGCATGCGAGCTTGATAAAAACGATAATGAATTAGATGTTTTAGCAGAAAATCTGGTGCCAATGGATATTGCCAATTATCCTTATGTGGTGCGTGGGCTACGTGCTACAATGAAGACAGCAAGGCTGATGTGGCGTAATTTGGCTGTTTTACATGATTGGGTAGAAATGGCTAAAAACACCGAATTGACGGCTATATCGCTACCAATAAGTGAATTATATATTTCAGCTTAAACCTCACTGCTTTTAGGGTAAGGATCACCACAATGATACGAGAGTTAGTCGCACAAGAGGCTACAGTGCTGCATGAAACAGCACGAGATGTAGATTTGGATAATATGCTTTATTCGGACCTATCGGATCTTATTGCTGATATGTTTGACACTATGTATGCAAATGATGGTGTGGGTTTAGCGGCTCCACAGATTGGTGAGGGAATTCGCTTATTTGTATGGGACGTTCCTAATCCCATGAGCCCTAAGTTGCCACGTAATAAGGGCCATGTTATAAATCCAGAATTGACCATTGTGGGCACGCATATAAATGCAGACGTAGAAGGCTGTTTATCTGTACCGAATACACAGCATTCGCTTCAGCGTCCAGCTAGAGTGCGATTGAGCGGTAAGACTGTATATGGGCGTCTTGTAAATTTGACTGGTACTGGATATTTAGCTCGGTGTTTTCAGCATGAGTATGATCATCTCAATGGAATTCTCTATTTAGATAGGATTAGTCAATGATCGATCTCGTAGTGCGTGAGCCTACCCATTTGGATATCTTACTTGAGGCAGTTGTGGGTAGTAGAGCTTATGGATTGGATCATAAGGATTCAGATATTGACCGATTTGGCATTTTCAAAGCGTCCAATAGTGATTTGCTGGGGCTTCATTGGACTCAGAATAAAGAGAGTTATGTTACCCATGAGCCTGGGGATGCTACATATCATGAGGTCGCTAAGTTTATAAGATTAGCTCTCAAATGTAATCCTACTGTCACTGAGCTTTTGTGGATGAATGAATATAGCGCCACCAGTCCCGCTGGTAATTTGTTACTTGAGCATCGTAAGATTTTTCTTTCCACTAAATATGTGCGTGATGCATATGGGGGTTATGCACGTCAGCAAGTGGATCGTCTTATTACTCGCAACGATGGCACTTTTAGCTCATCAACAAAGAATCGTACTGCTAAGCATGGGCGTCATACATTTAGGTTATTGATGCAGGGTTTAGATTTGCTGGAAACGGGTAAGTTACAAGTCAGATTGACCCCTCATAACGCAGCAGTATGCAAAGAGGCAGGAGAGCTTGCTGCCACAAATATAAATAAATTTATTGATAATTTTAAGGAAGCTGAAATGCATTTTCGTAATGCTTATTCTATTCTTCCTTCTAAGCCCGATGAAAAAACTGCTAATGATTTGCTTCTAGCTATTAGATTTGGAGATGTTTGATTTGTCCGTAGATTACACATTACCAACAGGTAGTATTGCCTATCGTACATTCGATATGGTGGTTATGTTCAATCAGTTAGCAATGGAAATGAATCTTAATCACTTGGTTTTCAGCGGGTCACAGATTTTGACCGATTTGGTGTTTGACCAAGTGATAGAGATACTCACTCAGAATGGTTATATTTTGTTAGGATCTAGCGTAAGTCTTTCTTATATTAATCCGGGTCGTGGAGATGCTGTTCTTTATAGCCATCAATCAGGTCGTGAGATTGATGTGGTGGTTAAACTTAATATTTCATTTGTGGATGGCAATCCACCTGAGGTTAATCTTCATATAGCTGCTACCACGCCTCAATTGGCTGAGGCTACGTATATAAATATCAAAGAATTGATCCCTCCTTCTCAGCCAGTACCGGATAATACTGTAATGTATAAGTTTCATTTCTTGGGGTCAAACGGCCCCGTATCACGAAATAAGCGTGTAGTCACGGTTCCTCGGGAAAAGTTGGTAAATAATTACGCAAATAGTGTGGCTCAAAAGCTAGATGATCTATATGATCTTCAGTTAGATAATAATTATGAGGGCGGCAAGCTATTGTTGCTTTATGGTGAGCCGGGCACCGGAAAGAGTCATGCTATTCGTACACTTTCTTCAGTGTGGAAGTCATGGACGGATTTTAATTACATCATTGATCCTCAGCAATTTTTCCAAGACGCAGAATATATGACTCAAGTAATTATGGGTGATATGGGTGAGGATATTTTGATGGAAGATGATGAGAGCGACTCTGCTAATTGGAATGTTTATGTTATTGAAGATTCTGATGAATTTATTGCCAAGGATGCCAAAAGCAGGTCAGGTCAGGGGCTTTCATTGCTGCTCAATTTGACTGATGGCATTTTAGGGCAAGGTTTAAAGAATTTGTTCATCATCACCACTAACGAGCCTGTAACGAATTTACACTCAGCAGTGGTGCGCCCTGGGAGATGTTTGGCTAATATTGATTTCCAAAAGCTTTCTGCCCAAGAGGCCAAAAGGTGGGCTGAGTATCATGAAATTCCTCACCTAGTAGGATCTAGGGAATACACGTTGGCTGAGCTTTATGAGCTACAATCACAGTCTCAGATAAATACTGCGGCCAATCAGGCTGTGGGGACAGGAATGTATCTATGAAATATGTCACTAATAGTTCACCGATATATTTATCGGGGACTGAGCACGCTCGTAGTGTGACTATTCCCGATGATGCTGTGGGAATCAGTATAGTAAAGTTAGATGATTTGCGTTTTAGAGTATGTTGGCTAGAGCCAAAACCGTTAGATTCTCCTTATTTGAGTGATCCTTATGCCTACTAATTATGATGATTATGATGATGGTCATAGTCATGACTACACACTTGAGAAAGAGAAAGAGAAATTGGTCACACTTGAGGAAATAAACCTCATTGTTTCTTTGATCGGTGCTGGGCTTTTGATTTTAGGTTCGGTTTTGCCTTTTTCTGTTTTGCTTTATGTAGGTTTAGGAATTTTTGTGGGACCAATTTTGGCGATGGGATTATGGGCTTTGTAAATCCGCTACCTGTTGGCTATAAAGAATTAATAGATGCTTTGTATGCGATGAATCTTTATGGTGATCCATTGATGCCTGATCGTCAATTGAGCCTTCATACACAGGTATTGTATGCGGCTGCTGATCTATTGGAGCTTAATGGCTTGAGTGTGCTTACTCCACAAGAAATTAAAATTTTGGCAGATAAATTGAGAGGAAACAAAAAAAATGAATGAGACTTCTGTCGATGATAATGTGGGTGTCATGAGTAATGAGAAAGTATCAGTTTCAGATACTTTTGAGTCTTTTGGGCGTCCCCAACGTTTTATGGTGTTTGTTGAAAAGACACCTGAAGGAAATTTGGTACCAAAAATATTTGAGCGTAAGAGGACCGGGGAGAGATATGTGCGTGGTGCGTGGCGCAAGAATGGGTATGGATGTGCCTGGTGGAAGTAAAGCAAAAATATGCTAAAATAGAGGGGGTAAAAAGGAGTCCCAAAGTTGGTGTCAGTATTGCTTTTGTTGGTGTGGATTGTACTTATGGTAATCGCATTACGGAGAACATTTTTTTTACTAAGATAAAAAAAGGCTCACACTTATGATCAAAATTATGATCAAAAAATTGGCGGACAAAATGGGACTCACCAAACGATCTAGACTCGTCCATAGAGTTGAGGCCGAATTAGATTACCTATCTGCCATAGGATTTGAGTTGAATCCCACAAATATTTCGGATGGTATTGCTCAATATTTTGAGGCCCAGAATATCGGGGGGATGCGAGGCTCATCCAATTATTGCCCTGTAGCTAATTATCTAAAGCCTGTTGCCCAAATAAGAGTGGGTCACGTTTGGTTGACCGTGGTGGGACCCCCATTCGATGCAAATCGGCATAGGTATGATAGATACGATATTATTCTCCCTCTATCGGTCAGTCGATTCGTCAAGGAATTCGATGACGGCAAATATCCAAAATTGGGGGCGGATGAGATCCCTCAAACTAAGTAGTAGTAGTAATTCAACAATAGTCAGTAGTAGCAATCAAACCCTAGTCATGAAATAAAAAGTTAAGAACCCTTGATAAACTTGCCAAGAATATTGAAAATAGAGGAGCGGAAATGTCGAAAATAGAACGTTTGCTTGATATTCGAGACAATTTGAAAGCTTTTCAAACCTTTTTTGATGGTGATGACGAATGTGCGAACGATTTTGTTTGGATTGCTTTGGAGAATGTTTTGGATGAGATTGGCGATATGCTCAAGACTTTGGCTTTGGCCGAATACGAATCAAAGCGTATTGATAAATCGAAGAGCAATGATAGTGATGAGCAGGAACGTGAGAGCGTTTATTCTCCCGGCATTGGTGCGTGTAATTGCACAGGAGCTTGTAAAAACACTGGAAAGTGTCCCAATATCCCAATCCCATTTTCAAAGCCTAATACGAATTTAGAGGAGCGTTCGTATTCTCCTGCATGGAATATGCTCAAGGAACATGAGCAGGACCGTAAGGACGTTTATAGATCAGTGTTAAAGGTTTTGATCTGAATTGTCTTTTGATCTCTTTCATATTCAGTCTTTTGACCCGATTTCTGGGGGATAGCTAAAACCGCAAATGCGAGGTTTTTCCCCCGTTTTTTGCCGCAGGGTGTCGGCCCCCATGGAAATACAACTACAAAACCGCAAATGCGGAATTGGAGTATCAAATTATGGAAGTATGTGAATGCTGTAAAAGCCCCATTCCGCATGACAATGCGTATCCCTGGTCATGGTGCAAACTGTGTTGTGAATCCGAGCAGGTCCCGTTTTTGAATCCATCAGATCGTTTGACACATAAGATAGAAGAGTAATGGCAAGTTTCAGGTTTGGGATGAGAGGGTATAGGGAGACTGGTGGAGGGGGCACCATTTGTCCTATTTGCCTCATTTTATAAAAATGGGCATCCCTGATCCCGACCCGTTGCCCTCACTCGCATCTACGAGCTTGGCCCCAAGGTGCCGGGGAACCTCGGGCTGCCGGAATCGGCCCGGTTTGCGCAAAAAAGAGCGGCTGGTAATGACCATGAGTAGCGCTGAAAAGCTACCGGTGCTCGGTTTGGTAGTCATTTGGATCGTATCGGGGTATTTCGGGGTTTTCGGGGGCATCAACGCTTTGGTCGCCAATACTAATACTATCCCACTTTTGGTGCTAAATGTGATCAGGGTGTGGGTGGGATTGTCTTTGGGTGTGGTCGCTAGCTGGACTTTGATGGTTTATTACTACCATTACCACTATAGGAGGAAGTAAAAAAAATGATCGGCTTTTTGGGGTTTGTGGTGATTGTATATATTATTGCCATGTTTGCTTTGATCCCCTGGCAACGCAAAATGAAAAGAAACGCTTTGGAATCTGAATTTCCCAGCTATCACAATGGCGCATTCATGCAATATCTGACTAGGGACTATCACCCTTTTGCCACCGAAAATGATCCTCTTTATGCTCGCCGTTTCGAGCTTGAGGGTGAATTTGTGCAATACAAAGCTACTCGTAGCTACTCGTTTGGCGGTGCGCAGCATGTGTGTTGGCCCCGCTGGGATAACCAAACCGGAGATTTTATCGTCAACTTCGATCATCCCCCGATTCGCCAGATCAACAAGACTCTTTTGCGGGAATACAAGCAGCGGCATCCGAAGCAGTAGGGTATAATCAAAATATGGTGTAGCATGAATATAGTCAAAAAGGGTATAGTAGGGATATGAGCAAGCAAAAGCGGGTGAAGAAAAACCAGATTGCACAACTGAGCGCCCGCTTGCTCAATCCCTACACGCCTCTGAGGGCAGCGACCATCCCATCTAAGAAGCGTGTCGAAAACAAAAAGATATGTCGTAAGCGGGTGGTGGTAGATGCCTGTCAATGAATATTGGACGAGAGATTCAGATAAGCGAGACGGACTGGTCAGAGAGCTTTTAAACGCTGAACAAACAATCGCAGATTTGAAGTCAGAGATATCCCAACATCACCGGGATTTTAATCTTTTGTTGATTATTGTTCAGTCAGATGTTTTGACACCTGAAGAAAAAGAGCGAGTGATCTGCAAAATTTTGCACAGGATAATTCCAGGTCAATAGGCGCTAGCCCCGGGTGCTCATCGGATAATCTACTCGTGGTACGCACTGATAGTCCCTAGCGTCCATTAAAAATGATCCTATGAATGAGTAAAAAAAAGATCCCCTTTTGGGGGTCTTTCTCTTTCAGTCGTGAATACCTTTTACATGCTCTATAGCTTTGGATAGATCGGCTGTGCGCCAATCAGGCCACTGTCTTTTTTCGTCTTGCGTTGCTTGGCGATAATGGCATCTATACCCAAGAAACACCACCGATACTCGTGCTCGTTGTGTTTGTTGGCTTTGGCGGTATCCTCTCCCGCATGACTACGAGTTGGCTCCGGAAGGACATAGCCTGTCATTCCTCTTCGGATCTTTTAAACAAAAATCGCCACGACAGTCCTTCCTCATCTATGCTCATTCGATCTCTTTTTTACATAGAGGCTGGCTTATGGGCCTTGCGTGCGCCCAATAATTTAATCGGATCTCCGGGTCTTAGCACTCTCGGGCGAACACCTACTCAGATTTCGGCCGCTTTTCCGCCCCAATGGAGTTCTTATCTAGTGCTAGTGCCGAACCAGCCAATCTCTATGTACTATTTACTTACGACCAATCTCTATTGACTGGTTACTTACGACTTTACTTTATTTACTTACGATGCAGCCTCGGCAAAATACCCAACACTGCCAGAATCATGGTGCCGACGACAATGGCAGCCACAGCAGCGCCGAGCGTAACGTACACGGCGGCTCCGGTAAAAGCGAGAGTCCCCACCACCGGCTTAGGATGATACATGCTTACCAACTACCTTTCTTGTTGAACGGATATTTAGATACTGCTACCCCATAGATACCCAAAAGACCCAAGGCGTAAACCATCTCGGGGAGAATTGTCAAAGCCAACAGGCGGCCCTTCCAATTGGAAAATCGCCACACACTCACGGTACGCTCTACCAGGGTAATACCCAACACAGCCGACCAAGGAGAATCCAGAGTCAAAGAGGCACCGATCAGCACAGACCAGATCAGATAGGTCAGATAAAGGATGGTGCCGAGCAAAGATGCGAACAGCCCGATCTGCTGACCCCAATAGACATAGCGATATTTACGAGGCAGCTTTGTGCCATAGGAAAACAAATTGACGATCGCCCCCAAATACCAACGCAAACGCTGACGATAAAGCATTTTAGCGGTCGGCATCACATCGGTAGTCGAGCTAGCATCGGCTGTTCGCACCGAGGTCAACTCCCAACCCAAACATAAAAGAGCCAAAGTGATTTCATTGTCCTCGGTCAAAGAATGGGTGTCATAGACCCCTCCACCATGGTAGGGCAGTTTTGCGCCACGCTCAGACTTTACCTGCTTGAGAGCTTTCGCCCGAAAAGCTGATGCTGTACCGGACGCCACATAAGGACGATACCCTCTCCTTGCCAGGCTACGAGCATACCGGGCGTATTCGTTCGCCTGACATAGCTCTAAAATCCCCTGAGGCGGCCGAGCAAAGAAAGTGGCCGAACATACCCCAGCGCTAGAATTGGCGGCAAAAGTGTCCACAGCGGTTTTTACAAAAGCCGGACCTAAAACGGTATCGGCATCCATGATCAAGATAATATCTTCATCATCCAAATCGGGAAGGACCTGATCCAAAACCTGATTGAGTGCCCCAGCTTTTTTGGCGTCATTGTCTACGCTGACAAATACCTCGGCTCCCCCATCTTGGGAAATCTCGACAGTATTATCACTACAATTGTCGGCAATCACAGTAATAAAATCTGGTTTCAGGCTTTGGGTTTGCAAAGATGCGATGGAGTCCGCAATTTGGCTTTGCTCATTATGGGCGGGAATGAAACAGTGGATTGCCATAATTGTCCGTTTTATTCTCTCAGCATCTTTCGCATCATGTGGATCAAATGTTGGCATGCTGCCTTTAGGGCATCTTCATAATCAGCGTAACTACTGTCCCCTGTCCAAACATTTGATCCATCAAATGAGATATGAGGAATCCACATATCTTCCATATCTCTAACAGAATACTCAGGCTCAAAATCGAATTGAGGACCAATATCGATATGCATCCTAAATCTCCTTTGGAATTGCAAAGAAACAGTGGATCATCAGTAATGCCGATCCATGGTCCAGCCCTTGAAATTAGAGATGTAGCCATCATCGTCCAGCCATACACCATCGGCATCGACATGCCCCGAAAAACGGTTTCCGCTAGGATCGATCATGACCACGGCAGCCGATCCGCCATCTAATACAGCCGAAAACTCCATATTGGACAGATCATCGTAGATCATTTCCAGGGCAAGCTGACGATCCGAGGTGGTGATCCGTAGTGCGCTCATATAGAGACTATACCCGGAGACTCAGATCCTAAACATAAAAAAAGATGATGCCGACGACGAACACTACCATCAGCGCTGCTGCGCAGATCAGAGTAAAGATGGCAAACTCACGATTGTATTGCTCGTATTTTTGGATCTTACGATCAAATTCATCTAGGTCCATTCGATCTCCTGATGCCAGCATGTAGCACACATGCGCATATGATCATTATCATCCAAAGGCTCCATCCAATTGTGATGGCCTCGACGTTTGCAGACCCACCGAAACATCCAGGTCCCTTGGTGCAAAATTCTGGTAGTCATCGGGCAGTACGGCTCATGTAGAGACTATACCCCAGCCCCCAGATCCTAAACCGAATTATAGATTATTCTCCCATCGAATGGTATCTATCTCCTCCCATGATGCTTGGATCTCACGAGCGAGCCAGATAATCTGCCACGAGATACCACCCGGAAATTGGCTGGCTGTTTCTTCGTTTTGATCTATGATTTCTGCAAGACGCTCTTGTGTGAGAGGAGGGAATTGCATCTCATGGTCCATACTTTATGCTCGTTTTCTAATTCCAATCTTTGGGCAAGAATCCGCCACTGCTCAGCCACCTATCCAAGGATGCGATTCTATCTACCAGTTCGTCCTCCTGAGCGGAATCCAGACCCTCTGAAAATGCAATATCTACGAGGCGGCGAATTTCATTGAGGCAAGCATCCGGGTCCATTATCGGGCCTCAAAATCGGCGGCGGCAGCAGAGAAATTGTCAAGAAAATAATGACCGAGCCAGGTGGAGTCGAGCCGTTCAGGATCCAGCCTCCAGGTGACATACTCTGAATTGTAGATTGCCAGCACCACACCATCAGTGGGATCGGTGGGAGCGACCTTGAATGCGACCACGATCGCCCCGTTGGCGAGTTTCGTACCCGGCTTTAGCGACATGCTCATTTGCCTTTCATATTCTGGAGTCGGAGTCGAGTCATAGCATATTTGCGGAAATAAACATGGGGGATGTTTTCAGGGTCGAGTGAGGCATACCACGCTTCGTTCAATCGCAATAGATGGTCGATAATATCTGTTTCCATGGCTGGATTATTTCCTAAAATGAGGGAAGCTAAACCTAGCTATACCCGATTTCCAGCAAGAATCTGGACCTCTAAAAGCTATGAAGACAGACCGGACACCCAGGTATAGTCGCTGGATTGACCTGAGAGGCTACCAAAGGATCTTCGTTTTCCATGAGATACTCGTTCAGGCCATCTACATAGGCATCCACCAAATCCTTCTCGGTCCCAAAGGGGTGTAGACACTCCCCACAGACTAGATACGGATTTTCGATAGGCTCATGAACCTCTTGATGACCATAACAGAAATTCGGATCCTCCCATACTGGATTATTCATCCACATAAATCTCTCTGCCTCTCTCTAAGATGATTCCATCATCTAAAGAAAAAGATGCTGCTATTTGGGCTGAGGTGGCTATCCCGATTTGCTCATTGGTATTTGCATCATATACGAACATCAACGGCTCGTCTAGGTCCGGATAATCTTCCATGATCTTATCGAATTGGTACCCTGAATTGAAGTTTCTCCATATCTTGGGCTTATTGTTGTTTCTGGGGGTATGGGGGCCTATGGAACGTAAATCAGGTCGAAAATTTGGCCTGTACTGACTGGTGTAAAATCCCACGCATCTACTCCAATGTGAATTTGATTACCATCATGCAAACGATATGGCTCATGGGTATGCCCATGAATATTGTAAGTCTCGGAAATCGGTGGGTACGCCCATGGGTAACGATCATCACCCTCTCTCGGGCCAAGTGCCGGGAAATGGCACAGATCAAAATCCATGTGGGTACCAGCAGGAGAAATAAGGGTGACTCTTACCTGAGAGGGAAGAATATCCTCAAATCCGCCAAGCTCAAGATACTTCTCTCTCCAGCCATCCACTTTTGCTCGCTGCTTTGCCTGGACTTCGGGAATAGCTTGAGGGTAGATAAGACCCTCCCAGCAGTTATCGTGATTACCAGGGATAAGAAATTTCGTACCCGCTAGCTCCCTAACGAGAGGGAGTGTATCAGTTCTCTTGCCCATGCACACGTCCCCCAGGACATAAACAATATCATTGTCTTCGACAACACTGTTCCAGCGGTCGATGATGGTACGATTCAGGTCATCTAGGGTGTCAAAAGGGCGCCATCCTGGTTCGCCGGTAGTGGTATCTCGCACCATAGCCTTGTGGTTGAAGTGCAAGTCACTTGTGAAAAAGATAGTCATAGGAGTATTCTTACCCATCACAGGGGAAGGCTAAACCCTCCTTAGCCCCCAGAGCCTCTTGCAGTCTTCTGATGTAGTTTGGTACATTTTCTATATTTTCCATACAAACCAATTCAATTTCATCAATAATATTGAAAGACTCTTTGCGTTGTGCATTGACATATTCAATGTACGGTATGTACTCTTTTCCGTTTTTTAATATAATATGACCGTTGGACATAAAACGAATTTTACGCCAGTGCCACAATAAAGATTTAAACATCCTCATCCACCCTAAATGGTTGATTTCCCTTCGGCTTGATCTGGTCCCAAATCATTTTTTGCATCTTCGGAAGGTTTTGATCCCGATATGCAAATATCATACCAGAATTTTGCTTATTTAGGGCCAACTCAGCGAATTTTCTTTTATATTCAGGGGTGTTTTGTGGTTCCCCGATTTGCTGGCAAATCTTGGTGAAATCTTGGTCAACCAGATGTAAAATGTGCCGTGATTGCTGCTCTAATTCATCTTCCACTCGCATCATCCACCTGAACATCTCATCTGGGACATTATTGATGACAAAATCTCGATGTTCCATATCACCAGTAGACATATACTGCCAGATGGTTTTAGTCGTGACACCGGTCAGGCACTTATGAAGCTCCAGATAGCGAGGGTGCTTGAATTTTAGCCGAAAAGAAGTCTCGCCAGGACGCACCCAGCATGCGACGACACCCTCTTGATCTTCGAATTCCTCCGAAGTAGCCAACAGGTAGGCATCCTGAACCTCCCCAATACGGAAGTTCTCGGGCACATAGAAAACCTCAGATGGGTCCCAACCAAAATTTGCGGGGAACAGATCCTCGCCACTGCGATTGTCGATCAGAGCTAAATAGGCAAGCTTCTCCTCTTTACCATAATCGACTACGATGCGGTTCCCGGGATAAATAATCTCCACTAGGGTGGTAGTACCCAATCCACCAAAAGAGGCAGGATTGGTCAGATATTCCAATCCATAGGTACGATGCATATAGTCACGAGCCCATTGTGCTTGATCTGAATAAAATGATCCTCGGGTAGCAATATCCCACCAGTGATTCTTCGGATCCCAATGGATAATACCCAAGCTACCATCCATCTTGAGTGAAACAAACGTAGGGGGTGAATTCAGGGCATACTTCGGGATAGGAGTTTGCCCATAATTCATAAACTTAGGGAATGGACGGCCAATAATTACTTCATTTTCATCCGTAATGAGCCCACGACACACCATAGTTTCGTGACTCCACGCTTGATCAAACTGACATTTATGGGTGTAATTGTAAATTTTACGCCCATTATCAGCCTTTTGAACAGAGATATACCCCTGCATGATTTTATCAACAAGAAGCTGGGGATTTAGAATATCGTGTAGGTAGGTCATAGTGGTGAGTCCTGCATACTAGAATCGAACTAGTATTCTTGGCGTATGAAACCAGCGTTCTTCCGTTGAACTAATGCAGGATTGGTGCCTCTCCTGGGAGTCGAACCCAGCGCAGCGAATTTAGAAGATTCGCTTAGTCGTCCGGACCGAAAGGCTTGGTAGCGCATGGGGGTAACGATCCCCCTCCTTCGGATTGAAAGTCCGACGTTCCCAGCCTGGAAACTGATGCGCCATGATTTGTTCAACTAGATCCTACCACATCCATCAGGATCCTAAACATATGGGCGGGGCCATGAGGAATTGAACCCCCGAGCTTTCACTCTCCATCCCTGTTTTCAAGACAGGTTGCCTCACCGTGGGCGGATGACCCCAAGATCAAAACTACTTTTTCCTAATCCTAAACTGATATAAATCTTTTTTAGTCTTCTTCAAATGACAATAATGACATAAAACTTGGCACAATTTCAATTCAGCTTTGCGCTTTTCCTCCGAAGCTGTCCATATCCATCCATTACCAGGACGCTTAGTATTTGGGCGGCGTATAGGCTTTATATGATCTAGCTCTAGTTGTTCCCTAGATCCACACTCCTTACACATCTTGTCGGCAAAATATTCGGATCTTCTAGTTTGGCGTACATGACGCATATATTCAGCAGTAGCCACCTAAATCTCCTTTTGGCGGATCGCAGGTTACTCGAAAACCATGGCTTTTATAAAGCCACACACTATTTAGCAGATAGGTCCGGTGCGCCTGTCCGGTTTACGATCCATGGGCTACTTTTGGAGTCGTCTTTTCGTAATAATCAAACCAATCCTTAAGCTTGACTTTAGTAATTATACGCTCTCCATAGCGATTAAATAATTGTACCACAGGAGTACCGACATATCCCTCAATAAAAGCCTTATTATGGGGTAGATTGATTTGAGAAAATGGATCTCGGGGGCTGTGCCACCATTCTCCTAGATGTACAGATTGTGCCATCTTAGACACATCTGTAATGCAATCCATCAAGGTTCCATAAAATGCGACTGGCACTACATCAAAACCGAAAGACTTGGCGATTTCCTCAACAGCGTCACGCTCTAGCCAATATTTATCCACCTTGATATCAAAGAGAATAAAACCTTTATCAGAGCGGTAACTATTACCAACCTTTTGGATACCAGCCCCATACCCCTCACCATAGAGAGTGACGCTAGCCTCATCCCGATTTTCGCTAAAGCGCTCTTTCCAGAATTCAGGACCGAAATCACCCTTGGTCCAAGTTTCCAAGACTTTTACCAAATCTGCTGGTAGCTGAGCTTTATTGGTACGACCTCCAATAGTGACGTTGCTACCATCCCAATGTAGGCGAATGTTAGTCCCGTCGACTTTTTCGGTCCAAATCCATTCCGTATTTTCTAGTAACCCAAATTCGGGCAGAGAATAGTCCCATGGTATGATGACACCATTTTTAGTACGTTTAAAAACACCTTGTATCTTATGATATTCAGGTCCGAAATTCATTACCACTCCGGTGGTCGTATAAAAATCTCATATTTATGTATGAAATTCTCTTGGACGCATGGATACACACCATCTCCGTCCGATTCCGCAATTATATAATCCCACTGACGGATAGATATTTTTTTATCTGATTTTTTTACCCACAAGGTAAGATTTTTTTAGTAGGATCAACCTCAGCTAGATCCCTTATACGAGTATCACCTTTGAGAGGATGTGTATACATAACAATAAATGCTACTATATCCTCATAATTATCTCCGGTCCAGCGGATAGCATCAATTTCGACAGCCTTAGAGCGATATCTCATAGATAATGAATCTTGTTTTTATCGCTCACATAAAGAGTATCATCAGCTATTTGTCTAACCTGATATGTAACATCATCGGGAAGAATATCTTCTACTCCTCTTAATAGATAATGACCAGCATAATTTTTTCCGACATTCTTAGGACACTCAAAAACATACAAGAGAGAATATAAATGTCGAAGCTCTTTTTCGGTAAATTTGATGGTGTAGGTAGAGTCCTGAGGAAGGGTGAAATCAACTAACTCCATTGGGTGATCCTTTCAATTTTAGGGGGTGGGCCGAGGCAGATTCGAACTGCCACAGAATTAACGGGAGTTTTACAGACTCTTGGGTTCGCCAATACCCAGTCGACCCATATTTAGATTATAATTGGTGGCGGGAATCGGAGTTGAACCGAATGTCTCTAGCTTATGAGGCTAGTGTGGAAGCCGTTTCACCCTCCCGCAAAATCTTCAATTAATGTAGCATGACCTTTTGTTTGCTGTCCAGTAGCACCTCATATAAATTCAAAATGATACATAACAGGCAGCCGATTTCTTCATCCAGTTTAATTCACCACATTGATATAATGCCAGAAATTTCAGCTTGACCAGTTGAAGCTCCTTATCTCCTGGCTGAGGAGCTACATCGATATTTCGGATGACCTTACCATCTTGAGAAAGTGACCAATATCCACCCTGGTACTTTCCCATATTGATGTACTTAATTTCGTACATTATATCCATCTCTAAAGCTTAAATCCGATGTGTCCAAAATACCCCAAGCATTTCCGTTATGATCAAGATCACAGGCCAATGCCTCAATTCTAATATTGTGCCAAGTATAGCTTGAACGCTTGTGCCAATGACCATGAAGTACAATCTTTGGATTTGTAGTAAGGATAGCTCTCCTTAAAACATCTCGTGTTGGCTCACACCGAGCATCGATTGTCTTCTCGACCCTAAAATGTGCAAGCTCTGTAGCAGGATAGGGGGTATCGTGACAAATAAACACATCCAAGGGGAATTCTCCCAAACGGTCCGCATCCTCCTCGTGAGCCTCCTCAGCGTGCGGCCACCAAGATTGACCTGGAGTACGCCACATATAATCTACAGAAAATGCTCCTCCAATTCCTCCAAACCGTACACCATCATACTCCCAACGAGTACCATTGGGAATATAATGAATATTCGAACGAATATCTAAATCATTAGCCTCTACACGAGCATTTAACTCATCATAATCTTCGTGGTTACCTCCAATAAAATCCAGGGTCAACCCATTATCATCAAGCATACGCTGGGTATCGTCTAGAAAATTAACCCCAGAGGGTCCAGGCCAGATACCGAAGTCCCCGACCTGGAGAATACGATCGCATGAATTTTTACTCGCATTTTTAACCAAATACTGCATAAAATGCGCATTCCCATGTACATCTCCAGCAACAAGTATCTTCATGCGGTTATTCTACCCATCCTCATCGTCATTTAAACCCGACCAAAACTGGCCTACTGGTAGATCCAGATCCTTCGCCATACTCATAATCTCGTTAATCTCGGCCGCAGCCGCCTCTTCATCCCTACGCTCACAAATCATGTGATAAGTCTCAGCATAACCAGCAATATCTACCACTGAATCCTTGTGATCTGGCGAATTTACCAGACGAGAAATTTTGACCCCTATCATGCACAAAGCAACCTGCTCAGGAGTCGGCTCAGATCCAAGAATACCAGACCAAATCTTGGCCGTACGAGTAAAATCATGAATTGGGTGACCGTATACTCCACCACGATCGCCATGAACCAATCCCAAAGCCTTGGTAAGTGGTGAGCGCTCTTCAGTGCTAAGAGGTCTATCAATTGTAGCGATCATAGATTCATGCTCTGCATTACTGATCCCTAAAAGACGATTAAGATCCAAAGTTACCCGATAAGAAAAATCGGCATCAATTTCCTCCCATGAAACAATAGCTACATCATCCACCTTTTGATTTCCCAGGGGACCATCTAACCACACAAGCACCGGTGTTTTTCCAGTAGCTCGTGCAACCGCAGATTCCATAGCTACACCCTGAGACTTCCCCCAGCCCGGCAGAAGAATTATGTGAGTGGCCCACAAGACCGCTTCAAGGTCCCACTGCATAGCTTTTTGCATACTAAAATTATCTAGGTTTCCATCAAAACCTTCTTCAACATCCTTTTCAGCAGGAGAACGTATTTCCCAACCCTCATTCCGGAAGTATTCAGATGCCGCTTCGAACGCTTGGTGGTTAAAGTTGGGATAACCCCTCATTGGACCTTAACCGGCCACGTATGCTCGGATGGAATTAGCACCGTCCGAGAAATTCGTCTTATTCAGATCGAAATTAATATTTAACGTGGTCATAGGGCCTCACCTCTTTTCTTAAATTTGCTCCTATATTCTAGGAGACCTTGTATGTTTCGGACAGAATCTTGCAATAAACCTAAGGATCGATTACAGCGACCACAAAGCAATCCTCTGACATCGCCCGTTAGGTGGTCATGATCTACAGCTAATGAAACTATACCGAATTGATTACGGTGTGTTTCTGCTTGCTTACCAGCTGCACATTTTCCTTCTTGTTTTGCAAACATTACATCATATTCATCTGGAGTAATTCCATATTTTTTTATTTGAAGAATTCGTTGCAAATCTACATCTTCGACATAAAAGTGCGGTGGTCATTTTGGTGCCATTGCAACCGGGACAAGTATCCCTTTTATTAGCCATACAATATCATAGCATGACTATGTAAATATATCGATTTTTAAACAGAATAGATTTGGAAAATGGTCCCTCTGGCGGGAATCGAACCCACAATAGTTGATTAAGAGTCAACCCGTTTACCATTAGCTTACAGAGGGCAAAGATTTAATCAGAACAGGTACATGTCATACCGGTTATAGGACACATAAAGGGACCGGTTGAATTTAGAATATCAATACAAACAATACAATTGACTTCGGGGTATGAGACAAGAGGACCATTTTTATGGTAACCGCAAAAAGTTGGATAATCTGGACGAGATGCGCAGCAATAATGAACCAAAGAATCTTCATTAGATAATTGAGTATCTTGAACAATCTCAATATCGGTGACTGCCACTTCATTCTCCCATCTATTAGATTATTCTAACCCGTACTCCCACAGGGAATCGAACCCCGGTCTTTTCGGTGTAAACGAATTGCTCTACCATTAAGCTACAGGAGCATGATATCCAAAAGAGTCGGAATGGAGAGAATCGAACTCTCGTCTTACGGTCCCAAACCGTAGGCCCTACCATTGTGCTACATTCCGTAAAAATTTATTGGTTAAAATGAAGGGATTCGAACCCTCGTCCTCCGGCTTCGGATTCCGGTGCTCTGTCCATTGAGCTACATTTTATCAAAAGCTGGAGAGGTAGGGGTCGAACCCACATTAAGAGATTCAAAGTCTCCTGTCCTGCCGTTAGACGACTCTCCAATGTTTTGGGTAGTTTTAAGTGTTACCCAGCACCTATAGATTATACGGGAAGATACTTATCCCATGTTTCTTGCAGAAGCTCATTAGATCCAGAGTAAAACCATACCACAGTTTTCGGCGGCTTCGGGGTGAATTTTAGGCTCCATCCCAATTCATCAAGAGTTTTATCAGCCTTCTTTTGGTTACATTTACCACAAGCAAGTACCACGTTTTCCCATGTATGCTGACCACCTTTAGAGCGAGGAATTATGTGGTCTATAGTGTGACCCTGTTTATCACAGTAGGCACATTTACCACGATCCCGAGCTACCAAAGCCTTACGATTAAGAGGAATACGAGCACGGTAAGGAATTTGTACCCAATTCTTCAAACGAATAACCGTGGGGGTCTTCATGCTCATACGAGCGGCCCTAAGAGGGTCTTCGCTCTCCTCAACAACGTCTGCCTTGCCACCTACGATCAGTCCAATCCCACGTTGTAAACTAACAACTCGGAGTGGAGTAAAATCTGCATTCAAAAGTAAGATTCCAGACATTATCCCTCCTTTTGTTAATTTAGTATAGCGGACTGGAATGTGAATTTCGAGTGGAGAATAGGGGAGTCGAACCCCTGCCTACTGCGTGCAAAACAGTCGTGCTCGCCATTATCACTAATTCCCCATTGGCGGTGACGATGGGATTTGAACCCACGTTCTCTTGATTGACAATCAAGCGCATCCGGCCAGACTATGCTACGCCACCATTATTTACAACGTGCCTAGAGAGGGGGTCGAACCCTCACTGTACAGTTTCTAAAACTGTTATCTCTTCCATTGGATTACCTAGGCAAGGTCCCACCTGTCGCCGCTGTTTCCTCCATCCGGTGGGCCGATATTGGAGGGGGTACCGAAGCGACTATTACCGGGGTTAGCGGCTCTACTTCGGCTTGCTACATCTAAATTATACCCCTTTCGAGTATAATTCTAAACCTCGTTCTGCCAGGACTTCTTTTCGACCTGACGGAGAGAGTGACGCATCGCCTTGCGATGAGCCTTCTTCGAATTCGGAGCGAGGCGACCAGCGTTGGACTGACGACCGGGGTTGTCGTAGTCACAGCACCACCTGATCTTGTCGAGCCTTCCCATCATCTTCATATGCATGTTCTACCCCTAAAATCAAGATCCTAAACAAGTGCGAACGGGAGGATTCGAACCTCCACGGCTACTAGGGCCAGCGAGCTACCCGCCTAATTATAGAGAACATTTTAAGGGAATGCGGGTAACTTTAGCTTCTGTCTACCAATTTCAGCACGTTCGCATGGAGCGGGTAGCGGGTAACGATCCCGCAACTATGACTTGGAAGGCCATCGTGTATCCCTTAACACCTTACCCGCACGCAAATTTGGTACTCAGCAAGGGATTCGAACCCTCAATTTAGGTTTCGTAGACCTACGTGATTTCCATTTCACCAACCGAGCATATACAAAATCTTTTTTTTGAGGGTGATATACCGGTAACGATCCGGTTCCTCTTGATTCACAGTCAAGTGTGACTACCTCTACACCAATACCACCATGGTACCTCGTACCGGATTTGAACCGGTAATCTCTTGCTTGAGGGGCAAGCGTGTTAGCCAGATTCCACCAACGAAGCAAAAGCTGGTCCCCCAGGGATCGAACCTGGACTTTCTTGGGTCAGAGCCAAGCGTGTTGCCAATTACACCAGGGACCAATAAATTATAATGCCGTCCCCTATAAAATGGGCATCCAGGTTGCGATCCTAGATGGGGATAATTCGTTGGGTTGCGAACCTTACTTATTATCCCACGGCGAATCGAAGCGCCGGGAGCTTTCGGGCTTACTTTGGGCGTATACTCCCTTTCGCCGTACTAACTCCCTATTACGTGGTTGGTGTCGGTATCGAACCGGCCTCTCAAGCTCTTCAGGCATGCGCTAATCCATCTCAGCTAACCAACCAATGGAGCCGAATATCAGAATTGAACTGATTTCTCATTCTTACCACGAATGCGTAATACCATTATACAAATCCGGCGTGGTTGCTAGTCCCCAAGAGAGGATTCGAACCTCAAATCTTTGCCATATCAGGGCACTGCTCTAACCAGATTGAGCTACTTGGGGATAAAGGCGATCGCCAGAAATTATCTACTGCATCTCCCCGCTCGGATGGGGGTGTTTTATTTAAACTACATCGCCACATTTTAGCATGCCATGTGTTTGCAATTACAAGGTTTGCCGGTGGGCTTAACTTTTAGCGGATCGGGCTTTCTAATCACACCCGACTAGGGACTTGCACCCTAGATTCCTCGGTCTACCCTTCATTCCTAGCGTCCTAGGCTCCTTCAACACAAAGGTACTAAGTGAATTACTCTTTCCCCTCTGGCATGCGCCTCAGTCTAACGGTCCCAGGAAAGGGACCCGGCTTGAGGTAAAATCAGGGGACGTGCTGCCGTTACACTAAATATCATTTTTGACCTAGGATGCGGAGTCGAACCGCTCTTTCCCCGTGCCCCCACCAGGACTCGAACCCGGATTCTCGGTTTAAAAGACCGCTACTCTAACCTTTGAGTTATAAGGGCGTGTATTTAAAGCGCAGGGACACGAGGAATCGAACCTCGATCGTGAGTTTTGGAGACTCCCATAATACCATTATACGATATCCCTATGTAATAGTCTCTCCTATTAGCCAAGCCTGTTTCTGGAGGCTTTCCCTGCCAAATCTATTCTGTTGTCAAGAAACTGTGTGGGCGAGATTTCCCCGCCGCTAAAACTATTGTACCCCATCTTCGGAAGCTTCAAACCGACTTCTTCAGAAAATTTGTGGGAGTCTCTAGAGTATACACATAATACTCTAAATGTACAAAAGCTCCCAGGGCAGGAATCGGACCCGCATTCAGTGATTAACAGTCACTTGTCTTACCATTAGACGACCCGGGAATGGAGTGGTAAATGGGATTCGAACCCACAGCCTCCGACTTGGCAAGACGGCGCTCTACCGTTGAGCTATTACCACATAGTTACAAAATCCATACTACCAATCTGGTTCGAAACCGTCAATTTGAGAGCACCCGGAGGGAGTCGAACCCTCATAGCAGGTTTTGCAGACCTACCTCTTCAACCGTCAGAATCAGGTGCAAGTATTACTTTTTGCGAATCAGTTTACCATTCGCAATATCAATCTTATTTTCTTTCCAAAGAGCGATATCTTGTACGAGCCATTGACCCGCTCGCTTTTCCGCCGCATATGCTGGCATCCATTTGATTTGCGGATAAATCTCGTTATAACTTGCTTTAAGAATTTCGTTTAGAGTAGTCATGGTTGGTCCTTAGGGAGAGATTCGAACTCTCACTGAGCGAGGTTTAAACTCGCTGCCTCTTCCGTTGGGCTACCTAAGGTAGATTTTTTATTTTTACCCCTGTAAGTAGGGGTTTGTGCATGACAATTGGGACACAGTAATAACAGATTCTCTAAATTATTATTAAGTCCCCAAGGAGGGAGTCGAACCCTCACGCTCTAGGCACTTGGTTTTGAATCAAGCGTGTCTACCATTCCACCACTTGGGGATGGGTGTAGGGTAAGTATACCCTCTCACCCAAATCCTAAACAAATTTCTTATTCCTTTGCTGTGGTAAGTCCCGAGTACAGGAGTCGAACCTGTCTAATTATTTTCTCGCAATTTGTATCTGATAATGGTTATCTTCCAAGTCCCGGCGACGGGGGTCGAACCCGTATGCACCATTAACCTTTCTACACTTTATAAGAGTGAGGGTATACGCCGGGAAGATGCCCCAACTCGGGATGGTTGAGAGATTAGTTTAGCACATCTGTCGGCTCAGATTCCTCATCTTCGTTGAGCCAGTTATCCAACCATTTGCCATACAGGAACTCATTTATACCCCTCCAGAGCCCCCAACAACCAAACACAATTACAGCAGCGATCAAAATTGCGAGCCACCAAGGCCACGGGTTGATGGAAAGAAAAAGCGCCAGAAAGAATATGTACCAAAGAAACATTAGCATAAATTTTTTCTTTCTATATAAGAGAAATTCTGTTCTGAACTTCCACATACATCGCATGGTCCTAGCTCCGGTCGCATCCCACCACATCTCGTACACACACGCATTGGTAGTAGACCGGGTGCCAATAGTTGAACAGTCTTTAAAACGTTTTCGGATGGATAATAACTTGCTGACTGAGGTTTAGGAGGTTGAATACCGAAGATAATATCCATCTCCTGTAGCTCAGCTAGAGCCTGCTTGCGTAGGGCCTCAAATTCGGGATCTTCTGGGGCCTGGGGATCTTCCTCATTCTTTTTCGACCAGATTGGATGGCTAAATTCCACCACAAGCATGACCATGAGGAAGATCCCCATCATAATTAAAAGAAACATAGAGTATTACTTCGCCGGACGGCACCCATCATGAAATGCAGCGGGACGACCACGCTTGCCCGTGGGAGGAATCACATCTCCACACTTGCGACACAGATTCTCCTTGCCACCCTGATCCTTGGGGGTGGTCTTCTTAGGAGGAGCAACAGGAAGAGCCTTAGCGACAGGGGTGGTGGTCTTACGAGTACGCTTAGGCATAGCAGACACATCCGAACGCTCCATCGCCAGTCTGCGAACCTTGTCGATCTGCTTCTCCTGCTCAGAGAGCTTGGGACGACGAACCCAATCCATCCGCTGCTGCTCAGAAAGCTTCCAATAATCGGGAGTCAGATAGAAAGCTTTGTGCTCAGTAAGAAACTCCTGATTCTGCTGGCGGTGAAGCTTGTCCAACTCAGAATCGGTAAGTGCGTCCCGCTCCATCTCTGTTGTTATCGGCATACTGTATCTCTACCCTCTCGGTCGGTCTGCTAAACCACAAATTTGGAACAAGATCCAAATTGCCCCAGATAGGCATAGATGGATCAAAACGACCTTAAGCGCTTTTTTTAGCATTTGACTTCTTTTTTGGAGTCGTCTTGCAAGACTCACAAATGGTAGCAGGACGACCACGCTTGGTGGGAGCCGGGAGAGGCTTCTCACACTGACGACACTGGAGGGTCTTACGCTCTGTGATAGCCTTGCGGCATGCCTCACAGCGAGTAGCAGGGCGTCCAGGCTTACCGGTGGGGTGTATCTCCATCCCACACTCACAGCGACGAATTACTACGAGCTTTTCCTTCTGAGTTTCAGTGGGATCTACATCAGCGACCGGAGTCAGGTCTATCATCTTAGGATCCTGAGAAACTTCAATGGACCCCAAGACCTCTTCATCAATATCGGTAACACTAATAGTGGTGGTCATTTATATATTCTCCTTTAGGGATGGTAAGGAAGGGAATCGTAGGCGCCCCTGATTCTATGATGGTAATAAGAACCGGGAGAATCCGCCGTCAAAAGCTCATGAGCTACAATCTCAGGCACATCAATATATTGCCACATCTTGCCGGAATGAAATTTCAAAGTGAGAATATACCGATCAGCATCATAAGCTACATGAGTAAATACCGTGGAAAAAAGATCGGTATCAAAGGACTTGGGATTGGGGGCATCGTCCTCGTCCCTATCTTCGTCATCGTTTTCGCCAAGCTCTTCCTCATCTCTAACGTCAAATTCTACTCCGGTAGTGAATTCTAAACCTGCGAATCCAAAATCTTCGTTCTCAGCCCAATCATTCAAAGAATCTTCCAGCACCATTGTAATATAGAGTAGTTGCTCGGAATTAACATGATTACCCTCTAAGGTATTAATATCGATAACAATTCTAGAAGACATCAACATCATCCTTTGGCTCAAATTCGGGGAAATATTCTATTTCCCCTCTTGTTTTGTGTTTATGGGTAAGAACTACATTCTCACCCTTTTTATTATGCTGTTTTTGATGAAGAATTTCTACGGAATAAGCATTATTAGCTTCAGTGTGGATAGAGGCATATCCCTTGGGAAACTGATCCCCATGGTCCCATATCATATGGTCAATGAGAGATCCTACACTCATACATTCCCCAGCGACGATCATCCTAAGCATGTAGACCATACCTAGATGGTGTGACATTCGTCTGACTCTGGTAGTGAGAGTCTATATCCGGGTGACCGTAAGGGCGGTTTGCGGAGGTAGTCAAATATTCGAAAGCTACTTGAGCGATCTTCATGCCCGGCCGCAGTCTGATTTGAACCGGGGCTAGATTAGAAAACTCTAAAGTGATGTTACCCTGAAACCCGGGGTCGATAAACCCAGCAGTAGCGTGAATCATAAGTCCCAAACGACCCAAGGAGGACTTTCCTTCAATTCTAGCAACCATATTATCTGGGACGGTAATGTGCTCTTTGGTGGTACCGAGAGCAAAACATCCGGAGAAAATTTTATAGTCCCCGGAGATTTTGGTCATCTTCTGCATCATACGATCCTTTTCCTTCTTGGGGGTCCAATCAGGATCGATATAATCAATCATCCCAAATTCCATCATGTCATCGCCCAAAGTTAAATCTACGCTAGCTGGTTGAAAACACTCTCGCAGAGGTTTAGGGACAATCTTGATTCGCCCAGACTCTATTTCTTTTGCTATATCGACATCACTCAATATCATACATATATCTTCTTTCTGGCAAAATAAACTAACTGAGCGGCCTCCCACACATCATCCGAAACGACCCCTCGCTCTTCTGCTTTCTGTATCACATTGAGGAGATTATCTACCAACTCTTGAAAAGGATCAGTTTTCATTCTCATACATTTTCTCTGAGAGTCTTCCCAATTTCCCTATATAGATTGTAAAGAATCGTCTCGTCCGAGGGTTGTAGGGAATTATAACCCTCATAAGATAGGAGGTTACTCATATCTTGTTTGTTGAGAGGACCCAAGGCAGCCCGAATCATTTCAAGCTCACGTCGACTCACCTCGACCTGAAAGAAATCTTTTTCAGTAATATTACGCATTTAGTTCTCCTCCAAAATTACTACAACACAATTGGCCTCAGTACCATCCCAACTTACCTGAAATCCATGGTTTCTAAACGCCTGAACTGTCTTTTCAGCAGCACTATTGTCTTGACCACCCCAATTCCAATAAATTTTCGAAACGGGTACAGGTTGATAGCGTGGATGCATAGGATTTCGTACATTACGCAATGATGCCCTATTAACCGCATTCCCATCTCCCCACGAGTAGGCCGCCCCTTGACCGCCATAGGTGTAAATATAGGGGATCGAAGTATCTTCTGGCCTGATCCCCAAATCCTTAGCTTCGATGCAGCCACGGCAACACTTTTGAATATTTTGACGGACCTTTACACCATCTTTTCTAATATCTTTGATAGCATCATTAAAACGATCTTGGGTAGAAGACATTTTAGCGTCCGATCTCTCTATTTCAGCCCTGACATTACCCAGCAAACTCGAAGAGCAAATGCGACCTCGGGGGCCATGCAAATTTCGGTAAGGAAAATCAATGCTTCACGAAACTTTGATCCGTGACCATCCCCATTGGTGAGATGATGGGCAAGCTCGTGGAGGACCACAATTTCTCTAGCAGCCCACCGATCTTGGCTAGCTGTGTGGATAGCAATCACCCCTGCACAATAATGGGCCATCCTATTTCCCCTACGCTCTCGCACCCGGCACGGACCCGGGTGGTAAAGCTCAACCACGCTCGGGAGCCCTAGAACCTTATCTACGTAGGTCTGGATGGAGTCGATGCTAGCGAACCGCCGCTCCACCGGGAGGGTAAGCATGGTGCCAGCGATTTCCACTGTCCGTGCTCCCCCCTCCCGGTTTGCTTCGCTCAGCATGCCCTCGACCATATGCTCCCCAGCGTACACCATGGACTGATCCTTATCGGCCATGCTGAGATTCTACCCCTCCACCTAAGCCTTCAAACCTCGGGGAGCACCGAGGCGAGCCCGGTCCCCAGCGGACCGACCAGCCGACCGAGATGCGTTAGAAGAGGCGCTACCGGATCCTCCCTTCCACAATCTCCGAGCATTATTGTTGGAACTAAAGTACCGATTGACCTCCTCAGACTTACGCACCAAAACCAGGGCGACCGAATCGCTCTGAGTCTCCTGGGAAGCCTCCGGAAGCATCCCCACCGGCTGATGGGCAGCACGGTAGCGAGTCTCAGCATCATCCACAGCCTGCTTACGAGCCTCGGAGAGTCGCTGACCAACCCTGGTCGCAAATCCCTCTTGGAAGCTACGCCGTGCAATACGACCATCCATCTTCTTATGGGTCCAGGTGGAGTGGCTGAAATAGGTTTCGCTTTTGTACTCACCCTTCTTGATATAGGCATTGGATGCCTCCACCATCTGCGTCAAAAGTGACGCAAAAAGTGCCTCACAATTGGCGATATCGGAGGGAAAACCGTAAGCATTCACGTAAGTTAAGTTATAGGCAATCGTACAACGAACATCGTTCGCATCGGCAATCTTAAGAAACAGATTCACATAAGTAGCGAGAGCCTTCTTACCAGCCTCGCCAATAATGATCATCTTCTGGGTCGGAGTCTCCTTGCGCTCATGCTCGGGGACGTACTCCCGGGCGGTAGCCAGGTCGATCGCAGCCAGCGTAGCAAGCTGCTGTGCCTTGCTGACCAGAGCCTCAGCCTCCTCGGGGGTGGTGGACTCTGCCTTGCGGAGCAGAGCGGCGATCTTCTCAAGTGTCGTGGTCATATTGAGACTCTACCCTACACGCAGGAGTCCTAAACCTAGAGTAGATGACGAATTTGGGTGAGCTTTTCGTATGGAACAAAATCTGGGTTGGTCAAAACCTCTAGAACATCATTAAGTACACGCTCAGCAGCGATATTGCGTGCAACGTTGACGTTATTTATAAAATCCTGTGTCAATCCATCTTGCTGCTCGCTGGATAGGCCAGCTTCCGTCAAATACTGCCTAAGAATTGCTTCAAGTTGATCATGAGCAATCATTTGATCCAATCCCCGTCAGCCGCATCGATATTAGGATAATTCTCAATCAAGCTAATCTGCTCCGAAGATCGGATATATCCAGCAGAATCAAGAGCATCCATAATTAGACGAGCCTGGAATTCTTTACTTTTCCCTTCGTGTTTCCTCAGCAAATCAGCAATAATTTCGACAGGGCTCTTTAGCGCCATGATCGTCCTCGTGAAATTCGCTCAGTGAGAGTACGCTTCTCATCTAGGGCACGGGCAAGCTTATCAGCACGCTCCTCTACTGTAATCTCGCCTCCACCCTTGCGATTTGAGCGGGGATAAGGCTCCCCTGACTCCAAAAGCTTGATTTGGGCATCTAAATTATCTAGAGCAACCTGGCGACGACTATTGGTGTGGGCCAAATTGACTCGGTTAGTGCCAGACATTTATTCCATACCTCCATGCTGTAGCGTGTACTTGTAGATGTGAATAACTAGGTTATAGCCTCTAGCTCTAGATTTGAAACCTCATCAAATTTCTCTTGGCAGTGCAGATTATTTTCCCAGCCACAGGATACTCTCTCACACCATAAAGCTGTACAATTTGGATCATTACAACCGGGCCACGTATGGGCGCCACATTTTGGACAAATCACAGAATATTCCCGGTAACGATATCTCGGATGCGAACTACCTCCGTGCCCAGGTCCGACATAATGTTATAAGCCTCTTGTGGGTCACGAGCATAGTCGGCTACAGACCAGCGCTTACCATCTCTAAATTCTACGGCATATCTCATATTGAAGTTCTACCCCCTCTGATCAAATGTTAAACGGGTGCAATCCTTAGGCCAACCCGCATAGTCGATAATTTTGACTTTCTTTCCGTAGAGCCCTAAATTGCCGAGGTGAACATCTTCTAGGCCAAGAGAATATTTAAAAAAATAAATATGTCGATTATCCCGCAAATCATTTGAATTTATCAAAACCATATCTGCTCTATCCATTACCATCCATGACCCGCAAGGAGAGCAGGAACGTACCCTTCCCAAATGCGAACGAGTCCGATCATCAGAAAGTTGATATAGCTTGGCCTCTTGTATGTTGCATCTGCAAGCAGATTCATCAAAATCATCATCGGTCGGAGCCACCACTCGGGCAACCTTGAGAACATAGTCAAATCCGAGATTATATACATCTCGGTAAAGACCGGAATCTACAAATTCCAGGTTATTTACTAATCCTCGTATGGTATCGTCGCTGACGGTAATATTGTTGGTACGAAAGCGGGTGGTAACCTTCGTCATTAGATATTTACAATCTCCTGTGCATGAAAACGGACACAAAATAAGTAAGCACCCAAGCTCCCCCCAGTGCCACAAAAAACCACCAGGGGAGCAGCCCGGCCGCATCTGCCACGATGGTTAGACAAAATAGCAATACCAAAAGAGTCTTAAGGAACTTGCTCATGATGGGTTTATACCCCCTCAGACTCTCTCTCAAACATCTGATAGGTGTCATCATCCACAAAGATAAAAGCTGGAGGTAGATTCATCTTAGCCCGGCGAGCATTCTCAGCATATTGCTGTTCACGGCTCGTTAGCGTGCTAAGGAAAGCAAATTGATGCTCAAACCAGGGTACTAAATCAGGATCTGAACAGTGATCAATTTCGGTGGTTGTGTTCCTTCTCAAACTCATTGATGGTGATCCTATTCTTTGGTTCCCAGGGGAATTTACAAGACATACACACTACAGCAAAGATGAAATCCGTGCCGTGTTCTTCGATGATTTTGATATCTTCCGATCCACATTTTACACATTGTCCCATGCGTAAAAAATAGCAGATTATTTTGCAGTATGAAATTCTTCTGTTTCACGCTGCATTGCTCGCAAAAGGATCATCGCCTCGTAATCTCTCTGAGACTCAGCCTCCGCACGAGCTTCAGCGGCACCTTCAAATGAGGCATCAGCGTAACGGTCCGTATCATATCGGTAAGCCACAGTAGAAGTATACCCAACCCTAATCTTGAGCAAACTTCAAGGCAGCCGAAAGTGTGTGGAAGTGTGCGATGATACGACCTGTAGGAGCCTCTTTACTCACCTGTATAACGCCGGTGCCAGTCTGACGCACAACACAGTTATTCCAGGTGAAGTAGCGTCCGTTTGTGTTATTGATCCAAGTCACAATGTCGTCTGTAAAGGGGATGTGGAGGGTGGTCATATCTTTATCTTACCTCAAGCTGCTCGCTCGTGTCAAGACTCAAATTTACGGCGGGCTCAGCAAAAGTAATATGGCAAAGGTCAAACCCATCCAAATGGATCCAAACTTTGCCATCGACGTAAATCGGCCGACCGCAATTTCGACAGGTACTTTCGGTCATGACGACCCCCTAAACAAATAAAATAAATCCAATGCTAAAGAGATTATCATATAATTCTTGAGCCCTTTTCAACTCCTCTATAAAATGGCTCCGCATAAAACTTTCGGTCGCATCATCTTCTAAAATTGTGACCAAATAGTCAATGCGATTTTGTAGAGATGAAATTATAATGGAGAATTCCTCTTTTTCAAGGGTTATACTGGCCCCCAACGTCTACCCCACCTCGACCAAATCAGCGGGCTCCAAGTTGAGTACATCGGTACCCATCTTCTTAGCCACCAAAAGGGCAACATCCCCCATATCGACGCTAGCGGGCGCCTCCACGACAACGATATCACTGTCTCGGAGTGTTGCGGTGTAACGGTGTGTGCTCATACTAGAATCTTACCCCCCTTGTGGGATGTCTAAACCCTGAAGAATCTTTGCTATACGACCAGCTAGCAGATATGCGGCATAACCTTTAGCACGATAAAGATCCGATAAACCTCGATCCGCATTACCAGCAAATTGATCGGTAAAATCAGCATATGCATGTAGAGCGATTTCGATGATTTCTAGCTCTTCTGTTGAGAGTGATAGATCATTCATCGTCTATTCCTATTCTTCGGGGAATATTTACCGCTACGCTGATTAGTCCCCCTCTTATGTCCTATATGCCAATAGGGACAAAAGGGGCACTTATAGGCTTCCATTCCTATAGCTCCCTCTTGTCGCATTCTGCGCAACACTATATTGGCCCCTCCTTGGTGTGGATGCTTTTGCTTACCGTCGCAGGATCTTCTTTGGGTTCGGAGACTCATTAGGTATTTCCTGTCACCTTTGTAGCGCTATCTTGAGGAATCATCTGGATTAGTGTGGGCTCAGAATCAAAGCGAACCTCGATCGACAAATCCATGACAGCCAAAACGGTCCCCAGCCCATCTATATTTTGGCAAATTATTCTATCTCCAACTTGGAACATATCTACTCCTTAAATTTTATTTATACCAGCGATGGGTGTGGATCATTATTCCTCGGTCTTCCAAATAGCGTAACCGACACGATTACCGTTAGCATCCTTGAGTCGATAAACCTCGTCTGGATGCAGACCAATATAGCGCACGTTGGTGATGATAGAACCCAGAATATCAGCCACCTCTCCAGTGGGGTCACCCTCAAATGCAGCGCCATCGGTATTGATATAAACCTCAAAGACTGCCATTGATAACCCTTTCATAAAATTTGGGGAGATTTGCATCGTCATAATAGGGATCGGCGTCTGTGCCCCTAATTTGGTTTGCTAAATCCATATCCATATGAGCCAGAGTATTGAATAATACCTGTCCCGGTCGCATCCCAGGCAATACCTCCAATATTTTGGATGCCTCCATCATCAATTGACCAATATCAATAGTCACCATTCGTCACCGGATTTCTTGTCACCGGATTCCTTATTGAGATCATGAATCTCCTGATAAAGGTCTTGGCATTTCTGCCACTCATTCTCCCAATATTGGATGAGATGATCACGATCTACGCCAAAGGTGGGACGGCCCTGACGTAAGTATGCGATGTGGGCCTGAACCTCGTGCTGGCGGTCTAGGAGTCCGACCAGGATCGTGAATACCTGATCGTCGGTGAGGTGGATATCCATATTCACCATCTTACCCAACGGTGCCTCACATCTAACATTCGCTTCCACCAGGGGAGATGGGTCAGGCCATAGGAGAAATAAGACCAGTAGCCGTTATCTCTGCGCCAGCGCTCGTACTCCTCCATGGACATGGGTTCAGGACGCTCAGTGAAGGTGCCACACAGGATCGTAGTCATCTCACCCCTGTACCCATCCACACCCTGTGGATAATCCTCCGGAGCTACGAGGGTCCCCGACGTGTCACCCGGCGTCTGCTATGGTGACCCCCTGATACACAGCAAAGGCGGACGACTCGGACACACCTAGGCAAAAGGTACAAAAATCCAGGTTAGATCACCCACGTTGGTTGGTAAGATTCAGCGGAGCAAGCAAAGGTAGTAAATCCGGAGGATGTAGTAGGGGCAGCCATAAGAGTGATATCGCACATTAATGGATGCCATCCTCAAGACGATCCAGAAGGAAGAGGAAGTCGCCCGAGCGAAGGAATAAAAAAAAGGGGGACCCCCGAAGGGGTCCCCCTCCTCCTCCAGGTCTAGGGGCGGGCTAGATACTGGAGAAGCTATCAGGAGTCAATGGGATCGATCCACTCGGCCCCCTCCATAGGCCAGAAGATGAGGGTATTGACGACGTTACGAGCAGCCTGCGGACTATATTGGGCATTACGGAAAAATCGGTAAGTCTTGCGAATATACTTTCTGTAGATAGTACCGGAAGTAATGACCATATAGGAGCCATAATCGGCCCGATCCGAACGATTGGTATCAAATATCTTAATTTCTCGAACACTCATGGGCTAACCTTACCACATCCAAGATGTTCTGAAACATAGTTTTAGATGAGGTCCCTCAGGGTAGAGACTCAGGCATGGACGAGCGTACTGTCACCCTTCGTGTCTCTGGGAGCGTCACTGTCCCCCTCTCTACCATCTGGGGGGACCAAAACAGCGACGGCTCTTATGATGACGCACCTCTGAGCGAGATCATGAGGCTCATCCGCTTCATAGGGCTTAGAGATCCATTGAAATTCATTGAAAGCATCGAAGAGCTACGAGACACAGTAGATGTGGAAGTGGATCTTGATGGTGCCCGTGATTGGATCCTGAGTTAGGGGGGTAGAGTTACACCATGGATATTTACTGCCCGAAGTGCCGTGAGCCGTGGGACATGGACTGTCTGAACGAAGAGGCTCTAGCCCGTGTCGAGGAGGAGGGTGGAACCTACGAGCAGCGCCGCCGTGAGGTCCACAAGGAGTTTTATCGCATCGGATGCCCAGCTATCAAGTCTTATGATGCTCGGTGCAATCCTGATACTCTCAATGATCCAAATGAGAATAATCAGATCATCCAGGCGGCCTATGAAATGATGGGTGAGGATGAGGATGCCGCAGCATCCATGCTGGAGGATTGGTTCGGATGAAAAAGTACACTACTTGGGGGTGGCTGATTCATTGCTTTTTTTCTAGACGCCACTACGTAAGTGTAAATGAGGAAACTGGTGTCCATCGATGTAAGCATGGATGGTATCAAGGATATCCGTGGGTTTAAACTTTCTTTTAAATGGGGTATAATCAATATATGAACAGGAATGTGGACGGTACAGCGCTCACCAACGAGCAGCTTTTTGGCATGGTCCGTCATCTCGGGATGGAGGAGAAAATACCGGGTGTCATGGGTCTTCACAATCCGGGTCTGATCCGGAGTGAGCTTTTGAGTCTCACCGCCTCTTTCCGCTTCGAGGAATTTATGTCTAGACGACTGGACCTATCTACCTCTGAGGCTTTTGTTCCTGCTGAGAGCGCCCAGGAGCGTCGTGCTCGGGATCGCTCTGCTGCGCTGAATTTCGCCAGGGAGGTGCAGAAGGTTGCCTAAGATCATCATGACGGTAGGGCTGCCTGGTTCGGGCAAGAGCACTTGGGCTCGCCAGCAGCAGAATTTGGATCCGAGCTTGGTCCTAGTCTCTTTGGATGAGATTAGGGCCACTCTCTTCCAAAGCAAATTCTCGAAAACCAATGAGAATTTGGCTACCCGAATTCAGCAGGCGATTATCTGTGAGACTCACTCTCAGCTACGAAATATCATTGTTCACAATACCCATCTGAATCCTGCTACGGTTAAATATCAGATCGAGTATTGTGGATTTAATCCTAAGGCTGAATTGGTTATCAAATCTTTTCTTGATGTTCCTCGTAATGTTTGTTTTGAGAGGAATGCGGGTAGGACCGGATATACTAGGGTGCCCGATGAAGTTATCGACAATATGTACAACAAATGGTTCGACGCAGATGGCGTTTGGATCGGACTAAAGGATAAGAAAATCAATGAACTTTTTCAGTGTTAAGAACTATGGCGAGCTTCGTCAGTTTCGTTCGGTTCGTAAGGTCTATGGTGAGGATCGCCATCTTCACGAGCATGAGTTTATGGTTATGGCTCCTAATGGACCCACCGCTGCTACCCTCATAAATAGCCTTGTGGCTGAGGATTATAAGAAGTACGGTCCGAAGCTTTTTGCCGCCAAGATCAATAAGAAGAATGGTAGCCTCAATGTTGAGGAGGAAGATGCTGCATGACAAATGCTACCTGTGCGGTAGAAGCCATTCGGGCTATCCATTTTATGGAATTCCTCTACACAAACAGGGATAAGGACACTGGATATCATATCTGCGCTGAATGTAGGCAGTCGTGGCCTTGTCGCACCAATCGTATTTTGCAGGGAGTGCCTAAATGATTACTGTCAATGATACCCCCGTAAAGATTGAGTCTTATCCAAACTGTGAATCCAAGATTGTTGTTCCTCTCTCGGCTCGAAATTTATCTTCATTTGATTTGTTGCAAGATGTATTTATAGACGGTAAACTGGTAAGAGAACAAACTTTTGCCGAAATTCGGGAAACGTTAGGTAACATCAAGTAATCCTGTGCTAGGTAGGTCTAGAGCCTACATAGGGCGAAGGGAAAGGATTTGTATGTCAGTAATTCCTATGAGAGCCGGATATGTTCCTCAGGTTCCTGTTCACCCTACATTTAAGCCTCTAGACCTACCATCTATATTAGCCGCTATGGTAGTAGCCAATGGCATTGGCTACGATTCTGTAACAGCAAATGCTATGCCCAAAGGCGGCAGTGTTTATTACGCCTACATTGACGGTGCATATGTTAATCTCAATGCAGTAAAGACAGATTTTGCAGGTGCTTCTATTAAGACCATTACTACGCAGGCTTTAGCAGCCGATATGTATGACTGTGAATGGGGTAATGGTACTCCTGCCGATTGTCCTAATTATTGGCACCTCGCTAAAGCTATTGGGGTAACCATCCCTGAAATTTATTGTCCAGCTAGCTGGGTCACTCAAGTACGCAATGAGATGACAAAAGCGGGCATTCCCTCATCTGAGTATTTCATTCATTCCGCCCACTATGGAGTAGGACCCCATATTTGCGATGGGACCTGTGGTTATCCACAAGCTGATAATACGCAGTGGATAGATATGGGTAATTATGATATTAGTATAATGGGAGCACGCTATATGGGGTGGTTGCATCCTAGCTCTACCAATCCTACTGTTGTGACCCAGCCTACCCCGGCTCCTACACCAACTCCAATCGTAAATCCAGTTGTAACCCCTACAGTTGTAACCCCTACATATGAGGATAATGATATGTTTTGCATTATAAAGAATAAGGATAACGGAGCTTGTGCTACGTTCAATGGTTCTTCTAAAACCCATCTGTTCAATCAGGATGACCTAAACAACGTCAAAAACTGGCTATCGGACGTATTTGGTTCTAAGGCTGGTAATGAGGTTGTGCTTACCAGTGAGACTTATGACAATATTCCTTATCAGAATGGTCTTACCCATCCTCCCGCTACCGTTCAGTAAGGACTAAATTGATTACCTGGGATCTATACGAAAGCCGTGAATCCACGGTGGATGTAACAAAGTCCGGTAAAGCTTTTGCATATGACTTATCTTCCAAGGAAGAAGCTATTAGGAAGATAAAGAAATCTCGATTTTTTGATTCTCGTCAGAAAATTATCTTTCATAGCAAGGATGGATTGAGAGAGAATGTATGAGATATTTTAATACAGTTACAAAACAAGTAGCCGTATACCTATTAATTGTGGCTATGTTTGTTGTGGGACTGTGGCGTGTTCAAACTATTGAGTATCAATTTCATCAGCAGAATCAAAAAGCGGCCTATCAGATTTGTACCAGTGGTAATGTTATTCGAAATGAATTAAAGAAGTTTATAGATACTGGTATGGTATCTCCGGTGACTAGCCGCCAGCAACATTTTATCAATAATGCAAATAATGCATTCAAGGATTTATCTTGTATTGAAGTCGTTGGTAAGTAAAACTGTCACCTAACATCTCAGAGCAGTTATAAAATGAGATGCTAACTAAAATTGCCGATCTATTAACTTTATCTGTAGAGCAGCAGCCGTTATCGGGTTTTGTCCGTACGGCTGCTCTTTATAAGCAAGCTCACCGTGCTGTGTTCGAATATGAGCCTCAGCCCGGTTATATTTATGTCCGCAGTCGAGCCATCTCTTCTCGTGCAAACGATAATTACGACTGCTTTCCGGCTGAAGAGATTAAAAAGGCATATCTCACCTTTATTGGTAAGCCGGTTTTTGTAAATCACCACAACGAAGATCATCGGCAGGCTCGTGGCGTTATCATTGATGCCGCCTTGCATGAGGATCATAATTCGGATGGCACCCCCGACACATGGGCTGAGGTTCTTATGGAGGTAGATGCCGTCAAGTTTCCTAAGCTTGCTCAGGCTATTTTAGCCGGGCATGTAGATCGCACATCGATGGGCTGCTTCCTCCCCGGCACGATGATTACAATGGCTGATGGCACTCATAAGCCGATTGAAAAAATTATTGAAGGGGATTTAGTTCTTACCCATACTGGATTAATTGAGCCAGTTACTTTTACTCTTGATTATGAATATGAGGGAACTATCTATCAAATTGATACGGTTGGTCAATCACAATCAATGATGGTTACTTCAGAGCACCCAATTTGGGTGGATCGTAATGGGGAAAAGGATTGGATAGAAGCAAAAGACCTTATTATCGGTGATAAGGTGCTCACTCCGACCCTTCAAGAGCAAGGGAAGCCGGGAGATCCGATCTTCGCACGTTTATTGGGGTTATTTTTAGCTGAGGGTAATTTTGGTTATGATCGAACCCGTCACGGCGACACCCCTATCTCAGTAGAGTGGAACTATTCAGTCAATGAAACCGAATATATAAGCGAAACCATTGAGCTTATTGAATCCATGGGATATAAACCCTGTGGTCCATACATTAAAAATAATTGTGCAACAGTAAGAGTTAATAATATAAACTTTGCACAATTATTTTTACAGTACGGAGGCAAGCATTCTTGGGGTAAGTCCCTTGATCCCGAGGTACTTACGTGGGATACAGAGGTACAAAGAGAAGTCATTAATGGTTGGCTTGATGGTGACGGTCATTACAGAGACAATAGATTTGAAATAGGAACTGCTAGTGAATCATTAGCACAACAAATGCACATGCTGATGCTTCGTTGTGGTATTGCGGCCACCCCTCCAATCAAACAACATTCTCCAAGCGCTTTACACAAAAGGGCTAAATGGGTAACGCAAGCCTCTTTCAATAAAAAACTTTCTTCCGATGGGCTTTGGAGAAAAATTACAAAAATAATCCCATCTCAATATAGTGGTCCTGTCTATAATTTTGATGTAGATGGTGATGATTCATATGTCGCATCAGATATTGCCGTACATAATTGTGATGTTCAATATTCTATTTGCTCGGCATGTGGTAATAAAGCCACTACACCTGCTGAATATTGTGCCCATATACCTCAATTGAAGGGATCTAAGCTTATTCGCCGCAATGCTTCTACCGGCAAGCCTGAGGAAACTCTCATTTATGAGACTTGCTATGGTCTTTCTTTCTTTGAGAATTCAATTTTGGTAGAGGATCCTGCTGATCCCACAGCATTCTTTTTGGGTGTGGATGACCGTGGTCTGAAGATGGCTACTACAGCTTCCAGAAAATCATCTGGCTCTCTTACAGCATTTGTGCAGTCTGCCAATACCCCTAAGAAGTATGGGAGTCTCCGTGATTTTTTGGCGGTGCTTCCACGTAAGCCTGATCTAGGTAACAAAGAACATGCTATCGATCCCGAATCACTTTTCCCTGATCATAAAAATAATCCCGATTACAAGAACCTCCAAAATAAGACCGATGATGCTCGCCTAAATATTACTGAGACTCCTTCTGACGAAGTATATATGCACACCGCTCAGGATCTTTATGATCGTGCGCAAAAAGACCCCGAGCTTCATCAATGGATGACTAACCATTATCAGAAGCATTTTTATAGTGATAAGATACACGATAACGAGGGATATAATCAGGCTATTAGTCAGCACGGGCAAAAACTTCAGGATTGGGCCGATAAGCATTTCACATCCGAGGATAAAAAAGTCGTATCTCCTTATGGAGAGAATTATGCTATGGAAGAATTAGCTGATCTTCACGGCAAATTGAAGAGTCACTATCATGTAAATTCTCATAAAGATATTGACGATATGGGGCATTGGGGGGACGCCAAAACCAAGGTGATGCATAAACTATTGGATACACCCGCTCCTCCTCATCCGCCTCTTTATTCTGATTTTGCACACAATACTTTCCCCAAAGCAGAACCTACAAGAGAAGATTATGAGAATCATCTCAAGAAACACGTAGCAAACTACAGCCAAACATGGAATTCAACATCTGGTGATAGTGAACAGAGTTCTATCGCTCTACAAAAAGCTGCCTCGGAGCATTTCGGCGTAGACAGCAATTTGATGGCTCATATCAAAAAGCATGGTCACGATGACCACATTGAACGTTATGGTCATGAAGAGCCAACCCCATGGGAAAACGGAATGGATGAATATCATGAAAATAAGCCATTCTTCCACCACTATTTAGACTCAGTTTACAAAGATACACAAGACAAGTTAAGTCAAGCAGGTGTAGATCATGTAGCTTTGCACCGTGCTCATAAAGGTTATGGTGGTCCAGAAGCCGTTCCTTTAGGTTTGCATCCAAGCAAAGATATCCGAGATCATGAGCTTTCAGGAGATGCCCAGGAATCTAAGCCAATTAGTATGCAACCTCTTTCATCTTGGTCGTCTAGTAGCTATACCGCTTCTGGTTTTGGTGGTGGAGATTATGGTCATGCGTTCCATGCTGTAGTTCCCAAAGAGCATGTGTTTTCTGTTGGAGAGGGAACCGGCCCCGGGGTACAAAGTGAAAACGAATTTGTGGTCATTGGAGGAAAGGGCCATGCCCAGGTCCGTTATAAGGGTGATGGATGGACCAAGCAGTATTATCATGATTGGGCTCAAAACAAAGGCCTACTCAAGGCTACCCCTCAGCAAGAGGTAGATAACGTAACCTCTAATGGCGAGAAATATAAATTCCATGAGCAAAAGGGTCTATCTGATCATGCTGATGGTCTACACCAGGATAATCCAAAAGCAACCTGTCCTGCCTGTAAGCAGAATAAGCCTAAGCCAAATATTTCGCAAGATTCATTGGACAAGTTGAATGATGCGCTTTCTCCATCGACTCCATCAAAGCATGGCTATACCCCTAGTTATAGCGAAGAGGTAAATAACGCCAAAGAAACCGGCAAATTTACCGGCATAGATAAGAATTGGGGTCCTCTTGAGCATGCTCATTTAGAGCATCATAGTTTGGGGGATCATGATACTTATGGAGCCGAAAAGGGTTGTCCTGCATGTGACGATATAGAAGCTGATCATTTAGATGGTGAGCACGATGGCAGCCCTAATGCTCATTGCCCTCATTGCAAATCTAAGGGATCTTCTAATCCTCCTGTAGCTATGCCTAAGGATGAAGAACCCGATTATGGATCTCAAGCACAAGCTGGTTTGGTTCATAAGTCGGAACACGGTGGATTGGCGCCTGATGATTGGGGTTTGTTAGGTGAGCATCAGAAGGGTGAGCACAGCAAGCCAGATAAAAATAGTCGCTGCCCAGCTTGTAGCTTAATCCATCAGGATCACAAGAATGGATTCCACATCAATCTTCACCAGAATTGTGCTCATTGCAATCACACCACGGCCCCTACTGAGAAATCTATTTCTGAGTTTAATCAAGGGCAGGTGTTAAATGAAAAGTTTAATCAGGTAGCCAAAGGCCCCGAATCTGAAGAAAGCAAGACAAAGCACACTCAATTAAATGTGGAGCACTATGGGGGCGAACACGAGGGAAAAAACGTAGGTGGGTGTCCAGCATGCAAAATCCATCAGATTAAAGAAGATCATTTTTGGGGTGGTCACTCAAATGGTCATGTATATTGTCCAGACGAACAATGTGTTAAGAAGCACCCCAAGAATATCTTCAAAGATAGCGGTTTCACAGAAAAACTCGGTGCTCGTATAGCTTCCAAAAATGAAGATGAAAACGATGAGACTATGATTGATGCATGGCCTCACTGTGATTGGATCAAGGGTAATGCTCTGGACGAAGACGGTAACCGTATCATTCCACCGGTAGAAACTTGGGAAAAGGAACAGAATCTCCACAGATTTGCATCTCAAAATTTGGGTGATAAAACCTATAACGACCCAACCCTTAGTCGTCCTATGCCTTCGTACAATGAGCTTCAGCGTATGCCTCAAATTCATGGTCCTCTTGGCTCTAATGGAGGAAATTGGCGTCAATCTTCAGACGGTCGCAAATTCTTGGTTAAGCCTGCACTAAGCCATGATCATGCCCAAAATGAGATCGCTGCTGGTGTTGTTTATCGTCATGCTGGCGTGAGATTCCCTAATACCTCTATTGTGCATAGTCCTGAAGGGGATTCTCATATTGTTTCCGAGCACATCCCTGACCTAGAGCAACATTCTGGTAGCCAATGGCACAACAATCCAGAATTGCAAAAGAAGGCTCGTCAGCATTTCGGTACAGACGCATTGCTTTCTCATTGGGATGTACATGGGCTGGTAGGAGACAATACCCTCGTAGATCCTAAAAAGAATGAGCCAGTTCGTATTGAATCTGGCGGCGCTATGGCATTCCGAGGCATGGGTGGCGCTAAGTCTAATTTCAAGCCTGATGGCGAGTGGTCAGAGCCTCATTCAATGCGTGATTCTGAACAGGGTTATGCTATGTACGGCAGAATGTCAGATGACGAAGCACATGATAGTCTAGCTCGTGCTGGCAAGATCAATATGAATAAAGTTGAATCTGCTTGGAAGCAAGCAGGTATCTCTCCAGAAAACACTGAAAAATGGGGATCCACCTTGCGTGCCCGCCAGGATCAGATTCCTCACCTAATCAAGCGAGAAGCACTGTTGAAATTTATTGCAGCCCTAGAAAATCCCGTATTTGGTGGTCATGATTGGTTCCATGGAACCTCTCACGATTTCAAGGAGTTTTCTAATACCCCTCCTAATCGTAACTATTCTGAAGAGAATGAATTTAATACCGGATTAGGTACCCATCTGACTTCTCACCCTATGGTGGCTCGTCACTTTTTCAATGGATCAAATAATGGTCGCATTATTCGTGCAAGTTTGGAACTAAAGAACCCCAAGGTTTATAAATCCGAAGCCGATATGGGATTACATGCTATGGATGTAGCCAAAAAGGCTGGTGTCGAAGATGCTGACAAATATTGGGTAGCCAACCATGGAATGACTCCGAGCGGGGGATCAGGTAAGGCTTACGCTGTCAATGACGCAATCACTATGCACCCCCGTAGTCAAGAGATTGTGGATGCTTATAAGAAGCATTTAGAAAAAAGAGGACATGATGGTATCATTTATCGTAATGATGTAGAAGATCCTCATCATCCCGCTGCAATCGTTTTCGATCCAAAGAACATTAAAATCAAAGAGCATAATTGGAACCCATCTATGGACGAAGTAGACAAATATTTTGGTACTGGATCCAAGGCTGCTTCTAAGGAGAATGATGATTGCCCAAAATGCCAAGGTAGAGGGGAAATTTGGCATTTAGGAACATGCGATCGTTGCCAAGGATCAGGTAAGACTCAACAGGGTCTAAATCCTCCTCCTACCACCCCCGATGGTGATACGAACGGGCCTGTGGCTCCTGATTTGCAATGTAATGTCTGTGGTGCCGAATTCAATTCGACTCAAGAATTAGAGGATTCTGGCGACCCATATTTTGCCGCTCCGGGCCAATCTGCCCCAGCGGTAGATGATCTGTTGGATCCAAACGCAGAAAACGAAGAAGCTAATCCTAACTCTGGTGGATCTATTCCTGATAAGGATGGCGACACTGGCACAAAGGATAGTGATATCTCTACGTTACCCGGCTCAGCTAGTGGCGATAATGCCAATGAAAATGTGGATGATCCTAAAGATACCCAAGATACTCCTGGTGGGGAAGATGACCAGGATTCAAATGATGATTCCACTGATGACTCCGAAAATTCATCCGACGATGATGATGAGCAAGGAGCCCGCAAATCGGGTGCCAAGCAAGATCAAGATGATGATGCCAGTGATCAAGATGATAATGATAACAGCGGCGAAGGTGGTCTAGGCGAAGAGGATACTAGCGAAAATAGCACAGATTCAGCCGCCGGTGGAATCAGTATGGATGACGGCCCTGAGCGTGTAGATCCTACTAATTCTGATAAACCGGAAGGCGCTGATGGTGATCCTGATGGTATGCAGGGAGATCCCAGCGAGAATCCTCAAGATCCAGCAAATGTAAATCCTGAGGAACAATATGAGCAGCAGTATGCCGAAGATCAGGATGCAGAGTCAAAAACTGGCTACGAGGCTGGAGATGTTTGCCCCAATTGCGGTGAAGGAATTCTAGAGCCTATTGGATCTACTCCTGTAGCCGATGAAACAGATAATCCCAACAATGAACAAATGCCTCCTCCTCAAGGTGATGCAGATCCCTCCGACGACCCAGTAGCATCCAAGGAAATTCCTAAAACGTCCGGTCGAATGAGCTATGAGAGCACACAAAGGTTGAGTAAGGCAGAAGGAGATTTTAGTATGCCAGAGAAGAATCCAGCAGCAGCACGCAGACAAGCTTTGTTTACTGCTCTAAATCAAAATGCCAAGATGTTACGCCGCCAGGCTGCTGCTGGTGTACAAGAGCGCCTTTTGCGTCAAGCCATCGAAGCTCGTACCGCTACGCTTGAGGCCCAGATTTTCCGTCTAGCTGAATTAGTCGGAGCCGAGAGCGATCGTGTACTTGCATCTCTAAATGAAAAGGGTTTCCAGACCCATGCATCTTTGGTCCACAAGGCTGCTCTTATTCGTACCGCCGATGAGCGTGACCCTGCTCAGCCAATTCCTGAGCCACCCGCTGGCGCTCCTGTAGTTACCGAGCAGGAAGCTGCTCAGCCAGCCGCTCGTGCAGATGTTACCCAGATGGGTGCTTCTCCTATTACAGATGTATCAGCAGACGCAACAATTGCTGTAGATCAGCCCTATGGTGAAGTGGCATTCGAACCGCTGAATCTAAATCAGGTTGACGTTACTCAGCCTATTGAGGGTACTCAGGGACACCTACCTCCGGAGCAGACCATTGTTCCTGTTGAGGTTCGTGTTGGAGATCCTGACAAGGCTACTCCTTCCTTCCCAATTACCTGGGGTGGAGAGGGTCCTATTGTTGGCGGATCAGTGGGTACTGGTGGACCTGACGTACAGCGTGCTCCAGATAGCCCGCCTGCTGTTATGCCTGGCACCACGGCAAGTCGTGATCGTACCTATTCGTCTTTGCGCCTAGCTCGTCTTCGTATTCAGGCTGGTATTGCTCCTGCCGATGCGGATGACTTGGTAATTTCGGCAGCCATTGATGGAAATAGCGATATGACGAACGATATTATCAATCGTGAAATCGCAACACTTCAGGGTGTAGTTGCCTCTCGCCAGGCACCGAGAACAGCCTCTCGTAGCTTGGTTCCTCGTCCCATGACAGATAGAGAGCCTGCTTCATTTGCCGGTACCGGACCAATTCAGTCACACGGCAGCCTAACGGCTGTATCAGATGACGAATTTTGGGACGCATAAACACTGTTAAAAGTCTACTGACGCCTAGTAAAGGCTGAATAAGTTACACGGATCGTTTAGCCGATTCGGAGAGGATTAAAATGCTTAGAGTACAGCTAAATCAAAACTATTTGAAGCGCACGATCCGTCCTAATTATGCTTGGACTCAGGCAACCCCTAAGAGCGGTTTCTTGGATCCAGCTTGGAATCGCAGCGTACCGATCTGGCCCGGTATGGTCTTTATGAAGACTAGTGGTTATTCCGGTTATACCGGTCCTTACCAGACCTTCGGCTCTACTCAGGGTGGACCAAACTTCACTCTAATCAATGGTGTAGGTGAGCCTGCTGGTTTGGTAGGTCAATACATTGGTGGAGATGGCGTTGACGAGCTTTTGGAGACTGGTATTTCTGCCCTTGCTATTTGGACCCTAGATCCCGATGCTGAATTTGAAATCCTAGCTCCCGCATTCGACGCTAGCCTAACTTGGGCCGATCCAGGTAATGGTGTAGATGTTCTTATCTACGGTCGTACCGCTAACCTAGCAAATGCTGTTGGTCTGAATGGTTACGGTGGTCCTATTGCTGAAGGTAATTACACCGGTACTTATGGCCTTCAGGGTCAGCTTGTAACGAGTGCCGATGCTAATGCTTCTACACAGCCTGTTGCTCGACTAATCGCAGTGAACAGCCCAACCTCCATCACCATTGGCGGCTTGACTCCTCGTCACGCAATGTAATTTTAAGCCACAGGTCAATCTAAGAGAAGGAAATAAAAGTAATGTCTAATTTAGTGGCCGCAGCAAGTGGCTTGAAGCCTAGAACAGCAAAGAAGTCCGACGACTACGTTGCAGATATTTTGCGTCGTCGTGGTGGAGACGGCAATGCTCCTACTTTGACCCATGAGGCCAAGGTAAAGAAGCTTGCTTTGATCCTTCAGGACGAAGTAAATGGTATCCGCCGTCTTGGCGTGGGTATGGTTGGTCCTATCCAGCTTAAGCTTCGTTATCAGGGCATTCTGCGTAACGTACTTATTGAGGACCCGGTAACTCCTGGTACCCCGGTTGAGTACGATGTATGGGATGACTTGGGTCAGGCATATATCATGTCTGGTACTGAAGGCGAAGTACGAGTAACCCCATTCGAAGGCAAGCGTGTACCGATTAGATTCTGGCGTATTGCTTCCCGTCCTGCTATTCGTAAGGAAGACCTTTTCTATCTGCGTATCAACGCTGTAGAGCAGGCTCAGGACGAAACCAAGCAGGCAATCATGAAGCAGGAGGATAGTCGCCTTTTGATCATCCTTCAGGCTGCATTGACTGACTATGCTACTCGCCCGGACCACGTAGTTACCCCTAACCACACGGTTTATGAGGCTTCCGGTTACTTCACCCCTCAATCGATGTATACCGCTGTTGCTCAGACCGACATGCACGAATTGCCTTCGGGTCGTATGCTTGTCAATCCGTTTGATTATCGTGACTTCTTCCGTTGGGATATCAACACGACTGGTTGGGCATTCAAGGACCGTATCGTTGCTGGTGAGCAGATCACCACATTCGGTGAATTCCAGTTCCAGCGTTCTATCATGGTACCTCAGGGTCAAATGTACTTGCTACCTAACCCTGACTTCCTCGGTGTATTCCCAGTTCTTTACTCGCTAGACGTTGAGGAAAATCACAATGTCGAAGCCTTCTGGAAGGGTTGGGTATTCGATGAAATGGTATCGATGGCAATTCTGAATCCACGTGGTATTGCAACGGTACTCAAGGGATAATTTCAAATCTCTTAATAATCTAGCCGCAACATTAAGAAAGGCTCCTTTTCCTTGGGGGAGCCTTTCTTACTGTCTAGTTTTCATTCAGACCAGCTAAAGAGTGAAAACATAAGTCTTACGGTGGGTGTGTCACTTCGTCTTAGTCTGTGGTGGTCCTATTTCGAAGGTTCGGACCCCACCGTATTTTTTTAGGATGGCATTATGGGGCTTGGCGGAATTATTGGACTTCTGATTCTTATCATCCTTATTGTTGTTTTGTTTCGTTTGCTTTAAAACCTGTTAGTGGGGTAATCAGAGCATCGAAAGATTGAATTCAAACTTTTGAAAGGTACTTTATGGCCCGTGCTTCTGTAACTGCTGAAAATGATGCTCTGACTGCCCTTCAGACGCCTTGTGCTTATATTTCCCTACACTCAGCCGATCCGGGTACTACGGGCGCCTCAGAGATTTCTGGAGGGTCCTACGCCCGTGTTGCAGTGACTTGGGGTGCTGCGTCTGGTGGATCTATGGCAAATACCAACGCTTTGACTATTAATGTACCTGCTGGAACCACTGTAGCCTATTTCGGTCTTTGGTCTGCTGGTACTTCTGGCACCTATGCGGTAGGTGGAGCATTGTCTTCATCTCAGACTTTTAATACTGCTGGTACCCTAACGATCGCTGCTGGTGGTTTGACTCTAGGCGCATCGTAATTCGGAGTATTAAATGGCACTCGATATTTTAAGGAACTCTAGCAGCCCAGCCAAATTCAGTATCCACAAATCTTAACTATATTGTACAGGCATCTGCTTTCATTGATTTTAATGCTATCAATGTTTTAAACGCATCTGCCTCTATTTTATTAGAAGCATTCCAAGGAGTAGATACTTACGGTCAAGCTGTTGATGGTGGATCTCCTTACGGCCCTATAGCTACATTTACTGTAAATAACTCTGGATCAGCCACCATCTCATTTGCTAGTGGTGTCATTCCTCATCTGACGACTTCAGGTGCAGGTGATATTAATATCAGTGAATCAGCTAATGAAACCGTTGCGGTCGTAGCACCAGGAAGTGTAACGGTATCTGAGGGCGCTGTAGCTAGTGGTGATGAGATTGCGGGGGCATCTCTTACTCTCAATGCAGCTATCGTAAACCAAATTTCGGTACCCAAAACAGCTACGCAATCTCTATCTATCGTAGCCAATGCTGTGGTTACTACTACGGTCAATGCATCTAATACAATAGGCTTCACATCCGGAGCCGTCAATAACTACAATAAATTTGATGGTGGTACTGGATCTATCAGCCTAGTATCTAATAGTGCTTACAACTCAGCGCTGGATACAGCCGGAGGTGCAGTTGTTCTAATTTCTGCCAGTCATATTGGATTGGGCAATGAAAATGGAATTGCATCTGGATCTATAGTTTTGGCTACTGCTACAGCCAGTGCAGAAACCAATAACGAAGGCTCAGGAGCGCTTACATTAAATGCTCAGGCTACAATAGATGAGGTCGAGCTAGAAGATAGCATGACCGCTTTTGTAGACCTAAATAGTGCCTCAAAAGTGACTTGCTCAAATACGGCTCCGGTACTGATTGATCTTCAGGGATCTTCTCAGTCTGCTGTGACCGCAGATGCACAATCATTTATTGATCTTGCTTCTCCAAGCACTCTATATGCGATCCAAATTCCATCCGGAGGAGGATACTACATATTCAATATTTTGGGGGTATCTCGGGGGTCTGCGAGCGTTACCTCTAGTGGATTTATTTCTGCTCCTAATACACAGGCTACATCCTATGCATATGTCATACATAGCGGTGGTTTAGGGGAAATTGATCTTATTGCTACATTCAATGTGATTAGTGTTGGAGATGCATCCTACCTGGAAATTACGGCTGTCAATGGGAGCCCGAATACCAAGTACATCATCCCTCTTCCTTTGACTGTGATTCGTCAAAACTACCTGAATTCTGCACTATACCCAATATTGGTACAGCAAGAACCATAAACTGTCTAATCTTTTATGAGGCCAACAAATGGTTGGAGAATATCATGCCACATTCTGTTACCGTTACCTCAAATTTACCGGATTCAAGTGGACTTTTGGTTTTGCCAAATGGTCAATTGGAAAGGACCTCGCATGGCGATTGATGTTCTC
>Ga0078972_1000894_pt1 | contig 121047 bp, 105 predicted proteins | sample YelNatPaOPGAMG01_FD_67568 | JGI IMG/M metagenome (GOLD analysis project Ga0078972, IMG submission 67568) | Hot spring thermophilic microbial communities from Obsidian Pool, Yellowstone National Park, USA - OP-RAMG-01 (SPADES assembly) (version 2) | ecosystem: Environmental > Aquatic > Thermal... | reverse complement strand
GAACTTGAACTACTGCTCGAGTACTGGTAATTATGTATAAGTCCAAGATCATAGGGAATCTTATAGTAATCACCATAGTTTCCATTAACAACACCTTGTATTAGAATCAAGCAATGATCCAGGTTATCCACTTCCATTTTTTCATTATAGCCCGAGCGGATAATTTCCCCATGTGAAACCTGATCTGTCCAATGTTCTGCTGTTTCGACAAGATTGCTTTTTGCTGCCCATTGCTCAGCTACCTTTGTCCAAGTTCCATTAAGATCAGTTGCTGTCCATAATTCAAAGTATCTATTTATATCCTCAACAATCATGTAATATCTACCATCTGCCTTATTCTTATAGACATGTGGTGCTTCAAAAGTGCCACTGCAAACCGTTGTGACTCCTTCCCAATTATACGGAAAGTTTGCAACCGTTGTCCTTCGTCTCTTGATCGTATATGAGCCATCTTGTGGGGACCAAAAACAATAAACATAAGAACCGTCGGAGATACACCAGAAATCTACGCCGCTTGCTGAAAACATTTGGCTTACAGGTGTCCACCCATTCGGGTTATTAATATCTGTGTTGGTTGAAAAGCATGCACCGTTACTTTGGTAAATTAAGTACCATTTACCCTTTGCTTCAAACCAAAACACCTGAGGTGCACAATAATAAGACCCGGCATTAACTGATGTTATCAAAACATGTTGTGCATTTTTTAAGTCTTCAATTCTAGATGCAGTTGCATAACCCATACGCCACATATTTGCATCACGGCCCGTGTAAAAAAGATGCCATTTGCCTCCATAATAGACAATTGATGGGTCCTTAACTGATATATCATCAAATGATCCAGTTGGACCATCTAAAAAACACCTTGCATCTGCATACCATTTCGGGCTAGCGTTTACCGATAAACTTATATCGGTCTCTCCAGAAAATGAAGATGAACTAATTTCATTTTTTACTGGAGCAGTCGTTTGATTCTCACAACCCCAATAAATAAATAACGCAATAATAAATAATGCAGATAATATAACCACGTACCTCATATGTCCTCCTTTTTGTTTATATTCTTTCATAAAGAAATTAGAAAAGTCAACTACAAATTATAGGCGGACATAAGCAATTAACGGATAATATTTGTGTGGACACAAACATAACAGTTTCACCTGGAATGATCCTCAAAATATTAATCCGATGCAATGTCTCTGTCTCTTCGCTAATGGAACTAAGAAGCTCAAGACTAAATTTATAAATATGTAATTATTCAATGGTAGCCACTTTATATCTTTTTCTAACCAAATAACGAAGTAAGATAAAATATTACTTAGCCCAACCTATCACCAATATAATAAGCATAATACCATTGGTAAGAACGCTATGCTTATCTTAACTTTCTCATTATGTTAACTCTTGATAACAAAACATCATTCTAAGTAATTAGAAAAGCTAATCCAGATCCGACATCGTCATAAAAAAGCTTAAATTTCCCACTATGCTTTTCCAACCCAAAGTTATTCAGCAGGAAATTTGCCCTGTTTCCAGAATTATCATGCAAAATTCTGTAAGTTTGATGACTTGGTTCAAATGCGTGTGCATAAAAAGGGATGCTTTGCAAACCCAGCATAATGAGATCTAAAAACTGGACTTTGTTTGATTCGACGTCAAAAATTATAAGGGGTTTTTTCTCATCATTGCATACCGTTTTTTTGAGTTTCTTATAAAATGAAGATACAGTGATATTATTGTAACTATATTTCTTTTAATATGGGTTTTATTCAACGCATAAAGTGTCTAATGATTTTATATAAATCATTTTTAAAAAGAATACATTTAGAAATCTTCTAAAGCAATAACTTTCTGCCTGCAAACATATCGTTAGCATTGATCCAGTTAAATAAAAACATTCAGCGGTCGTTTCATAACATAATGAACCCCAAAAATTCCCTTAGATAAGGCTTCAGTAACACAAATTTACAACAAGCCTTCCGTAAAACAATCCCGCTTATTAGGTCAGATTGAGTGCTTGGTTAGCCAGGCAATTAAAAATAAATTGTTGCAAATATTGCTGCTGCTGTATTAAAATTACTTTTACCGGGATTTCCAAAACGTGCTGAATTTTTATCAGAAATTGTATAGTTTAATTGTGATTCTATCCCAAAACTAAAATTGTTGTCGAAAAAATACTCACCACCGACAGAAGCCCCAAGTAACCAATCTGTAACTTCTTTTCCATTTGAAGGAATCACCCGCAAAAAGCCAACTCGGAAGTTAATAAATGGAGATACTTTATCTCTGCTTAGATAAAACTTTGGCGCTAAGCCAATATGAATATCGGTACCCGCATCCTGAATCCATGTTATACCTAAAGCAGTAGAAATGGTTACTTTAGATCCTATCCAAATAGGAACCAAAAAATCAAATTGACTACTCTGCAAGGAAACCGATAATCCAATATGCGGTGTGTTAAGACTTTCCTGAGAATAGATAGGATAGATAATTAACAATAAAAAAACTGCTCCTAACTTTAAACGACCAATAGAAAACATATTAAATAATCCTTTCAATTGAAAATAATTTAACATTTAATTCATTATGGGTTATCATCTAAGTCCTGTTGGAAGATTCGTTGTCTCATCATATAAAAATACATCACGCCAACAGATTTTATCGCCGGCACGCAAATAAATACGATAAAAACCTGCCGGAAGAGAGTTGCCATTTTGGTTACAAGCACTCCAAAGAACATTGTAAGTTCCAGGAAATAGTTGCTGGCGTATTAATATCGCTATGGCTGTCCGTTGCAGTGATGCTGTAACTGCACCATACAATGATTTTGTGTCATTACATTCTTCTCCAACCCAACGTGCAGGAACAATATAGAGCACAACATTGATTTGATAAGGAAGTGCAAACCTAATTACACAACTATCATTAAAAGGATTCGGATACGGATTATAAAGGTGGACATCCATCGGAGTAGGCACGTTACTTACACGCTTTAAAACAAAGATGGTGTCTAAGTAATTCTCGAAATTAACAGAAAAGATTGGGTATTCAACACTTACAATAATAGAAACATCAGATGGATTTCCCAATATACCAATCAGAACTCATTGAATTTGTTAGATATATCCCTGTTACAAATGGTTGAGACATGTCTGGTGACACCAGAATAACCTCATCGTCATTAGAATATCTATAAAAAAGCAATTGTAATCATAAAAAATTTGAAATTTATTTGCCATAATGGTAATCCTTTATAGCAAATTCATACGTTACTGGTACATGCTTAACAAACCCACACAAGATCGCCGCACTAAAAAATCTTTCACCTGAAAAGTTTACTACTAAATAGCTAAACCTTTATTAGCTTTGTTTAGATTATTCATTTATCCATTTTTCAACCAAAAGTTTTATCTATCAGATTGAGTATCCATTTAGGCAGCACAATATAATTAAGCACTTTCCACACTCCCGGAAAATCCTTGGTAGAAATAATTCATACTGTCTACGAAATAGTATCATTATTAGAAGTACTTACACTACTTGCACTCACAGTTGCAAAATTAGCATTCTGTTTATCAGCATCGACAATAATCTGTTGGAGTACATACATTGCCTCCCGATGCAAAGCTAGTGTATCTGAACCATATATTTCTGATTGATACATTACAGTGAATATCTTTCGTCCTTTTATAACTTCGCTAATATCCACATGAACCGGGACGATTTGTTTAGCAGTAAGCGATTTGTATGCACCGAATGAATTGAACTTGATAAAATGTTCATATCGGTTTATTCCAAAGAAAATAGTAAACAGATACACTAGGGCAACAACAACTTGGATTCTTTTAGTAATCAATAATGAATCATAGTCCATGCAGAAATCGTAAAAACTAATCATTAATGTATTACTCCAAATTAGCAAGAACAATAATATTATTTTAGATGTAATAGCCATTTATTCTCCTTTCAACATTGCCTAACAGTTATGCAATAAGCCATATAGTGACTAATCCACAACATGCATCCAATGACACAAGTTTATAAGCAAAACCAAATTAATAAAAAGTAAACCAACAGGAATCTCAAAACAAATTTAATGAACCTGGACTCACTACACTATGCTTAACATCCATATGCTCATTCCGTCAACTTATACTGGAAACTCCCTCGGAGATTATTTCATGTGGAATGCAGAATAAACTTGTTTAAATCTCAGCCGCTATATAAATAGCGTCTTCTTAAGATATTGCCTAGAAAACCCTTGATAAATTCTTTTTAATTTTTCCAAGTTGGAATCAATCTACACAAATTACAATTAAGAAATATCCAGAGAATAATTTTATTAATTGATCCATACATAAATATTGCCTTTTTACAAATGTCCTTTGAAACAATAGGTCTAGCATAGAAAGTGAACATTGTTGGCATGGTTTTTTATGACTGAAAAAAAATCAAAAAATACCATAGAGTCTTCTTTAAGATTTTGCGCCTTAACTGCTGATTACGCAACAAAAATTACATCAATATCTTATTCCTCACCATATGCACCTTAAATCATGTATCAGTGGGCGTTTCATCCCACTGGTTATTGGGAGCATATCCGCAAAGCCAATTGAGAGCAAAATGACGTTCCATAGTAATTGAGCGTACCTCATACCATTCTTCAGATGATAAGTCTCGATACGCTTTCTTAAGCACTGCAAAGTCTTCATCAATTACTTCAAGCAATCTCTCTTCCTTACAAAGGTCTGCGGTAAACCTAACAATATCATCAAATGAATTAAAGCCTGCTTCTCTCACTTTCGGATCAGGATCAAGCGTGCGTCCTTCTTCAACTAGCTCTCGAGTGCGACTTCTCCAATGCCAAAGTTCAGCAACATCCCGTGCTTTATCAATTTCTGCACTTGGCAATAAGCGCACTGATTTGACAAACCTCTCAACAGCTTCCGAGGGAATAACCTTCAATAGATCGTGATTGGCTGGGGTGTCATAAGGTGGAAGATTTTTAACCAAACCAATAGCCCATGCCAAGACTTGAACAGCTTCTATTCGCCACAACATATTGAGCTGTTGCTGGTGTGTCATTGTTAGCATTGTAGTCGATGCGAATGTGCGCTCTTGAGGAGAAAGCACACTCCACAATCCCAGGGTATGAAAATTTTTCCAATACTCGTTACGCCATACTTCAGCATCGCGGGCAAAATTCGTCCGTTCACTTTTGCTTAAACTTTCCAACCATTGCTTCAGCATATCTCGTGGTGGAGTTGCAACCGCATACCCCACTACATACTTGAGTACGACTAGCCGCTTCGCTACCTCTTCAGCTGATGGTCGTTTATTACGTCCGTGAAACCACATTGTTCACCTCCTAAAGAAAGAAACTCCTCAGTTACACAATATAATCCCATTTAACCTGCAGCCCTGATTACTTTTAATAATAAGAATTTAAGCCCAATAATAGCCATGCATAATGCACTTTGGTCTGCCAAGTTAGCTAATCAACAGATTAGACCATACATGATTATAATTTGGAAATCAACCATTTTGCGAATTCTATATTTTTTAGCAGGGCCTTTTTCCCTTCTTCCGATAATTACCACTCAGCATCATTGTCTCCATTATATTCTTTTTCTGCTTCTTTTATGTACTTTTTCAATGTCAATTTTGCCAATTTATTCTTTTTGGATAAAAAATATACTCTGCCAAGAGGCAATAATACATAATATGAGGAAATTTCATCTCTCATTATTCCATAAGCCTTTTTATAAAGCCTTATTGCAGATTCGTAATCTTTTGCTATCTCTCTTATCAAAGCTGATTCCCAAATACTGTAATATTTACAATCACCTGCAACCCATGCTCTTGTTGAATCACTTTTTAATTTTTGGCCTAGTTCACGGACTATTTTCTGAATAACTTCCATTTCGTGCTTTCTGTAATCAGAAATCCTTCTAGAATCAGCAGGTGATAAGTCAACTGCACAGAATATTTGAATAAGTAGGAAATAAGATATTATGTAATATTGTATTCTCATACTATGTATATATCCTAACCATTTGACTACAACATAAGGCAATGCGCACTTGCAACATGCATTACACAAAACATTGCAATACACCAAATTGAATTATTTCTACAAAATTTATCATTTACTCTAAACATAATTATTAAGATAACGCATTATCCGCAATACTAATTATATCTAAGCTTGCTCTTGCGAACCTGTTTCAAGGATTCCTTAGGAAATACACTGCTTATGCAATTTAAGTTTATTTTCACCTGGCAAGTTTGTCTTATTCACTTTAACAGATTCTTGAACATCTGTTTCAGAATATGTTAAATCCTGAATCAAATCTTCCATTTCTCAAATGATTGAGTAAGAATACTCAATGTAATGGGTTTAAAAAGCATTTGCTCCTACTACTACCGCCAAAGAAAAAATAAAAACCAAAACCGCAACAAAACAAACAGCACATCCATAAACTTGAGAAACAATGTCTGCTTTTCACTTAATTGATATACCTTTCTAAAGGAAAACCCCGAATGGTAATACCTAAATTCTGATTATAAATACTGACTATTACCTATTACAGATCGTTTATATTAATCAAAAATTATAATCCATCTTTTCAATCCAAAATTAAATAAACTGCCCTTCGAGACTAATTTAATCTACATTCTTTTTGATTTTTATGGATTAGAAAAATTAAAAATTCACTTTTTTCTCTTGTTGAGCACTTTTTTTCGAGTTCTTACTTTTCGCGGGAAATTGGTCATTTCTTAAAATGGATAAGTGGAAAGTACACAAGAAAGAAGCTACCATCCCTTACATATAAAGCAAAGAAATATAAAAGCCAATATTGTGCGATAAATGTAATTTGCCGATTTCTATTATCAACTTATGCTCTTCTTCTTAATTCATTAATTACGCTCATTATCGCTATCGCAATTAAAGTAGCTATAAAAACATAAAAAAGAATTTTGTTCTAAGCACAAATGCACAAACTGAAGAAAGAGTTGAGATAACTATAATTATAACTGTAATAACAAGCCATTATTGATTACTGCTATCTGAATAAGATGGAGGAAGAATCGGATGCCAAGTATCAAGTTCATCGCGAATATCTTGATATCTCTCAATATTCCTTGGGATGAATACTTGACTTCCAGATTTTTCGTCATTTACTATCAGTCCCTTATCCAAATCTTCTGTAATCGAAGTAATAGAACCACGGAAAATTGTAACCGGCGACTTTTCCAGCCGATTAAAGATTAGCATGTTATTTTCAATAATAATATGAGATCTTGGCCGGCAATATATTCCAAGCATAATTCCGGTCAGGATAATAACGAATAAGGATAATATCGCCTATATGAGATATTCTGGTAACATTGCATAGAACATCGCTAGTGGACCAATTGAAATAAAAATAATTATTGATAAAACAAACCCAAGAGTTCGCTTTATCTCTTGATGACTCAATTTCTGATAATTATATGTTGTCATGATAGTTACCTTTTTCCACCCAACTAACTGTGCATAACCTGTGACACTACACAAAACAGGCTGATGCACCAAATTAAATTATTTGTACTATATTCATGAGTTTCTCTAAACATAATTATACAAGCAAAGCCCATCTTTCACAATGAATAATTGCGCCCACGCTTATTGCGCCAACTTGAGTGCTTGCTAAGACGTAAGATGGTTCTCATTAAATTTCAAGTTCCATTCTAAAGTATCAATTTCGATTTTCTTGAGCGGTTGAAAAGGACGCTGGTTATATGCCTTTGCAATTTGAACCCATTTCTCAATCATATTTCGCTCGTTCTCATTTAATTCACTGTATTCTATACACCACTGAATTAGACAATTTCCTAACTCAATAGTTATGATATTGAACTTTCGTTGCCAATCATCGCATATTTTGTGAGCTTTTTGCCATTGATCAATACGTTTAGCTTGATCTAATAAATTTGGCCGATAAAAGAAAATATCTAGCATAGCAGAGTCAAGAAATGATCCCATCCCTCCCCAAATATTTCCATCAACAAGCGTTCGAACTGATTTAGGGTCATTTGCGATACTTTCACGTTTCTCTTGCAAATAAGAGATCCATTCCCTTTGATAACAAGCTGGATCTTCTAGAAACTTGATCCACAGATCGAGCAAGTTCAGTATCGTTATGTATAAATTAGCACTCATAAATTCCTGCCACTTAACGAACTGGAGCTACGTTGTCACACTGATTAACTTTCAAAATGTACTAAACAAAACAAGTTCATACTGAATATTTTATTATTAAGAATCGAAACCTCTACGCGCCATGCAAAATGCACCTACGCTCATCCGGTCAGAAGTTATGTTTAAAAAGATGTAATTTAAAATCATCTTTCACTAAAATATAAGGATATTTTTTATGAATGGAACTCATAATATTTCATTCTAAAAAGCTGATTTCTTCATCGGCATTGATAGTTATCTGAATAGGGTATTTAATACAGCATCACTACTTGTCCTGAGCTTGCCGAATAACGCCTGTACTGTTTATAACAGAAAGATTCTTTTATTATCTTCGCATAATGTTGTCTCGAATAAAGAAAGGACCCTTACTTAAAAATTATCTTCTCCCAACTGTTGACTTTTTACATAAAAGCTTGGGCGGCTGGTTAGGCGGTATGCGTGGATGCTAACATAAAATATTAATAATGTTTATTCTATTTTTTGGAAGCCTTCATGCTTTTAAGAATCGAAGTTAAATAATTTGCGTCCACATGACTTATACCTTGACAAGATATTTCTTTGCCATCTTTCAGAACAATAATAATTGTTCTCGCTCAGTATTGTGATTTCTCGTTAATTATCCTTTTTACTTGATCTATCGGAATTATAGTACTTCGGAATAATCTTTTAATGACAATGCCAGTTCCGTTTATTTTGAGTTTCCAAAACACCATATTCAGCCATTTATACGCAAGATATACAAAGAATAATGCGATTATGAATTGATAAATAGTTGAATATCGATAGGCCATAATCCGAGGATTAGTCCAGACCTTGTACATTAAAAAGCCGAATAAAGCTATAAGACCATATATGATTACCTTTTGCGATATACTCGCTGACCATGTTTCTTCACATAATAAATTACTTTCTTTAGATGCAGGAATCTCCTCTTCAATAAGATTTTTTGTACACCAAAATGAAAAAACAAATTCTTATCGTCGGAATCTTCCTCGACAAGGTACCACACTTTGGATTTCATTAATTGGATAAGGTCATTTGTGAAATTAGTATCTTTGATCTCTACATAAATTTCCTCAGGTCCCCATGCGCCGATTGAACCAGTATATTGCTCAATAATGTATTTTATTTCTGAGTTAACTTTGTCTGCTTTCGTTAACTATGAACCTCGATATTTGTATGTTACGCATACACCTAACTACTGATTAGACAAACTTTGCCTATATAACGTTTGCAGACATTACGCCGTCCCGTTTGCTACTACTAACAAAAATATTTTTATGTAGCAAACGGAATGGGGCGAACAATTTTATTTTATATTTCAAATGAGTGAACATCGTAATGCCTGCTGTTAGTTGCAGTTGCTCGTTATCTCAGCAAGATAAGTTTTTTTCGTCTCCATGAACGATCCAGTCTTTCCCGAGGGGATCGCATTTGCCACAAGCCTGTAGAAATATACTCCGCTCGGCAAACCGGAAGCATCCCATTGTTTCGAATATGTCCCAGCTAATAATTCCTCGTTGAGTAATGTCGTCACTTCTCTCCCCAATGCATCAAATATTTTCAGCGATACAAACGATTTTACAGGAAGAGCAAAAGTAATTGTTGTTGCAGGATTAAACGGGTTCGGATAGTTCTGGCTCATAATGTAATGCGTCGGCAAGTCTGTGGAGAGTCTTGCCACAGATGTAATCATCTCCGACAACGGCCTTCTCCACACGCCGCTGCCATCAGTCCCGGCAAAGAGATTAGTATCACCTGTCCCGCCACCGGCGGGAGAAACGGCAAGGGAATAAACAATAGTATTCGTCAAGCCCGTATTGACAGCAGTCCAGCTTGTGCCGTTGTCGGTGGAACGAAACACACCACCGCCATAAGTCCCGGCAAAGAGAATCGTGTCACCTGTCCCGCCACCGGCGGGAGAAACGGCAAAGCACCAAACATAAGTATTCATCAAGCCCGTATTGACCTCAGTCCAGCTTGTGCCATTGTCGGTGGAACGAAACACACCACCGCCCCAAGTCCCTGCAAAGAGATTCGTGCCCAAAACGGCGAGGCACTGAACATTAGTATTCGCTAAGCCCTTATTGACCTCAGTCCAGCTTGCGCCGTCGTCGGTGGAAAGAAAGACACCGTGTTCATAAGTCCCGGCAAAGATATTCGTGCTACCTGTCCCGCCACCAGCCGGAGAAACGGCAAGGCACTGAACAATAGTATTCTTCAAACCCGTACTCGTCCAGCTTGTGCCGTTGTCAGTCGAAAGAAAGACGCCGCCGCCTCGAGTCCCAGCAAAGATATTTGTGCCACCTGTCCCGCCACCGGCCGGAGAAACGGCAAGAGAATAAACATAAGTATTCGTCAAGCCCGTATTGACCTCAGTCCAGCTTGTGCCGTTGTCTGTGGAACGAAAGACACCACCATTAGTCCCTACAAAGAGATTCGTGTCACCTGTCTCGCCAACGGCCGGAGAAACGGCAAGTGAAAAAACAAATGTACTCGTCAAGCCCGTATTGACGGCAGTCCAGCTCGTCCCGTTGTCGGTGGAACGAAAAACACCACCGCCACAAGTCCCGGCAAAAAGATTTGTCCCTGAAACGGCAAGGGAATAAACAATAGTATTCGTCATGCCCGTATTGACGGCAGTCCAGTTTGTGCCGTTGTCTGTGGAAAGAAAAACACCGGCGCCATAAGTTCCGGCAAAGATATTTGTGCCCAAAACAGCAAGTGAATAAATATCAGTATTCGTCAATCCCTTATTGACGGCAGTCCAGTTTGTGCCGTTGTCTGTGGAAAGAAAAACACCGGCGCCATAAGTTCCGGCAAAGATATTTGTGCCCAAAACAGCAAGTGAATAAACATAAAGATTCATCAAGCCCTTATTGGTCCAGTTTGCGCCGTTATCGGTGGAAAGAAAAACACCGCCACCATAAGTTCCGGCAAAGAGATCCGTGCCTGAAACCGTAAGGGACTGAACATAATTATTCGTCAAACCCGTATTGACTTCAATCCAGCTTGTCCCGTTGTCGGTGGAACGAAAGACACCACCACCATAAGTTCCCGCAAATAGATTCGTGCCTGAAACGGTAAGTGACTGAACATAAGTATTCGTCAAACCCGTATTCACTGCAGTCCAGCTTGTGCCGTTGTCGGTGGAAAGAAAGACGCCACCGCCCCAAGTCCCGGCAAAAAGATTTGTCCCTAAAACGGCAAGGGAATAAACAATAGTATTCGTCAATCCCGTATTGACGGCAGTCCAGCTTGTACCGTTGTCGGTGGAAAGAAAGACACCGCCACCATAAGTCCCGGCAAAGAGATTCGTGCCCGAAACGGCGAGCGACCGAACATAAGTATTCGTCAAGCCATTATTGACGGCAGTCCAGCTTGTGCCGTTGTTGGTGGAAAGAAAGACGCCGCCGCCAGAAGTCCCGGCAAAGAGATTCGTGCCTGAAACGGCAAAACAATTTACAATGCCGCCATAAGGTCCGTTGGTTTGCACCCATTGGGCAAGTATCAGACTGCTCGTTGTGAACATAAGAGCGACCAGTACTGTAATGCAAGCAATTGTCTTCTTCATAAATTTATCCTCCTTTCTGTTGACATTATGAATGAACGTTTGCAGACATTACGCCGTCCCGTTTGCTACTACTAACAAAAATATTTTTATGTAGCAAACGGAATGGGGCGAACAATTTTATTTTATATTTCAAATTTATTTTATATTTCAAATGAGTGAACATCGTAATGCCTGCTGTTAGTTGCAGTTGCTCGTTATCTCAGCAAGATAAGTTTTTTTCGTCTCCATGAACGATCCAGTCTTTCCCGAGGGGATCGCATTTGCCACAAGCCTGTAGAAATATACTCCGCTCGGCAAACCGGAAGCATCCCATTGTTTCGAATATGTCCCAGCTAATAATTCCTCGTTGAGTAATGTCGTCACTTCTCTCCCCAATGCATCAAATATTTTCAGCGATACAAACGATTTTACAGGAAGAGCAAAAGTAATTGTTGTTGCAGGATTAAATGGGTTCGGATAGTTCTGTAATAAATGTACATCTGGCAACATGGTCACAGAGTTTCCTGATACAGAAGTAATTGATGAAACACTACGGAAAAAAAGCCCACTATGATTTGTACCAACAACAAGATTATCACCGCTGACAACAACAGATGACACGTCAGTATTACTGAAATTATCGTTTAGTGATTTCCAAGATAAATTACTTGTATCACAACAATAAACGCCTCCAATGCTACCGCCGTAAGTTGTAGCCGTACAGAAGATCATATCATGATATAGATGTAACTCACTTATGTATCCCACAGGCAAATTATTGTTACATGGAGACCAATTAAGTCCTTCATCTCTTGATATATATATACCATGTCCCCACGTACCGGCAAGGATAGCATCGCCAAAGCATACAAGACTCGTAACATCTGTTCTTTGCGGAAAACCAAAATCAGATCGATTCCAAGAAAGTCCATTATTTGACGAAGAGAAAAGTCCTGAACGAGTGCCAAGGAATAATATACTGTCCTTTTCTAAAAGAGTCTGAGCCATAACACTTCCCGTTCCTACTGTATCAATAAACCAATTATTACCGCTGTCTGTTGAATGATATACTCCGCCATCCGTTGCTGCAAATAGTACTCCATTATTTTCGAATACACCTCGGCAAATAGGAGGATGGGATGGGATTATATTAATAGTCGTCCAACTTGCACCATCATCTTTTGATACATATATGCGCCCTCCATAATCGGTTGCGTACAACGTATCATATATACAAACTATATTAAGCATATCGATAAAAGGAGCGATCGGGGAATATTCATTCCAGCTTGAACCATGATCAGTTGAAAAACATATTCCATGACTTATCGTTGCTACAAATATCAATTCATGATGTCGGCACATCCCTATTGCCTGCGCATTTTCAAGATATAGCGCATGGTTCCACTGACCGTAAGCCGGGACAAACAATAATACTGACATTAGAATTTTATAAACAATCTGTGCCATCAAATTCTTTCTTTAATAATTGCGCCCTAACTACTGCTTAGACAGACTTTGTCTATATAACATGCTAAAAATGCATGATATATAGACTTTTAATAAATTTTGTTATCCCCAACACAGAATACTCCAATGACTAAAAAGTTAATAGAGCAGATATGAGATATTGCCCAACTGAAAAATCTCAGTTATCTTATAGAATAATCCTACATTCGCTGGATCAAGCAATTTATCTTCTTCCATAATAAACTCCACCCTTTGGATATGGAAAAAATGAAATTCGCACTTTAACTTACGATGTTAAAAAATAATATATCTTCTTCTACACAAAATCAAGCCCTTAATGCAAGTATCTTTCTGTATAAGCAAGTGCTTAATAAACCCTTAGGGTCTTCTGGCAATATACCTCGTGCAACTCGTACTAACCATATGCCTGTAGTTTTCTCCTGCTAAGAAGTCAAAATTATACTCAAGAATACTAATAGTACACCAAAGTTCGTTGTTTCACTTTTAAATGGATTTGGCCTGCGACTGCTAGAAGCTTTAAGATTATGTATCCACCACGATATGGACTTTAGCAATTATCACATTATAATTCGAAGAGGCAAAGGAGAATACGTAGTCCGCTAGATACTTAGTTATGTGTTTTCTATATTCCTTTTGCTCTCTCTTTATGATACGTATATTTTAGGTAGTTATGCAGGTATTCTACATGGAAAAAGAATAATGCTTGCGTATATCCTTCAATATCTTCCACACACATTTCATGCCTTCGGGAAAGGTGACAAGATCACCTGCTTCAATCTTTACAGGCTGTCCTCCTTCTGGAGTAACTATTACTTCGCCCTCCAGAATATAACATGTTTCCTCACTGTCGTATTCCCACGGAAATTCAGATACTTCCTTTGTCCAGATGGGCCAGTTCTTCACTCCTAACTCTTGTAAACGCGCCTCACTTGGCTGTCTTTCGACTTTGATTTCTTTCACTGTTATTTCTCCTTAAACATACTTATAAAAATGTTTTTCTATCTTAGCAATAAAAGCTTTTTCGTTTCAATATAATTAGCAGCCTGCAGGCGATAGAAATATACACCGCTTGGATAGATATCCGCATTCCATTGAACTGACTTAACCCCCGCTTCTTCAATTCCGTTCACCAAAGTTGTAATCTCTCGCCCAAGAATATCATAAATTTTTAAACAGACCTTAGTTCTTATTGCTAATTCATAATTTATCGTCGTTGTTGGATTAAATGGATTTGGGTAATTTTGATGCAAAATAAACCGCTGAGGCATTTCAGTTGATAGCACATTATTTGGTTCAGTGCCTGCATAATTTCTTACAAGAATTTTAGATGAATATGGTGCAAGCACAAAAGAGCCAGACACTGTGTTACCATCCAGATCAAAATAGGATTCTGAACCAAGATTTACGACCATTGGTTCAGATGTAGAGTTAACATAGATCGGAGTCTTTTCTAAAGTAGGTATATATCTTCCCTCCATTTTATGCAAAGATACATTGTCAATATAGAATATAGAATCTTCGTATTGCGTTCGAAAATCTAAGGCAGTCAGAGTGTCATCAGAAAAAGCTTTCATAAAACATACATAATCTTTACGCAGTGGACCTATCGGCATCTTTAACCCATATGAAATAAGACTATACGGAGAATGATATTGCCTGAATCCAACTGTACATAATCCATCCATGGGCGCTATTGTGCTGAACTCCAACTTATACCATTGTTCTGAATTTACTCCGCCTAAAATTCTTGTTCCAAGCGGTCCTCCTTTTGTACTATTATATTTCAGGCATCCTCCATCCAAACCTGCATCAGCAACCCAACTCCTCCGTGTATTACTGCTCCAATCGAACCAATATGAAACATCTCCAGCAATATCAAATTTCCCATGAGAAATTAGTTCTTCTGCATTTATGACTGTATCAAGTAATGGACAAACATTTAGGCGTACAACCTTTGAATTTTGATCCCGCGAAGATAAATTTCTCCATTGTTCAATTGTATAATCTCTTCTGTGCCAAACAGTATCAAAAGTTAACAAAGATACAGCTGAGCCATAGGCAGGTGTACAAAAATAATTGCTATCAAGAATACCTGGAGAAAGAAGATTAATATTTCTATTCATAACTTGGACTGGTGAAGGCATACCACTATCTGATGCCATAAATACATTGCCCACAATCACATGATTTCCATATCCTCTTCCGTTAGTAGAATCCAACCAAAAAAAGAGCGCGTGGCCATCACTTTTTCCGCCGCAATTGTATGTGATGTTATGATACAAAGTATCATGGTATGTATTATACTGGAGGAAAATACCTTGATTAGAAGAATTCATAACGGTGTTTTTTTCGATACGCATATTAATCGCTTGATGATCCATATAGATACCAACTACAAAGTAAGCATTGCCAGATGGATAACCTTCAATATTACCAACTACGTTATCTATGATATTGTGACGCCATACCGTGCCAAATGTGATAGATGGAGATTCGCTATACGCATATAGCGCACCTCCATCGTTAAGCATGAGCATGCAATTCCTAATTATATTTTTCTCAACAAGATTATAAGAACCATCACATCGAATTCCTATATAACCTATGCTGTCAAGATTATTTACACTTATAATATTATTTGAACCACGTGCCAGCACAATACCTGTCATGCCATTAACTCCGCTAAAGCCATAGCCCTACACTAAGCCAATATTCTTAATTATGTTATCCGATATTGTCGTTTGTGTAGTATTAGCAAACACTATTCCTCGACCGTTGAAACCTGTAAGTTTGTTGCCATTTATTGTATAACGTGAAGAGATGCCATCTACCTGAATACCGTTTACCAATCCATATATAAGATCATTAGACAAAATTTGCACATTGTTTGTTGTTCCACTAAATCTTATTGCAGATTGAATTTGATATGAAAAGGCAATATTCCGTATAGTGATGTTGCTTTGAGAACTGGCAACACCATAATCTAAACAGCTTCCATAAATATTAAGTGTATTTGGATCAACTCCACCAGGCGGATAAAAATATATTTTGTTAGTTAGAGTATCGAAGTACCATTCGCCGGGTGCATCTAATTCGCTTAACTTATTATCCAAGTAAAATCCATAACCCACTCGTAAATAAGCAGTACCACTTTGCAGTGTTATGGTTGTTCCGTTATATGAAGCTATAGTTCTCATCTCAAAAGTATAGTTTGTTGTTCTAATACGTGCTGTTGCACCAATCCAGTAGTTAGGTTCTCTATCAATACCTTGAGCTGTAAACTGTGTTGTTCCATTCACTGATTCTATGTAAAGAAATCCAGTATTAGGATAACGAGCAATCGTCATTTGAACACTATCAACAAAAAGGTTTTTAATTGGGAACGATGTTTGCGCCACGTAAATTGAGCCATTATAAACTTCCCAATCAGTAATTTAAATTGCACCTGTGATGACAGGTTTTTGAACCTCAGTATTATAGCTCTCGATAGTCAAGCCAGATTGATTTAATTGAATCTGGCCAAAGAATGTATCTCCGCCACGAAATTTTATTACATCGCCAAAAACAAAAATAACAGAAATTACTTTATCGATTGTTTTCCAGGGTGTTAGGGGTGAAGTACCGCTGTTTGCATCATCTCCACTTGCCGATACATAATACGTTGTTTGAGCGTTTGTGAAACTGTTGAAGACTTGAAATAACAAGACAAGGAGTAATGTATGATATTTGTTCATTTTTCCCTCCCCATAAATATAATAATTCCAAGAATTCCAAATTTGCACTGCATTCCAATAAATATTGGGGATGTTATTAAAAAAAAAGTGCGGTCCTGAAATAATACGTTGTCGCTTCCTTTTCTTTGCAAATTCTTCATTGAACTGCTCAGGCATTATAATTTGTTCCACGAGTAATATCCTTATAACAAAATAACTCCTTAATATTCTATAACTCTAGAACTATTCTCAACATTTATTCTTAATACTGCTCCACCCTTCTTCCCTTTAACAAATCATTATACTCATTCAATTGCTTTTTCCTGGCAATTGATAAATCAATCTCAGCTACTCCGACAGTGACCTCGTCAGTTCCGAGTCTAATTAGCAAAGTGGAATCGGGTGCGACTATCTGACTTGTACCTATGAATTTCAAATTAATGCCTCCTCGGTTCTCTTCACCTATTCTGTCTGCAGTAGCAGAAAATACTCTATTCTCTAAACATCTTGTAAGCATTCCATTAGGACAATATGGAAGAACCAAATTTGCCGGATGAGCAATAAGCTGAGCACCTTTTAATGCAAGCGAACGGGCAGATTCAGGATATATCCAATCGAAGCATATCATCATTCCTACTTTACCAAATGGTAAGTCAAATACAGGAAAGCCAAGATTGCCGGGCTCGAAAAGTATTGTTTCACGGTAAAACAGATGAACCTTTCTATATAAACCTATTAAGCCTGCTGGTCCAACTAAAGCAGAAGAGTTATATAGTCTGTCTGCTTTTTCCGCAAAGCCGTATACTACATAACAATTCTTCCACTTAGCCCATTCGGTTATTCTGTCGCATGTTGGTCCATGCGCACTTTCTGCAAACGATTCTAATTCATCCTTATCAATAAAATTATAACCCGTATTGAATAGCTCAGGTAAAACATAAAGATCCGCTATCCGAGTGTCCATTAAGGATAATGCTAGCTCAATATTTTCCTTTACTTTTCCAAACTCAGGTTTTGTCTGAACAACAGCTACACGCATAATTAACCTCTATCCAGCGTAATAAGGAGAAAAAGTCACTATTTTTTCTTTTTTAAATCAATCTAACTTCTATCAAAACAAGACATTACTTTCATTTGTCATTTCGTAGATACAGCCTTAGAAATAAATATCATGGCAAGCCTTTTTTGCAATTTGCTATTCTCGCAATCTTTCGGCGAAGCTCTCACTAATGCTTTCTTCCATCTTTCAACATCCATGAACGTAATAGCCACAGAAGTACCGGTGTTGCTGTAGCTATCAATCCAAAAATCAGCCACATCGTTTCGGTGTTCTTGGGTCCATTTGCAGGACAATATCGTTCCATCATCTGTCCTGAATACAAGAGTGGCACCAAAAATTTTGTTAAAAACCATGGGAGCTGTGCAACACCCTGATACTGCCCTGCACGTCCTTCAGGAGCTATTTCAGTTGCATACTGCAAGAACCTCGCAGACCAAATAGCTTCCCCTATCGTCATAACAATTATATAACCAAAAAGAGTAATCGGTGTGGCACCAAATGCAAGTATAAATGCAGACGAAGCCATCACAAACGTACCCAAAAGGATCATATTATATACATTCCTTTTATATGTAAGAGCCGTAATCATGGGAACCAGAATAAATATTAGAACTGGGTTCATATTCGATGCTATTTCGTAATACTTACCGATCCAACCTTCATAAGCCCTCGATATGTATTGAGGTAATACAAGCCAATTGTATGTAAAAAGAGTCTGTACCGGTATCAATGCAAAAATAAAAATAAAAAACTTCAGATCAGCTAAGGGATGTGAAGCTATCTTGCTTATAACTTTGCTCTTAGTTTGCGATGGTAATATTGCTATGCTCACAGGCATAAGCACAATTAGGATCAGTAAGACATACCTGTATGGATCACCAACTTTAAAATAAATAATTAATAAAGCAACCACCCAAACAATCCAAGCTGTTATTGGAACTTTTTTGCTTAATGCAGAAACAGCTTCATAATTGCTAAGGTCTTTTGTTTCCGGCTTCAGAAACTCCCCACTATCCTCTTTTGCAGTTCTTATCGCATTTTCCACCGTTTGCTTAGAAAGAATTGTGATTGTGACAATTAATGATATTAAGGTTAATCCAGTGTAGACCCAGAAAGTACCTACAATACCCAAGCCAAGAAATTCTTCATCCCGGAAAACGAAAGCTAACATTGCTAATGCGGAACCAGCATTCATAAGCGCATAAAGCATTGCATAACCCATTGACGCCGTTTTAGGAGTGGTGAACTGCCTTACCGCAGCATAGGCAGCGGGCTGATACATACCATATCCAATAGTAATGAGAAGTATTCCAAACATTGTAACAACGTGCAACGAGGACCATAAGCCATTCGGTTGCAAGCCCAATATTGTTGGTGCAGATGACATTATCACGCGGCCAACTAATAGCAGACTAAAAGCCAGAATTAAAGCCTTGCGAACACCATACTTATCCGGCACCCAGCCAAGCAATACCATTGAAATTGAAATTCCAGCTGTCAATATCATCACCATCTGGTGCGACCACACATCAGCGTGCTCGACACCCCTAAAAACGAAATCTGAAAAATGAATTGCAAGATAGGTGAGTATGCCAAAGTAAGACAATCCTTCCAATGTATACGCAAGATTAACACCCCATAAAGCTCGTGGAGCGTGGACCAAGTCTATGAATGGCCGACTTACTTCATGCCAGGCTTTTGATATTATACCTTCTTTTGCTTGATTTGATTCATTCTCATTTCTTTCCATCGTCGCTCCAAATAACTTATGAACGCTTAAATATGTATAACCAAGTCATAATGAATATATTATATACTTTGCTGAGTATCAAATATCACAACCTTAAATGCTCGCATTTTTAATAGACTGTTTTCTTATACAGGAATGCTGTAAGAATGGACTCCTCGCTATCACTGAAGCCATGGAGGGAGTTTCCTTTTGATTTTTCGCTCTGCTACTCGGAATAATATAGTTGATGTTGATGATGAACCTCATGGCAGCTGCAGACTTTACCCCGAACATGGTGACTATGCAAGAAGCAAAGTTCTGTTATGTAATATTTTCCCTATTATGAGGTTCTGTACTCCCAAATAAATAAAGCTATGGATTCCCAGTTATATTGATGCCTTTCGCAATGTCTAGTGAGTTTTATTTCATTATAAGCGTTTTGTACAAAGTAAACTCAGCTTTTTGGTAATAACTTACTCTTTTATATATAGAACTCAGAATGCATTTCTATCAATGAATTGACAACTTATACTTTATATCCTAATGTATATTTACCCTGTGTAATAAGTTTATGTTTGAAAAAAATTTAAAAAACCTCAGAGTTACCTTTTATATAATCAATTAGTTCATCAATTTGAGCAAAAGCAATTGCAGTGCATGTGTCTGCTGCACCGTAATAAATTGCTATTCTACCAGTATCAGCATCAAATATGTTAGCACAGGGAAAAACTACATTCGGAACAAAACCTATAGTCTCATAGGATTTTTCCGGGGTTAGCAAATAATCTCTTGTTCGATATAACACTTTATGAGGCTCATTTATATCCAGAATTGCAGCGCCAAAGCTATAGACAAATCCGTTACAAGTATTTGAAACACCATGATAAAAAAGTAGCCAGCCTTCGGTTGTCTCAATGGGTACTGGACCTGCGCCAATTTTCGTGCCCTGCCACCATCCAAGTCCACCCCTGCTCATCACATGCTTATGGTAACCCCAGTGTATAAGATCTGGACTTTCACTTATAAAAATATCCCCAAATGGGGTATGCCCTGTATCACTTGGGCGGCTAAGAAGAAAATATTTACCATTTATTTTTCTTGGGAACAAAACACCGTTTCGATTATAGGGAAGCAAAGGGTTGGGCATCCGGATGAAATTTTTAAAGTCCTTTGTCCTGCCTAATCCAATTGATGGGCCATGCATGTCATCACACCAGACAATATAGTATGTATCATCAATCTTTACAAATCTTGGGTCGTAGGCGTAGCTTGTTGGATTAGGTTTACCGTTTTCATCAACCCAATTGATTGGATCTGGACCTATTTCCCAGTGAATTCCATCTTTGCTTTTTCCAAAAAACAAAGTTGCACGTCCATTTCTTTGGTCGCCTCTAAACACACCAACGAACTCACCATTATAAGGAAGAACTGCACTATTGAAAATGCGTGCTGCTTTCGGAATAGGATTCCATCCCAATATAGGATTTCCACTGTAACGCCACACAACATCTTTACAGTTATTTGGTCTATCCTCCCATGGTAAATTTGGTAAAGGAGCACCAATAATTGTTCTTTTCATATGTTTACCTTCGACTATTTAGAGCTATATTTACAATGTGTATAAACAATAGAACATAATATAAAAAGAAGAGTATATCCTATAAATTAGAGTTTAGGTACAAACAATATTAGAACGAAATTACACTCAGTAAAAATACGAGAAACAAACGACTGAAGCAATGCTTCGAAACCAATCCGTCGCGAGAATCTGGCTCGCAGATTATATTTAAACTTGTTACAGCACAATAGCATAGGTTTGGAAAAATCAATTATTATTAATCCACAAATGAACCAATTTAAAACATAATTTACGCCTAGGTTCCACCTTGTCACTTAAATATTTTTTACGCAATTATAGGCGTTACGAAACTACCAACGAAAAGATTAAACTCCTCTATTAATTTTATAACCAACTTCCTTACAAATTAACTTGGTGGAAGACATTCAGTTGAAAAATTGAACAAAAAGGTAATCTTTTGAAAGCACAGGAGTTATTTAGTCATAATACTAAAAGTGTATGCATGATGCTACTCTTTATCTCAGAAGGATCATTTTCTTCGTTTCTGAATACGAGCCTCCTTCGAGTTTATAGAAATACACTCCACTTGCCATACCGTAAGCATTCCATGTTGTCTGGTATATTCCTGCTGGTTTTTCTTCATTAACAAGCATATCCACCTTTCGTCCAAGTATATCATATACAATGAGCTTTACTTGTGTTTGCTCGGGAAGTTCGTAAGTAATCTTCGTTTCTGAATTAAATGGATTTGGATAGTTTTGATGTAAGTTATATTGCCTTGGTATATATTCTGCAGCCACAAAATTAGTAACAACTTCGCGAGGCACTGCTAGATAATCTACGTACATCCACCCCCATGACATTTCCATTTGAACCGTATTTATACCTGCAATTAAGTCAACACACATTGACTTTTCAAGCCAGGTTTTTATTTGCCCATCAAACATTAATTCACCTGCACGGGAACCATTCACATTGATAAATTGTCCTTTTGGCGTATCGTAGAAAAGATTATATCCAAACGTAATCTGATAGTTACCCGCACCGAGTACATTGGTAAATGTCCATGTAATAGTTGTACCTGCATTATTTGTTGCAACATCTACAAAAGCCCCATTACTTGCATTTGGATCGCTCTTGATCGACATGCCTGAACCATTTCGGGTTGCTTGTTCAGCTTCGTATCGCACCATCGGTGGCGTACCGACCTGAATCTTTGCTCTATCTGATCTTCTTTTATTTCCATGATCATCTATTGCCACAGCAGACACGGTATAATAGCCATTTCCCATACCGGACCAATCAAGCGAATATGGAGCCACCGAATCAACACCTATTTTCACAGTATCTGCATAATAAAACTCCACCATAACAATATATCCATCAGAATCATAAGCAGTTGCTTCTAGAGTTATTGTTGCTCCGGAAGAGAAGGATGCATTGTCTACTGGTTTTATTAATGTTACAGAAGGCCATGCACCACTGATACCGAGAACATCAATGTTTTCTTTGTATAATCTCCACATATTTCCAAGTGCCTCAATTATATCAATTTTCTGCGTTACTTGATTGTCAGTCCATGACCATGCCAAGGCACCAGCGTATCCATTGGCATAAAGAGTCGGATAGAGATTTTCCTTGGGAATTCCATTGGTCGCTGTTATATGAAATTCTGCCACAACAAGTTGCTTTGTTGAATTCCACGTTGATGCTTGGTTTGCAAAAGGTGAACTTGCTAAATCAGCCCCGTAATAATGAAACGAATAGAAATCCAGGTACCCATCAGAATCTCCACCAGCTTCCTGTAATCGTTCATCACTGTAGTAATTATAGTTTGCAAGTGTTGCTAAATACTGGAGATGCATTTGGATATCTTCAACAGAGGTTTTAAAATTATAGCGCTCTTTTACAAGTTTTGCAATAGCATATTGTTCTTCAATACCGACCTTTCTAATGGATGCCGCCGGTGTTATATCTGTTAACGTTTTTATACTTGCAGATCCATTTGTTACAAGAGCTGCAGTGTCCGTGCGGTGAATTGCACCAGCACAGAGATTTACAAACCTCTGAATAACAAACATCGGTACATGATTAGTTTCGCTCCATCCAAACTCCGTACTCATCCCCTCAGGCTCATTGAAAATTTCCCATGCAATAATTGCGGGGTGTCCTTTAAGCGAGTTGACAATCGGTATCAAACAATTATTAATATATGCACGGGTATAATTTGTATCTGTTAGTAAGAGTGTATTCCTGTTTAAGATTTCTTGATTAAGATTACTGCGAAGCATATCGAATGACCAGAGACAGAGAATGACACCAACCTCACGTTCCCATGCAATATCCAGAACCTTTTTTAGATCATCGATAGTTCCCCGAGCTGGTCCAACAACATAGCCATTTGCATCAAACTCAGGTGTATTTATACCGTTCGTATGCAACCACCACCGCACTGCATTTCCACCGCTGTCATGAATTGCAAGAAAGAATTCTTCAAATGCAGTGTAATTATTTGGGGCCGGACCTATATCATTTGCAAAGCTCATCCATGCCAGGTTGACGCCACTTAAGAATAGATTTTGATTATTGTACCGAATACGATTACTCTGGGATTGAGCAGGCAAATTAATTGAATAAATAATAATTAAACTTACGCTAAAGATAATCATATCTATAACATTCATTTTCATTTAATGTCCTTACAACTCCACTATCGCAAGATGTTCACTAAGTTGAATATCCTTGTCTGATGAGCTCATAAGAATATCGTAATTTCCTGGTTCAGCGTTTTCAATTTTTTCTCATGATGCAAATAAAGCACAAGCATTATTGGTAATTTGCTAAGTTCTTATAAAAAGCCACTTAAATGCTTGAAGTTTTACCATTCCCATAAACTATATTAATCTTTAAAAAGCTACTCTTCTTATTGCCTAATTTTTCTGTTAAAAAACTTTCCGCTTACTGTTAGTTCAAATGTATTCCAGGATTTAATTAGCTGTGGTCGCCAATCAGGATCAAAAACCCAGCATGCCCAGCTTATACCCTTATTTTCCAGATACTCGATTATTTCTTCACCGTATAGTGTGTCAGATTGCAAAAACCCATCCAACGAATCTGTTCCAAATCCAAATTCGGTTGCAAACAGAGGATATTTTTCTGCAGCGAAGCCAAAAGCTTCTTCCCACTTCGGAGTAAATGGTGGCTTTCGTTTATGTGAATATGGATGAACCACGTAACCAATACCTTCAGCATCTATAGGCTCGAGTCGTAGAGGCGTTAAATCATAAGCCCAGTCAAACCCGGCAACCAATGGTATAGTTTCAATATCATATGCGCGTATCAGCTTTATCAAATTTTCCATTATAATTTCCCACTCAGCCCATGATATACTTCCTAATTGGCCAAAGTAAGTAGTCGGCTCATTAAACAATTCATAGAAAGCTACAGTGTTATGCCCTCTATAATGTGAGGCTATTGTTCTCCAGAATTTGTATGTCTCCTGCCGAGTTGCTACGTATTCACGGCTTTGGAACAGTTCCATACTAAGATTTCCTATAGAGTGCCAATCTATTATCACATACATTCCAAGCTCCGTACACCAATTAACAGCTTGGTCCAACAACTGAAGATATTTATATGGAGTCCTCATTCGCCAAGCAGGGGGATGAACTGGAATTCTTACAATACTTGCACCAAATTCTTTGACTTTTTCAAACAATTTTCTATTCCACTTACCTTGCTGATCTATCTTATCAGGATCTGCTATGGCTACACCCCTGAATAAAATTGTATCACCAATCTCATTTACAAACCTGTTGCCTTTCACTTTAATTAGAGGCAGTTTTTTTGGATTAGATAATTCTCCTTGTTTGCATTCCTGTTCAGAATTATATTCCCAGTCAAAAAGGTTCGAACCTTTTTTAACTTTCTGTGCATCTGCAAATTGAATAGAAACGAATATACATATTACTACAATTGCCATTCGCCTCATATTTTTACTCCCAGCAAGATGTATATTATTGTTTTACTAACCTCAGCATTAAAACATCATGAGGTTCCACCTGAGAGATTAATTTCTTATTAGTACTTCCCAAATTCTTTTTAGCCCAAAGGTCTCTTATTATGAAAACATTATCTCTTGTATTCAGTAATCTTCCAGAAATATCGTCGCTTATATATTTTCTTGACCAATCAAACTCGACTTTTCTTTTTTCTTCAATCTTATATAAGAAGCACACAGCCCAATCGCCATTCATTAGTGGCTTAATCCATGCTTCAACACTATTTTGTCATTATATTTCAAAGCATGAACACCAAGTGAATCCTGAGCAATAGCTATAGCTTCTCTGTTTGTTAGTATTTCGATTGTTTCTTTACTCATACAACGTATTGATATCCTGCATCTTTCATACCACTTGCTACCATTGCATCTGCCACTTCCCGAATTAATATCTCACCTACATTACAACCAAACATATTCCAACTATTCCAACCCATTGGCGGAGTCAACGCCAAATCTTGACATTTCTGCACAAACGAAGATATCATTAACATAAAAGAACAGTTCAACAATACCAAAAACTTTGGTCTCAGTTTCATAATATAGACTTTTTTCTATGCTTTAAGCTATTAATCCTCCCAATTATCTGTTCTAAACGATGACGCTGGTAGTCCAACTTTATTAAACAATGTAGCCCCGTCGGTATTACTCCATGCATAACGAACAGCAACCGGTTTTGAAACTTCAGGACTATATACAACCAAAGTATTCCCTTTCACTTCAACTTTTGCTTTTCTAAACATTTTATCTTCTCCAGCAATCAAGAAGTTGTTTTCTCCATTTATTTCCTTTAGTATAAGTCCACCATCTGCATAATCGAAGTTTATCATTATTTTGTTACCTACCAGTTTCATGGATTTATACAGCGGGCCCGAGCAGTAGACTTTCTTGCCATAAGTTTTGGCTAATGCCCACAAAGCCAGGCGCTTCCCTACATCTTGCTTGTTCGCAGGATGAATATTGTTGGGATTGCCAATATCCAAAGTAATTGCCATACCAGTATTAGCGATTGATAGGGCATTAAGTTGTGCCTCTCTTAGCAATTGGGATTTTGTATCTTTTCCATAATTATATGGTGCAATCTGAACGTAATAAAAAGGAAATACTCCGCAAGAAAAGCGCTCACGCCAATCATCTATCATCGCTTTCATCAAATCCTTATAAATTCTTGCATTGTAAATATTACTTTCGCCCTGATACCAAATAGCTCCTTTGATAGTATATGGAATCAGTGGATTTATCATAGCATTAAACAACCCTGTTGGCATGTTCTGAGATAAATTTATTGAAACCTTTGGCCGATTATAAAACTCCATACTTTTTGCGCCAAAAACATAGAAGGCTCCTTTAGTAAATTCAGCAACAGGTAAATATTTCCATTGGCTTTCAAGAGAAATCTCTTCATTAATCGAGGTAGGTTTTATTAATATTTTTGCGCCATTACCCCAAATGCCACCTCCGCCTTGAGTATCGATTACGCGAACTGCAACTTGTAATATAGTGTCAGTAACCAGGCTAGCCGGAACTAGATAATTTCTCGGAACGTTCCAAAATCCATCCGCAACATAACCTCCAACTTTTTGACCATTTACATAAGTTTCATCTACATCGTCGATCGGCCCTAGTTGTAGCAATAGTTCTTGTCCAACCCACGACTTGGGTATTTGAATACGTTTTCTAAACCACACAACACCATCGAACTCACCTACGGATGTTGCTTCCCATAATGACGGCAAGGTCATTGTTTTCCAATTACTGTCATCAAAATTTTTTGCCGAACATTCTCGATCGTCAAACTCCAAACCTTCATATTTCCTTTCACCGCTTCGATTCTTGAGAACCACACTTTTATGATTCACAACCCATTGTCTTATTAACCTTAAGCTATCCCTGCATTGATTGAGTTTTTTTAGGAAATCTGAATAATCCGTAAAATTGTTCAATGCTCTTTCACTCATCCAAGCTTCTATAATGGTTCCACCATAACTTGAACTAATAAGTCCAATCGGCACCTTCAATTCTCTGTGTAATGTTTTCCCGAAAAAATAAGCAGTAGCACTAAAGTACCTTACATCTGCCGGTGAACATTCTACCCATTCTCCTTCACACTCATCAACTGGCTCAGCCTCAAAAGCTTTCTTAACTGTAAATAATCTTATTTGCGGATATAGCGCATTCTCAATTTCATACTCACTATTTAAAATAGTATCAGATGGTGGCCATCCTTCGAGTGTCATTTCCATGTTAGACTGACCTGAACATAACCATACTTCACCAACCAGAACGTTCCTCAATACTATTTTTGAGTTATCCGAAACAACCATGACCTGATAAGGTCCTCCTGCTTTTGGAGTTTTGAGCTTAAGCAACCACTTCCCTGTCTCATCTGCAAATGCGCTGTTCTTAATTCCCCATGAAGCTACCACCACAACTTCCTTTTGAGGAATAGCTTTACCCCATATTGTAACATCGCTCTGTTGTTGAAGAACCATGTTATCCTTAAAAAGAGGCGAAAGTTTAAGTGTTTGAGCCTGGATGGTAATTTGAATTATGAAAACCAGTAAAAATTGCATCAAAATATTTTTGTATGACATATAACCCTCCGTTATTTGTTTTCTTTTAAAGATACTACAATATGTACCAAATACGCAACTGACATCCAAAAACCTGCCATATTTAATTTTAACTTAAATCATGCAAAAAAGGGCTTGATGAAGGCTAGTTGATATTATCATTTCAATAAAAACTAACATTATAGATATAATAAGGTTAGTAGATATTATTTAATAAAAACTTGAATGCAAGCAGACTCATCCCCATAAAATTGATGGCATTATTTATGTTAGTAAGTACTAAGCATAAAATTACAGGATAATCAAGGAGATTAATTATATGACGATTGGCATAATCGATGCAACTATTATAGTTGCCTATTTCGCGCTTGTGGTAACCATAGGAATGGCTGTTTCAAAAAGAGCTTCAAGCAATATTAAATCATACTTTCTTGGAAACAATCAATTACCATGGTGGATGCTGGGTGTTTCGAATGCCTCAGGAATGTTTGACATTACTGGTACAATGTGGCTAGTTTATATTTTATTCGTGTACGGATTAAAAAGTGTATGGATACCCTGGGTATGGCCAGTTTTTAACCAGGTATTTTTAATGGTTTACCTCTCAATATGGTTGCGCAAATCAAATGTAATGACAGGGGCACAATGGATTGAAACCAGGTTCGGCACAGGTAAAGGAGCAAAACTAGCTCATATAATTGTGGTTATCTTTGCTCTGGTAAGTGTTATTGGTTTTATAGCCTATGACTTTAAGGGCATAGGAAAATTTGCAAAAATATTTCTTCCATGGGATCTTTCACCGGACACATACGCTATTATCCTAATGAGTTTAACCGCAATATACGTGATTAAAGGTGGAATTTTTAGTGTGGTCATAACTGAATTCATACAATTTATCGTTATGACCATATCATCAATTGCCACCGGAATTATAGCAATGATGGTCATTTCACCAGAAATGCTAAATGCTGTTATTCCAGCGGGCTGGAAAGACATTTTCTTTGGCTGGAATTTGAATCTTAATTGGTCTGGACTAATTGACGAGGTTAATAACAAGATTTTGAAAGATGGCTACGACTTATTCACAATTTTCTTTATGATGGTACTTTTCAAAGGAATATTAGTCAGTGCAGCTGGTCCAGCACCCAACTATGATATGCAACGTATTCTAGCCACCCGATCTCCAAAAGAAGCTGCTAAAATGAGCTGGTTCGTCAATGTTGTACTTTATTTCCCGCGTTATATGCTAATCACTGGAATAACTATACTTGCACTTGTATTCTTCAGCGATCAACTACGAGCAATGGGAGCAAACATAGATTTTGAAATGGTTCTCCCCTACGCAATGAAAAACTTCATACCAGTTGGCTGGCTTGGACTTTTACTGGCTGGATTAATCGCAGCATTTATGTCGACTTACGCCGCAACAATTAATGCAGCTCCTGCTTATGTAGTAAATGATATTTATAAGAAATTCATTAATCCCAACGCAGAGCCTAGGAAATACGTACGCCTTAGTTATCTTGTTTCTCTCCTTTTCGTTATACTCGGTTTTTCCTTCGGATTAATTGCAGAGTCAATAAATCAGGTAACCCTATGGATCGTAAACGCCCTATGGGGAGGTTATACTGCAGCTAATGTTCTAAAATGGTACTGGTGGCGCCTTAATGGATACGGTTACTTCTGGGGTATGGTTATTGGAATATCTGCAGCCCTTGTAATTCCGATTTTATTTCCAACGGTTCCTGCTTTAAGCGCTTTTCCATATTTACTGGCAATTTCACTTCTTGGATGCATAGCTGGAAGTTACTTAACAAAACCTGAGCCAGATGAAGTTCTAATGAAATTTTACATGCAGGTAAGACCATGGGGATTCTGGAAACCTGTGCTTAATAAAGTAAGAACAATATACCCAAATTTTGAACCAAATAAGAATTTTAAACTCGATGCTTTCAATGTTATAATTGGAATTATTTGGCAGACCTCAATTGTTGCGCTACCAATATATCTGGTAATCAAAGAATTTACATCTTTCATCATAACATTACTTATATTAATAACTACATCCATTATTTTGAAATTTACCTGGTGGAACAAACTCAATACGGCCGGTGCAGAAACATTACCGGTTGACTTCGACCAAAAGATTAAAGAATATAACAATAGGAAATCAGGAACGGCAAAACATGACAGAGAAAGAATTCAACAAGAAACTGAAAAAGCTCTTTATTGAATATGAGAAATTACTATCAAGGTAAAACAAGGGGCTAAGAAAAACAAAAATAATCCTCATTTAATAGGAATGAATGGGGATAAATTCCACTTTCAATTCGGGTGATATTAAGCACAATAAAAAAATATTATTCGTGATTCGAGTTAAAGGGGTAGTTAGAAAAATACCATTTTGCAATCGCAGAGTCAAAAATGGTACTGGCAATTCTAGATTCTCTAATTATGCTCTGGTCATGTGGCTAATAGAGGCTCAAAACAAGAAGTGCTTCAGGCATCTCAAATGCATCCGAAACAGTCAGAACTACACACAGCCATATGCTAATCGATTAATTTGAAAACAATAAAATTAGAAATATAATACACACGTGAGTAATCTATTTAAACCCACAACTTCTATTGTTTCAAGTTAATTACTTCTTTCGATATTTTTCAAAACATACGCAAACACACCGAAAGCCCTCACGGCCTGGGACTGAGCATGAACTGTGCCAATTTCATTTACCTTATACCCGTCCTCACCTCCATTGGGATTCCAGCCATTCCTTATCCCATGATCAACAGGGCGATGCAAGGTAAATCTTGCTTTACCATAATTATTAGTCCATACATGATCAAGCATTTTCCAAATTTTCTCAGGAATGTCACTCAGTAACTCTGGTGCTATCATGTAAGCATCAAGAATAAAGTGAACAAAAGCACCATTTCCATCCATCTTTAATTGATAATAGTAAGTTTGATCTACCCATCCATTCGCAGGATCCATCAGGCGTTTTGCTGTAGCAACAACAATATCTTTATATTTTTTATCCTTAGTTATTCTGTATAAAGCGGAGCCGATCGCGCACATTCCAGCACCTTCCCATGGAAATTGTTTTCCGAAGGCCGCCCGCCCTTCTGCGCCTTTCCATATACCATTACCCTTATAAAAGACTTTCTCTACACCTGGAATACTGCGATCGCCATTCCATACCAGAATAGCATCTTTGTAGAATTGCTTTTCTTTTGTGGCCTCATATAACCAGCAGGCAACTGTTACCATCTGGTTCATATTCGAGTTTGTAAATATTCTAAAATTACCTTTCATATTTGGTGCATAGTTATACCAGCTCCAGAATCCTTCGTGGTTGGAAAGCCTTCCTTCCCTTCTTGCTTCCAAATACCTGCTCCTTGCGTCTTCTACCCAGATCTTGTTTTTCCTTCCCGTAAAATGCCACCAGTACATTTCCGCCAGACAAGCCCATGCTCTATCATCAACCCAGGTTCCATTACCAATTTCGGTAAGTTTAAATTCTTCCGTATAAAGTTTCAAAAGTTCTGTATCTTGCGTAGATGCATAAAGAAAAGCATCACCAATTGCGCCATTCGCAGCTTCCCATTGCGCATTATAAAGCTTGTGAAAAAGGTCATCTATAGCTTTAGCTCTATCTATTATAACTTTTGATGCCAGTTTAACAGAATCTTTCGAAGCAAATTTAAGGCCTGTTGTATTTTTTGAACTTTTCCTAAGACCAGTATCTTCTGCAAATACATATATTAAGATTAAGAATATAAAAAGAATAATTAGAAATATTGAATATCGATCTTTCATTTTACGAAATATACTTTCCTACATTGTTCAACTCTGCTTTCAGGCAAAAGCTGGTTAAGCATTTGTCCATGGATAATATTTTACAATAAAAAAGCAGGGACGCCAGTTAGCGTCCCTACCAGATAAAAAAGATAAATCCATATTAAAATTACTCAACCCAGTACAACAATTCCTTAACGCTTGTAATCTGGGTTGGATCCGCACCTCTTCTGCCACCAAACACATATTTGTTTTGATCGTTTTTGTACTTTTCCCTTACCTTCATTGCATAGGAATCTGATGAACGCTTGTCAGGCATATTCTTCAGTGACTGGGCTATAAGATCAAATATATCCGCTTTGGATATTTTCGCGGATTGGTCTGCCGCTTTAATTCCGAGCGCCTCCTTGACTTTTGACAAACCGAGAATTTCATAAGCCTGTTCAACAGAATCAAATTTGGAAATCGCTACCTGAAATGCCTCGATAGCATCTTCTTGAGATCCGGCGAGATAACGTGCAATTCCAAAATTGAGATACACACCACCATCATTGCTATTTATCGCCAGACTTTTCTGATAATGCTCCTGAGCTAAGGTCAGATCGTTCTTTAATAAATAGACATTCCCAAGTGTATTTTCAGCCTGCCAAGTATTAACATCAGTCAAAGTTGCAATTGCGGAATCATAATCACCTGACTTCGCCTGAATTATTGCCTTTTTATTTTTTGCCTCAGGCGTATTCACATCAGCCAGATTTGCTGTAGCAACCGAAGTCAATTCGCTCTGGTGATACTGATAATCAACAAAATCCCTCAAAGCATAGGTAACTATTTTTTCAGCTGGAGGCGGTTCAACAGGCTTAATTGGAAGTGACAGGTTAGCTGGTGGAAAAGCAGCCATAGCTTTGCGGGTATCTATTATTTCCAGAGGCTTCCCAGAATTTTTGTATTTATAATATTCTTCAGCACCAGTTTTCCATGCTTCAATAAACGACTTGTTAATCATTGTAGCTTCAAGTGGAACCCATACTCTATCTTCATCAACAATATATTCCTTATCATTTAAGCTGACCATATAGCCATTCTTCGGGATAACATCGGTATCGAACATGATGTAAATATGATCTTCAGTTGCAATAAATTTTGTACGAATTCCCAAATTCTCCAGACAAGAAGCAAGCAACACCGATGTTGCGCTGCAATTACCCGTGCGGGATGATATTGTTTCTACTGGATAGGCAACCAGATCTAGCACCTCTCCTTCTGAAGGTTTCCATGGACTTGGAATGTAACTGTATCCATTCGCTCTAATTGCACTCCAAACCGCCAGAGCATAAACCATATTACGAGGTAGCTTTTGATTTATACTATCATTAGTTGCAAGAGTGCCTATTACATACCTCGAGAAATTAACAACAGCATTATCTGTTGGAGTAACAAATGAACCAACCGACTCGCTTCTTCTCCAGTTTATCGTGTTCCTGCTATATATGGTTACAGGTTTTGTTAAGCTTCGTGTCTGCGGTTGATTATTATAAACGTAACTGAGCTCAACTTTTGCCTGAGCTACAGCATTTGCAGTTAACGAAAATAATTGCTTTGCATCAAGTGTCGCTGGCAAATTAAAAACCTGTTTTGAGCCTGCATCTATTTGAGATACAACTTGTTCAGAAGGAAGTGTCATATAATCAGGTATAAAAAGTGAAATCTTTACGTTCTTTATTTCTGTCTTAGCAGAATTCTCAACTTCTATCCTGGCTAGAGGATTATAAGCATAGTAGTTAACCTGGGATGGGAATATGTTTTCGATTGAAAATTGGGTGATATCCAAAGGACTTACCATAACCATTGTACCCTTCGCCCTTTCTGCAAAATCTGGAGTACTAATATCAATCCTCGTTCCAGTAAAGCCAACTATTATCAAATCCTGGCGTTTTGTCAATTCTGCTCTTAATTCATCTACTGTTCCCTTAACAGTTGCTTCATATACAGATGCATCCTTTTCGAAATAGCGCAACTTCATATTCATAATCATTGGTATTTCTTTTGGTAAACTCTGCTCAAATTGCGATACAGTTTTCTGGTCAAATCCTATAAAAGCGAGCTGGACAATGCGCGTTCCAACTGCCTCCTGCTTTAGTTTGTTCTCTATTTTTGAATATATATCCGATGCCAGAGCTTCAGCCAGAGTCTTCAAAGCAAGGTTAGAAGCCGAGTTTGGGCCACCAGCAGATTTCTTAGCCGTCTTTGAAGACACTGCTATTAGCTCACCCGTGTCTGTAATTATCACTCTACAATCCCCTTTTGCTGCATATTCATAATTCTTTATTCCGTAAAACTCTTTCTCCGATTCCAAGTTGCCCTCTGCCTTCCCAACAATTATGAGTTCAGCTCCATAGCGCAAGCCAATTTCCTTTGCTCGTGCTGGATTACCTTCCGCCAAAGCAATATCTCGAGCCTGTACATCCTGAAATTGTGCTTTATCCACCAGTCTAAATCCCTTCTCAAGCAACAGCTCTTCAATTCTTGCAGCAACAATACGCGCTTCCGCTACCTGACCATCTATCTTTTCTTCAAATACAACCATTATCCGTGGCAAACCAGAAACATCTTTCTCTGGCTTTACCTGAGTTACGCCTTCCTGTGCAACAATTATAGTCGCACTTAAAAGAAATAAAAGAAACAATCTTTTGATAATCATATTGCATCTCCTATATTTGATTGAGATTTTCTACTAAAAATCATTATTTTATATACACCATCTTCTTCACTTCACTGAATTTCTTTGTTCCACCCGTAACCTCCAGCACGTAAAAATACACCCCTGCACTCTGGTTACTTGCATTCCATCTGACTTCATAATAACCCGAAGCTTGTTCCTTATTCACAAGCGTAGCAACCTCCTGACCAAGCATATTGTAAACCCTTATTAACACTTTATACAACTCAGCTTCTCCCGACAACGAATACCTTATTACCGTCTCAGAATTAAATGGATTCGGATAATTAGCATAAAGCTTTATTTCAGACGGAACAAGCACAATACCATCACTATTTTCTTCAATAAAAGATTTCTTGCCAACAACAACCTTAAAATTTCTCCGTCCATTACCTGAATTAACCACTACTTCGCTCATCTTTTTGAGATCATACACTATCCTCTGATCAACATCTATTAAGTAAGCTTCAAATTTAGCATCCGGAAATTGCAAATTCTTAGGCACTGTTATCTTTACTTCCGCACCTTCATCTCCCGTCAACAACTTCATATTCCAAACACCACCTTCACTGCTCACAGGCTTTATATCTCGAATTAATGCTCCATCCTCATTCTCAAAATATACCACTGCATTCTTTCCAGCTATAAACGGCGGTATATGTATGTCATAATTGTCGTAACCTTTTAATGCGTCTTTTGCCATCCCTATGACACTACCACTGCTCTTTCGATGATTATCAACACGTTCCACATCTATCGGTAGCAACCATTCTACTGAATTGGACTTAGACAATCCAGAAACCTTTAAATTAGGGCTTAATCTTTGCAAATTCTTCACCTCCATATAAGGCATTCTGGGGTCAATAAATAACAAATCACACCAATCACTAACCCAAATCGCCCAGCCTTCCCACGGCCTCAATGTATCAGGATTCAACTCCCAACCACCAGCAAACTGACCTCTACCCGAAAAGTATGCCCACTCCCCAACATAACCACCAGTATAGAACCTAAAATTCAACCAATTGCTTGCAATCGGAAAATTAAACGGATTACCTACCAGGTTCCATCCAGGTTCCAAAGATATTCCACTTTCTGCCATGCTATAGGGATCTACGGTTCTTCCCGATCCCACCTGTAAACTCCTTCCAGATTCCTTCACTATAAGGAAAAAAGCATTGCCTGGCATAAATAACTGCTCATCCTTATGCTGCTCGTAATCTTCGTAATGTGAATTCATGTACACTTGAAATCTCCACCGAGCATAATCCATATTGTCCTGCCTATGGTCACCTAAACTTTGAGGCAATATATTCACCGGTCTTTTATCATCTAAATCGTAAGGAACAGAAATCATTCTATATGCTCTAACGGGATCGTCCTTGAACTCATCCGCACCTGGCATCTGCACAGGCGAAAAGACTGGTGACCGATTATGAACTCCTATGAAATCCCATTTTGTCTGTTTTACATTTCCTTCGTTATCTACAGCTATAATGCTAAACATTACACTCTTCGGACTCCCCTGACTGAAAAACATATCAGCTGGAATAGTTACATATTGACCCTTATAAGACGGAAACTGAAGTTGAATTGAATCCCGTTCACCCCATCTCTTACATATCACCGCAAAATAATTCATACCAGATTCCGCATCATCAGCATCAGCATAAATTACTGGTAACGAGGAAACAATCGTTCCGTTCTGCACTTCCACCATTTTATAAGGAACACTAATATTTGAAATAACAGGTGGGTTATCATCACCCAAATTTACGCTGACTGCATAACTCATTGCACTCTCAAAACCTGTCGAGTCTACCGCCGTAACCCTATAATAATGTTTGCCACTACTAATTGAGGAATCAATATAGTACGCATTATTAGTTGATGCAATGTAGCTAACACTATTTGAATCCGTACTACTGTGATAAACTTTGTATTCCTTAAATGGAGCTCTACCACCACCATTCGCCCAGGTTAACGTCACATCATAACCATACAACGATGCATTCAAATCTTTAGGTGGTAGTTGTAAGTAAAAGTCCTCTGGTAAACGAGCAATATTGGAAATTCTAACTTCATCAATTGTTCCGGTAGGACAATTCTCTTTGCCAGGTCCACCAATATATAAAAAGCCTGCGTTTATGTCTATATCTCCACAAGCTGAAATATCCGCATAATCCTGTAACCCACCATCAACATAAAAATACAGGTTAGCCATTTTTCTAATTGCACATATATGATGCCACCTACCATCGGTAATCTGATAATTACCAGCTACTGTTTTCCAAGACGCTGGTGTACATATTTCCATAATTGGTACTCCAATTTCCGATGTATGAATGCCCCAGTAATAATCAGATGCACCAGAATACCTATAAATAAACCTCTGATAATAACCACTTACATCAGTTTTAACCCAAAATTCAACAGTAAAATCATTTCTACGTAATGTTAAACTTGAAGAAGCCGGAATCTCAATGTTAACTGTATAATCAGCAATACTCTTATCAAAATCTTTCGCGTTTCCAAACTTACCTTGTGATGTAGGAAGTATTTTACTCCAGATCCTCCCATTGTTTTCGTACTTGCTCACATCCCTAACGAACAATCCACCAGGCTCATTCAAGTGCATTAAAAGCATTGTATTTTCGTCAGGTAAATATTCTCCGCCAACAGCTGGAGGTATTATGTTCTTGAGTATAGTTAGACTATTACTCCCATAATTAACCGCCGACAATTCAGGTTTCCCATCCATATTCAAATCTCCAATAACTGCACTTGGAGGTGCTGATTGTCCAACAATATAAACAGCAGGATTTGAAAATAAAACCACAGTATCATACGGTAGAGTGAGATTTTGTAAAACGTAAATATAGTTATCCCCATGTTGACTAGGTATAGCAATATCAACTCTGCTATCACCATCAATATCTCCAAGAGAAATATTATAGGGTTGTGCATCTAATAAAATATCTCTTCTTCCATAAAATCCTAAATAATCATATTGCACATGCATAAAAAAGGACAGCTTATTCGGGTCATAACCAACAGCTAATATATCCAATCTTCCATCATTATTAATGTCTGCTAATTTGATTGCGATTGGCTTACCATTTGTATTAAGGTTAATGGGAGTATCAAAAGAAATATTACCACTGCTTGTAGTATTAGGAAAAATTGAAATTATATCTGCGAAACCTAATGAGATTAGTTCAGGCTTACCATCATTATTCATATCTCCAATCGCAACATCATAATTAGGGTTAGGGGTTGTAATATCTATTCTCGGGCCAAAAGATATTGGACCGTTGCTTATATTGCGGAATATTGAAATCTTATTCTCTCCATAATTTGCGACAGCTAAATCATTTCTACCGTCGCCATCTATATCACCAACAGCCACGCCAACCGGAACCTGACCGGTTCGATAGCTTATAGCATCCTCAAATTGAATAGCCCCAGGATAACTAATATTCCTACTTACAGTAATGCTCGAGTCTTCATTATTAACTGTTATGATATCCAATTTCCCGTCGCCATCCAGATCAGATAAAGTAACATCTTTAGGAGAATTACCCATAAAGAAACAGGATGTATCAAATGAAATAACACTATTACTTGTGTTTCTTAACACAGATATATATTTATCATAGTATAGTGGAACAACAAGGTCAGATTTACCGTCCCCGTCCAAGTCTCCAATTTCAATATCATAAGGATATGTTCCAATCTCAAAATTCAATTCCTGCACAAAACTTTTATCATCAATTGGTGGTGAAGACGGAAATACTAAATGGAAAGGCTGCTTAGCATATCCAGTCAATCTGGTTGTTAAATTTGTTACTGAGATATTTCCATACGTAGTTCCCGCAGGCACATTTATTCTAATAATAGAATCACTCGAAGCAGAAATAATATGGGCCATTGCAGTTCCAAAAAAAACAACGTTTTGCGAAACGTCCGCACCAAAATTCTGCCCCGTAATTGTTACTTCGGTCCCCACGCGTCCCGAGTTCGGTGTAACTGATTTAATTAACGGTGGTTGTTGTCCAAAAACGTAAATATTACATAGCAAACCAAGCAATGTAGCAAAGAAAATAATCCTACACTTAAAACTTGCCTCGCATTTGGAAAAGGTATATTTATTTTTCATAGCTACACTCCCATTTACATTAAGGATTAGAATTTAAAAAGATCTCTCATTCTCTCTTGAATATGCTAATATGGTGGCATGCTCGGAGCTCCAGGGAGCATTTTTGGCTCTTCTTTTTCCCCTTTTTTCACTTTAGAAATAACAAAAGCAGTAGCACCTCCCACCACAGCAGCTCCACCAACATACCATAACCATTTCCAGGAACTACCTCCACCACCTTTTGTCACTTCTACACTTTCACCTGTTAATTCCTTGATCATTTCTTCCGCAAGTTCAGGAATTATATCTGTAAGCAAATCTTCGATATCTCCGCTATGCCGCCTGCTCTTATTTTGGATTATCTGCGCTGTTTCCACATCTATCAATTGCACATTCACCAAATAAATTTTACCTACTTTGCCTATTGTGCCAGCAAACATTTTCTCTACCTTTAAAATCTTTCCGACCTCTACCAAGCATTCCACATCCGAACATGCTTCCGTTTGCTGAAAACCCTGTTCCTCAAGAATTGTCTTGATCCTATTCCTATCAACAACAATAAATTGCTTGGTCTCAATAATTGCGCCCTGAAATGCATCGGATAGAGATGCAGCTTCTGCCTTTGTAACACCAGAACGTGCTTCAAATTCCAGAACAGCTACGTGCAATTTTTTTCCAGCTTTCTCCTGTCCGATAATAGGTGGCGATAGAATTGATATTACAAACGTGAGAAGAACAAAATTAACAAGTACTGGGTTGGTAAAAAATTTTAGCCGCATAAAATCCTCCTTGCTTTATTAAAAAGTAGCCACGCCCTACTAAATTAACATTGGTTAATTTTTATCGCATCTCTTCGATTCTTTTTAGTACATCTTTTACAAGCTCGGGGATAAAATCGTCTCCAATGTCTTCCAGGTCATCATCATACGTTTTTGAAATAGCAAAATCTACTTTCGAAGTTTCTATATCGATCATTTTCAGGTTAATTACATAATTCTCTCCCAGTTTACCGATTGACCCTGTGAACATCTTTCTTATAGCAAGTATTCTGCCTGCTGAAACAGCATTGGCTTCATTCATGGTCGCTTGGAACTGCTGTTCCTGTAAAACTGCATCCAGCTTTTTCCTTTCCACAACAATGAATCTACCAGAATTCTGCAAAGCAGATGCAAACATATCTGTTACACTAACAGCTTCACCTTCACTTATACCATTGCCAGCTTCAAACTTCATAACAGTACACTGAATCGCAGGCTTTTCTTCTTTACTAACACCCGAACAACCACAAAAAAGCAATGCTAAAAAAATGCAAAGTAATAAGTATCTCATCTATTCTTCCCTTTCTTTATTTTCTTTAATTTCTTCTTTTTCTTCAACTAGCTGCCTAATCAAGTTCTCTAATTCAATTTCGAAATTTTCATGATAACCGTGGTTGATTTTCCTCACAATTCCGAATTTATCTATTATTACCATCATCGGCAACCCACGAACCCCATATAACCTGGCATAACGACCCGAAGGATCTATAAGGCAGGGTAACGTATAACCCCTTGATTGATATATATTTCGTATAGAATCTTCCGTCTGTTCTCCTTTTTCCATCGTGTTTATTAAAAAGAACTTTACTGGTTTTTCTTTAAATTTTTCAGCCAATTCTGCAAGAGCTGGAATTTCAATTTTGCAGGGCTGGCACCAAGTAGCCCAAAAACTCAATACTACAACATGACGTTCTTTGCGCTTCCATGCCTCTCTCAGGGTTGTTCCTGTATAATCCCTTAGATATACAGGATTATTTGTTAATATTTCACGCATTACAAACGGTGGTGCAGTATCACCAACACACAATGAGTCTTTCTTAAAAAATGATCTCAACTCTACAGGTAAAAAGATTGCGGAAATTATAAAGGAAAGGAAAATTATTTTAAAAAACTTCATGGCTTATCACACCTCCGCTATAATCTTTATTGGTAATCCGTTAAATCCCTCTCACTAATTGTATTATGGTAATTTTTTTTTGTAAAGACAAGAAAATATTCTTGAATTTGGTATGCCTCATTATTAGATTAGCAATTACAAATAATAAATTATATCCACAAAAATCAGGCAAGGAATTTGACAATGAAAATTCAGGATAAAAAGAATATATCAATAAAAAAGCTGATATTTGTCTTTATCACTATTTTATCTTTAGTGCTGGTTGAAGTACTATTCAGCACTTCAATTCTTTATGACACTCTTGGATTAAGCATATTCCAGGCTGCTGAAAACAAGGGGCTCGATATTTTGATGAATTTAAGAGGTACCAGAGAAAACAAAAACGATGTGGTAATGATTCAGATTGACGAATACACCGACAAACTGCTGGGCTGGCCTATTCCACGAAGTTGTTATGGTGCTATAATTGCCTTCCTAAGCGATGCCGGCGCTAAAGCTGTAATTTTGGATGTTACGCTTCCACCAAGAAGCGACGTGGATAGTACAGAAAACGCACTACTTGTCAAATACCTGTCCATTGCCAAAAATACTTTTCAAGTAATTGGTCCATATGTACCATCGAAAAAAGAAAAAGTACAAATAAGCAGAAAGCATGTCGATAGCACTGCCCATTTTGCAATTGGAAAATTTGGCATTCCCGCACCGCCCGAGAGCCATTTCCCTGTATCTCCATTTATAGACGACTATCCTTTTCCAGAACTTGCTGAAGTCAGCACTGGCATTGGACATATTCTAGTCATAAAAGACTCACTCGATGGTGTGCTTAGAACAGCACCACTTTATGTTGAATATGCTGGCAGATTATACCCATCTGTTGGATTTGCTGCAGCACTGAACGCACTTGGAATAAAACAATCGCAAGTCAAATTCATCAACAATGAAGATGGCACATTAGTGCAAGCTGGACCTTTACTTATACAAACGGGGCAAACAGGAGAATTACTCATCAATTATGCTGGCAAGAATGACATCTTTCCTGCTGTTTCATTTTATGATTTATTCGATGAAGCAAGAAAAGCAAATAAGGAATTTTTTAAGAAATTCAAAGATAAAGTGTGTATTATAGGCCCGACTATTAAATCGTTGGGAGATTATTACACAACTCCTGTAGAAGATGTATCACCAGGTTTTTATGTACATGCTAATATGTACGACATGGTGGTATCGAACGCTTTCATCGAAAAAGCTCCTCAATGGCTTCAGCTTACGATATTAATTACTCTGATGCTTATAATCAGTTTTATATCGTACAACGGGAAACTGCGAAATGCATTGCTAACTTTATTTGTCTGCATAGTTCTATATGTGGGTTTCTCGGTCTTCATCTTTGATGAGTATTCAGTCTGGTTCTACCAGGCTAAACCATTAAGTGGAATATTGATTTGCTTTGTAGGCACAATAGCCTATAGAGCAACAGCTGAAGGGAAACAGAGAAAAATGATTGAAGACATGTTCAGCACATACCTTGACAACAATGTGGTAAAAATATTAATTGAGAATCCTTCGCTGGCTCAATTAGGAGGTGAAAGACACGAGATAACCATTTTATTTACCGATGTTCAAGGTTTTTCATCGATCTCGGAAACAACCTCGGAAGACGCACTAGTTCGATTACTGAATACCTATTTTACAGAAATGACATCGGTTATTCTTGCAAATGGCGGAACAGTCGACAAGTTCATTGGCGATTCAATAATGGCTTTCTGGGGTGCTCCAATACCGGACACCGATTCTGCTTACAATGCCTGTATAACATCTCTCGAAATGCAAGAAAGATTAGCAAGAATACAGCCTAAGTTAATCAAAATTTCGAAAAAAGAAATTAAGCAAAGAGTAGGAATAAACACAGGTACATGTATTATAGGAAACATGGGCTCCGAGCAAAAAAAGAACTACACTGCAATGGGAGATCCTGTTAATCTTGCATCGAGACTCGAAGGTGTAAACAAACAATACGGTACCAACATATTGATTTCGGAATACACATACCAGAAAATAGCGAATCGATTTGTAGTCCGTGAAATTGACCGTGTACGGGTAGTTGGTAAGTCTGAAGGAGTTAGAATATATGAACTGCTAAGTTCTGCAGATAAGCCACTAAATGATAAAATGAAATATTTTCTCGACATTTATACACAAGGATTAAAAGCCTACCAGGAACGTAAATGGGACGAAGGAATCGCATTTATGGAGCACGCTCTACAGTATCTACCAAATGATTCAGTATGTCAACTCTACATTGAACGAATGAAGTTATACAAAATAACTCCTCCACCCGAAAACTGGGACGGGGTTTTTGTATTACATTCCAAATAAAAAAGGCGGAACCTAAAACGGTTCCGCCTTTTTAAGCGGAGCTTAGAATTAGCCTCCCTAGATAGATGCTATTTCGTAAGCACCGCTTTTCTGGTTTCAATAAAATTACCTGCCTGAACTCGATAAAAATATACACCACATGGCAAATCACCTGCGTCTAATGCAATAGTATAAATTCCAGCCGCCTTTTGCTCATCTATTAGGGTAGCCACTTCTTTGCCAAGTATATTGTAAATCTTTACTGTTACATGACTTGTAACCGGAATCTGGATCTTTATACTTGTACTTGGATTAAATGGATTAGGATAATTTTGAGAGACGGAAAACTCTTTCAGCAAAATACTACCCTTTCCATTCTTTATTTCAATACCTGTCATTGTGGCTTCGGGTTCTACATCTGTAGCAATGAGTCCATAAGAACCATAACCAACATTTCTGTTCAACAAAATAAAATAATTACCTGCTACTGGGGACTCATAGGACAACAATTTTGTATTCTCTGATGTGTATACACCCTGAACAATTGATATATTCTCATCATATAGTATTAAACGGACATCCAGCGTTGAATCACTATCAATACGGATAAAAAGTGTATCCAAACCAGCCGGAACTGTAATTCTATACCAATCGAAATTATCGAATTCTCCATTTCCATAATAACCCAGATGCCCATAGCAAACAGTGTGCAAGTCTATCTGTTGAGCAGATGCATTATTGTCATTTGGCTCAGGACCACTTTCATATTTTGCCTGAATAAATTCGGAATGAATTGTATATGCACCCTCTCCGCCGTATCTTTCAACCAATATATAATAAGTCCCGCTCTTGATATTTTCATAATTTACCACCTCATAAGCACCGGTTTGATGACCATAATCTATTCTCGTACTTCCATCGGTGTCGTATAAATACAGATATACATTTAGACCAGCATCAGAATAGGTTTCTATCTTAATATTACCATCTTTAGGCAATATTATTTTCCACCAATCATAAGTATCAGAATAAGTCAATGAGCCATTATCTGAACTATTTATTGACAAGGCCGTAGCCTGGGCCAGTTCGTTATTGGGCTCACTTTCTGCTAGAGAAATAGAATAATTAAGCAGAAGAAAGGTAAGCACAATTCCATAGACCTTTATATAATTTTTCATAATTTGCTCCATGTTTTTATAATTAGTTTTATTATTAACTTCTGCAATTTTCGTTTCCCGGTCATTAGGCTATATACTGATTCTATAGTAAGATTTATCCTATGGACAGGAACTCGTAAAGCTAAAAAAACGTTACATAGTTTATTGGAATAGTAAATACTTAAAAAGAAAAAACATTGAAAAGTGGTTATTACTCAAAAACAAAGTCTGAATTACTGGAACTGCTTAAGCAACATTACGTTAAGCATAAATTGATTATACAGAAAAGGTTAGAAGAATTTAGAGCGGTTTCAGTTTCAAAATATTTCTATGAACTCGTTTATTGCATACTTACCCCACAATCAAGTGCCTTAAATGCAATAAAATCTGTTAGAAAGCTCAAGTCCATGCATTTCTACGAAAGAGGCTTCAATCCTGAACGTGTATTAAGAGACAAAAATAACTACATTCGTTTTCACAAAAGGAAATCCATTTATTTGCTTCTACTTAGAAATCAATACCCATCCATCAAGCAAAAGCTGGAAAAAACAAAATCGCCGAAGGAAATACGAGAATGGCTGGTAAAAAATGTAAAAGGTATGGGATATAAAGAGGCCTCGCATTTTCTACGAAACATTGGTAAAGGTGAAAACCTCGCAATACTCGACCGGCACATATTGAGAATACTAAAAAGGCTTAAAATAATCAATTCGATCCCAGGAAATATCAATAAGAAAACTTATTTAAGCATTGAGCGAAGGCTGTGTAATTTTTCAAGGGAAATCGGTATAAGTCCGGGAGAATTAGATTTAGTCTTATGGAGTATGGCAACAGATAAAATACTTAAGTGAATTTATAGAACTGCTGGCTAATTGACTTTTATTACTATTGTTACAATATTGTAATAAAAGGAAAATCTGCTGTATTGAATTAGATATAATTAGCAGGTTAGGGTAATTTAGATAATGGGTTCTCAACAATTGTTATTTGTAGTTTTATCAATTGTACTTGTTGGTATAGCGCTGGCAATAGCTATTTCGCTCTTCAAAGCTAATACGGTGGAAGCAAGTAGAAACGCCTTGATCCACGATTTACTTGGTCTTGCAGGTATTGCACGCCAGCATTATTACAGACCTGAAAAGCTTGGTGGTTGTGGACGAGACTTCACTAAAATAAAATCAATTGAAATGCTTACATCCAGACCAGCAAATGAGAACGCCAGATACTTTATAATAAGCGCTACAAAAGACCAGTTAATTTTAGGTGCAAAGGGCAGGATTGTCATCGAAGGAGATACTATTGAAGTTCATCTAAGAATGAATGAAACCACTGATCAAATAGAAATTATTCATTAAGCCCCAAAAAGTTTTTCCTTGGCAAGCATAAGACCAAGTTTTCAAAATCATGCTTTAGAGAAAATTCAAAGTTGAATGATAAGAATCAAGGCTGGCATTACTAAATATATACTCTTTCTCATAATAGCTTTCTATGCTAAGAGTTTTTCTTCTCAAATAGAAACAAAAGACACTTTTGTAATCGTATATCTACCAGATGGTGACAGTTCATCCGTAAAATGCATTGACAGCGCTTCAACACTTTTGCTCTCGATAAACGACTTTTTCAAGGCTTTACAAATACCCTGTTTTGTAAACGATACAACAAAGAAAATTGAGTGCCTGATTGGTACACAGCTTATCAGATTTACAGCTAGAAATCCATTTATCGTCTTTACAGAAAGGACTTCTAACCTGGCTAGTGTTTATCAATTACCTATTAATGTAGAATCCAGGTACAACTCATTCTACCTTCCTGTTGAAACCTTTATTAATTTGTTTCAAAGAATAACAAAACAACAGCTTGACTTCGATCCACAAAAAATGAAAATCTGGTTAAAGCAAAGTATTGCCCATACTTATTACGATATTTCCGATATGAAGGTGGAACAAAAATTGAATGGGTATCTGATAACTCTGAAAGCAAACAAGAAGCTAACCGACTATGAATGCTGGCTGAAGCCGGATGGCTGGCTTTTTCTTACAATCGCAGGAGCTACATTAGACACTGCATTGTTTAATTCAATGGAACCAAAAGCTTGTATAAAGAAAATTCTGACGTTTCAATCACCTACTTCCTTACAAATTACATTGAATGTAACACCCGACGTCGTACAGGCAGAAACTTCTACTGATCCGAATTCCAACGACTTATTAATCTCCCTTAGAGTACTATCTGAAAGGGAAAAAGCAGAATTACAGAAAAAACAACAAGCCCAAAGAAACAGTCTGGAAGAAAAAAGGAATCGATGGAAACTTGACGTGATAGTAATTGATCCTGGACACGGGGGTAAAGATCCGGGAACAATAGGAGTTAATGGTACAAAAGAGAAAGATATAACTCTTGCTGTAGCTCTGAAACTCGGCAACCTCATTGAAAAATACATGAAAGATGTTAAAGTAGTTTATACCCGAAAAACTGACAGGTTTGTGGAACTATACAGGCGCACACAAATTGCAAACGAAGCAGGTGGCAAACTTTTCGTGAGCATACATTGTAATTCGATGCCCAGAAAACCATCCCATGCCAATGGATTCGAAATATACCTTCTCCGACCTAACTTAACCGAAGAAGCTGTAGCAGTTGCTGCAAGAGAAAACTCAGTAATACAATTAGAGGAAGGCTACCAAGAACGATATAGAAAACTCACGGAAGAAGAATTCATATTAATCAATATGGCACAAAGCGCCTACATGAAATATAGTGAACAGTTTGCTGAAGTAGCAGTTCAAACGATGGCAAATAACTTATTTATTAAGAATGGTGGAGTCAAACAAGCGGGTTTTTACGTATTAGTAGGTGCCTCAATGCCAAACGTGCTTATAGAGCTAGGCTATTTATCCAACCGATCTGATGAAAAATACCTATCAAGCCATGAAGGACAAGACCAAATCGCACTATCTCTGTTTAAGAGTATAAAGCAATACAAAACTATATATGAAAAAACGTTACAACTGGAGACCTATAATTCAACTGGGGTTAATTGAACACCCAACCAAGTAATTAAATCTCATTACCGAGCTTTGCCTTCTTATAAAAAAGAACTTGTCTACATAAGAAAACTTGATTAAATTATTGAATATTTTATTAGTCAATTTGAAACCTATGGAGGAAAGGAAAAAGACTAAATGAAACACATTAAAGAAATTGCTGCTAAAATTGGAATAGCAGAAAATGACTTGATACTTTACGGAAATTATAAAGCTAAAGTCCCGCTAAAATATATTGATCCCAAAAAAGTCGAAAATGGCAATTTGATACTTGTATCAGCCATTTCCCCCACTCCCGCTGGCGAGGGTAAAACAACAATATCCATCGGACTTACACAGGCTATGAATAGAATCGGGAAACAAACCGTAGTAGCACTTAGAGAACCTTCTTTAGGTCCCGTCTTTGGGGTGAAAGGCGGAGCAACCGGCAGCGGCAAGTCTCAAGTACTACCAATGGAAGACATTAATCTTCATTTTACTGGTGATTTTTCAGCAGTTGAAAAGGCCCACAACCTTCTTGCTGCCCTTATAGATAATAACATCCAGAATAAAAAATACAACCTTGGAATCGACCCCAGGACTGTGCACTGGAAGCGGGTTATGGATATGAATGACCGATCACTGAGAAAAATAATTGTTGGATTAGGCGGAACTTTATCGGGCGTACCACGTGAAACAGGATTCGATATTACCGCAGCATCTGAAGTTATGGCAATATTATGCCTTGCAGAAACATTAAGTGATTTAAAACAACGGTTAGGAAATATATTCGTTGGATTCACATACGATGGGCGACCAATCTATGCCAGAGATCTTAAAGCACATGGAGCAATGACAGCTTTGTTAAGAGATGCATTCATGCCAAATATTGTTCAAACTACCGAAGAAAATCCAGCTTTTATCCATGGTGGTCCTTTTGCAAATATTGCACAAGGAACTAACAGCGTTGTTGCAACCAAGATGGCAATGTCACTTTCAGAATACGTAGTAACAGAAGCAGGATTCGCATTCGACTTAGGAGCAGAGAAATTTTTCGATATCAAATGCGGATATTCTGGCTTATCACCGAAAGCAGTAGTGCTTGTAGCAACGGTCAAAGCATTAAAGTATCACGGCGGCGTTACAGTAGAACATTTAACTGAACCAAATCCAGATGCAATAATGCGTGGAATGGGAAACCTAGAAAAACATCTTGAGAATATCCTAGCATTTGGCATTGGCGCAGTCGTTGCTATTAATAGATTCACAACCGATACAGAAGAAGAAATAAAACTGATAAAAGATAGATGCAAAGAGCTTGGAGCACCCGTATCTGTAGCAGATGTCTGGTCAAAAGGTGGAGAAGGTGCTATCGAACTTGCTGAAATTGTATGCGAGATGTCTCAGAAATGTAAGAATAAATATATACCAACCTACGATTGGAACTGGGATATACCTAAAAAAATTGAAACCATAGCTACAAATATATATGGTGCAAAAGGAGTACAATACACCAACAAGGCAAAAGCTGATCTCGAAAAAATTAATAAGCTTGGTCTAGATAAACTTCCTATTTGTATGGCTAAAACCCAAAGCTCGCTTTCTGACGATCCAAAACTAATAGGCAGACCCAGAGACTTCACTATAACAATTCGTGAAATAGAAATAGCCTCAGGAGCAGGTTTCGTAATTCCGATTAGTGGTGAAATAATGAGAATGCCAGGATTACCAGCCGTGCCAGCAGCAGAAAGAATTGATGTTGATGAAAACGGAAATATTATCGGAATATTTTGATAGTAAATGATAGCTAGTTATTTTTCCCCTGGTACTTTGTGTAATCCGACACAATCAAGCCGAATCTCTAACAACTAGCGAAGGCTTGAATAAAACTTTCTTAGGCTGATTTAGAATTTCTTCACGCTGGGCTGTTGCAAATTTATAGGCAGTCTGCACAATTTCATCCATAGGCTGCTTAATAGTAGTAAGTGCAGGCGTCGAAAGCCGTGCAATGGGCAAATCATCAAACCCAACTATTGCTATATCCTCAGGCACTCGAACACCTTTATCCCTAGTCACTGCAAGAAGACCCATTGCGCAATTATCTGCAGCCGCACAGAAAATTGCATCCACTCCAGCCTCTATTAACTTTGGCATTACTTCAATCCCATCCTCACGAGAATAATTTGGAACTTCAATATTACAATTGGTCGGTATAGAAAGCCCATGAGCGCTCAATGCTCCTTTAAAACCATCCAAGCGCAACCTGGCACTATAATTACCAGCAAATTTACCCTCAGCGTGAGTTCTACCATTAACAATAGCAATCTTCTTTCTACTTTTGGATATCAAGTACTCACCCGCCATGCGGCCACCAGCATAATTGTCAGTGGCTATAGTCGACGCACCTTCCGCCTCCTCGTCTATCAATATAATTGGCACCTCATGTTCCTTATATAAGGATATAACTTGGGAACTGGGACACATAGAAATAGCTATCAAAACACTCGGTTTGTTCTCTTTTAGTATTTTCCCAAGAATCTCGGATTGTTTGTCTACCTCAGGAGTTGCAGATCTAAAAGACATGTTCTCCGGGCTTATTAATTTTTTAAAATGGTCTAAAATTGCAATTTGAAACAATGAACCAAAATATGGTGCCGTAATCACCACCTGCATGTGTTGATTGGACATAAAATCCCTCCTTACAGTCTATATGGTTATCTCTAATTTACATAATAATAACCCACCTCGCAATGAAAAATTTTTGCTTTCTAATTTACTCTAAATTTCTGCTTTTTTGCTTGCTCCACCAATTGCTTTGATGTATATTTATTTCAAGATTTCTTATGGTAACTAAACTTATGAGACTAATTAAAATAATAACGAAAAACATAAATATAACAGCTGAGTTAAACGACAGCAATATTGCAAAATCAATCTGGGACTCGTTGCCAATAGAGGGCGACGCTCAACGCTGGGGTGATGAAATATATTTCGAAATTCCTGTAAAAGAAAAACTAGATACACAAGCTCGTCGAGATATGGAAGTTGGCGAAATCGCCTATTGGCCACCTGGTAAGGCTTTTTGCATATTCTTCGGTCCGACACCTGTAAGCAAAGGCAATCAACCTCGTGCTGCAAGCAACGTAAATCCTGTAGGCAAAATAATGGGCGATGCAACCCTCTTCCGATCAGTTAAAGACGGAGAAAAAATAAGATTGGAGAAGGCAACTGAATAAGTATATAGTTCGCAAGCTGTCACAAGGTGATGGCTTAGCCAAAGCTCGTGGCTATCCTATAATTTACTTGACCTGGTAACAACGTACTTTCCCCCAAAGCAGGGATAATTCGGATACTTTTTCTCTTTAAAAGATCACTTCGAGAACCTCAGTAACCGCGCTCAGATTGCCGGCTGAGCTTATTGAAATGCTGGTTGAGGTTCTCGAAACCAGCATCTAAAAAGTTCTCGAAGCCAGCTAGAAGAGATAATTAGGCTACCACAAGCTTTATCCCGGACGTGGCATAACTATAGAGTATGTTACATTAGCCCTTTGAGGCATACCTGTTATAAAGAAGCACAGCTATCAAGTATTAGCTCACTAGCAGTAACAAAGTTGTCACTTTAGATTAGCGACCCCCTCCGCAACCTGCTGATTTTTTCAGCCAATTGCAAATTTTGAGCTAGTTCGCAAAAGAAGATTTGACATCGTTATCAGTACAAATATACATTCCGTGCTATAACGAGCATCCTAAACCCTCTTCAAAAAAATTACTGCAAGTGGTGGCAATGTTAAATTCAATGAGTATGGTCTGTAATTATGTTGGATAAACTCTGCATTAATTAAACCCAAATTACCTACATTACTTCCGCCATAATAAGAAGAATCGCTGTTTAGTATCTCTTTGTATTGGCCCTGCTCAGGCACACCGATTCTATAATTGTGTCGGGGCACAGGAGTAAAATTACAAACCACTATAACTTTATCTTTACCATCATAGGATTTCCTCAAAAAAGAAATCACACTGCTTGCTCTGTCATGAAAATCTATCCATTCAAAACCTGTATAATGAAAATCTACCTGATGTAATGCACTTTCCCGTTGATACACTCTATTTAGGTCCCTAATCCATCTTTGAATTCCCCTGTGAGGTTCATATTGAGTCAAATGCCAATCCAAGGAAGTATCATAGTACCACTCATTTCGTTGAGCGAAGTCCCCTCCCATAAAAACCATTTTCTTGCCAGGGAAGCCATACATTAACCCGAATAGCAGTCTAAGGTTTGCGAACTTCTGCCAATCGTCGCCGGGCATCTTATGAAGTAACGAAGCTTTGCCATGCACCACTTCATCATGAGATAGAGGAAGTATAAACCTTTCCGTAAATGCATAAAGCAATGCAAAAGTAAGATTGTTATGATGATAAGCTCTATAAATTGGATCCTTTGAAAAGTATTCAAGCATATCGTGCATCCATCCCATATTCCATTTCAAACTGAAGCCAAGTCCACCATACTCTACAGGCGCAGTTACACCTGGCCAGGCGGTAGATTCCTCCGCTATTGTTAATACGCCAGGGTAATATCTATGCACAAGCTGGTTCATATCCTTCAGAAAAGCTATTGCTTCGAGATTCTCCCTTCCGCCAAACACATTAGGTATCCACTCACCTTCTTTGCGCGAATAGTCTAGATAAAGCATGGAAGCAACAGCATCCAACCGCAAACCATCCACATGATATTTATCGAACCAAAAAAGAGCGTTGCTAATCAGGAAATTTCTTACTTCATTGCGTCCGTAGTTGAATATGTATGTTCCCCAGTCTTGATGTTCTCCTTTTCTCGGATCCGCATGTTCGTAAAGATGTGTGCCATCGAAATCTGCCAGCGCAAATTGATCCTTCGGAAAATGCGCAGGGACCCAATCCAATATTACCCCAATATTATGCTGGTGGCAATAATCAACAAAGTACATAAAGTCCTGAGGAGTCCCATAACGGCTTGTAGGGGCAAAGTATCCTGTAACCTGATATCCCCACGAACCATCATATGGATGCTCCATAACAGGTAATAATTCGATATGAGTATAGCCTTGTTCTTTTACATAAGCCACCAGTTTCTCTGCAATTTCTCTATATGTTAACCACCTATTATTTTCTTCTGGCACTCTTGCCCACGAGCCAAGGTGAACTTCATATATCGCAATAGGTTCACCAAGATGATCTGACTGAGCACGTTTTTTTAGCCATTGTTCATCATTCCATTTGTAACCACCCAGGAAGTTAATAACCGATGCAGTTTTAGGTCTCAGCTCAAATTGTGTACCATATGGGTCTGATTTATCTATAACATTACCCCATTGAGTTTTTATTCTGAATTTATAAAGCTCACCTTCTTTTACACCAGGAACAAAAATCTCCCAAACTCCCGATGAACCCAAAACTCTCATCTGGTGAAATCTACCATCCCAATTGTTGAAGCTTCCAATCACGCATACACTCCGAGCATTTGGTGCCCAAACCGCAAAACTTACTCCGCTTATGCCGTTTAACTCTGCATAGTGTGCTCCTAATTTTTCATATATCTTATGATTATCACCTGCATTGAAAAGATATAAATCAAAATCCGATATCATTGGCAAGAAAGAGTAAGAATCGTAGAATTCATAGCTTTGCAAGTCATAAAGAATTTTTCTTAATTTATATGGAAAAATTTCTGTTTGTTTTTCAATAACCACCTCAAAGAATCCGGGTTCTGCTATTTTATTCATTGGATACTCTTCGACTCTATTACCGCTTGAGACAACGTACATCTCTTTAGCGTCAGGTTGAAAAGCACGAATTACAATTACATCCCGATTACCATCTCTCAGTTTATGAGCGCCTAAAACCTTAAACGGGTCGTAATGATCAGCGTAAATCACACGGTTTATTTCTTCTATCGATATCGTAGGGCTAATCATCATTTCTACATTTTTGCTTATAAAGAGAATTTGACTTCACATATTTTTCTACTGCCTTTGGCACCAATCCAGCAATGCTTTTTCCTTCTGCTACAAGTTCTCGAATTTTTGTTGATGATATATTCAAAGTCGAACCCTTAATTAAAGAAAACTTCACCACCCCACTTTTTAGAGCCCAACCGAAACCTCTCCTTTTATAAACCAATAGATTCGCTAATTTAATAATTGATTTATATGATTTCCACTTACCAAATATAGCAAGATTGTCAGCTCCAATAATCAAAAAAATTTGTGAGCTTGGATATTTTTTTCTGAAAAATCTCAAAGTATCTACTGTATATGACACTCCGCGCCTTCTCAATTCGATCTTAGATATCGCAAACTTTTTATTCTTACCTATTGCCAGCTCCAGCATTTTCAACCTGTGTTTTGCACTGCTCGATAAATTACGCGGTTTATGTGGTGGAATATAAGCTGGAATAAAGAATATTTTATTCAAATTAAATTGACTTAGAGCCTTTTCCGCTATGGCAACATGAGCATTATGAGGGGGGTCAAAGGTGCCACCGAAAATTGCGATATTTTTATTCTTCGATTCTCTCACTTTCTCTCATCACGTAAACTAAAATAAGCACCCATAGCTCTTAAATTTTACACAGCCCTTTACTAAAGAAAAGAAATAAACAATTGGTAAAAAACAAAAAGGGATCAATCTTGGAATAAATCCCATTATGCTTTTCAAACTAATTCCCATATATTTGATTTGCAATATCGAAGATATAATTAAGAGTGTAAAAAAACTGATATCGGCCAAATAATAAAGATTTTGCAATAAACTGAAACAGATAAAAAAATAGTCTAATAACGCCATCCACGAAATTTTATGAATCGGCCTACACAAAATAATTCCCAGAATTCTTTTCTTTTCTATGTATTTCCTGTATAATTTGGGATGTTTCTTATACAATAATGGATCGAAAAAATATCTTCTTGAATGCCGAAAACACAAGGATATATCAGTAAATTGTTCAGGATGCTCCACGATCAACTTATCAGTTTTGAGCATCAATGCTCCTATTTCTAACAAGCGAAAACCTAGATCTGCATCTTCTCTAAAGTACAAACCCGACTCGAAATCAAAAAAATTCGTATCGTACCCACCAAGTTTAACAAACAGTTCTCGACGTATAATCAAATTACAAGGAATAAATGAAAAAACATTTTCTTCATCAAAGTGCCTTATCTCTCTTTTTCTTCCAGAAAGCATCGTTTTACCTTCCACAACATCATATTTGCCTTCACAGAGAATATTATAGGCAACTTCAAGATACGAATTGTCAACCACTATATCATCTTCAAAAAAAATAATGTAATTGTTGATTGCATGTTTTGCACCTATATTTCTCGCTTGTGCTGGTCCAGCATGGTCTATCCGAATGGTAAATAGCTTAAATGAATACTTACATAGAGACAGCATCTTTGCTACATCCTTTTCTGAACCATCATCCACAACAATGACTTCGAATTTTGAACGGTCAAAAGTTTGTTTATCGATACTATCAAGGCATTTCTTTAAACTATCAATTCTATTATATGTTGGAATAACTATAGAAAACATTATAAAGGCCTTCTAAATATCAATACTAAAGTCCTAATATAACCAAAACAAGCAGATTTTGCCTTATCTGCAATATCCCTTTTAAAAATTGTTAAGCCATACCATAAAAATATTCTGATAATGCATCTTATAAAAATTATAATTCGTAAAAGAAATCTTTTTAAAATCTTATAGTGCTTTCTATAAAATTCAAACAAACTTTTATGATAGCAAATTACTTTTATTTCATCGTAATGGCCTTGTTCATCACCACCATAATGCTTTATAACACTGTAAGGACAATATAATATTTCCTTACCTGCTTTCTTAACCCTGTAGCACCAATCTGTCTCTTCAAAAAAAAGGAAAAATTTTTCATCGAGCAACCCTATTTCTTCCAATGCTTTATCCTTAATAAGCAAAGCAGAACCCTGGATATAATCCAGACTCTGTGGAATAGTCCAATCTAAGTATTTTTTTTTGTGACTGCCAAGAATTCGAGATTTCGGGAAAATCCTGTCCAGGAAAAAAGTTTCAGTTAATATATTCCAATTATTAGGGAACGTAACCCCGGTTATTTGATGGGTCCCATCTTTATTGACAATCTTAGGACCAACACCATATGCGTCTGGATTTCTTTCTGCGAATTCCAATAGCGTTTGTATGGCATTTGCATAAACCTCTGTATCTGGATTTAAAAGTAAATAATAATGAGCCCCTCTCTGTTTTAAAACCAAATTGTTAGCTGATGCAAATCCCAAATTTGTTTCATTTTTAATTACATAAACATCAGGAAAATCGGACATTACAGCATCCACCGTTCCATCCGACGATCCGTTATCAACTATTGTTATTTTGTAACTACATCGCGGAGGAAAAAGATAAATTGAACGAATACAATTGAGAAGATAGTTTTTACAATTCCAACTAACAATGATTATATTGAGGTCAATCATCAGGCATTCACATCCAGTAAATTCTTAACAATTTCAGGGGGTCGCCAATTATAAACTACCTTATTGGCTTTTTTGAAAACCTTAAGAATGGAATCTCTTAACCGGAATACTGTGTTTTTGCTAAATAGAACCATCAAACATATCCATAATAGAAATTTAAATTTGGAAACAATAGAAGCTGAATTCCAGACCCTTTTCATTTTTTGTATTCCCTTAGAAAATTCCTTATTCATAACGTAAGCAATCGCTAATCTTTCAGAGTAATGTTGTACTGTATTTGTATACTCTGAAATATATTCAATAGTCTTTGGATTATTCTTGTACTTTTCCATAATTCCCAGTTTGGCTAAATACAGTTTCACTTCATCTCTTGCCAGTGTATTTTCAGAACGCCTATATATGGACAATATTTCATCTATATATAAAAACTTAGCTCCGCTTAAAGCTATCCTGATCCAGCAATCCATATCCTCAGCATGAGAATGTAAAGCTTCGTCAAATTTATTTTTCAGAATTAAATCTCTTCTGAAAAGAAAAGAATGCATTAGTATAACAAAGCTCAAATCTAAGTGAAACATAAAAGCTCGTGTAAAATCATCGAAAGGCACCTTAGCTGGTAAAAAATGTGTAAAACCAGTATTCCCATCAAAGCATATATAATCTGTGTATACAACGTCCACTTCCGGATGTAGTTTAAACTGATCAATGCATAGTTTTAACCTTTCAGGTAAAATTATATCATCTGCATCCAGAAATTGAATAAATTCGCCATTTGCCACATCTAATCCTTTGTTTCTTGCCGAAGCGGCACCGCTATTCCTCTGATAGAAATATCTAAATCTACTATCGTTTTGCGCATAATTTTTAAAAATTTCTGCACTATTATCCGTAGAACCATCATCAATTAATATACATTCCCAATTCTGCCACGTTTGCCACTTAACACTTTCTAACGCTTGAGCAAGATACTTAGCACCGTTATAACATGGTATTATTACAGAAACAAGCTCTTTAATCAAAAGACTGCCTTTCTTGGTAAAAGTTTAAACATCCATACAAAGCAAAGCATAACCACACGTAACATTTCCATCAGATTATTATCGTGATACCCCAGCCACATGTGATACTTTGCCTGTTTTAGTAAAGATCTCAGAATATCCGCAAGTTTATATTTATCTCGATTCCGAAAAAGCAAAACACATATTTCATTAAAAGTACCTGAATAGTTTCTGCTTGAAGAACCAGGAGAATGGACTCTATAATATATTATTGGTTTATCTATATACGCAAGCTTGGAGCTTCTAGTAATCCTTATCCAGTACTCATAATCATGAACATATCTTAAGCCTGCATCCATGTATCCAATAGAGAGAATAGCCGACCTGCGAATCAATGCAGTGGACGATATCACAACATTTCCCTTAAGCAACATATCCCCGTAAAAGCTACTTATATCATTTATCTCAGCTACATCTTTGAAAATTCTTAATTGTTCCTGTGTTTTTACTCCATCCCGAATCACATATGCAAAGCCACAGACTGCACCTACATCTGGATTAGCCTGAAGATAACGAACCTCTTTTTCCAACGCATCTGGCAGGAGCAAATCGTCTGAATCAAGAATCATTACAAATTCTCCTTTTACTTTTTCTAAAGCTGTATTCACAGCAAAAGATTTGCCCCGATTAGTTTCAAGACAGATCAGTGTGCAATTCCAATCTATGTGCCTTTCCTTCCATCGATTTAAAACCAGCATCGTATCATCATTAGAACCATCATCCACAACATAAATCTCAATTAATTTATACGATTGGCTGATTATACTATCCAGCGTTTCAACAACAAGATCCGATCTTTTGTATGTAGGTACGATAATAGATACGAGACCGGGTGTATATTTTAGTTCCTCTTCAGTCATAACAAACCCATTTGTTTAAACAACTCTCTGAATCTGTGCTCATATGTATGTTCTTTAAGAACTCTTTTATATCCCGATAAAGCAATTTCTTCACGTTCACTATCGTGAGTCAAATAGTACTTTATTTTTTCTGCCAGCTCCTCCAGCGAATTAAACACTACTATTTCCTTATCATATTCGAAATATTCTTCAAGATAATCAGCATAATCACTAATCTGAAGTCTGCCACATGCAGGAATTTCAAAGTTTCTGCCTTTTATTTGATTAGTACCTAATTGTGAAGATGCTGTAAGATTAATACTTATCTTACTTCTTTGTAAAACTCTTATCATATCATCCTGTGATAGCCTTGTAGAATCAATTATCTTTTGATATTGCTTTTGATTAATCAGTCTAAGCTTCCTTAAACCACTATGCCATGGTTTTACTGCCCACCCAGGTCCCCATACTTTTACCTCTACCCCCAGCTTTTTCAACTCTTTTATAACTTTTCTTCTGTTACCATGTAACTGACCGATAAACGTAACATCGTATATTGGTTCTAATTCTGATTTTTTCCAGATAGCTGTATTTGCTGCCCACTGTGTAAGCAGTACATTATTAAATCCCATAGCTTTATATTTCACAAATGCTTTTCTGTCAGTTGTAGACACAAATTTAAAGCACCAAGCCCAATGGCGAGAGAAGTTATCGAAACGCCAATGGTCATCTGCAAACCAATTATATGTTACCGTTTTGGTTTCCTTACTTATTCTGAGCAGCTCATTAAAATCAAATTCATTTGAATATAGAAAACTGAATAACAGATCTGGCTTAAACTCTTCTACTTTTTCTCTAAGTAACTGAGTCATTTTCAAACTACCATATTCCTTAAATAGTGTATAAAAATCGAAGTACTCTACTTCATAGCCCATCCTGACCAATGTATCATAGAAGCTATAATATTCAAAGCTGTATCCTCTCTCCTCAATTCCATAATCATACTTTAATGCAGCAAAAAGTATCCTCATGCATTTCTCCTAAAATGAAATAAACCCAAGCCGTAATAGAAGCTTGCACAATCTTCAACTTTATATTTTCTGTAATATTTCCCACTGTCGTCAACGCATCCGAAATCAAAAAGAGATAATTCATCAAAATATTTAATAATAGTGAAAGGGTTAAATATACGATGAGCATTAAACTTAACACGTTCTCTCCCAACAGGAACTGATATATAGAGATTCCCATCATCTGAAAGCACTCGCTGAAGCTCCTTGCATGCTTTTTTTGCTCCTAAAGGATCTATTTCATCACCGTACCTACCCAAACCAATGTGCTCAACTACATGCAAAGATGATATGCTACTCACAGATTTATCGTCAAAAGGCAAATTAATTATTGACCCCTTAATGCATTCCAAATTTGGTAATGCTGCTTCAAGTTTACGTATATCAACAAATAATACTTTAATAAAACCTGAAAGAGGTGCTATTAAATATATTTGTGAGCCCACATCCACATGAAAATTGACTTTCGATTCAGCTATTTTTGCGGATACCCATGCACTCTGGTAAAAATAATGTGGATCAAAAGGTGTGGAATTCGTTGCATCATTAAAACATGGATAGAGGTCTGATATTCTCAAGATTTCATTTGACTTTTTCTTATAATTGAAATATTGCATTAGAAAAGTAAAATACTTTTTTAAAAAAGGATACGGATTCATTTTTTTAGTGCAACGCCCTGCTTTCAGAAGCGATTTCTTTAAAAAATCATATATGCTCATTTTTAATTTCAATCAAGTCCTAAATTGCCTGTTTGTTATCAAAACCAGCATAAGATATATAATACTCGAGATAAGAATAGCAACAGCCACGCCATTAATTCCATACAATTTGCATCCGATATAATATGCTATAATTGAAAAACCAGCCGAGATAATTTTAGGTAACAAGTAAACCTGAGGCTTTTCAAATGATAAACCTATGCTGGTTAATGCTTGAGTAGTATAAAACAGTCCATAACCAATTGCAAATATAAACAGTACGAAATTATCTATAATAAAACTTTCCGAGCTCATTAATATTATTATGTAATCTCCAAAAAACAAAAGAACCAAAGCCAAAGAGACAAAAATTATTATTGTAGCTAGACACTGAACATTGATCAAAGATTTCGCCTTTTCTAATCTCAAAGAATCAGAACTAGAAAAATGCTTATATATGATAGGAGAAAAAAACTGAGCAATTATCGTAGAAGCAACAACTCCCGTACTATTTAACAAGGTAGCAGTCAGACCATATCTCCCAACTTCAGAAGTATTCAATAAATAATTAATTACCCATCTCTCTCCATTTAACTGCATCCAACTAATGCCACCCCACAGGATAAATGGGAAACCATAGTTGATAATTCTCTTGAAAACTTCTCTTTCTATCTTCGAGTCTACATTCTCCTCACTTGCACAAACTTCAACAAACCTGTATTCATTTTTATAAACTTTACATTTTAGAGCGAGTAAAATTACATATGAAATCGCTACACTCAAGAATAAAGCAGTTGCATTCTTCTGAAAATAATTAAGCAAGAGTATCAGCACAAGAATAACCAGAAGGCGCTCAAGTATCTGAAAAATAGCAACATACTTCCTCAGCCTGAAAGCATTTATCATGCCATTCAGAGGAGTTACTACAGCTCCGAAAGATATCATTAATGATGCTGTCAAAACAAAAATGGGCTTAACATTATAAAGCTTATTTGCAAAAATCGTGACAAGTATCGTAAGAACGATTAATACAACTCCACACAATTTCAAAATCTTGATTAACGATTTAAGATAAATATTCTTACTTTTGGGATCATCAGAATAGTTGAAATACTGCCTTACATAGGCTTGTTCCAGAGGACCGAAAAAAGTGAGCGTGAGAATACCCATTATACTCGTAGCAAGCACGTAAATTCCATATTCTGATGCTCCCACCGAAGTCATCAGACTTATTGAAATGAATCCAAGTGCCATGCTGAATATTTGCCCAGTACTGAGCCATAATAATTCCTTGATATGGCTTTTGTTCAGAACAAGATTGCCCATCTTGTCATACAAAAAAAACATACGTTTATTTAAATTTAGGGGAATCATCAAATATCAGCCTTTTACTAATACATTCAGCCTTGCGTATTAATTCTGCCATAAAAATAAAAACATTGAATCTTTACTTAAGAAATCTATTAAAATCAAGTGGTTGGTTCTTGTTTGCCATAATTCTCAATAATCACAAGAACAGAAGCTCTTCCAATTCAACTAGATATCTTCAGGTTTGCTATAAGGTTAATTATTCTTCATCCATTTCATAACGTATTTCAACATTCCGTGCACGTGCAATAAACTCTCGCATCATATCTGGATCCTTCTTGCCTTTTTTTAACTCAATCCCTTCACACACATCTACTCCATAAGGTTGTATAATTCGCAAGGCTGATTCTATGTTGTCAGGATCAAGTCCACCCGAAAGTATTACACGCCCATACTCTTTTGCTTTAATAGCAATATCCCAGTTAAAACTTCTGGCACCACCTTCTTTACTTTCATTTTTGCTTTTCAACAGAAATGCATCCACCAGATAGTTTTTTATTATTTCTACATCAAAATTCTCATCAACTAAAAATGCCTTAATTATGCTAGCATCAAATCCTACCAAATCATCCGCGGCATAATTACCCTCCAGCTGAACTGCACTCAATGGGACTTGTTTTAGAATATTCTGGACATATTTTAAATCTTCATTTCCTTCAAAAACTCCTATTTTAGAGACATAATCCGGTATATTTTTAATTATTAGGTTTGCATGTTCAGGGCTTATGTAATATTTGCTAAATTTAGAAAAATTGAATCCAAGAGCATTAGCTCCAAGTGTGCAAGCTAATTTTGCATCAGCAGTATTTGTAATTCCACATACCTTGATAAATAATTCCTGAACCGGCCCAAACATTGCTATTCCTTTAAGGAATTTGATTTCAAGACAGGTGTAACCCTAACCTGTCGAATACGACGCGCACTTTTTGTAAGAATAGTAAAAACAAAGTCCCCAGTTTTTATTTCCTCATTCACTTCAGGAACTTTACCAGTTATTGTTAACAAATAACCACCTAAAGTTCCATAATCAGGCGCTTCAGGTATTTTGCTTCTGAATTGCTGATTAAATTCACTTATTGATATCGCCCCATCTACAATAATGGAACCATCACTTATCTGTTCAACTGACTCTCTAATCTCGTCATATTCATCAAGTATATCACCAACAATCTCCTCGATAATGTCTTCCATGGTTATAATCCCTTCCGTTCCACCATACTCGTCAACTACTATCCCGAGATGGACTTTATTCCGTTGAAACTCTCTCAGCAGTTCACTTATCTTTTTCGTCTCAGGCACAAAATAAGGAATTCTGATTATATCCTGTAACACTATGAGTTCACGATGTTCCAACAAACTCAATAAATCTTTGCTATATATTACACCAATTATGTGGTCTATAGATCCTTCATATACCGGTAACCTCGAATAACCTTCTTCAATTACTTTCCTTATAAGAATTTCTCTTGGCATTTTTATATCTAACGCAACTATATCAGGACGAGGCACCATTATTTCTTTTGCAGTGATATCTGAAAACTCTAGAATACTCTTAATAAGCTCATGTTCTGTTTCATCGATGATCCCACTTTTCGAGCCCTCATCAATTACTTCCTTTATTTCTTCTTCCGATATGCGCGATTTAGTTAGTCCGCACTTTACCAAAGTATTATGCACTATTTTCAATATGGATTTCATAAAATCTTTATACTCATTAAACATTATCCTGATGTGGAAAAATCAAGGCAAAGTATTTACAAAAGCTTTATAACGTTTTGAGAATATATTAGGCTCGTCAGGATCTGGTAATTTTGACTCCAGTATCAATTTGTTAATATGATCAAATCTCTCCTTAGGTAATGGATGGGTTGAAAGTAGCTTTTCAAATGCATTTCCCTTCCTGTTAAGCCCTATTTTCTCGAAAAAGAATTTAATTGCACCAGGGTAATATTCCGTAGATTGCAAATATTTAAAGGAATACTCGTCCGCTTCCTCTTCTTCTGCTCTACTGAATTTCAATAACCCCAAAACAGCAATTACATTGGCTATTTGAGTTCCTGTTTTCCCAACTTTACCACTTGCCAATTCAAGTGCAATTTGTATACCATACTGAGCTGTAATCTTATTAGTAGAATGTCGCAATTCAGCATGAGCAATTTCATGTGCAATTACACCTGCAAGAGTTGCCTCATTATCAACAAATTTCAATAATCCAGTATATACGTAAATATATCCACCTGGAACACAAAATGCGTTTACAGTACTATCATCCTTTATTACTTCAAATTTATACGCAAACACATTACGATATTTTATATGAGGCGAACTTAGTATCTTCCTACCGATACTCTCGATATAAGCTTTTACATCTGGTCTATCAGCTAATATCGGGTATTCTTTTGGATTTTTCCTTATCTCTGCGTCAATTTGATTCCCAAGTTCTATATCTTTGCTTACTGGAAAAATATTTATTTTCATTAATGAACTGCAGCCAGGCAAGGTTACGAAAATCAGGAATATAGTTAAGCTCAATTTCATGTTCCTCTTCATAGGCGGTCTCCCTCTACTAATAAACAATCTCTTCAAGGAATAAGCCTTTTGCAGGTGCAGATTGACCTGCAAAACTTCTGTCCCTTGCTTCCAGAATTTTCATAAACTCATCGTATGATGTATAGCCCCTACCAACGTCAACCATCGTGCCCACCAGAGCACGAACCATACCGTATAGAAATCTGTTTGCATTTATAGTAAACACCATATCAGTTCCCTTAATTGACCACTCAGCAGAATACACAACGCATCGTGTATCTTTGTCCTCACCATTTGATTTGCAAAAAGATTTAAAATCGTGCTCACCTTTTATTTTTTCAGCACACATAGTCATCTTTTTTGAATCAAGATTATAAAAGACCTGCCAGCAAAAGTTTCGATCGAGTGCAGTTGGTTCTTGCTTAATATAATACTTATAAATTCTACTTTTTGCATCATAACGTGCATTAAAATCTTGAGGAGCCCTTAATGCTTCCTTCACAACAATATCATCAGGCAGAATACCATTAAGGCTTCTAGCAAGAGTCTCTATCTTTATATCTTTATCGATGCAAAAACTAGCCACCTGACCCCGAGCATGAACACCTGCATCTGTCCTTCCAGCACCAATTACCTTTACATTGAGCTGAGTAATCCTCGCTAAGGCTTTTTCAAGCTCTTCCTGTACAGATCTACCGTTTGGCTGGTATTGCCAGCCAACAAAGTTAGTGCCTTCATATTCAATCTTGAGTTTAAAAAAAAACATACGCATTTTAAAATTTCATTACTATGCCCAGTTCAAACTGATTTATTCCCCGAAATGAATTCCGTGCGTACGTATAGATCTGTATTCCATCAATACCAGCGATAGACTTATTATACGCCACTGTTTTTCTAACTGCTGAAATCGCTGAAACCAAATGATTTACAGCTATCACACCTAAAACAAATTTCGAATTATTTTTTATTCTATCTCCACGAATCCGCATTTCTCTAAAACGAACTCTGTTTTCATCCACATCCCAGCGCCACCAGTAATCTGGATTAGTGTTATAATCATATATCAAATTATATTCCCTTTTTTTTGCTTTTGTTTCATTATACTCATCAGTATCATAAAAATTCCCAATATTTACAACGTAGCGATCATCCTTATTCGAAAAATCTGCACCAGCATGTTGTCTTGCAAAGGTTCGTGCATCATTAAGCACCCAGTTTGAATGTATTCTAAATGCAGCATAAGTAAACCAGAGACCGCATTCAGCTACGAAATGGTATTTTCCTGTCTCAAAATACCCTGCATACCATTCACCCAGACCAGGTATTGCCAGTGAAGCAAGCATAGCTAGAAAGACCAACTTTTTTTCCTTCGGACTAGATGTATTCTGGAAATTATAAGAAACATTTTCATAAGGCTGTGAGTTTTCTTTAAGAAGTAATTGCAATGATTTGTTTTGAGCATTCACAGCCCCAATGATGGTAACAAATAATAATGCAAAAATTCTTTTTTTCATTTATTCACTCCATTATTCATAATTGCAAACTTGTCAAAATTGGAGGAAATTACATTCCCAATGCATTTATTGTCCTCCACACGCTCTATCTTAACATCAACAATCTGATTAATCATACACTCTTTTCCCTCAACCTCAACTCTGACATATTGTTCTGTCAATCCCGAAAGCAATCCTTTGCTTTTAAATGTCTCAAATAGAACAGGGACTGTTTTTCCTATAAAACTGTTATAAAATTTTCTCTTTTTCATCGCACCTATTTGCCGCAAAATTTTGCTTCTTTCTGCCTTAACTCCTGGCTCTACCTTTTGGTTCATAACTTTAGCAGCTGTATTTGATCTTTCTGAATAGCTAAAGACATGTAAGTAAGTTAAAGGAAGTTCAGATATAAAGTCCATAGTCTCCTTAAATAATTCTTCTGTTTCTCCGGGAAAACCTACAATTACATCAGCACCTACTCCTGCATGGATTACTTCATTTTTTATTTTTTCGACAATTTTTCTATAGATAGCCGTTGTGTATTGTCTATTCATTTTCTGCAGAATTACATCTGAACCAGACTGCAAAGGAATATGCCAGTGTTTGCAAAGTTTCTTTTGCTCGAACCAGAAATCGAGCAATTCATCTGTAATCAGGTTCGGTTCTATAGAGCTTAACCGTATTCTTTCCAAACCCTCAATACTCACAAGATCCTTCAGAAGGCTTAAAAGATTTTCACCATTTTCTCTCCCGTATTCACCAACGTTAACACCCGTTAGTATGATTTCTTTATACCCATACTTAACAGCCTCCAAAGCTTCCTTCATTATCTCGGCTTTTCCAGCGCTTCTGCTTTTCCCTCTTACCAACGGCACAACACAATAAGCACATCTGTAGTCACAACCATCTTGAATTTTAATAAACGCTCTAGTACGATCACTATAATTAACCGAAGATGCTGGTACAAAATTTTCAAGCTTTTCAGACGTATCCACATAGATTCTGGTTTTTGTATTACCATTGATATTCGTCAGGTATTCTGGCAAGGAAAATTTTTCCTTCGAGCCCAGCACAAGTCTTACACCATCAATTTTTGATATCTCGCTATGATTGTGCTGGGCATAACAGCCCATTACCACAACGTATGCCTTAGGAGAAATCCGTAAGCCTCTTCGTATTAATTGGTGGCATTCTTTTTCAGCGTGTGCAGTAACACAACAAGAATTGATTACCAATATATCGGCATCTTCATCTTTTTCAACAATCTCAAATCCGAACTGAGTCATTTTCTTTGCTATTGCAGCAGTCTCTGCATAATTAAGCTTGCAACCCACTGTATGGAACGATGCTCTCTTCATAAATAGATAAAGAGTTGTCAAGGAGGAATTAGACAACTCTTTTTGGAAACTTCATTCATTTTGGATCATTCTTTTCTTTGTCATCTTTATCTTCTTCTATAATATCGAAATTGATTTGTTCAGGTTCTATTGGCCGTGAAATAATATCTTTCATGGTCATTGGTGATAGTTTATGTTTAGCAACGTATTCGTCAACGAGCTTTTGTTCCTTACCACGCAGGTATTCCAGTGCAGAAAGCACAATTTTCTTACTTTCTTTATCAAACTCGATAACTTTCAACTGCAACTTATCACCAATCTTGAATGATTCATTTATGTTTCTAACGGGTGTATGCGATAATTGCGACAATGGGACAAAGGCATCAACGCCAAGTGGCAATTCAACAATTAGACCTTTTTCTATTATACGAACGATCTTTGCTTCAACATCAGTGCCTACTTTATATTCTACTTCAAATTTATCCCATGGGTTTTCCTGAATCTGTTTATGCCCCAACGATATGCGTCGTTGTTCAATATCGATTGCCAGCACAACCACATCAATTTTCTGTCCTTTTTTCACGACTTCAGCTGGATGACGTATTTTTTTTGTCCATGAGAGATCAGAAATATGCACCAGTCCATCGACACCTTCTTCCAGTTCAACAAAAACACCAAAGTTCGTTACATTGCGAACAATACCTGTGTGTTTTGAACCTATTGGATATTTCTGCATCAAAGTAGTCCAGGGATCCGGCTGCAATTGTTTCATACCAAGTGATAGTTTCTTTCCTTCTTTATCAAGTGATAGAACTATGGCTTCCACAATTTGTCCCAGAGATACTACTTGCGATGGATGCTTTATATGTTGTAGCCAGCTCATCTCCGATATATGTATAAGGCCCTCAATACCTTTTTCAATTTCCACAAAAGCTCCGTAATCGGTAATTGAAACAACTTTTCCTGTAACTTTTGTACCGACAGGATACTTTTGCTCTATATTTTCCCATGGATGCGGTTGTAGTTGTTTCATCCCAAGAGATATTCTCTTCTTTTCCTGATCAAAATCCAGGACCACCACGTTGACGACCTGATCCAGCTTCACAATTTCCGAAGGATGATTAACGCGCCCCCAAGATAAATCTGTAATGTGAACAAGTCCATCAACTCCACCAAGATCCATAAAAACCCCAAAATCTGTAATAGCTTTTACATGTCCTTCCAGAATTTGCCCTTTCTCCAGGCTATCCAGAATAGCTTTTCTCTGGCTCGCTAGCTCTTCCTCTACAAGCACTTTATGACTTACAACAACGTTCTCAAGTGGATGATTTACTTTGACTACTTTGAATTCCATCTCTTTACCAACAAAGGCATCAAAATCACGGACTGGTCTTATATCAATCTGAGAACCCGGCAAAAAAGCTTCGAGTCCCATCAAGTCAACAACCATACCGCCTTTTGTTCTTCTTACACATCTACCTTTCAAAATTTCCCCACTTTCATAAGACTTGACTACTCGCTCCCATATTCTTACGAAATTTGCCCGCTTTCTTGATAGCACAAGCTTTCCATCTTTATCTTCAAGGTTTTCTATGAAAACCTCTACCTCATCACCTACTTTTAAATCCTTTAGATTCGTAAACTCATTTGCAGGCACTATACCTTCTGATTTAAAGCCTATATCAACGGCTACTTCAGATTCACCAATTCTCGTTATCCGTCCTTTTACTATTTCTCCAATCCTGATATCTTTAAAAGAACTCTCATAAAGTTTTTCTAGTTCCTTATATTCAGGATCTGAATAATCTTTTTCTTCAAATCCATTCAGCTTGTTTTCTACTTCGACCATCAAACCTCCAAAAGTTTATTAAGTATTATTTAAAAGCGTTCCTTGCCCGTGCCAGCCATCAAACACCGGCTAGAAACACTTCTAAATATTGTTTATATAATTTAAAGATTCGTTAATTACAGATGGCTGAATAAAGTAAAAACTATTTTCATTTTTTGAACTTATACTCTCTACCTTTTTCTTAATCTCTTCCATTAGCCACTGTGGAGTAGAAGTAGCACCAGTAATCCCAACCTTTTCCACTCCTCGTATCCAATCAACATTTAAATCTTCACAGCTTTCAAGAAAATAAGATTTTGGGTTAACCGATTTAACAATGCTAAACAAAACCTGTCCATTCGAACTATGCTTTCCCGCTACAAATAAAATTACATCATTTGACTTGGCAAATTCTCTTATCTTCTCTTCTCTTCCTGAAACCTGCCCGCATATGGTGTATTTTGCCTGAAATTCAATTGCAATCTCTTCAATCGAACTTAAGACTAACTCCTTAACCTTTTTTTCCAATAACTCCTTTACTCTCTTATATTCCTTTTTGTCCATTGTCGTCTGAGAAAACAGAACAACCTTTTGATTAAGCTTGATATTATTTGCTTCCTCAGTCGATTTTATTACTATAGCCTCTCCATTCGTCTGTCCAACCAAACCTACAACTTCCGCATGCTCTTTCTTTCCAAATATTACTACCTGGTATCCTTCATCATAAAATTTTTTAATCCTCTCCTGCACTTTAGCTACAACTGGACAGGTCGCATCCAACAATCTGATATTCAACTTTCTTGCGAGAGCGTATGTAGATGGAGGCTCCCCGTGTGCACGGATTAGCACCGTAGCACCTCCCAGCTTTTCCATATCCTTATGTGTTACGGTTTTCAATCCTTTCGCTTCAAGACGCTTTATCTCAACAGGATTATGTATTATTTCACCAAGACAATATAGCTTGCCTTCTTTCTCCAGCTCTTTTTCCGCAATATCTATAGTTCTTATAACACCCCAGCAAAACCCAGCCGATTTATCCACAAGAACTCTCATTTTTTACCTTCTCTGTTTCAATTAGTCTTTTAGCTTGTTCAATAATAAAATTTACCTGTTCTTCAATGGTCAAACTAGTTGTGTCAAGCTCAATTGCATCTGGAGCTTTGCACAACGGACTATACTCACGCGTAGAATCTTTGTGATCCCTTAAACTAATTTCTTTTTCAAGGTCTTTTTGATCCATTGTTACCCCACTTATTTCAAGCTCCTTTTTCCTTCTTCTAGCTCTTTCACCCACATCTGCATACATATATATTTTCAGTTCCGCCTCAGGATAGACAATTGTACCAATATCCCTACCCTCCAGTACAACCCCTCCCTGTTGAGCTATTTTCCTCTGTTCTCGAACCATCAATTCCCTTATGCTTTTGTAGCTACTTACAGTACTTACCGCTTTGCTCACCTCAGGCATTCTTATTTCACTTGTAACATCAAAGCCATTCAGGAGAACTCTCATGTTTCCGTCTGTGCTTTGTTTTAATTCAATTTTACATGCTTTCGCTGCTTTAGCTACGTGTTCCTCATTATCTATATTAATACCCTTCATTAGCATTTCTAATGTTAATGCTCTATACATAGCCCCTGTATCTACATGAAGGTATCCAAGCTTGCCGGCTACTAGCCTTGCCGTTGTGCTCTTTCCTGATGCAGCGGGTCCATCTATAGCTATTGTAATTTTCTTCAATAGCTCCAATCCCATTTTAAATATTTAATATACTGAATAAATATATGGTTAGCAATTTCTTTCTAAAAAGCACATAAGATATGTAGATTTTTGGCTACTCAAGGTCTAAATGTTTATTGTGAATAAACAAAGGATTACAAGTCAATTTTTAATTGTAAATAAATAGCACTTTTTTCATTACCTTCTATTCTATCAAGCCCAGAACCAATGTATTTCACCCCACCTTTTATCATCTGAGTGTATTTCAAAGAAAAATAATATTTCTTCAAGACACTAAAATTCATTAATAAAAACCATTTTATACCCTGCCCATATACAAACTTGCTCGTGTACACACCGGGAGAGTCTTCTTCCCAATCATATAATCGGGAATCATAAGAATCTGTTTCAAATCCACTCACACGAAACCTAATAGATAAAAATTCCTTTATCAACCACTTTACCTCTTGCCACAATATTGCTCCACTTTCATTATTCCTCTTATCGTAAAAAACATTAATAATTTCCGCACTGGTCATTAGTTGTAAGTCCGAAGATGAATTCAAATAGCTAACAAGCTTAATGTTATTCTGCGCTCTTTCCGATAAAATTTTCATTGTCCTTCCGTAAGAATCGAATGTTTCAATTAATTCAGGAGAGTTCTTCCGCGTAAAACGTAGATAGCACGTTAAATTATCAGATATTTTAGATTCAATTTTGAATAAGAATCTGTTACCGCAACCAGTGAAAATAGTATATTCATGATAATTCTTGAGTTTGAATTGGTCGTAATAGGAGTAGATGCTGGTATTTTTGAACAACTTTAATCCTATAGCGCAATAAACTCCTTCCTCATCTTCTTTATAAGAATCTCTCATTGTAAAAAAGTTACCATAAATACTTTCGAAACAACTCGGATATTTCCTTGACAATATGCTCATCGTAATTGAGGGTTCCGGATTGTACAAAATTCCAAAGACCGAAGCTCTTTTTCTATTTACATCCATCGCAACTTCAGCGAATATACAAGCTTTACCCTTTGTAAAAGAAAAATCATAGCCATGCATGTATATCCCTTGCCTTGTTGTTCCATTTTTTAGGAGTAGCTGATTCGAATAACTTGCCACATAACCTGTCTGTCCTAATCTGAGCCCTGGCAATATATATTCACACGTTCGATATCCCATTACTTTTTCACTGGCAGAGTGGTATTTGCCTAATTCAGATTTTGTTCTGAAAAGACCACTATTATCGATATTTAGAATTATGCCCGTTGTATCTACAGTTGCATTTAGCTTCTTAAATGAGTAAAAGAATTGTGCATTGATGTACTTTAAGTCAATATTTGTGGAAACACCACGAAAAAACATATTTTCGTCTGTAGATCTGTGAGGTCGCATTCCTTCTCCATTTCGATTTTCAAAAATCTTTGCATCACTGAAGTTAGAAAAATCAATACCATCCCATAATACCAAACCTTGTGATGCTCTTATCCCGTAATCTCCAACAATTACGTTAAACGGAATTCTACTAAAGCTCATACTGCAATAGAATGTTGAGTAATTGGTAAATTTCACTTCACCAGGATCCTTTTCGATTTGTCCACCAATTTCTGTCCTGTTAAGTATAGATCGACTTTTTTCTGTTTCAGATTCATAAACTAATCTGAAACGATTCAACATTTTAAGCGACGAACCAAGATAGGCACCATTTAGATAGCCTGCCTTTTTTTCAATTTCTTTGTAAACCCTATTCAAAATAATCAGACTGGATTCAGGATGCTTCTTACTCCTTATAATCTTTACAAATCTCCGTATAATAGAGTAGCTCTCTTTTGTTATCCCCTCAATCTCAAGTAGTTCCTTTAATTTCGTGAATCTCATTTTATTTCGTCTTTCTATTATTCGTTGTGCGATTGTACTTGTAATCATTGGCACATTACTCAATTCCTCAACTGAACACTCATTCAGGTCAACAGGATTTTCTTCAAGCTCTTGCAACATATCATTTGTAAGTTCCTCTTCACTCTTGACATCTACTTCATAAAAAACATTCATTAGATCACTATCCGAATCATACAATGTGTCATCCTGTATACATTCTTGACCTACTAAAGTAGCTTGAATAAGAAAAGCAAATAGAATTACAAACAAACAGTAACGATTCATATTTTTACTCATTCATTTTTTTAAGAAAATTTCTAGCTGACATGTCCAGCCTAAATCAAAGTGATAATATTCAGCCAAGCCAAATCCGACATCGGCATAAGTTAAAAAAATTCCAAAGGAGTATTTGTCAGGTTTGTTTGCTACACCGGCGCATAACATGAGCACATCAAAAAAAACCTGTTGAATGCCAAATTTTATGCTCGCTGGAAACTCTATGTCCTTTTCCCACTCGACTGACAATTCTAGATCTTCATTCGGTAACCAACAAACGCCCATGGATAACGTCTGAGGTAAACTTCTGCTTTTTTTGTAACATGATACCTTGCAATGTTACTAAAACAGAACCCGGTTCTTACTTCATCAGTTATTTTACCAATCAAGCCTGCATTTATATACAAGGTTTGTACATTCCCATATTTAGCAATCTGAAGATGGTTATAATTTAAACAGAGACCTGCACCAACTTTTTTATCCAGATATCTTGAATATGCTATTCCGAATTCGGTTTCACTGTACAACGCAAAACCGAATTCCTCCAACTTAAAACCTAGATTACCAAAAGATGCAGGAAATACACCGGAACATGCCTTCGTACTGAGCTCGGGAACCCCAAATTGCGACGGAACATAAAAGAAAGACATTAGAGAATTATCTAATTGACTTATACCAGCAGGATTATAAACAATTGCCCACGAATTATCCGCAACAGCGACAAAAGCATTACTCATTCCAATAGCTTTAACACCACGGCCATTATGCTCCATTGCAAATATGCAATGACAAAACAAAAATAAAAGAACAAACAAAGAAGCTAATAATTTCTCTTGATGACATAAAATAAATTGTCTATATTTTTGTTGTTGTATAATCATTATAGGTTCTCCTATGAAAACAAAATTGCTTCTGATAATCACGCTCTTTAATCTTCCAATAATGTATGCTCAAGAACTGGACTGCACTGTCAACATAAATATTGAAAGCATTCCATCGGCGCAGCGCGACTACCTTCGAACTTTTAAGCTCGACATTGAAAACTACATGAATTCCACCCGTTTTACTGATGAAGATCTCGATGGCGAAAAAATTTCCTGCAGTTTAGAAATCTTCTTCAAAACCGCAACAGGTGATAATAAATATCAAGCCCAAGTCGTAATTACAAGTCAAAGACCTATCTATGACGGCGATCAAAAATCGGGACGCGTAACCCCTGTTCTACGTATCTCAGACGGAAACTGGGAATTTTCCTACATTCCTAATCAAAGATTAATTCATGATGAATTAATATTTGATCCACTAACCAGTTTTCTTGACTTCTATGCATATTTAATAATCGGTTACGACCTTGAGACATATTTGCCTCTATCAGGCACACGTTGTTTTGAAAAAGCATTAAAAGTTGTACAACTTGGCGCTAACTACAGCATGGCAAAAGACTGGAAAGCGGCTTCTACCAGCTATAATAAATACGGCATCGTAGATGAACTAACTCAATTTAAATTTAATACTTTTCGCTTGGCATTCAATAGTTATCATTTAGATGGGCTCGATTCATTAACAATTGCCCCACAGAAAGCGCTCTCACATATTATGAATGCACTAGAAGCCATTTATGATTTACGTAAACAAACTACAACTAGTGTAGCAATAAAGCAATTCTTTGATGCTAAATACAGAGAAATCGCCGAAATATTCAGTGCGTATCCCGACAAAAGCATATACGATAAACTTTCGACTTATGACCCGGAGCACAGGTCAGTTTACCAGGAATGGATGCAAAAATAAAATTCATTTTACAGCCACTACTAGCATCCCATTTCCAGTTTTCCTAGGTAATAAAAAATCAACTACCATTAGTAACAATTGAACTGGAAAAACCAAAATAATGTACAAAATTCCGATCGGGATAAAGAAAACAATAGGCAACATTTTCATACTGGCAAGAAATAAGGAATATAACTCAAAAGCCAATGCTCCTGATAGGCCATAAGTATACTTAATAGACAATATCTCAAATCCCGCTCTCATAAGTTTATTTTTTACATCATCCGCTTTATATTTATGCATCAAAAAATCATTATGATACCTGTAGAAAAAATCTTTCAAGAGTTTATCCTCGATGTATTGAGGAAGCAAGTATCTTCGAAACTCTATTGGAACATAAAGCAACAATTTTCCACCCTTTTTCATTGCGCTATTAATATTTCTCAAAGCAATATCATCATTCTCTATAAATTGAAGAGTAGAATTACACAGCACCAAATCGAATTTTTCATTTACATTTAAGTTGGTCAAGTCATCTTTTGCAAAATCAATATTGTTAAGCCCCATCTTTTTAGCAATGCGTCTAGAAAGTTCAATGTTATCGGGATTGATATCTATGCCCAAAATTCTTGCAGCGGAATTTCGCCTGCCCAATCCGATTGCAAAATCTCCCATTCCACAACCTGCGTCAAGAAAACGAAATTCTCTAGATTGAGCTTTTTCCAATTTGCGTAATGCACTTCTTACATACCAATTTCTAAGTATTGTTACATAATTTAAAAAATGAACTAATCTGACCAAAAGAGGCAACGCGTAAAGTATTGCCGGATATTTATGTGCATCTAAGTATTTAGATAATTTCATTTGTAGTTCACTATCACTTATACATCCGATACAGTCATTTTGAAGAGTCTAATTGCGTTATTTTTGGTTACATTTGCCACACTATCCTCTGATACATTAAGGATCTGAGCAATTTTTTCAGATATATAAACAATATTTGCAGGTTCATTGCGCTTACCACGCAATGGTTCTGGTGTCATATATGGAGAATCCGTTTCGAGCAAAATATTATCTAGCCCGATTCTTTTTATAACTTCCGTCGATTTAGTTTTCCTGAAAGTAACAATGCCCGGGAAGGAAATAAAGAAACCTAACTTAATAACTTTCTCGGCTTCAAGCACACCCTCGGGAAAACAATGAAAAACTCCTCTCCTGGATACTATATCGTCATTCATAAGCTCAACCTTATCTGAAGTAATGCTGCTTACTATATTATACGTATCTTCAAATGACTCACGAGTATGTATTACAACCGGTAGGTTTTGCTTGACCGCAATTTGGAGCTGTGCAGAAAAAATAATTTTTTGCGTATCAGAAGGAGAAAAATCATAATGATAATCCAAACCAATTTCTCCTATCCCCACAACTTTGGGATGATCGCTCATACGCTCAATTTCAAACAAATCGCGATCATTTGCTTTAACTGCCTCATGAGGATGAATTCCAATACAAGCATATACGAATTGATACCTCTCAGCAAGGCGAACAGCTTCCATGCTTGTTATAAGATTGACACCCGGCACAATTATACTTTCAACTCCTACCGCTCGCGCACGAATAATTACATTATCGAGATCATTTTTATAATACTCCTCGAATAAATGCGCATGAGTATCAATATATTTATGGCCCATACATTACCTTAAGATCTGTACTTTTGCAAAGTTACAATTAACTTATACATAATTCAAGGTTTAGACAAAAACCGATTATTTCAACCTAATTGGAATTCTTTTCACTCTTGTGTATATTAGTAAATCATTTGATTATTCAACAAATAGTTTACCAGTAAGAATTGAGTCGACAATCATACAATCAGCAATACGTTGAAACTTTATTTGATTCAATTTCAGAAAAATACGATTTGCTTAATCATCTCCTTAGCCTTGGAATCGATATTATATGGCGGAAAAAAGCAATCAAGCTACTCGCGAAGTTCAACCCTGAGAGAATACTCGATATTGCTACAGGCACAGCAGATTTTGCCATTGAAGCCATGAAACTATCACCTGTTGAAATTACAGGAATTGATATTTCAGAAAAAATGCTTGAAATTGCGAAAAAAAAGATCTCTAAAAGAAAACTTGAAGATAAAATAAAGTTAATATATGGAAAAGCAGAAGCACTTGATTTTAAAGCTGGATGTTTTGATGCAGTAATATGTGCTTTTGGAGTTAGAAATTTTGAAAACTTAGAAAAAGGATTGAAAGAAATTCATAGAGTTTTAAATGATAAAGGTGTATTTATGATGCTTGAGTTCTCGTTACCAAATTCTTACATGATAAAGAACGTATATAAATTTTATTTAACAAAAGTTTTGCCAGAAATAGCTGGGATAGTTTCAAAAAGAAAATATGCTTACGAATATTTGTCAAAAACCATTTCTGAATTCCCAAATCAGATAAATTTCTCAAAAGAACTTAAAGGATCTGGTTTTTCGAAAGTGGAATTCTATCCAATGACATTTGGAATAGCAACCGTATATTTTGCAATAAAAGGTTAAAATAAACGATGAACAGGATAAAAATTAGAATAGGTCACAGCCCTGATGCAGATGACGCCTTTATGTTTTATGGATTAATCAGTGGAAAGGTCAAACTTGAAGATATTGATATAGAGTACATACTTAAGGATATTCAAACTTTGAACGAGTATGCACTAAAAGGTGATTTAGAAATGACCGCGATTTCAGCACATACATACCCATATGTCGCTGACAAATACTGGATAATGTCAACCGGGGCAAGCATGGGAAAAGGCTATGGACCCATACTTATTTCGAAAAAATATAGCACAATGAATGAACTTAAAGGGAAAAAAATAGCCACTCCTGGTAAACTGACAACTGCCTCTCTAATTTTTAAGATTTTTTATAAAGAAATGGAAAACATTGATATACCTTTCGACCAAATAATGGGAAAAGTTGAATCGGGAGAATTTGATGCAGGATTACTTATACACGAAGGACAAGTAACATATAGAGAAATGGGATTTAATAAAATACTGGATTTAGGGACATTATGGAAGGAAAGATTTGGCGACCTTCCTTTACCACTTGGAATTGATATCATAAGAAAGGATGTCGGTAAGAACATTGCCTTAGAATTAAACATGGCACTCAGACAAAGCATTCAATGTGCCTTCGAAAACAGCGAAGAAGCAATGAGCTACGCCATCAAATTTGGAAGAAACCTTGACAAAAAGCTTGGTGATAGATTTATAAGAATGTACGTCAATGATCTGACAATCAACATGGGAGAAAAAGGTAAATTAGCTCTTGAGAAATTATTTGAAGCAGGATACAATTTGAAACTGATACCAAAAGTTAAGAATATCTGTATTATTTGAAAAATGATTGGACTATATAAAATATTCGATGCGCATTTGCATTTTTACTCAAATTCATATTTTAAGCTCCTGGTAAAGCAGAAGCTAAACCGAATGGACATTGGTTCTGAACTTAAGAATCTTGCAGCTAAAGGTCACATAGAAATACCAGGAGAAGATACTCTTCAGCTTGCTAAAAGATGGATTGAGCAGATAGACAAGTGGAAGATTGAACGCTCTGTTTTATTTAGCAGTATACCTGGGGATGAGGATTCAGTAACAAAGGCTATTCAAGCATACCCCTCTCGTTTTACGGGATTCTTTACCATAGATCCAAATTCGAATCTACTTATGGAAAACGCAAGAAAAAGATTAAAAGAAGATAAATTCAAAGGAATAATACTCTATCCATCGTTATACCATATAAGTGTAAATGATGAATGGCTAACTCCATTATACGAGCTAATTCAAGAATGTAAGGGGGTAATTTATGTTCATTTTGGCAAATTGACTATAAAGACACGCGACTTTGCAGACATGCCTACAATAACTAATGACGACTATGCAAACCCAAAAGATTTAATTCCAGTAGCACAAAAATATAAGAATATCAAATTTATCATTCCGAATTTCGGCGCCGGGAGATTTTCTGAAACATTAGAGGTTGGAAAGCTATGTCCTAATGTTTACGTTGATACAGCAGGATCAAACTCATGGATATCAGAATACCAAGAACAACTTGATCTTCGAAAGGTTTTCTTAAAATGTATAGAAGCGTATTCGACTGGCAGAATATTATTCGGGTCAGACTCAGGACTTTTTCCACGCGGGTACCGCTATGACATACTTGATAATCAAATGAAACTTCTCCAAGAGATAAGGCTATCAATAAATGATATGAAAAAAATATTCTATGAAAACATGGCAAATATTGTTGACTCAATATAGCAAACGGAACCAGATTGGCATGGGCATCTAAAAAGAACTCTGATAAGAACATTAACTCAAAAATCGAAATTATCTGGATCAGGTCCTATTCTCTGGTTCCTGTTCAAACTATCAATGGCTAACATATCCTCTTTAGCAATTTCAAAATTGAAAATATCGGCGTTCGAAAGAATTCGTTCCTTGTGCGCAGACTTAGGAATAGTAACTACGCCCTTTTGCAAATCCCATCGCAGTACCAATTGCGCTATGTCCTTATTATATTTTTTTGCGATCGTACTCAACATGGATACACTAAAAATCTTTCCTTGCATTAATGGACTCCAGGCTTCAACCTGAATTTTCTTCTCATTACAGTAATCGAGGAGATCCTGCTGAACAAGATAAGGATGAAACTCAATTTGATTCACCATAGGAGGTTCATTACATTCTTTCAACAGATGGTCAAGATGATGTATAAGAAAATTGCTAACTCCAATTGCACGGACTAATCCTTCAGTATAAATTTTTTCGAGTGCCTTCCATGTATCAACAAATTTTTCTTTAACTGGCCAATGGACAAGGTATAAATCTATGTAGTCTAACCCCAGTAATTTCAAACTCCTTTCAAATGCAGTTATCGTTTTATTATAACCTTGATCTGAATTCCAGACTTTCGTCGTAATAAAAATTTCTTCTCTCGGGATGCCACTTTCTCTAATAGCTATTCCCACACCTCTTTCATTGCCATAAATCGAAGCAGTATCAATATGCCTATAACCAACCTTAAGTGCATACTTTACCACATCAATTACATTCATATCATTAATCTGGAAAACACCTAATCCGAGGTAGGGCATGTGAACGCCGTTTCTTAACTCTACAAAACCTTTGATATCAGTTATTAACATAGAATATCTTAGTATAATCTCAGGAGAAAATTATAATATTAACATACACCATATTTTCGTTTTCTCTCAAGTTCATCTTGAACCATTTTAAGTAATTCATCTTTCAGGCTTGCTTTTTGAATGAAGCCCTCAACCAACATTTCCTTAACCAAATTTTTGAAATCTTCTATATCATAGGCTGAAAAGAAATAAATCCGCGAGCCGGGGTGAATCTCCTTAATCTTTCTGGCTACATCCACACCACTTATTTCCGGCATACTCATATCTAGTAATGTAACATCAGGTTTATAAAGCTGAACCTGCCTTATTGCTTCTTCCCCGTCACTTGCTTCTCCCACAACCTCTACGTTTTCCATCCTTAATAGAAATTGCTGAACAAGTTTGCGCATATATTCAACATCATCAACTACAAGTATTCTTAGTTTCACCTGATCTGTCACTTTTCTTATCCTATGAAAACTTATCAAAACAAATTTACTTAAGCAATCAAAAAAACCAAATCAACTCCCTCTATATCAATGGAACCTTCGATTTGTCTGTTATTCCAATTTTTTATGAAACCTTAACGAACTCAAAGTCAATATTGTAATTCCAAAAATTAACAGTGCAAGAGCCTGCGGCCATAAAATATTTAGACCTACACCTTTGAGAAATAGTCCTCTAACTATAACAAAATAGTAACGCAAAGGAAGGAAATACGATACATATCTGAGTATGGTTGGCATATTTTCTATAGGAAAAACAAAACCAGAGAAAAATATCATTGGCATTATGCAAAAGAATATAGCTGTCATCATAGCCTGCTGCTGTGTTTTCGAAATAGTGGATACAAACAACCCCAGCCCAAGAGTTGTCATAAGAAACACCAGCGACAACAGCAACAAAACAAGCACTCCACCTTTTACAGGTAGACCAAATACTAAATTTGTAAGGAATACAACAAGAATAACATCAACCAAACCCAAAATAATAAATGGAAGAAACTTACCTATTATTAATTGATATGGTTTAATTGGAGTTACTATTAATTGTTCTAAAGTTCCCAGTTCCTTTTCCCTAACAATTGCAAGCGATGTCAGTATAGTTGTGATTACCATAAGGAGCAATCCTAAAACACCTGGCACCATAAAATTTCTGCTTCTTAATTCTGGGTTGTACCATATTCGCACCTCTGGCATAACACGCGCTGGAATTTTCCTAGTTCCTTGCTTTACTAGAGCTTCTACCATAATATTCTGCATATACTGAGATATAATTACAGAAGCATGGTTAAGACCTACGTTAGCTGTGCTTGTTTCCGTGCCATCCACAATTAACATTATTTGCGCTACATTTCCATTAATTAATTTCTTCTGAAAATCTACAGGTATTATTACTGCAACAGAAGCCGAACCACAGTCTAACATTTCATCTACATCCTTTAGATCATCTGTATAACGAGCTACTCTAAAATAATCAGTATTTGTGAATTTCCTAATAAATTCTCTGCTCGATGGAGAGTTATCATAATCACATACAACTATCGGAATTTTACTTACATCAAATGTTGCTGCATATCCAAGTATAATCAGTTGCAGAATTGGCGCAACGATACTGATGCCAAACATCTTTCTATCTTGCATAAACTGGATAAATTCTTTACGGACTATGTGCAGAATCGCTTTCATAACTTTTTATGCCAATACTTTCTTCATTTTGAGTGAACTAATTCCAAGCATAAGAATTGCATAGATAGTAAGATATAAAACTTGCTCCCAGAAAGCTTCAATACCTGCTCCTTTTAAAATTATAGCACGTAATGCAACCAGGAAATATCTTGCAGGAAGCAAATAAGTTATTCCCTGTATTACTATTGGCATATTACGAATTGGGAATATAAATCCAGATAATATAAACGTTGGTAACAACGATGTGATAGCTGCAATCATAAATGCAAGTTGTTGTGTTTCTGCCAGTGAAGATATTAACAAGCCCATCCCCAAACCAGTGACAAGAAAAATAAAAGTAACTAAAGATAAAAGGAATATGCTCCCCTTAATCGTTACACCAAAAAAGATGTATCCTGCAAATAGAATCGCTATTGTTGCTACAACCGAAATTAAAACATATGGTAGTGTTTTGCCCAATATTAACTCAATGGGCTTTACAGGGGAAATCATTATTTGCTCTATTGTTCCAAGCTCGCGCTCACGTGCTATTGACAATGAAGTTGAAATCACTGTAGTTACCATTAAAATGAAAGCTATTAAACCAGGCACCAAAAACTTTGCACTCCTTAGTTCTGGATTATATAATATTCTTGGCCTGAAATCTACGGGTAGTTGGAATTGCCGCCTACCGCTCTTGATAATTGCTTCTGAAATCACATTCAAAGAGTACTGCTGAATAATAGTGTTTACATAACCTAAAGTAATAGAAGCTGCATTCGAATTCGAACCATCTACTATTACCTGAATTCGTGCCTCTTCACCACGTTGAATTTTTTTTGAAAAATCGTGTGGAACAACTAAAACAACGCGCACCATTTCCCCATCCAGAAGTTCATCAATCTCTTTTTTATTCTCTAATTGCTTATATAGATTAAAATGCTCAGTAACAAAGAACTTTTCCAGAAAACTGCGACTAACAATGCTTCTATCCTCATCATATACAGCCATTGGTGTATTTTTAACATCGAAGTTAAGAGCATAACCAAACATTACTAATAGCAATGATGGAATAAACAATAATACTCCCAAAATGCGTTTGTCACGTTTAATCTGCCTGAACTCTTTCTTAACAATAGGCATTACATTCAAAGACATTGCTTGCTTTATATGGATCATTGCTGTATTCCTACATTCTCACCTGATATGAGATGGATAAAAACATCTTCAAGAGAAGGTATTATTGTTTCTAATTTATGCACAACTATACCATTTTTCTCCAGATATCGTTTTATCATTATACTTGTCTCTTTATGCTTGTGTGTGCTTACATGAAAAACCGAACCAAATATGGAGGTTTCAATCACCCAATCGAGCCCACGCAATAATTCCATGGCATCCACAGGTCTATCACAAGTTACTTCAAATATCGAGTATTGATCGAGATTGTGTTTTAATTGCATTGGCGAACCAATGGCTACGATTTTACCTCCATAAATTAAACCTATGGTATTACAATGTTCCGCTTCATCCATATAATGTGTGGTAACAAATACAGTAACACCTCCACTCGATAGCTGATAAATCAAATCCCAAAAACTTCTTCGAGATACTGGATCTACACCAGCTGTTGGCTCATCAAGAAAAAGAATTGGGGGTTCATGTAACATTGAGCAGCCAAGAGCTAATCTTTGCTTCCAGCCACCGGAGAGCGAATGTGTCAGGGTTTTCTCTTTTCCCTTCAATCCTGCCATTTCAAGCACCCATTCCTTACGTTCTTTAAGCTGATTCTTGCCAAGTCCATAAATACCACCATAAAATTCTATGTTCTGCTCAACTGTGAGATCCTGATAAAGAGAGAATTTTTGCGACATATAACCTATTCTTCTTCTTACTGCATCGGGGTAAATGGATACATCCAATCCTCCTACAATTGCTTTGCCTTTGGTTGGAGTTAAGATACCACATAGCATTCTGATTGTAGTTGACTTTCCTGCACCGTTAGGCCCAAGGAAACCAAAAATCTCGCCTTTCTTCACCGCAAAACTAATACCATCTACTGCAACAAATTTGCCAAATTTCTTTGTTAATCTTTCAGCTATTACTGCATATTCATCGCGGTATACTGATTGCTCCTCCACTATTCCATCTTCTCGAACATTATTTATTGATTTTATCATTCTCATTACTGGAAATTCATTTTTGCAACAAAAACATCCTCGAGCGAAGGCGATATAATTCTTAGACCATGTATTTTGTACTTTTCCTCAAGTAGTTCCAGAACTCGGGCTTTTGCTCTTTTAACATCATGAGTCAGTATATGCAGACGATCGCCAAACATTTGTACAGAAGATCTTTCAAAATTATCAACCAGAAGCTTATATGCATTCTTTACATTATCACACACAATTTCAATAATATCCAAATTCAATGTAGATTTTACTGCAACCGGCGTATCACAAATAAGAAGCTTGCCACTATTTATTAATGCAACGCGACTGCTTCTTTCTGCTTCATCAAGATATGGAGTAGTAACAAATATGGTAATATTGAATTTCAACAAACTGGACAGTATTTTCCAGAAATCGCGGCGCGATAATGGGTCAACACCTGTTGTAGGTTCATCAAGAAAAATAATATCTGGTGTGTGAATAAGCGTACAGACAAGAGCAAGCTTTTGTTTCATACCACCTGAAAGTTGTCCTGCAAGTCTATCCCTAAACGGAGTCAGTCTCGTAAATTGCAGAAGTTCTTCCTTCCTTTTATCGTATCTGGCTACTTTGTGTATCTCAGCAAAAAAGTCGATATTCTCATCAACTGTCAGATCATGATATAGGTTAAAATTCTGAGAAAGGTATCCAATTCTTTTTTTAACTTCATCTTTTTCTCTTGATACATCATATCCAAGGATGTTAATCTTACCGGAAGTCAGTGGAATTATTCCACACATCAATCGAATTAGCGTAGTTTTGCCAGCTCCATCTGGACCAACCAGACTAAAAATTTCTCCTCTTTTTACCTGAAACGAAAGACGGTCAATAGCCAGAATATGTTCTTTTTTATTATCGTATACTTTAACTACCTTATCAAGAGATATTACGTTATTCAACTTGCCAGACCTTAATTATTTGGAACTTCTAAAATTACATCAGCCGGTATACCTGCTTTTAAAACATTATCTGGGTTAGGTACTTTTATCTTTACAGCAAACACAAGCTTTGTTCTTTCTTCCCTGGTTTGAATATTTTTCGGTGTAAACTCTGCAGTTGATGAAATGTAGATTACCTGACCTTCAAAGTCCTTTCTATTAAATGAATCTATCCGCACTATTGCCTTCTGCCCCAAATTAACCTTCGGTATGTCAACTTCTGATAAATATATAGTGATGTCCATACTAGTATAATCTGCAATTCGATAAAGAGCGGTGCCGGTGCCTGCAAGCTCGCCTTCTTCTACAAATCTTTTTGTAATTGTACCCGATACAGGAGATAATACATTACAATCATTCACCTTCTTCTTAAACATTTCCATTTGAGCTTTCGCCTGATCACGCTTAGCACGAGCTGCAATAATTTCTTCCTGCCGGGCTCCACGCTTTAGCTTCTCCAGAGTTTGCTGAGCTATGGTAAAACGTGTACGTGCGTCATCCAATTGCTTTTCTGATATACTTTTTGCATTGTATAGCTCTTCCATTCGTTTCAAATCAGCTTCAGCATTCTTAAAATTCGCCTCTGCTTGTATTAAATCTTCTTCCCTTGAACCGCGCAGAACCAGCATATATTGAGCCTCAGACATTTCGAAACCTGCTTTTGCCTGTTCGTATTGAAGAAGCCAATCAGTATTATCAATAATCAACAACGTATCCCCCACCTTTACATGATCCCCCTCCTCAGCGATAATCTTCTTAATAGGACCACCCACCTGAGCACTTATAGTAACTTCAGTAGCCTCAATAGTACCTGTTGATTCCAATTTCTTATTACTACTCCCATTACATCCAAGTAAAAGAGTAATAACCACTATTGCTATTTCCTTTTTCATATTATCTCCATAAAATTTTTGCTTACAGCTTAATAACTGCACAATCACATTACTTTTCTTAGTATGTAATTTTTAACATTATATACACTGAACACATTTATTATTTATTGTTGCAATATAGTTTTTTTTCTCCAATATATAAACATACGCCACAAGGGAATAATTTTTTGAATTTATGCCAATTCAATCAAATTTTATCGAGTTCAGGTTTTTTATATAAATCCAAGTAGCTTGATTTATTTTTTCAAATTTATTACCATATGTCTAGACCTCAAATGATAAGGAGTCAAAAATGAGATACTTGCCAGTTATTGTCTTGATATTTTTTCTTACATCTTGCGAGCAATCTGTAATTGGTGAACCACCAAAGACATTTACAATGGAACAAAATTTCCCTAATCCCTTTACAGACACAACTGTTATCTTATATGGTGTGCCTGCAGTAACAAGTGGCAGTGGCCCATGGGTACGTATAGAGGTAAAGGACCGATTCAATCAAACAATAGCCACTCTTGTTAATAGATATAATCACGATGCTGGGCAATTTAGAATCGTATGGAACGGTAAGGATAACAATTACAGCACTGTACAATCAGGAATATATTACATAGAACTTCAAGAAGCTATATTTGGAAAAACGGAAGTAACTGTTCATATTAGAAAAGTCGCAGTTAAACAATAGGGGGAATTTATAATGAACATCCTTCGTACTATGCTGATATTTGGCCTTTTATTAACCAAAGTGTTTGCTCAAGATTCAACCAATGCAAATATTTCTTACAAATTCAAATTAGGTTTGAATCTCGGAATCTGTCTAATAAACCCCAAAAACGTGAATGATCATATTTCAATATCCAATGCAATAACTTCCAGTAGTGCTTCAGCTATAAGATCTGCACCAGAAATGTCCATCGCGTTTATTTATCGGCCTTTTGACGACAATAAAATATTCATATTACGAGCTGGATACATATGGACAGAACGCAAGTATCACTTATTAATTCCCGAAACAACCAATGACCCAACTATAACAGGTTATTCAACCGGACACATCACTGAGATGTATACTGCATATCCCATATCAATTGGATTTGGTCTATGCTCTTCGAGTTTAAAAAGTCAATTACAAGCAGAACTGGTATATGGACTTGGGTATATTAAAGAAACTCAGAAAATAACGAGTTCTTCTGGCAGTGCTGTTTATTTTAACAGAACATTCTTTAGCCCTTCATATGGAGCGAGAGTTGCAGGCAGTACAGAATTTTCTATATCAAAAAATGTAGGAATCAATTTCGAAATCAGCTATCGTTTCCTTGTATTTGGGGATTACCGCGACGAGAAAAATTCGCAACCAGTAAACATCACTTTCCATTACTCTGGTGTTAACTTACATTCTGGTTTATCTATTTATTTTTAATCACTTTATCTAAGATATTATTATAGTTTTTTTCAAGCCAAAGGACAAAATTGCTCAGGAATATATCACAGAATTAATTAAGTAAAAATGAAGTTAGCATCTTTGTTGAAGTATATCGGTCAATTTTTTGGTTTTCGAGAAAAAAAGACATATCATTTTACTCTGGCGCTCGGCGGTGGAGGTGCAAGAGGACTCGCCCACATCGGCGTTTTGAGGGCTCTAGAAAAGGCTGGAATTATTCCAACAGCAATTGTTGGAACAAGCATGGGAGCTGTTGTTGGTGCAATGTATTGCCAGATAGTTAGTTCCGACAAGGTCGAAGATAAAATAAGAAATTTTCTGGGTAGTAAATACTTTAAACATATTGGGTTGGAAGAATTTGATAATAAAAAAGATAGCAGTATCTCCATTTGGGAGCGATTTCTAATCCACCTACGGCATAGATTTTTCCTTACAAAATCTATTCTTGGTACAGGTATGTTCGCGCAATCAGCGCTTATCGATTCACTAAAACTGCTTATGGAAGACACGGATATTGCAAGTCTTCCAATTAAATTTGCAGCGGTAACTTGCGATTTAATTTCAGGAGAAGAAATAGTATTCACGACCGGTCCATTAATTCAAGCCGTTGCTGCCAGTTCGGCCGTTCCAGGTGTTGTTGCACCAATTTCAATTGACAAATACTTATTGATAGATGGAACTGTTTCCAGTAACATTCCAGTGCTCGCAGCAAAAGAATTGTTTGGCAGCCCAGTTATAGCAGTTGACGTAAGGCATAGATTAGGAAGTTTTGCAGAACCAAAACATGGGTATGAAGTAATTCTGCGCTCAAATGACATAACAAACTATAGATTAAATAATTTATATTTAGAACAGGCAGATGTAATCATAAAAGCCAAAGTTGATCATATAGAATGGAATGAATTTAGTAAAATAGATGAGTGTATAGTCGCAGGAGAAAAAGCAGCAGAAGAAAAAATTCGGTCAATAAGGAAGATTTTATACAAGACAAATACTTATCAATTGTCCAGAGAAGTTAAACAGTAGATGCTAAAAACCATTTAACATTAAATAGAATTATCATTCCACGTTTAGCTCTTTAATTTCTCACCACAGCTTATTTATAAATCTTATAAAACCAAACACCCTGCATCAAATAACTGTTGAAACAGTAAGAGCAAAATTCCTGACATTTCTAATTAGCCTTTTTCTTTTTTTCGCAAAACATTAACAATTTTTAAGATGAGCAACAATAAAAATCCTGGAATCCATACCCATATAAATTCACTTATAACAATGCGCTGTCCTTCAGAACTGAACAATCGAATTATACTGAATGGCGATACTCTGATTGGTCTATAAGGGAAAAAATATCTTTTGGAAACAAATGGCATTAAAAAGCCAACTCCAAGTCCACCACTCGTCATTGCATCCAGAATGATATGACTCAAACCTATTATAAAAAAATAGGATAACAGAAGAAATTTACGGCTCTTTATTTGAATTTCCATAAAACCTACGTAAGTAATAATGATAGCCGTAATGAAAATAAATATAATGGAATGAGTCAAACCTCTGTGTCCGAGCATATGATTATACGGAATACCAAAAGCCATATTAATTACATCGATGTCAGGAAGTAAGGCACAAACAATGGTAAAAAACCAGAATTTAAATTGCACCTTTGTTCCATCCATTAGTCGTCTACCGACTGTTTTTCCAATAACTACAGAAGCAAAGGCATGTGTAATAAAGGTTGGCATTTTATAGTGGTTTCAAACAAAATTTTGCAACCTGAGCGCGCTTAATTTCGATTTTCTCCCAAACATTCCCGACCACATATGGTTCACTACTTAACCATTCATTATGTAGACTGTCTATAGAATCAAAATCGCAAATTAAAATAGAGCCTATCATTTTGCCTTCGTCATTTAGTATTGCTGATGCGAACAGTAGTTTACCTGCGTTAAACAATTCTTCTGCCCGCCTGATATGTGCTTCGCGTGCAGCGAGCCTCCTTTCGAACGCATGTTCGTCCTTGCCATCATAGGCAATTACCACAAATTGCATTTTCACACTCCCTGCCTAAACTCAAATAAAAATGGAACAGTTCGAAAATTCTATACTTCAATCCAATTCAAAGCTATTTGCAATTTCTTCAAATGTTGTTTTATAATTTTCGAACTCACTTAATTGACTTGTGCATATAACGAATAGGCTTTTCCTTCAACAATTGCGACATAAAGTAAATAGCAAATATCATAAACACCCATTCTACAGGAACATAAAACCCACTTTGCATCATTATCATCAAAAATCCAATCACCTCTCTTCAATTCCTTAAAATCGGTGAAAAATTTCCCAAGCTTTGCCATGTTAAAATCCAGGTATTCATCAATAGTCATATCCTTTGATAACTTTTCAATTGTAATATTAATATTCTCCCTGAAATCATCTTCCGAATTTTTTAACGGACTCAAAGCCATCACCAACGAACCCATATAGTCTTCTTTAATTTCCCAGTCTTTTGGAAATTCTATTGAAAAGCCACCCTTTCTATTATAATATCTATCAGGATCTTTTTTTGAACAACTCACGAAAATTATTATGATGGGTATAATAACACTTACTCTCACTTTCATAAACTCTATTCTCCCTATTTATGATATTAGTTTAATATGCTCCTGCATTGGCAGACCAGTCACTACCACATCTCTATTATTTGAAATATAAAGATTGATTTCACTTCTTACACCAAACTTCCCCGGAAGATAAATTCCCGGTTCAATTGTAAACGCAGTACCTGGAATTAATACTCTCTCATCCTTCGTTTCAAAATTATCCAAATTTGCTCCATTGCCATGAACTTCCTCACCTAATGAATGCCCTGTTCGATGCACAAAATATTCTCCCATTCCATATTCGTTAATACAATTTCTTGCAACATCATCGACCTCAAACCCTCTAATTGTTTTTCCCTGTTTAAATGATTTTTGTATAAATCCCAGGGCAGAATTCCTGGCATACTTAACAATCTCAAAAATATTTTGATACTCGGAAGGAACCATTCTTCCAATGAATCCTACCCACGTTACATCTGCGTACACCGAACCAGGTTTGTTCTTTTTCGCCCACAGGTCTATTAGTACAAAATCACCTTTTTTTAATTGTATATGGGTCTCTTTATCAGGTTCGTAGTGTGGATTTGCACTATTTGCGTTCACCGAACAATTCGGCTCACTCGAGGTAATCAATCCTCTTTTTTGAAATTCCGATAAGATATATTGTTGGACATCATATTCATTAATTTGAATATTTGAAGATATTTTATCCTTAATAAAATAAAAAGTTCTATCGACAATCTCTCTTAGATGACTGGCAGCTTCAATGTGATCATTTAACTGTTCTTCAGAGCAACGGGCTTCAAAATATTGGACCAAGTTTGCTGAACTTGCCACCTCAACACCAAAACTTCTAACTAATTCGACTATACCTGCATCGACGTGAGAGACATAAGGTATTACACATCTGGGTGAGTATTCCATCGCCACTTTTCTGGCAGTCTTTAAAATTTTTTCCAATCCTTCTTCAAAGGATTTCCAGCAGGAATACACAATTTTATCCCCTGGTAATTCATCAAGATTATTTTCTTCAATTTTATGTACGAGCTTTCGTGGCGTACCTTTTTTCGGGATAAAATAAAAAAATCTTCTTGTGAACATTTTTTTGGAGGAGAGCGCCAAAATTTTCCTAGCAAATGGATTAGAACCCCGGAAATCGTAAATAAGCCATCCATCTAACTGCTCTGATTCTAATAACAGCTGTACTTCTTCAATGAAACTGTATTGTTCTATCATCTAACTCATGTCCAGCAAACATCAACAGTTACTTTATAACATTTTTCTTTTGAACCCGGTTGATCTGTGCCTTTTCAACTAAGGCTTTATCTTCGCCTTCATCAAAATTTTCATTTACTACCACCGTTTTACGGCTATGGCTTTGTTTCTTTCTTAAATATTTGTTCTCAACCAGATTATGGTTAACTGCAGGTTTTTCAATATCTGGATATGTATAAATATCATACTTATAATTTCGGAGTATTATATCTTTTCCATTTCTACCAATAACATACTGAGGTAGCAATGGGATTTTTCCGCCTCCTCCAGGCGCATCTATTACATAGTATGGCACCGCCAGACCTGAAGTATGACCGCGAAGTTTATCCATAATTTCCAAGCCAGTTCTGACAGATGTTCTGAAATGATTGGTTCCTTTTGTTAAATCGGCTTGGTATATGTAGTACGGCCTTACACGCATTTGCAACAATTTTCGATGCAACTCAACCATAACATCTGGATCATCATTTACTCCTTTCATAAGTACCGCCTGATTACCTACGGGTATTCCTGCATCAACCAGCATCTCACAAGCCAACTTTGCCTCTGGTGTACATTCCCACGGATGGTTAAAGTGCGTATTAATGTAAATCGGATGGTATTTTTTTAACATCCTACAAAGTTTCGGTGTAATACGTTGCGGCAGAGTGCAAGGCATCTTTGTCCCAATTCTAATTATTTCCACAGTAGGAATTTCTCTTAAGGCAGATAGCACTTTTTCCAAAGCATAATCTGTCAGCATTAATGGGTCGCCACCCGAAATTATAACATCCCTTACTTCAGGATGCGAAGCTATATATTCCAGTCCAAGTTTTATGTACCTCGCATTTATTTTTTTAGAATCACTTACTTTCCTCTTTCTCGTACAGAAACGACAATACATTGAGCACTGACTTGTTATGAGAAAAAGTACGCGGTCTGGATACCTATGTGTTATACTCGGCACTGGACTATCAGCATCTTCATTCAAGGGGTCCTCGGGTGCGTCATCATCTTTAAGTTCGCGCGCATCGGGTATGCATTGTTTCCATATTGGATCGCCTGGATACCGAATTAAACTCAGATAGTATGGATTGATCCTTATATGGAAAAACTTATTAAGCCTTTCTGCAAGCTCTTTATCAAGCCCAAATCGCCCTATTAAATCTTTTGCACTATCAATACTTCTTCTTAATAATTCTTGCCAAAGTTCCATAAAATCTCCTTATAAATGTTTTGTATAAATAATCAAATCATCACCTAGCGCATAATAATCCTTTATATGCGCCTCCTCTTTATAATTATGTTTTTTATAAAACGATCTAGTAGCTTCGTATTTAGGTTGAGAAGAAGTTTCTATTATTATCAATTTTCCACCCATTGACCTTACTTGTTCCTCACAATGTTTAAGCAGGTTCTCACCAATTCTTTTCCTCTGTGCATCTGGACGAACCACTATCCAATATAAATCAAAGGTCCCCTTCGTTAATGGAGTTGGTCCAAAACAATAATATCCCTGTATAGCATCTTTCTCATCTACATATGTATAAATAAAATATTCCTTTTGATTCTTATCATTTGCAGCAAATTCCATCAGTTCAACTGCCACCTCAATTTCTTCTTGAGTAAAGACTTTTGTAGCACGAATTATTTCCTTAAGTGGAACGATGTCTGCTTTTTCGAATTTCCGAATAGGCATATATTATTATGTCCTTTTAAGTGCAATTTCAACTATTCTATTTATCATATCTTCATAACTCATACCCGCAGCATGCGCTGAACGAGCAAAACCAGAATCCCTTGAAATATCTGGATTCGGATTTACCTCAATAACATATGGGTTGCACGATTTATCGAGCCTTATATCTATGCGTCCATAATCTCTTAATCCTAAAATTCCATACGCTTTCAGTGCCAAATTCTTTACTCGTTCCGCGACTGCATCATTAAGCGGTGACGGGCATATTCCAACTGTGCCTTGATATTCAATACTACCTTCGACCCATTTAGCTTTATAAGTAACAATTTTTGGATAATCAGGTGGTAGTCTGGAAAAATCTATCTCCGATATGGGCAATACTTCTGGTTTTCCGTTGCCCATTATTGCAACATTCAATTCTCGGCCTTCTATATATTCCTCAACCAATGCAGGTTGATCAAAACACTGTACAATTAGCTCCACCCTTTTTTTGAGCTCATCAATTGTGTTGACAACAGAAAAATTATCTATGCCAACGCTTGCATCTTCATGCGAGGGTTTAACAATCAATGGAAAATCCATATTTAAATCATCCAAACTAACTTCTTCAGCATTTTTAAACAAAGCATGTTTCGGGGTAGGAATTCCATGGGAGCGCAATATCTGTTTGGCTAAATACTTATGAAGACAAATTCCCAATGCAAGAGTTGCACTGCCTGTATAACTGACATTCATTAATTCATATATTCCGGCAACATGCATTTCATTCAAGGTTTCCCTTTTAAGCGATTCGCAAAGATTAAAAATCAAATCCGGCTTTTCGTCTTCAATAAAACATATTAATTTTCTTATATCTCCATCAATATTAAAAAGGGAAGTCTGGTACCCTTTGCTTTTTAAAGCCTTTTCTACTTGTTCCCTTTCTTCGATTACACCTATTTCTGATAAATCAACATGACTAATTACGTTTTCTTCTATATTATCGATATTTAAGATTTCACTTGAGCCTCTCAATTGAGGCTTTTTTTCCTCTTTATATTCTGATAAAGGCTCGTTAAATACCACCGCTATATGAGGTCTCTTATGCATATTAATATTTTATATTAAGCCATATCTCTTCAGGCTCGTTTCTAAAACCGAATTTATCATCTGATTATAGTCCATCCCGGCTGCCATTGCTGCGCGTGGAAAGCACGAATGTTGATTGGGATCTGGCAAAATACCTGGTAATGGATTCAACTCAAGTATATTTGGCACACCATTGCCGTCTAACCTAATATCAATTCTGCACCAATCTTTACATCTAAATACTTTATAAGCTTTAAGAGCAGTGTCTTCAATTTGTTTCTGTAATTTTGGTGAAAGTTTTGCCGGACACTCATGAACATCAATCGGGCTCTCAATTGTATCCCAAATCCATTTAGCCTCGTACGAGTATATTGGATTAACTCCATCTGGTAATGAATCGAATCTAATCTCAACAATTGGCAGCACCTTCGCTTCTTCTCCATTACCAATGATTGCAACTGTGAACTCCCTTCCATTAATATATTTCTCTACAATAGCAGGTTCCTGGTATTCAAAAAATACTTTTGAGACCTGCCTGCGTAGTTGCTCCATTGTATATACGACAGATGAGTTGAAAATTCCTTTACTAGAACCTTCATGAAGAGGTTTTACTATGCATGGCAAAGGAATTCCAAAATCAGTTAATTGACTGAGAGAATCAATGACCTCAAAATCTGGTGTTGGAATTTGATGGTATTTGAGAATTTCCTTTGCTCTTGATTTATCTAAACAGATACCTAAAGTCAACGGATCGGAACCTGTGTAGGGTATTCCGAGAAATTCAAGCATGGCAGGTATTTGAGCTTCTCTGGAAGGACCTCTCAAACCTTCTGCAATATTGAAAACAATATCTGGTTGAGCACAAAGAAGTTTAAGATAAACTTCTTCATTAGCCTCAATTAATATTACATCGTGTCTTTCTTCTAACGCCGTCTTTACGGCGAGAATGGTCTCCTTAGTATCCCATTCTATGTATGTATCAGCTTTCGTCTTCCTCAGAAGATCTTTTGCAGATTCTACTTCTACACCAAAACTACGTTCACTATCTGCAAAGCCCTCCCCATCTTCTTTCTTTTCGTTGTAGACGAGAGCTACATTAAATCGCTTCAGCAAGCGTTGTAATCAACCTTTCATCTTTTTCTCTGATGTTTCAATGAACAACGGTTTCTTATTACTAATATAATCCTTTATAATTCGTTGTCAAGTTTTTTGACAATTTTTCTACTTTTTTTCTTCGATCGATCTTGTCATACTCGTACTAAGATTTCATGTCCCGCATGGTGAGTAGCACAACTTCATCAACTAACTTTTCCTAATTCAAGCAAGTGTTTATATTTTTTTTCAAACACTCTTCTGATGCATTCATTCTGCGGTAATCGAAGATGTGGATCGTCTTTGATTAGATTAAATGCTTCTTTGTTAGCAATCGACACAAGTTCAGAATCATTTACAAGATTTGCTATTCGCAATTCAGGCATTCCGCTTTGCTGTGTGCCAAAAAATTCCCCTGGTCCACGTAGCTTTAAATCTACTTCAGCAATTTTAAAGCCATCGTTTGTTTTCACCATAGTCTCCAAACGAATACGCGCTTTTTCTTTCTCGATTTCAATTTCATAATCATTTCTGGGTTTTGTAAATCTATCATACCAATTATAATTCGCAATAAGAATACAATATGATTGCTCTGAACCCCTTCCAACTCTTCCTCGCAATTGATGTAATTGCGCCAAACCAAAACGCTCAGAGTTTTCTATAACCATTATTGTTGCATTCGGCACATCAATCCCTACTTCTATTACAGTAGTTGAGACAAGAATATCAATTTCACCATTTTTAAATTTCAACATTATCTCATCCTTGTCATCAGACTTCATTCTGCCGTGCAATAATCCAAGCCTCATTTCACGAAAAACTTCATTCTTAAGATATTCAAATTCTTGTTTTGCAGCTTTTAGATCAATTTTTTCTGATTCTTCTATCAAAGGAAATACTATATACGCTTGCCTACCTCTCCTGATTTCTTCTTTTACAAAATTATAAACCTTATGCTTTTCTTGCTCCGTCCTAAGTACTGTTATTACAGGTTTTCGATTTGCAGGCATTTCATCTATTATCGATACATCAAGATCGCCATAAAGAGTCATAGCCAGCGTTCTCGGAATTGGAGTTGCCGTCATAACCAGTACATCAGGATTACTGCCTTTTTCACGTAAGCCTGCTCTTTGTAAAACTCCAAATCTATGTTGTTCATCAATTATGATCAACCCCAACCTCAGAAATTCTACATTCTCTTGCACAAGAGCATGTGTACCAACCACTATTTGTGCTGTTCCCCGTCTTACATCTTCAAGAATATCTTCTCTCAGCTTTCTTTTTTGCCCACCAATAAGCAATCGCACATTCACATTCAAACCTTTAAGCAAATCAGTAATCGTATGGTAATGCTGTTCAGCGAGAATTTCAGTGGGAGCCATAAAAGCAACCTGTAAACCATTTTCGATTGCTATAAGTGCAACGCATAATGCCACAACTGTTTTCCCACTTCCAACATCACCTTGCAAAAGACGATTCATAGGATAAGGACGTTGCAGGTCCTTCGCAATTTCATTTAATACTCGTTTTTGTGCTGAGGTCAATTCAAACTGCAATGAATCAACAAGTTGACGCGCTAACTTGCTTTTAACATTATAAACAAAGCCACGTAAAGTTGTTTCTATATTCCGCTTGCGCAGCGCCATCAATAATTGAAGAAAAAACAGCTCATCAAATTTGATCCGCCTCAGAGCTGATTCAAGCGAATGAAAATTTTCAGGGAAGTGCACAGAGTACAAAGCTTCTTTAAGTCCATAAAGCTGCTGACGCGATAATATATCTACAGACAAAGTCTCATCAATAGTATCCAGATAGTCATCCAGAGCATTTTTAATAATTCGACGAAATCCACGACTATCAAGCCCCACTTTTTCCAACTCGGCAGTTGACCGATACTTTGGAATTATTCCTCCAGTGTTGAAGAGTTTACCCCAATCAATTTCATCTTCCTCGGATTTCTTCAATCTATCGTATTGTGGGTGGATAAACTGAGGTCGGTGAAATCTATCATAAGTTGGCACAGCCGATAATGCTAGAAACTCGCCAACTTCAAAAGAGTTCTTAAGCCATTGAAAACCTTCAAACCAGACACATGTAAGAAAACCGCTTTCATCACGAACAGTCAGATAAAAAATTATTTTATTGCTATGTCTGGCACGCTTAGCCTCCTGACGGTAAACTTCAGCAATGACCGTAACGGGTTTACCATTCTTGATGTATTTTGGAAGGTCAACTATGCGTACCACCTGGCTTCGATCCAGATATCCATAAGGGAAGTAGAAGAATAAATCTTCAACGGTTTTTATACCGTTCTTTTCAAGAATAAATGCTCGTTTAGGTCCAATCCCCTTTATGTATTGAAGAGAAATCAGGCTTTTTTTCACCAATTCACCACAATATAGGTCCCTACTTCAATAAATAGCTTTACTTCTGGTTACCTCGAACCGCCATATCTGAATGAAAATAGCCAAAGTGCCAATAAAATTCAAACTTTTTATATGTTCTTGTTTGATTTTCTTTTAGCATAATTTTAACTTATTAAGTAAGAATCATAATAGTTAAATCAGAACAGGTTTGTAATGAAAAAAAACACAACTATTTTTCTACTTTGTGTCTTTACTATAAGTCTTCTTCATACTCACTCCAATTCAAAACCAATACAAGAACCGCCCGTCCCAATTTATATAACGAAACCAGACTACAATTCAAGAAAATCTTACGAGGATTCTATTTCAACTTTAAGAAACCTGCTGGCAAAAACAAACAGGGAAATAGATTCTTTAAAATTGGAAATCAACAGCCTTTCTGAATCAGAAGGCAATCTTAAGATCGGACTTAAGGCGATGGTAGTAGCCTTTATAGCAACCGTCTTGATTATTTTAATCATATCGTTGCGAAAACAATCATTTACAAAAAAAGCAAAATAAAGTCTTCAGGGGCATAATAATTCCTGCCTATTATTTTTAATAATCTTGTATCTGTACTCGCCTAAATATTGAGGATTTTCTAGAAAAATACCTTACCTGGTAACCAATTAATATATCCACTTATTGTGGCATTTATAATCCCTTTGTAGAAGTTACATAAGAAATCATACCAACGACTGCTCGGATTTTTGATTTTTGTAAGATTTTCGAAGAGTGTCTCGCATTGGAGCCATTTAATCATATGGCACAATGGATGCACTATTTGTAGTTGAGATTAGTTAACGACAAATATAACGCGAGATGAAAGGAAGGCAAAATGAAAATTAAGAATTTAAATAGATTGATTTTAAAAGTCCTAATCTCAACAACGACAGCCTTTGCAGGAAATAGCTTGTATATAGTTAAATCAGATATGAATACATTGGATATTAGATTAAGGAGTACAGAAGAAGTTGCTGGCATTCAATTTAGTTTAAACGCATCGTCCGATATAAAATTCGAAAATGTAGAAAGAGGCAATTTAACAATAGACCCACATTGGATCGTAGATTTTTACAAACCCAATGACTCGACATTAAACATGGTAATATTAAGTCTTAGAAGGGATGCATTTTTAAATATAGAGGGTACTTTGGCAAAAATAAATTTTTTATTAAATTATAGTAGTAATATAAGTTACGTGAAAATTACGAACGTTATGTTCGCTAACAATAAAGCAGATAGTGTAGGTGTTATAGTCAACGGTTTAACATGGGATAATACAAATCCTGAAGATAAAAGTAGTAACAATATAGCTAAATTGGGTCAAAACTATCCTAATCCATTTAATCCGACAACAAGGATAGCTTATACACTAAATAAAGCGGCACATGTAAAGTTGTGTATTTACGATTTAACTGGAAGAGAGGTAAGCAGGTTAGTAGATAATTATCAGGAAAAGGGAAACTACTCTGTTGAATGGAACAGCTATAGCAAGGAGGGAATTAAGCTTTCATCTGGTATTTATATTGCAAGGTTAAATGTGGAAAATCAGAGTTTCTCGCAGAAGATGATCATGACGAAATGAAATGCGCCCGTCCCCAGCGCTTCACGTATGGTGGAACGTGATAAATGGGGATAGCGCTCTTGAGGGTTCCTCCCCCTTACCTCAGGAGCGCAATTTTTGTTTTTGTTACCTGCTTAAAATCTCCTTCAGGATATTCAATCAATAGCTTGTCGAAAATACGTTTTGCATTTTGTGTCTGTCCAATTTTCTCGTAACACTGACCAAGCATAAACAATGCACTTTCTCTTCTATCAGCGTCTGGGATATCCAAAACTTTTTTGAATTCCAATATTGCAGACTTAATATCATTTAAATTAAAATAGCATACTCCAATCCAGAAACGACAATCATCGTGCAATTCATATCCAATACTGTCATTCAAAATCTGTTTAAAAACCTCAATAGCTTTGCCATAATTTCGTCTTTTATACAAGCTCATTCCGTAATAATATGTTGAATCAATACCGGAACAAACATTTTCCATATAGTTAACTTTCTGTTCTAACCTTTCTATCACAGTCTTCATGTAACTGCGCTCTGTTTGCCAGGAGTTTATTAGTGCTCTCAAATTGCCCACGATTCTTTTCAGCGTAAGATTATTGTTGTTAACTAATAGAATTAATGTGCTATCAGAAATTTTTCCTGTCATATTGATAGCTTCATAATCGGAATGTGAAAAAATCGATTTTACTTTATTCGTGTTATCAAGCGCATTCAAAATGCTATCAAGCCTGTTAATTTCCTTGTTCTGAAAAATAATAGCTTTTACCAATTCGTTCCTAACGCTATCATAAACAACTGTCTTTGGTACATACTTCTTACGTGGCATGGTTGTCAACGGCTTGAAAAATTCATCTTTAGACTGTTCTTCTAATTGCCAGGAACAAGTAATGAAAGAAATTACTATAAATAACAACAAGATCTGCTTTATACATAATTTATTCTTCATTGAAAAACCTCCTTTATGAGAGTTACATCCAAAATGTGCGTAAATAATAAAACACAATAACAAATGGAAAGCTTATTCCTTAACTCAAGGTGAAAAAAACAGAAACAATATTAAAACCTGACGAGAATACACTCAATGAAAAAATACAAGAAACAAACGACTGAAGCAATGCTAATTGCAGAAAATATTCTATCATGCTTAGACTATCAAGCCTTGGTGGCAGATATCGCAAAAAACCTGGGTCCTGGTGAAATATATTCTGTCCGAAAGACAGCTCTGACATTAAGCAAATCTGCATTGTATTGTATCTTGTGTTTAAACTTGTCACGGCATAGCAACAAAGATAACAAAGGTTTAGAAAAATCAATGGTTATAAACCAGTAAACGGGAAAATTAATCAATTAAATAAAATTTACGTCCAACTTACGGTATGTCGCTTAATTATTTTAGGGAAAATGCTGATATTAACTCGTTATGAACTAAATAAATGGCGGGCAATACATTCACTTTGATTAGCTTTTTGGATAGTGCAAGAATCCGTGAATTAAGGTAAAATTTATTTAATGTATTCTGCGTATTAGAATAAGAACTTCCCAGGTCTTTATATTTAGCCTGAGAAGTTCTTATTGGTTTTATCATATTTAATCGCAACATCCTGGTAATTCTTTAGGTGCCTGGAATTTTATATGATGCATTGTTCTGATTCTCTGCTTTAATGTTGGGCTTAAAGCATCCTGAAGCTCTAACATTCTTATGGTAGCACTCGACACACAATCACCTGTTTGTTTTAGTTGCAATCTTATATTGTTGAAGTCTATATCAACTCTAGTATGATACCCCACATCATTTCCTTTACCATCGCCCATAAATCTAAACTTTCTCACCGGCCCGCTACCAGGAAACTCGTCCACATTGCAATCATTATCTGTGTAAGAATAAGAAGCATCGGTTGGCGACACAATTGCCTCTATCGTTTTATTAGGATCCGCAGTATAAATTGTAAATTCTTTTGTACCTTCTGCTGTAGTCCAATCTGCTTTGGTTTCCCTGGCTTTCATGTAGACTCTAGCTATTACTCTATTTCCATAAACGAGAAGTTTTACATTGCAGTTAACTGTTGGACCGTGACCTGCAAATTCTTTATCGCCTTCCGTATGAGGTGGCATAAAGGAGATTGAAGCAGGTTGGAAAGTATAATATTCAGTCTGACAAATATCTGGGGAAGGTTGAATAACACTTATCGAGGAGATATCACGGTTGTTCCAGCGCAAAATTATCTTTGATGTATTTGAATTAATAGGAACACCGTTACTGCCCAAATTCAATATCATGTGATAGTGAGTGGGTTGAGTAAGCTTATCACTTACATCTACCCTCCTTGTTCCATCTACTCTTAATACTTGTATTGTTGTCACGTCAAAATCGTAACCATAAAATTCAATTTTATTACGTCTTGCAGGTGGCAGATTCATGTCTATAGCTAGTGGAACTATGGTACACAACTGTGGTTCTATAGGAGGAACTGGCTGTTTTAGAAATTTCGCTTTTATACGTTGCAAGGCTTGTTGGACTCTGATTCTAAGAAAATCCGCATTGCAACGAAATTCAGCCCCGGCTGCTGCAACTGTACGATTTAATAAATTACTTACCTCATTAGTGACAGTCGATTGAACCTTGGAAGGTAGTTCATTTATAAGCTTCTGAAGAATTTCTTGATAGTTGGCAGAGGTTGCATTTAAACTTCCAATCGCATTGTCCAACGATGCTATAACCTTCTCAGTTAAATCGTCGGCTTTACCAAAAATTCTGTCAACCAGATCATTCAAATTGCAATCACAACCATTTATCAACGTCATACATGGCAGTATGATCATATACAAAATTATTTTTACGCCATAGGCTCTTAAATAAGAGCATATTTTTTTCCCCATTTTATTTCTCCTTATTTATTAGTTATAATTTATAGTTATTTAATATGCGCCAGCCAGAAGAAGCAGTTCTCGTGCATTAATCTATTATTTGTTTACGTAAAAGGCAAGATAAATATTTTGGAAGGGGTTCGAAAGGTTAATATAATTAATTAAGAATGTATTAAACTTATAGCTACATAGAAATTAAAAATTTTCACGTAACCTTTTCATTATTCTGAATTCGATTATTTGTAAAGCATGAGCAATATCAATATTAAACCAATAATTATATAAAAACCGTTAACGAATTCTCGTTAACAAAATTAGATTCTACTTCAGTTTCTTTGTTTATGCTTTTGCAAAATCCCAATACCTGCCAGAGATATCGTAAGAGATAAAAAATTTTCCCGATTCTCTAATGGTTTGTGCATAACCAATAGTTTAGATCGCAATTCCAAGAATAATCAGAATGATGTTTCTAAATCTTTTTATTTTGTCGTTATCTTCGATTCTGTCTATATGTCGTTCTTTATTCTCAAATTCACTGTGGCTTATTATTTCTCGTTTTGGAAATATTCGATAACAGATTTCTTTCTGAAAGATTTTACTAACATGCATTGATTGCATTCTTGGTTTTCAAGGGTGAATTCCATTATCGCTCGAGTCCTGGATTGAGAAAAAGCTTTTAAGAAACGCTTATTTCTTAATATTATCAGATACGTATTTTTCTTTAACAGCTTTTACAAAGCCGACAAATAGCGGGTGCGGGGCTATTGGTCTGGATTTTAACTCAGGATGAAATTGAACAGCAACAAACCAGGGGTGATTTTTCAATTCAATAATTTCTACAAGATCATTATTTGTATATATTCCGCTGAATACCATTCCATTTTCAGCCAATTTTCTACGGAATTTGTTATTCAGCTCATAGCGATGCCGATGCCGTTCTGTTACCATATCTCTTTTATAACACTTGTATGCCTTTGTATTCCTTATTATTGTGCAAGGGTAAGCACCCAACCTCATTGTACCCCCTAAGTTTCGAACCGATTTTTGCTCAGCCATCAAATCTATTACATTATTTTTTGTGTTTCTAAATTCGGTACTATTTGCATCTTTTATACCGCATACATTCCTTGCAAATTCAATTACTGCACATTGCATTCCAAGACATATGCCAAAAAAGGGGATATTATTTTCCCTGGCATACCTTATTGCTTGAATCTTTCCTTCTATACCGCGTTCTCCAAACCCCCATGGTACCAGAAGTCCTTTAGAATTTTTCATAAATCTTTCTGCTCCAAAGTCCTCAACATCTTCGGCGCGTATCCACTCCAACTGAACCTCTACATCATTTTCAGCTCCTGCATGGATAAAAGCTTCATTTATACTCTTATATGCATCTCTTAATTCGATATATTTACCACAAACAGTTATCTTTACTTCACTTTTCGGGCTTTTTACTTTATTAACAAAACGTACCCATTTTCTAAGATCAGGTTTCCCACATTTTAGATTTAATTTGTCAATTACTATTTGTGGTAGACCTTCCTTTTCGTAAAGCAATGGAACTTCGTAAATCAATGGCACGTCGATTCCTTCAATTACTGAATCCACATCCACATTACAAAACAAAGCTATTTTTTTCTTCAGTTCGGCATTTAAGCGTTTTTCGGTACGGCAAACGATAATGTCAGGCTGGATTCCTATTTCCAACAATGTTTTTACACTATGCTGAGTTGGCTTAGTTTTAATTTCTCCCGCCGATTTAATATATGGAACCAGAGTTACATGTATATTAACTGCATTTCTCCGACCAACTTCAAGTGCTAACTGACGTGTAGCTTCCAAGTATGGTAAACTTTCAATATCACCAACTGTGCCACCTATTTCTACTATAACCACATCATATTTACCAGATTTTGAAAGCAGTTCAATTCTCCTCTTAATCTCATCCGTTATATGTGGAATAACCTGCACGGTTCCCCCCAAAAAATCCCCACGTCTTTCACGAGAAATAACCTCGTAATAAATTTGTCCAGTGGTAACGTTATTTAGACGTGACATGTTCTCGTTCAGAAATCTTTCATAATGACCAAGGTCCAAATCTGTTTCCGCTCCATCTTCCGTAACAAAAACTTCACCATGCTGAAAAGGATTCATTGTACCCGGATCCACATTGATATACGGGTCAAATTTCAATATTGTAACTCTCAAACCTCTTGATTTTAGCAACAAACCAAGTGAAGCTGCAGTTATGCCCTTCCCCAAGGAAGAAACAACACCTCCAGTAATGAATACATATTTTACATTATTCTTTGCCATTTTTCATGTACCTTATTTTATTCTTAATAACTTTTCAACCTTTTTAATATCTGCTTGAGTATCTACTGGTATGCTTTCATAATTTGTTATTCCTACTCCTATTTTATACCCGGCTTCTAATATTCTTAATTGTTCCAATTTCTCCACTTCTTCAAGTTTTGATTTTGGTAGACTTGGGTAGTTAAGCAAAAAATTGCGCCGATAAACATAAATGCCTATATGTTTATAAAACTTATGTCTCTTTATCCAATTCTTACAATCGGGTTCATCTCTTACAAACGGAATTGTTGACCTGGAAAAATATATAGCATTGAGCTTGCCGTCTAATACAACCTTAACAACATTTGGATCAAACAAATCATCTGCGTTCTCGATTTGTTTAGCCAAAGTTGCAACTTCTATATCACTACTATTAAGCAAAACAGTAACAGCCTCATCAATCATTTCTGGAGATATTAAAGGTTCATCGCCCTGTATGTTAACAAAAATATCTCCTTCCACCTGTGCTGCAACAATAGCTACACGGTCGCTGCCGCTTGGAATTTCAACCGAGGTTAAAACAGCTTCGCCTCCAAACTCATTAACAACCTTTTGAATTCTTTCGTCATCAGTAGCAACTATTACCTTGTTAAGCAGGCTTGCTTTTGTAGCCCGTTCATATACCCATTGAACTAAAGGCTTATCTAATAACTTTACAAGTGGTTTTGCAGGAAGTCTCATTGAACCATAACGAGCTGGAATTACACCAATTACTCTGGGCTTATCTAACATTTGTGCTTTCCAATTTTTATCTACTCAACAAATGAATATCTAAGTTAATTTACTAAATTCTATTCCCTTTACACAATAAGATCAGGTTCCATAGAACAGTAATATATTATGTGTCTTTCTATATTCAGGTCACTGAAGGCTTATTATTGATCTACATAATATTTCTCTATTACAGCATATGCTTTTCTCATCAATTCCAGTTCTCCTTCTTTTCCACTAAACTTTTCAGTATTTATTGGTCTTTCTACTATTACAGATATTTTGGACGGATTAATTTTAATAGAGCCTCGGGGAAGAATTTTGTAAGTGCCATTTATAGTTACGGGCACAACTGGAACTTTAGAACTTATTGCAAGCGAAAAGGCACCTCGTTTAAATGGTTGCAACTTTCCGTCGCGCGTTCTGGTTCCTTCAGGAAAAAGTATTATTGAATTTCCTTCTCTGATCGAGTTAGCTGCACGCTCCAGGCTTTTCATTGCATTAACGGGATTCGACCTATCAATCATTATAAAATGGCCAAATTTCAAAGTCCAGCCCCATAATGGAATGCGAGCCAGTTCTTTTTTGAATACTAAATTTATCTTTCCGCGTAACGCTACAATTACAGCGGGAATATCGAACATGCTTGCATGATTTGCAACAAAAACATAAGATTTACTCAGATCCAGATCTTCAATAAACTTGGTACTTATCTCGATTCCAAAAATCCATAAGATGAACTGAGACCACCACAATGCCATAAGCCTAAATAATTTCCCTTTTCTTTCGAACGGTATAGATAATAATGCAACAGCGGACATTAACATTGTAACTGGTAACAAAATCAATATTTTCAAGAAGGTTATCACTTTGCAGAATATTTATGGAAAATAACTATAATTTCTTGCAGACTTTCCTGTTTTATTTATAAATAAGATATTTTTCACGTTTTATAAGAAATTCTTCATACTGCTTTTTTTGCATTTTCAAAATCTCATCTATAGGGGAACCATTGCTCAATGCTATTCTGATTTTATCCGTTCCTACTGCCTTATCAAAGGATTCGATTCTATCTGCACGTGCTCTTGCAAAAATATTATAATCAGGGAATAGTCGTATTAATGCGTCAAGAATCGCAATCTGTATTCGCTCAAGACTCAAAGCATTTCTATCTGTGATATGAATCTGAACGCCCTTATATCGAAGTCCAGTTGTATCCTTATAAAATGGGATATAAGAAGTACTCCTGAATTGTACGCCATCCAATTCCAGGCTATTTAGATACCTTGCTAACGCATTCCCATTAATCCAGGGTGCACCAACCAACTCAAATGGTAAAGTATATCCTATCCCTTGATTAACAGTTCCCAATTCACCTAAAAGACCTGTCATAACCATAAATAATGGAGTAAATGAATGGGGAACGTGAGGAGATGTAGGTATCCAAACAAGGCCTGTTTCGTCCCACCACATTGTCCTCTTCCAGCCTGACATTGGAATTACTGTTAGATCACACTTATTGCTACATTCCATCCATCCCTCTTCATTAATCATCTTAGCAAGCTCTCCCACTGTCATGCCATAGACATATGGTATAGGATAGGCACCTATAAACGATTTAAATTTTGGTTCGAGCATTGGTCCTTCGACCCGAATTCCTGTCAATGGATTAGGCCTATCTAACACTACAAACTGAACACCGTTTTCTGCCGCTGCTTCCATCGCTAATCCCAATGTTGATATATAAGTATATGTTCTAATTCCGATATCTTGAACATCATAGACCAACACGTCTATGTTTTGCAGCATGTCTTTTGTGGGTTTTCTTGTCTTACCAAATAATGAAAACACAGGCAATCCAGTTTTGGGGTCATTAAAATTATTAACTTCTTTACCTGCTTCTGTATCCGCTCTTAATCCATGCTCAGGGGAAAACAAAGCCACCAGATTTGCTCCTGACTCTTCGAACAATACATCTATGGTACTTTTAAGGTCAGACGTTACTCCTGTGGTGTTGGTGATCAAGCCGACTCTTTTGCCCCTTAGAATATTAAAATTACATTCCCGCAAAACATCTATCCCGAGTTTCACCTTGGGGGTACCAGATTCCAAACAACTGTAAAAAAACAGTATCAATATTGACAAATAAAACCAGCACCTGTTGTTATTCAATTCTACCCCTCCGTATCATTAACTGTATTATTACCAAACCATTTAAAGAAATTACACCGATCAGCAAAATCCAGCCAGCAAATGTAACTGGTGGATCTGTAATAAGTAAAAATATTAAACCTACTTCACATATAGCAATAATTCTCAGCATACTTGAATTAAAATTGAACCTCATTAAAATAATAAAGATTTTCTTAATTAATGCAATATCGATGAATTATAAATGTTGGTTCTTATACCTTGCCATTTAAAAGGTCAACACTCAAATCAATTTGCTTTTCTCTTGCTGAAACACAGGATTGTTCTATTGCATTATTTCTCAAATAACCATTTCTTATATAATTTTCCAAATTCCGCATCTTTCAATTTAACTTTTTCGTAATGACCAGAATTCATCCTTTGTCGTACGGCCTCAAAGAGTATAACTGCAGTTGCAACTGAAACATTTAAACTCTGGATCATACCAAACATTGGAACTCGAACAACCTCATCTGAAAGCTTAACTGCCTCTTTAGAGACACCCTCATGTTCATTGCCTACAACAATAGCAATTTTCTGTGTTAAATCAATATTATAAATCGACTTCGCTGTATCATCCAAATGGGTAGCATATATTTTAAATCCTTCCTTATGTAACTGGGTATAACATTCTTTTATACTTGCAAATTTTCGAATTTCAATCCATTTTTTGGCGCTTGCTGAACTTTTCTTGCTTATATCAGGAAACTCGGTATTAGTGTAAACTAATTGTACTGATAAAACACCTGCAGCGTCACACGTTCGTAATATAGCACTTGCATTATGAGGATCATGGATGTTTTCCATAACAACCGTTAAATCAGGTTGACGATACCCAAGAACCCTTCTAATAATATTTTCTCTGCGTTCTGTGCTCAATGTTATTCAGTTTTTAAAATGATTTGAAATTTGAATTAGTATAATTCCAAAGATTATAAATACTGCTCCAATTAGCTGAACAAACGTTAGCATTTCGCCCAATATAAAAAAAGCAATTACAATAGCGAATACAGGTTCCAGAGTACTAATAATACTGGCAACAGATGCACTTAATAACCTCAATCCTGCCGCAAAAGCTGTATGTGGAATAAGAATTGAAGTAATTGCAAATAACAGAAAAATTGCCCAGTCATTTAAAACATATCCCTTTGCAAGGATATGTCCTGGTGGATTAATTATAAGCCAGAAAAAACCAGCGAATCCAAAGGCATAAATTAGAACTGTCCAAATCGAATACTTTTTTAAAAGATGCTTCTTAGCCAAAATTTGAAATGCATAAGTAAATGCTGACACAGGACCTGTTATTGTTGCCCATCCTTTTAAACTGATGTTAGTAAATGAAGCGCCTGTAACAACAAAAAAGCAACCTGATAAAGCAAACAAAGGTGATAACACTTTCCACTTGTTAAGTTTTTCAGATCTAGCAATAGCAATTGAATATAATAAGATCCATACAGGTGCAGTATATTGAATCAATATTGCAGTGGAAACTGATGATTCCTTAATGGTAAAATAATAAGCATAATTTGTAATGGCTATTCCTACAACTCCCAGAATCGCGAACTTGGGTAGGTCTGATAAACTTATCTTAAAAATTTTGGAATTTTTGCAAAGAAAAAAAACTGCCAACAATATAAAAGATATCGATGTTCTAGTTTGGGCTATGATTAGTGTATCATACCTTGAGCTCATCAGAATCTTTGCAATTGATGCTGAGCCTCCCCAAAAAAGTGTTGCAATCACAATGAATATTAGTCCTTGAAACCGACTCGACAGAATTCTAGAATTCTTAGTTTTGGCTACGTCCAAGTTCATCTGCCAGATTTCGATAATAGTCAGCTTGTTCTTGATCCCCATGCATCTGATATAGATAAGACAACCTGTGGAGCAATTCCTTCTTATTCTTTACCACATTAATACCAGCCTTTAAGAACTCTACTAACCAATAAAATGGGGGAATGTTAAGTTCAGGGTCATGGCAATCAGCAGCATTGAGATAAGGTTGAAGCTCTTCCGGCTTGACCTTGGCTGCCTTTCGATAGTAAAGCATTGCCAGTTCATAATTATCATGGGATGAGTAAGTAGCTTCAAAAACGCTTGCAAGCCACATATATGTGTCATAGGCTAAGCTCGGGAATTCCTTAGCCAGTTTCTCACCAAAAAGGCAAAGTTCATCTGGCGTCAGAGATGGATTCCAGAAAAGTAATCTGTATACCTCAACGTTATCTATATGTTGTGCAAGAGCGTCTTCAAAAGCATCGAAGATTTCATTAAAATCCTTACCTGTTGCAAACTTATTTCTTATTTGCTCTATTGTAAAGCGGGCCATCAGAAAAAGGTATCCTCGTTCTTGTTGGTAAAGTTAACAAAAGCATTTCTGAAAGGCAAGGTTATTGGTATTGAAACAATGTGTGTACTTCGGCTTCTATTCTATTTTATCCTGAGCAAATGATACAGATTCGCGAAAGAATTTCCTATAACCGCCCCAGTTGCAAATAATCCTATAATCTTTATAGTCTCCACACCCTCAGTGAAATGTGTAAACCCCAGAACACCAAACACGAGAATTACAATAATATTCCAAAGGATTACTCTCATTTTCATGGTTTACCTCCTGATTTGTTTATCGAACCGATTGCATCTTATTAAAAATTAGTAACATATGCAATAAGAAAGCCATATTCACTGCTAAACTTCTAATTTAGATTTCATTTTAATAAAACAAAAAAAGGATGACTATCAAAGCCATCCTTATTCAGTTTAGAGAATGTATAAGCAAAACCCTAACCTTCTAATTTATCAACCTGCTTATCTGATTCTTTTGAGTACAAAACATTCAGGAAGTCGGGCAATTGTCGTACAGCAAGCAAAGCCTGAACAATTTCGTCCATCTGCAAAGGTTTTTTAATATGGTCATTCATACCTGCTGATAGATACTTCTCGATATCATCGCCACTTGAATTTGCACTCATAGCAATAATATGCGGTTGTTTCTCGGATGGCAGAGTCTGCCGAATAGCAATTGTAGTCTCGACCCCGTCCATTTCTGGCATTTCTGCATCCATAAATATTACATCAAAAGATCGCCTTTTCAGGGCATCCAGTACTTCCACACCATTAAAAGCCACATCTGGTTTATATCCAAGCTTTTTCAGGAACCAAAGCGTCACTTTTACGTTAACCATGCTATCATCAGCTATCAGAATTCTTAGGGGATGCTTTTCTGCAAATTTTTCATTGAATTGAGAATATCTAAGAACTGCTTTTTTCATTGTGTTTCGAGTCTCGACCAGCTCTTTGTCCACATTGGATATCACTTCGATTTGACAATTAATTGTTCCTACCACATTTGGTTTCTCGGTTTTCATATTTACATTATCCATTTTAATACTCCTTTCATAAATCTTATGGTCTCTAATGTGTTTAGGAACAAGAGAAATGCCACTATTTCAGGCAAAAAATATTAAAAATTTGCAATTTTTCAGGAAATTTGAATATGAAAGGGTTTAAAATTTTGTCAATTGGTGGTATTTTGTAGAGTTTTCAACAATCCTGTCTTTATTTAATGCATAATTACAATGCCTTTTTAAATAGAATCAGTCTATTATTGAATTCTTAGGCTGAAGCCAGCCCATAGCCACCTTCCAGGCATCGGTATGCCCGGCAACTCCTCATAGGTTTGATTCAAAAGGTTCGTTCCCTGTATGAATACTTCGGTTGTAGCAAAACTTCTGGAGAGTTTCATATCTAATAAAGCAAATCGTCTTCCATTGTTCTTTATTTTGTGAACAACATTCGTGTTAACTTCAATATTAAGCGGGATACTTGTAACCATTGTTAAACTGATTTGATGTTTCGGGTGAGTAAAAGCATAGATAGATGAATACACTTCGCCTCTATCTATTTTAGAATCCAAATATGTGTAATATATTGATACGCGATGCAGTTCAAAGTTCCAGTAACTATAATTTTCTTTAGATTTGTTCTGAAAGATAATTCCAATATCGAATCCTTGTGTTTTAGCAATGGCAAAATTTGTGGCTCTTGCAATCGTATCCCATGAATTCATATAAACATAGTCTATAAGGTTCTTTTGCTCTCTTCTAAAAGCAACACAGGATATTTTTGAATGCTGTGAGAGAAAGCTTTCTGTTCCAAGCTCATAAGACCAGCCAACCTCAGGTTTCAGCTCCGGGTTTCCGACTCTGCTTTTGCTTGAGTAGAATAATTCTGTATAGGATGGAGCCCGAAACGACCTGCTTATATTGAGAAAAACCTTTCCATACCTTTCTATTAACATTCCGATACCCAGTGAGGGGTTGAATTGGTCTCCATATTCTGAATTAAAATCGAATCTAAAGCCCATATCGTACAAAACCATTTTTTTAAGACTACCATGAGCTAGCAATGATAGGCCAAGTGATGATCTTTCATGATCCCCCAAATTTGTACTAACAATTCTGTCAATGTTTTTTTCGATAGCTGCCAAGATTGACAATGATTTTGACATCTCAGCCATAGCGACAAATTCAGCACTATACAAATGAGTTGTATGCAGGTTTATATATTTATCCGGAATCCTTATATCGTACATAAACTTATCTTTATGCTTTCTGTAAGAAATTTTTGGAATAAATGTTAGGGAATTGTAAGCAATGTTTGAAGATAAATTAATAAAAAAAGTTTCAGTCCATTCTCTTGATGGAGCAGGTCCATAAAAGTAATATGCTCCAAATTCCTTCTTTGTGTATCCCCCAAATATTGACGTCTGGCATGACGGTAGTTCAAAGGTATTATTTGAAGACATGGTTATAATTTTAAAGTCTGTATCCCAATGGAAACCGCTTGATTGTCTATATTCGAATACATTTGAAGAATTTATTCCATTTAGGACTAAATCAAAATTGCCAGATGCATTCAGCAGCCCGTGCTCACCCGCACTTAGTTTTAAGTACAGGGCGTCGGCGTCTGGAACTTTTGGCACAATATTTATTGCGCCACCATGCGCATCCGCACCGTATAAAGCCGAACTTCCGCCTTTTAATATCTCTATTCTTTCGATATGATTAACTGGTATTGGTAGGTCAAAATTATGATGTGCTGTTTGTGGATCATTTAAACGAACGCCATTAAAAAGCACCACACTTTGATTAAACGTTGAGCCTCTCAAGCTTATATCGGACTGGACGCCAAAGACACCTCTAGATTGCACATGTATATTACTTTCTTTTTGCAATAACTCTTCTACGCTCACAACACCAGTATTTGCAATAAACTCATGAGATATAACTTCAACTGACCTGGTAAGATTTGTTATGCTTATTGGGATACGCAAAGCTTTTACAATAACAGGCTGAACTTCTATTTGCGTAGAATCTTCATTCTGTGCAAAGACAAGAAAAATTGGAATCATTAAATTAAATAGTATAGATATTCCTATCCTTACACTCATTTCTGAATATCTCCTTAAAATATTTATAAACTACGGGGCGATTTCTTGTATGAAAACTTAAAACTCGAACAAACCTTTTTCAGAAAGGTATCTTTCGCCAGTATCATAATTAAAGGTCAATATTCTACCAACAACATTTGATTCTGCTATTAATTTTCCAACAGCGGCAAGTACAGCACCAGTAGAAATACCCACCAGTAACCCTTCCTCTCGAGCGACACGGCGGGCATATTCAAAAGCTTCATCATCAGACACTTTAATTACGCCATCAATTGAATTTATATGAAAATTTTTTGGCACAAAACCTGCTCCAATACCTTGAATTCTATGTGATCCAGCTTTGTTTCCGCTGATTACAGATGATCTTTCTGGTTCGACTGCATATACTTTCAGACTCTTAAACTTCTTTTTCAATTCTTCAGCACAACCCGTTATGTGACCACCCGTACCAACACCTGCAACAAGAATATCTAATCCTTCTGGAAAATCCTCCAATATTTCTTTTGCAGTTGTTTGCCTGTGTGCTTCAATGTTCGCCTCATTTTCAAACTGCTGTGGCATCCATGCATTTGGGATTGAGTTGACCAATTCATTTGCCCGGTCTATTGCACCTTTCATTCCTTTTTCACCGGGTGTTAATTCCAGCTGTGCACCATAAGCCGTCAGCAATTTTTTTCGCTCAGCAGAAAAATTGTCGGGCATAACGATAATTATTTTATATCCTTTCACAGCAGCAACCATTGCGAGCCCAATTCCAGTGTTCCCTGAGGTTGGTTCAACAATTATTGAGCCTGGCTTTAGCACTCCGCGTTTTTCTGCTTCCTCTATCATCGATAAAGCTATTCGATCTTTTATACTACCTCCTGGGTTGAATTTTTCCAGCTTAAGCCAGACTTCATTATCCCCAAACAATCTATTTATACGAACGTGAGGCGTTTTTCCTATGGTTTCTAATATATTTGTTACTCTCATTTGTGGTATATACAATTAATTGTATATGATATCTAAATATCTAAAAAGATTTGCAAAATATCATATCAATCGGCGTCAAGTATTTCACGCACCTTCAACAAAACCTCCTTGGGAGTATAAGGTTTGGATATAAAGCCATCAACTCCAATTTTCATGAGTGAAGTTCTAACCCTTGGTTCAATAAATCCACTTGCCAGCACAACTTTGACCCTTGGATTAACCTTACGGATCTCACGAAGCACCACCTCACCATTTGTTTTAGGTAGCCCAAGATCGGATAGTACAATATCTATTTCTTGCCAATTTTTTTCATACATTTGAATTGCTTCCTTTCCATCTCTCGCAGTCAATACATTGTAGCCTTTTGATTCCAATATAGTCTGAAGTAAAGTCCTTAGATATTCTTCATCTTCAACCACGAGTATAGTTTCTGAGCCACCTTTTATCTCGGGTATAGTAATCTTTAAAGTTTCATAACCAAGCATTGTTTTTTGAAGTGAGGGAAAATAGATATAGAAAGATGTACCTGAACCTAATTCTGTTTCAACATCAATGAAGCCATTATGCGAATTTACTATGCCGTGCACCACAGCCAAACCTAATCCAGTCCCTTGACCAGGTGCTTTTGTTGTAAAAAACGGCTCAAATATTCTTGAACGAGTATTCTCATCCATTCCCACTCCCGTATCGCTGATAACAATGGACACGTATTCTTCAGCTATAACATTTTGATACTTGGTGTTTAATGTACTGGCACTTATTTTTTCCGTCTTTAACATAAGAGTGCCTCCGTTGGGCATGGCGTCTCTTGCATTCACACAAAGATTAAGCATAACCTGATGAATTTGAGTTGGATCACCATTGATAAGCGGCAAATCTTCTGCAAGTGTAATTTTTACTTCGATTGTTTTTGGGAATGTCTCCTGAATCATTTGCGCAACTTCTTTTACAATATCATTCACATTAACTTGGACAAACACGGTTTCGGCTTTTCGAGCAAATGTTAACATCTGCTTAACTAAGCTGGCGCCACGGTTTGCCGCATTAATAATTGCTTCAATGCTTTTAGAATACTTACCATTACTAATATGGTTTTCTTCCAAAATAGAAGCATGAGCAAGAACAATACTGAGTATATTATTAAAATCGTGTGCAATACCACTTGCTAACGTACCCAGGCTCTCAAATTTTTGTGCTTCACGAAGTTGATCTTCTAATTGTCTTCTTTTTGTATCATCAAAAATATAGCCTTGTATTTCTCTTAGCTCATCATGTTTTGTAAAACGACCAATGATGTTGGCAACTATATTTAACTTTGTGCCATCCAGTTTCCGCATTTCAAGTTCTATGTATTCCAACTTTCGCTCTGCCTGTAAGCGAGAAATAAGTTCATAGTATTGTTCAATTGTCAAAAATAATTTGGCTAAATTTGTATGTAATGCTTCTTCTATACTATCGAATCCGAAAATACGTATAAAAGCTGGATTACAGGTAGCAATCGTACCATCTCCATCCGCTATAAAGGCACCGGTTAAGTCTTCGTTAAAAAATCTTTCATATTGCTCTCTTGACCGCCTTAAGGCCTCCTCAGCCTTTTTATTTTCTGTTATATCCCTATAGATAACCTGGAATCTTCTTTGTTTATTCCATAATATTTCCTTTCTAAAAACTTGCAGATTGTGAACATTCCCACGTCTATCATATATACTTATTTCATATTCTGTTGGTCCAAATTGTCCACGATCCCTTAACTCTCGCCTTTTCTTAAATTCTTCATAGCTTTCTGGAGTATATCTTTGCCAAACGGGCATGCTATTAAATTCTTCCAGGGTTTTGTATCCATATATATCAAGAAGTGCTTTATTGGCATAAATTGTTTCTCCTTCAGGCGTGGCAATCCTCACACCTAAAGGTGATTCATCCAAAGAATGGCGGAAGTTTTCCTCGGCTTGGCGCAAAGCTTCCTCGGCTTGTTTACGCTCAGTAATATCCAGAATCTGAGCGATCGTCTTAACCCTACCATGTGAATCTCTTACAACGGTAGAACTAATTTCTACACGCCTTTTTGTGCCATCCTTCCTCACTATGTTAAACTCGTACCTCGGTGGTACATCCTCACCTCTTTGACGTCTAATGTAGCGATCCGTAACCAATATCTTACTTTCCTCATCCAGGAAATTTCTGAAATCCTTTCCAATAATTTCATCTCTTTCGTAACCAAGCATTTGGCACATTGTATCATTTACGTATTCGAAGTTATAGTCAGAGCCGACTATAAGTATTCCCTCATGTGAATGCTCTACTACAGCTCGGTATCTTTCTTCGCTTTCTTTTAATTTCTCCTCGGCTAATTTCCGTTCAGTAACATCCAAAAACATGCCAACATTCATCAGCCTACCACTTATTGTTACAGCCTTTGCACTTACATCCGCATAAAAAACAGATCCATCTTTCCTGAGGCATGGAATATTGGAAGAAAATTCTTTTTCTCCTTTTGCCAAAGCCTCAAATTCCTTGAGTACCAGATCTAGATTCTCTTTTGGATGAATATCTCGTACCGTTAGTTGTGTAATTTCATTCTCAGTATAGCCAAGCATACGGCATATAGCAGGATTTGCGTAATTAATTTTCTTTGTCTCCACATCTGCTACTAATATTCCCTCACTTGCAGATTCAAACAGCACCCGATACCTTAACTCTGATTCACGCAAGGCATATTCAATTTTTTTCTGTCTTGTAACATCACGATCAATGCCAATAGAATATTGCTTCTTGCGCCAAACCACCGGGACACCCACGTACTCAATTATGTTTTCTTTACCATCAGGACGAATCCACGAAAACATCCCACCAAAAACCTCACCCTTTTCTAGTGCTTCCTTACGGTCTTTATTGGAAGGACATTCAATTGAGATTTGCAAATTATGGCTATAACCAAGCTTTAGCAACTCTTCCTTGCTACGTCCTGCCATTCTTGCATACTGCTCATTACAATCAACAAGTTTTCTTTTTTGTGGGTCATCATTTTCAATGTAGATACTAATTCCATCCGCTATATTTTCAAATATGAGCCTTAACTTTTCTTCACTTTCTCTTAACTCATTTTCAATGCGGTTCCTACGTTCTTCGGTTCCTAGAAGAACACCTACCAACACAGAAGCAACAGGAAAAATCAATAGCACAGGTAACCAAATATCTCTGATAACGGTAAGTCCTCTAGGTGATGGCAGTATCAGCAACTGACATATTAACATTATCAAGTGTACTACAATTCCAAAACCATAAAGCATTGCCGTACTCAAACGTTCGGGGTGATTCTTATAAATCCGACGGTAAGCTAACCCAATTGCACTTGAAGAAACAATCGTTGCTAAACCAGCCCACACACCTGCTCCACCAAGATACGCTCTATACAATCCCGCAACCAAAGTTGATATTAAAGCACAAACACCTCCACCAAATAAACCTGCCATAGAAAGGATAATAGATCTTGCATCGTAAATAATTCCTGTGTCATAATGGAAAGGTATATTCATACAAGCTATAGCAATAGTGCCAAAAAGTAATCCATTTATGGCTCTTATCCAGAATTTACCAATGCCCCTAATTCTTGCTATAATATTGTATAAAGTACTTAGAGCTATCAAAAATGCCGAGTTTTGGATTAACGTTGCGTACAATTGAGATCCCTTCAAGCTAAATGATATAGAAATCTTTCATTAAACATTATAAAACGAAGAATCGAAGAAACTCTCTTCACACTCTAAGAAGCCTCTCGAATGTTACCGTACTTAGTTCAATAATTATAATAAACTATTATAAAATCCAAATTCAATGATACATCCTCCCCGATTAAACCAATTGCTCATCATCCCTTATATATTAAAAATTAACTGCCAACCCTAACATTATAAAGACCAACAATAACAAGTAGATTTTTAAGAAACTTATTACGATAATATATAAACTTAAGATAAAAAAAAAAATCGGTGAAAAAATGAATATAACTATACCAAAAGAACCATTGTATGAAAGTCGAGTCCCAATGCTCCCACAAAACGTGGGCAAACTGGTAAAAAAGGGTGCTAAAATCTACATAGAAAGTGGGCTTGGGGAGTCCATTAAAATATCGGATGTTGAGTATAAACAGGCGGGCGCGCACATAGAAAAAAACCGGCGCAAGCTTCTTTCGCAAGCAGACATCGTGCTAAGACTGCGTAAACCTGAGCTAAACGAAGTCAAGTCACTAAAGAAGGGTTGCATACATATTAGCTTTCTAGACCCTTTTAATGAGCCTGAACTGCTTTCCGCCCTTGCAAAACGTGGTGTTTCTGCTATATCAATGGAATTTATACCGCGTTCCACTCGCGCCCAGAAGATGGATGCTTTAAGTTCACAAGCAAGCCTTGCAGGTTATGCAGCTGTTATAATGGCAGCTAACAATATGAATAAAATATTCCCCATGATGATGACGCCAGCAGGTACAATTCAGCCGTCCAAGGTTTTCGTAATAGGGGCTGGCGTTGCTGGCTTGCAAGCAATAGCAACCGCTCGTAGACTCGGAGCAAGAGTGGAAGCTTACGATACAAGACCGGTAGCAAAGAATGATGTCCTGTCTCTCGGAGCAAAATTTGTTGAGATAGACTTAGGAGAAACTGGGCAAACAGAGCAAGGCTACGCTAAAGAATTAACTAAAGAGCAACTAAAAAAACAAAGAGATGCTATTAAGCAATATTGTGCAAACTCAGACGTGGTAATCACCACAGCTCAGGTATTCGGAAGAAAAGCTCCAATTATTATCACCAAAGACATGATAATGGCAATGAAACCAGGTTCCATAGTAGTTGATCTCGCTATTGAGACAGGCGGAAATGTGGAAGGAGCAATTCCAGATAAAATCGTGGAAAAGAATGGCGTAAAAATAATAGCTTTAAGAAATATGCCTGGAAGAGTAGCATACCATGCAAGCCAAATGTATTCTAATAATTTGTACAACCTCATTGAGGAATTCTGGAACAATGAAAAGAAGATCTTTGAATTAAAAATGGAAGACGAAATTATCGCTCAAACATTAATTACCCACAATGGTAAAATAATACATCCTAGATTTGCTAAAAAAGTATAGAGGAGATAAACTATGACATTAGAAATGTTTATACCAATATTATTTATATTTACCCTATCAGTTTTTCTTGGATTTGAAGTTATCTCCAGAGTCCCATCAATGTTACATACACCGTTAATGTCTGGTTCAAACGCGATTTCAGGAATAACCATCGTTGGAGCATTGGTTGCCGCAGGGGAAGGACACAATACTATGAGTACAATATTAGGCACTTTAGCGGTAACATTTGCTATGATCAATGTGGTTGGAGGATATTTAGTAACCAACAGAATGCTTGAAATGTTTAAAAAGAGAGAGATAAAAAAATGAAATTCATTGCTGAAATCTTATATCTTATTGCTGCATTATTATTCGTTGTTGGCTTAAAAAAGATGAGCAAACCAACAACTGCAAGGAACGGCAACTTCATTTCTGCCTTTGGAATGCTACTGGCTATTGTAGGGACCCTAATTCACTACCACGTAATCGATTGGTCCTATATAGTTATTGGAATGTTTGCAGGATCAGTTATTGGTACAATATTGGCACTTACCGTAAAGATGACCGCAATGCCTCAAATGGTTGCACTTTTAAACGGGTTTGGTGGATTGGCTAGCTTACTTGTGGGCTTCGCTGAGTACAATAATCAATTTATTGACGTGGCCAAGGCAAGTGTTGCTACAAACATTGACCTCTATTCTTCTATTACAATTTTTCTCACTGTACTGGTTGGAGGAGTTACATTTTCCGGCAGTGTGGTTGCATGGGCAAAATTGCAGGAAGTTATTACTGGACGACCGATATTATTCCGTGGGCAACAATTCGTAAACGCTATAATTCTTATTTTTGCACTAGTTGGTGGAATTATATTTTGCATACAACCTATGGAAAGTTACGGCATAATGCTATTTCTGATATTTGTATCATTTATATTGGGCATTACATCGGTTATCCCTATTGGTGGAGCAGATATGCCCGTGGTAATATCTCTATTGAACAGCTATTCTGGCATTGCTGCATGTCTAGCTGGTTTTGTAATTCAGAACAATGCACTTATTGTAACCGGTTCCTTGGTTGGTGCAAGCGGGATAATACTGACAAATATTATGTGCAAAGCAATGAATCGCTCCCTTACCAACGTTTTATTTAGCGGTTTTGGAGCTGTAGGCTATGGCGAAGCAAGCGCCGAGAAAGGTGAAGTTAAACCCATTAATGTGGAAGATACTTATGCATTATTGGAAGCAGCACGTGCAGTATGCATCGTACCTGGATACGGATTGGCAGTTGCACAGGCACAACATGTTTGCAGGGAATTGGCTGACCTGTTGGAAAAAAATGGTGCGGAAGTATATTTTGCCATCCACCCGGTCGCAGGTAGAATGCCGGGACATATGAATGTATTGCTTGCCGAAGCCAATGTATCCTACGATAAGCTATATGAAATGGATGCAATAAACCCAATCATGGAAAGAATGGATGTAACTCTGGTGATAGGGGCAAATGATGTTGTAAATCCTGCAGCAAGAGAAGATAAGAAAAGCCCAATTTATGGGATGCCTATTATCAATGTCGACTATTCGAGAACGGTAATAGTGGTAAAACGCTCAATGGCTACTGGCTTTGCGGGTATACCGAACCCCTTATTCTACAAACCAAATACTCGTATGTTGTTCGGGGATGCTAAACATGTGCTACAGGAATTGGTTGCTGAGTTTAAGAAAACTTAATAAGCATAAAATCTTCCATTTACTGAAAAAATAACTGGAAAGCTTAATACTATTGAATCAGTTATAAAGGACACTCCTCTTAAAAAGTTATTATATTGCTGATAACAGTACTACTACAAATATTGCTTATCTGCATAAACTCACATACCGATAAAGAAAATATTCAATCCCGCAAGAAACACCCAAGCCTAAGATCTATTTCTTCAAGTTTTCAGCATAAGTCAAACAATGTTCTTATTTACTTACAATATACAATACAGGATGTGAGTCCATTATATACATCTATATACACAAATAAATGTCGAAATCGATATCCTGAGAGATATAGTACAAACCGCATGCTGGTTCTTCTCTTAAGGTATTATTGACTTGAAAAGACGCCCACTATATTTAGGCACATTAACCCATAATTGCTTGGAAACATTAAGAGATTCAGTATCTCAAATCCAGTAACAAATCGAAAACCTATATGCCTGTTTTGATCTATAATACTATCTTATCCATTCAAATACATAAGAATATTTGATGTGCTTTGCGGGTTGTAAAGCGGGCCTAATTTCCAGTGAGAATTAATTATTCTCATTTTAAATCAGATAGCAGATAGTTTATTGGTTGGCTTCTCCTATTTTTACATACAAATTTCTCTACAATCGATGATATTACAATAAGACTGAAAAGGATAAAAAATCTTTACTCGATATTCTACCACTAAAATATTTAAAAACAACTTAATCCTTAAGTGAAGATAATATTTCCCTGCCGAACTCTAGGCAATCTGATCTCTTGAGATCGTCATAATCTTCCATATGTGCCAACAATTTAGCTGCTTCTGGTTCCAGCAAGCATTTTGTGACTCTTCCATTGAACACTCTGGATGGCACATTTCCGACCTCACAAAGTTTTGCTAAGTGGTTGTCTATAAATTTTACTCTTTGTTCTTCGCTAATTGGTCTGCGCATATTTCCGCACACTACAAACAGTCCGCATACTTTGCCTCTCAACCACTTCATATTTTCCTTAATATAATTCTGTAGCTCTTTAGATGTTTCGCCATAACGAATTGAGCCTCCAATAATAATTCGCGATATTGGCGCTAAATCTGGTTTCTCTCGTATATCAAAAACATCAGCTATTCCACCCATGCCTTCAGATATCCAAACAGCGGCATCGCGCGAGCTACCACACCATGTGCTATACAATACAGCAATCCTTTTATCGGAAGACTTAGGATAAAATTTTAGAGCAAATAGATTATTAGTTAAGCTCATTGCGCTCAGACCGCCCAGTGCATATTTAACGAATTTACGTCTTAACATTTTTAACCTCGTTTGATTATTTAGATTTCAAACTTGATTCCATCTTTGCATTCATAATAATAATCTGACTATTGAGTTCAGAAAAAGACAAAGGTTGCAATTACAAATTATTAACTCTGGCTTTTTAATTTAGCATTAATCCAGCGCCATGCTTCATTAAGTGATCTAAAGACTGCCTTTTCAATTGCAGAATCATCGACAAGGGCTTCCCACATTCTGGAAAACCCATAAGCAACATCTTTACTGCTAACTACTGCTATGATCATACCTGGATTTATTTTTCCTGCCTGTTTATCTTGCTCAGCAATCATTTCTATATCTCGAGAAGCACCTAAAACCTCATCTATTTCAGTAAAATCCCACAACTGATATCTAATTACCCTGATTTTATCTTCATTTTCATAAATCTTTTCATTTGCTTCTAAAATCTCAGCACTCGTAACCTTTCCATAACCTTTTACTAATACCCCATTATCTTTTGTATATTGAATTTCAACCGGCATTGGCAGCTCCTTACATTATTCATTTAAGAACTTCCGCTTTGGTGCTAACTGGAAAAACCACTTACTCTATCACCTGATATACCTTCTAATTAAAAAAAATTTTAGAAAACCACAAATAAAACTGCATAAGGGGTTGTATCAATTTTTGTGGGGTATAGGATTTACCCTAAGAGCGTGTTTATTAAAGAATTCTGCACGCAAAGCTAGAATGTTATTTGCACCTTCCTTGCTCCAACGCATACCTTGTCTCTTCATGCGTTTTTTTACAATAAGATCAGCCATTTTTTCAATAACACCAGAGCCATGTAT
>Ga0078972_1000892_pt1 | contig 121148 bp, 127 predicted proteins | sample YelNatPaOPGAMG01_FD_67568 | JGI IMG/M metagenome (GOLD analysis project Ga0078972, IMG submission 67568) | Hot spring thermophilic microbial communities from Obsidian Pool, Yellowstone National Park, USA - OP-RAMG-01 (SPADES assembly) (version 2) | ecosystem: Environmental > Aquatic > Thermal... | reverse complement strand
TGGGTTATTGAAGGATTACCTGTAGCTGCGCCTAAAACTGTAAGGAATGGTTGTAAACCTAAAAACGTAACGAACCAATAAGCCCAAACATCCCAGTAGATTAAATAGAAAAAGTCCCCGATGACTATAGGTGCTGCAACCCATGGACTTATAAATCTGCTTTGAGCAATCCAATCAATACCGCTTCTGGGCATAGCAGTTGTTATAAATACATATGTTGTCCACATAAATGTTCCGAGGACAGCAGTCATAAGTATGGCTGCACTGTGGTTTCCGCCAGGAAATATAGCAACGTTTACTACAACGTTATATGCAATAACAGATAACCATCCCATTGTAAGACAATTGTATATCCAAGCATCTATTGGAGCTACTTCCCTAACTAATCCACTCGCCTTTCTTATAAATACACCTTTTTCAGCCAAAATTTTCCCTCCAAACTATTGGTTCTTTAATAGAAAGAAAACATAATATTAGCTAGTTAGGATCAATATATAAGACTTTCCATCATAGCAATTAGGGTTATATATATTGTTATATTATATAAGGAGAAGATAAAAGTCTTTTTTATATACATAAATATATATAAGAAGTTAGAGTTTAGATGAAAAATATCATAACTCATTTCAGTTCTTTAGGTAGCTCTACTCGTTCAACTTCTTCAACTTCCTCATACCATTTAGCGGCAGGTCCAATTTTAGCTCTAAGTTTCCATTTTAAAGGTTTAGGTTCATCCTCAATATATTTTAAAAGTTTTTTTATTCTTGTTGAAATTACCTCTTTATTTTCTTGAGTTAAAACCTCATATTTTTGAAGAAATGATTCAACTTTATTTAGATTTGTTGTAACCGTATAATAAAAGCCCCAGTCTTTAGCTAAAATTTTAGCTATATGCTTAGCATTTACTGTCTCTTTTCCGTTTTCTCCAATTTCATGCTCAAGAATTAACACAATTAAATCTTTAATGTCCTTTTCATTTATTTTAACTATTTGAAGTTTTTCAAGCATTAATTCTTCAAGAGGTATTGTTGGATAATCTTTTTCAAGCCTATCCTTAAATTCTATAATATGATTCATTCTAAGTCTATCATAAAATACATCTACATGCGGTCTATTTCCAGTTTTATCTATAAAAATACTTCTTTCCATAAATAATCCAGGCGTTATAGCTGCTTTAACTAATTCATATTTTAATTCCTCAACAAAAAATTTCTCTATTTTATCTCTTTGTTTGCTATATGCAATATAATCTATATCTGAAAGTGTTCTTCCCAAAGCTTTATGAAGACTTAAATTGTTTGGGCAATGAATTCTTACAGCTCCAGCCCCAATAATTCTTAATATTAATCCCGCTTTTTGAGCTGCTTCAACAGTTTTTAAAGCTTCCTGAATCATTTCTTCATCAGAAGGCAAAAATAACCCCCCAAACAATGCATTTATTATGGCTAATAAAAACTGATTTATAGTTTAAAAGCTTTTTCTTTAAAGAATAAGTTATTAGCGAATATTTTATTAAACTTTTTTATTTCCTTTTGATTTTTTGAAACTATAAAGAGAAAGGGAATAGTTAATTTTTATTTTTATATTTACAAAATTACCTAAAGGGATTTTGGAGGTTTTATATTTGGAGAATGAATTGAATCATATAAAAAATATTGTTGAAAAAAATTATGAGTTAGGAGAAGTCGTTAAAGTTGAAAGAATAAGCGGTGGATATGTTAATATAAGTTATGTTATTGAAACTTCTAAAGGAAAATATTTTTTAAGGCGTTATAGAGATACTGCCAAAAGAAGTGAAGTAAAATTTGAGCATGAGCTTATAGAGCATTTAATAAACTCAGGTTTTAATAAAACTCCTCAACTTTATAAAACTAAAACTGGAAAAACTTATGTGGCTAAATTTGAAAGAAAAAATGCTTATAAAAAATTAGTATTTTATGCTATATTTGAATTTGCAAAAGGTGAAGATAAATATACTTGGTATTATCCTTACTGTAATCCTTTAGAGTTGAGGGACGCAGCTAAAACTTTAGCTGAATATCATATATATGTTAAAGATTTTAAACCTAAAGCAAAAAAGAAAACAGTTTCGCTGGATAAATTAATTTTTAATTTAAGAAGGGAGTTTGAAAATCTTTCTAGAAAAGCTGATGCAACAAAGTTTTGTGAATTGTTTTTAGCTAATAAGGAAAAACTTAAAGATAAAAGCATGGAAGTTTATAAAGAGTTAAAAACAGTTGATTATGAAAATCTTCCTAAAATGGTTATTTTTGGCGATTTCCATCTTGGAAATTTAAAGTTTAAAGATAACAAGGTTACCGCCATGTATGATTTTGATTGGGTTAAATGGGATGCAAGAGCATACGATGTTGCTTATGCCATTTATTATACATGTGGAATATGGGGTGAAAAAGGGAAAAATGCCATAGATGTTAATAAAGCTTTAGAGTTTTTTAAAGCTTATCAAGAAGCTTTTATAGAAGCTGAAAAAGAAAATGAAGCTTTAAGCAGCAGGGAAATTGAAGCTTTACCTGTTTTAATGAAGGCTGTAAACATTTTTTTAATTCATTGGGATATTAGCGATTTTTACTCTGGAGTAAAAAATGTGGAGGAGTATTTAAAGTTTTTAATTCACGATTTAGATTTAATGATGTGGCTGGAAAATAATAAAATAGAATTTAAAGTTTAAAATAGTTTAAAACACCTTTTTAAATTGAATATTTTTAATTAAAGATTCCTTTTCCAAAGCTTTTTTTAATTCATTAAAGTTAATTTTGCATTTTGATATATCACCTATGGCATTCCATTCAGCAAGTTTCCCTCTTTGAAGGGTTCTTGATTCGCTTGAAAGTAGGTCTACGCCATATTCAGCTAAAATAGAAGCTACTTTAGCTAAAGCACCAGGTGCATCTAAAATTGTTATTTTAAAGTTTACAAGTTTAGCTTTAGGATCTGCAAATGGAGTTAAATGTGCTTTCTTTTCATCTAGATCTGCATGAATCATTAGATACATACCTTTAGATAATCCTAATCCTGTTCTTATGCTTGATGGAATCAATATTCTTCCTTTGGAATCTAACTTAACAATTTTTGATAGCTTCATTTTTTAATCTTCCTTTTTTGAAAAAATAAAGCGAAAGATTTATATAAATCTGTGGGTAAAAAGTGGGATAAAATAATAAATTTATGGGAGAAAAAAAAATGGAAAGGGGGCTTAACATTCATAACGCCTCAATTACCAAATGGAATGAAAGACATTTTACCTGAAGAAGCAAAAATTTATAGATATATAGAGGGAAAGTTAAGAGAAAAATTTGAGCTTTGGGGATATAAAGAAGTAATTCCTTCAACCATAGAGTTTGCAGATGTTTTATCTATTGGAGCTGGTTCAAAATTAATTGATAACATGTTTAAATTTCAAGATTTAGATGGGAAAATTCTTGCTTTAAGAGCTGAAGCAACTATTCCAACTGCTAGAATTTTAACAAGTGAATTGCGTTTAGCTTATAAACCAATTAGATTATATTATATAGTAAATGTTTTTAGAAGAGCAATTGATAAGCCTGGTGGATTTAGAGAGTTTTGGCAAGCTGGAATTGAATTAATTGGTAGAAAAGATGCTGAAGCTGATGCTGAAGTTTTAATGCTTTTAACAGAAGCTTTAGACTCTTTAGGTTTAACAAATTTTAGAATAGATGTAAGTCATGCAACCATTTTAAAAGAGGTTGTAAAAGAATTAAATTTAAACTCTAGGGAAAAAGAAGAGTTTTTTGAAATAGCAGGTTATAAAGATTATTCAAGATTTGAAAGGTTTTTAGAAAATAAAAATTGCCCTTTAAAACTAGCTTTAATTTTAAAAAAACTTTTTAAATGCTTTAAAGTTTCAGAAGTAAAAAATATTCTTAAAGAGACGGAAAATTATCAAAATATAAAAAATGCTTTAATAAATCTTCTTGAAGTAAATGAAAAATTAGAAAGCATAGGATTAAAAGAATTATTTTTTGATTTTGCCTTAACTAGAGGAATAGAGTATTATAGTGGAGTAATCTTTGAAGTTTCTTTACCAACTTTAGGTTTTCCAATTGCTGGAGGAGGAAGATACGATGAATTATTGAAAAAATTTGGTGAAGATTTACCAGCAACAGGATTTGCAATAGATGTTACTGAATGCCTTAAAATAATTAAAAATCAATCGCGGATTAATAACTATAGAAAAACAATTATTTTAAAAGCTTCATATTCAAAGTTTAGCAATGAGTTTGCTTCAAAATTAAGAAGAAATAAAATAATAGTGGTTTGGGAACCTGTGAAAACAATAGAAGAAGCAAAAAAAATTGCTGAAAGCTATAAAGCAAACAATATAGTGGATTTAATTAACGATTATGCTTTAGTAATAAATGTGAAAACTGGAGAGAAAAAAAGATTAAGCATAGATGAAGCTTTAAAAAATATTGTTGAGGAGGAAGCATAATTATTTGGATTGCTTTAGAATAGCTTTACCCAGCAAAGGTAGGCTTAAACCTTCAGCCTTAAAAATTCTTGAAGAAATTGGATTAAAAATTGAAGAGCAAGAAAGAAAATATATTTTAAAAACTTCAAATCCAGAATTTGAAGTTGTATTAGCTAGAGCTTTTGATATTCCGCTTTATGTTCAATATGGAGCAGCAACATTAGGAATAACTGGACATGACATAATTTTAGAAAGAGAAGCGGATGTATATGAAGTTTCAGATTTAAAATTTGGAAAATGTAAACTTGTATTGGCTGTGCCCATGGAAGCGGAATGGAATAAAGCTATTGAGCTTCCATCGAATACTAGAGTGGCTACGGAATTTCCAAATTTAACAAGAAAATTTTTTAATTCATTAAAAAAACCTGTTGAAATTTTAACAGTTAGAGGAAGCGCAGAATTAACTCCAAAACTTGGTTTAGCAGATGCGATAGTTGATCTTTCAACAACAGGAGAAACATTAAGGAAGAATGGTTTAAAAGAAATTGAAGTTATATTGGAGTCTACAGCTAGGTTAATCTGTAATAAAATTGCTTATAGAAGCTTTAATAAAATTAAAGAGTTTATTGAGAAAGTTGATGAAATAGTGAAGAAAAATGAAGCTTTTAATCAGACCTGAAATTGAAGAAGTTAAACCATATGATGTTAAAGATTTGCTTGAAATAAAAGATTTAAAAACCATAGCTAAATTAGATTTAAATGAAAACCTGCTGATTTCAAACAGGGAAATTAAAAAAATTGTTAAAGAAGCAATTAAAGAAGTTGACTTTAGGCTTTATCCAAAACCATATGGAAAAGAAGCTGCTGAAGCAATAGCTGAATTTTATGGTTTAAAAGAGGAAAAAATATTTGTAGGTAATGGTTCAGATGATTTATTAGATAAGCTTTCAAGAACCTTCATTTCCAAAGGAAGCAATGTTATAATTAATGAACCAACATTTGCTATGTATTCTTTTTTCATAAAGCTTTATGGTGGAGAAAAAAAAGAGGTTTTATTAAAACCTAATTTTCAATTAAATGTAGATGAAATTTTAAATAAATGCGATTTGAAAACATCAATGGTTATTATTTGTTCACCTAACAATCCTACTGGAAACCAATTTGATATAAAAGATGTTGAAAAAGTTTTAAAAAATTTTGATGGTTTAGTTGTTGTTGATGAAGCTTACGTTGATTTTGCAGATTATTCCATAATTAATTTAGTTGAAAAATATGAAAATTTAGTTGTTTTAAGATCTTTTTCTAAATCTTTTGGTTTAGCTTCTATTAGAGCTGGTTTCGCAGCAGCTAATGAAAAAGTAATTAATTATTTAATGAAGGTTTCAGGACCATTTTCAGTTAATGCTTTAACTCAGAAAATTATTAAAATGGCCTTAAAAAATTGGAGCTTATTTAAAAAAGAAATTGAATTTATTGTTAAGGAGAGAGAATGGATGTTTAATGAGCTTAAAAAAATAGATGAAGTTACACCTTTCCCTTCAAAAGCAAATTTTATTCTATTTAAAGTTAATAAAAACAATTTATCAACAAAATTTATATGTGACAAACTTAAACTTTTAGGGGTTTATGTAAAGAATAGAAGTAAAGATCCTCTTTTAGAAAAATGCTTAAGAGTTACGGTTGGAACTAGAAAAATGAATATAAAGTTTATTTCTGGATTAAAAAAGATTTTAAATGAAGCTTAAAATGATTTTGAAAAACTTTAACAAACCTTTAACTCAATTACAAAATATAGAAGTTTTAATTTTAGATTTTGATGGGGTACTATTTTCAACAAAAAATTCTTTTTGGAAAACAATTCAAAAAACAGTAAATTTTTATTTTATTCAATTGTTAAAACTTAGGGATGCTTATTTAAATTTAGTTACTCAAAAAGAGATTCAAAAATTTAAAGTTACAGGCATGTATAATGATGATTGGAAGTTAACAAAACTTTTTATTCTATATTTTCTTTCAGCCTTAACCTTAAAAAGTAAAAGTTGCTTAAAAATAATTAAAGAAGGAAATAATTTAAAGGAAGTTTTAAATATTATTCAGGAATTAAAGAAAATTTTTAATTCAGAAGGATTAACTACAACCTATTTAATTTTGATGAAAAAAGATGAAGAAAAAGGATTTAAACCCTTATTAAATTTTTTAAAAGAAAATAATGATGAGCTTAAAGCATTGCAAAAAATTTTTCCAGAGTTAATTGATTCTTTACCTAAATTAAAAAATTTTATTCAAACAAAAGTAAATAAAGAGGATTTAATTCAAAAAATTTTTGAAGAATTTTATTTAGGAAAAAAACTTTATGAAGAATTTTATAATCAACCAGCATTATTCAATTTAGGTAAAGGCTTTATAGAAAATGAAAAACCTCTTATAACAATTGAAACCTTAAAAAAACTTTATGAAAAATTTGGTAAACTTATAATTTATAGCGAAAGACCTAGAAAACAAGCAATTTATGTACTAGAAAAGTTTAAACTTAAAGATTATTTTAATTTAAACGCTTCATATTTTAGAGAGGAAATAAACAAGTTTAGTTTTTTAGGAGATCCAGGAAAACCAAATCCAACCCCATTTTTCAATCTTCTTAAAGACTTAAAAGCTGAAAATAAATTTTTAGCGTATGTAGGTGATACAGTAGCTGAGGCTATTTTAATTGAAAAATTAAAAGCAAAATACTTAACAAAATCATTATCAATTATTGTTTCAAAAAACTTTTCACAAAATAATGCAGATATTATCTTAAAAAACGTTAATGAATTAAGTTTAATTTTTTAAAATAAAGGAGGAGAAAAATTGAGAGAAGCAAAAATAAAAAGAAAAACTAAAGAAGTGGAAATTTCAGGAATAATAAATCTTGATGGTGAAGGAAAATCTGAAGTGGAAACAGGAATTAAATTTTTTAATCATATTCTAACTACAATAGTTAAACATTCAATGATTGATTTAACAATTAAAGCTTCTGGAGATTTAGCGCATCATTTAATTGAAGATGTAGGAATAGCTATTGGTTCAGCTATTTTAGAGGCTTTAGGAGAAAAAAAAGGAATTAAACGTTTTGGATATGCATATATACCTATGGATGAAGCTTTAGCTAGAACAGTAATTGATTTAAGTGGAAGACCTTACGCTAAAATAAACCTTAACATTTCTCAAGAGAAAATAGAAGATGCAAAAACAGAAGATATAATTCACTTTTTCTCTTCTTTAGCTCAAGCTTCAAAATCCACATTGCATATTAAAGTTATTTATGGAGTTAATGCTCATCATAAAGTTGAAGCTGCAGCAAAATCTTTTGCTTTAGCTTTAAAAGAAGCAATTTCAATTGATGAAAAGTTAAAAGGAAAAATTCCAAGCGTTAAGGAGGCCCTTTAAAATTTCATGTCTAAAATAGTAATTTTAAATTATGGTGTAGGAAATCTTAAAAGCGTTTCTAAAGCTTTAGAAAATCTTAAAGCAACAGTAAAAATCACTAGTAAGGAGGAGGAAGTTAAAAAAGCTGATGCATTAATATTGCCTGGTGTAGGAGCATTTAAAAAAGCAAGAGAAAAACTTGAAGGTTTAGAAGAAACTATTAAAAAATTAGTTAATTCTGGAAAACCTATTTTAGGAATATGCTTAGGTCTTCAACTTTTTTTTACAAAAAGCTTTGAAGGAGGAGTTTTTCCAGGATTAAACTTAATTAAAGGAAATGTTATTAAACTACCTGAAGTTGTAAAGCTTCCTCATATAGGATGGAATAGTATAAAAATAGTTAAGGAAAATGAAATTTTAAATGGTGTTGAAGATGGATCATTTTTATATTTTGTTCATTCTTATGTAGTTAAACCGGAAGAGCCTGAAGTAGTTTTATCAACAACAGATTATGGCATAACTTTTCCATCAATTGTAGCAAAAAATAATATTTATGGAGTGCAATTTCATCCTGAAAAAAGCAGTAAAAATGGATTAAAAATCCTAGAAAATTTTGTTAACTTAATTAAAAGGTAGTTGATTTATGATAGTTATACCTGCTATAGATTTGATGGATGGTAAATGTGTTAGGTTAATTATGGGAAAACCTGAAACAAAAAAAGTTTATTTTGATGATCCATTAATTCCACTTGAAAGATTTATTCAAGATGGAGCTAAATGGATACATGTAATAGATTTGGATGCTACTTTAAACTTTGGAGAAAACATGAATATTATAAAGCAAATTTTAAAGAAAGCTAAAGAAGCTAAAGTTAAGGTTCAGGTTGGGGGAGGAATTAACTCATTTGAAAAAGCTGAAAAACTTATAAAGTATGGTGCAGATAGAGTTATATTTGGAACAGCATTAATTGAAAAACCAGAATTGGTAAAAAAATTTTCAGAAGTTTTTGGACCTGAAAAAACAGCAGCAGCTATAGATGTTAAAGAAGAAAAAATAGCTGTTAAAGGCTGGAGAAAAGAATTAAATTTACCATACAAAGATTTAATACCAAAGATTAAAGAATTTAATATTGGAGCTTTGATTTTAACCTTAATTGAGAAAGATGGAACTTTAGCAGGTCCATCAATAAATAAAATTTCTAAAATTGCACGTTTATCAAAAGTGGAGTTTATAGCTTCAGGAGGCATAGGAAGTTTAGAAGATATTAAAAGGTTATCTAAACTTAAACTTGATGGAGTTATAGTTGGGAAAGCCCTTTATGAACAAATATTCACTTTAAAAGAAGCTATGGAGGCCGCAGAAGAATGCTAACGAAAAGGATAATTCCCTGTTTAGATGTTGAAAAAGGAAAGGTTGTTAAGGGAGTTAAATTTAAAAATTTAAGAGTGGAAGGAGATCCAGTTGAGTTAGCTGAAATTTATGATGAACAAGGTGCGGATGAACTTGTTTTTTTGGATGTTACAGCATCTTATGAACGTAGAAACATAATTTTGGATGTTGTAAAAAGAACAGCTGAAAAAATTTTTATTCCATTTACTGTTGGTGGAGGAATAAAAAGTTTAAGAGATATACGGCGAATTCTTTGCTCAGGAGCAGATAAAGTTTCTATAAATACTTTTGCTGTTAAAAAACCGAATTTAATTAAAAAAGCTGCTGAAATCTTTGGAAGCCAATGTATAGTTGTTGCTATAGATGCTAAAAGAAATTACACTGAATTAAATAAGCCCGGAATAAAAATAGTTGAAACACCTCAAGGAAGATGCTGGTGGGAGGTTTATATAGAAGGGGGAAGAACTAAAACAGGTATAGATGCTATAGAATGGGCTAAAAAAGTTGAAGAGCTTGGAGCAGGTGAAATACTGCTTACAAGCATGGATTGCGATGGAACAAAAAGCGGTTATGATATTTATTTAACAAAAACCATAAGCGAAAACATTAATATTCCAGTGATTGCTAGCGGAGGAGCTGGAAAACCTGAGCATATTTTAGAGGTTTTAACAAAGGGGAAAGCAGACGCAGCTTTAGCAGCCTCAATTTTTCATGAAGGAGAATACACCATAATGAAGGTGAAAGAACTTTTAAAAATGCATGGAGTACCCGTTAGAATTTAAAAATATTAATTTTCATTTTTAAAGGCTAAACTTTAGCTAGACGCCTAATAAAATCTAAAAATCTTCCGAAAATTCCTCCGCTTAAAATTTGAGCTGCAGTGCCAAGAATAGACATTGCTATATAAACTTTAAGTTCTATTCCTAAAACTATTGCAATTATGGCGCCTATAATCCCATAAAAAATTGTATGAGCTAATGAATCAACAATAAATTTTTTAAGGTTTCTTTTAGCAATTAATGCAATAGATATTTTTTGTAATCCCATTGTCTATCCTCCTTTTTTACTGTAGTTATGTACTACATAAAAACATATAAACTTTTCTATACAAAATTTCTGAAAGCTTAAAAAAGCTTTTTTATAAAGCAAATTCATTATTAAATAGAAAAATATGCTAATACTTGGAGATGAAAAAAATGGTTCTAAAGCTTTCAGAAAAAGAAATAGAAGATTTTATTTTTAAGGTTAACTTTAAAAAAATGAATGGTTTAGTCCCGGTTGTGGTTCAAGATGCAGCTACAGACAAGGTTTTAATGCAAGCTTTTATGAATGAAGAAGCATTAAAACTTACATTAAAAACTGGTAAAATGCATTATTGGAGTAGAACAAAAAAAAGAATATGGCTTAAAGGTGAAGAATCTGGGCATTACTCTATTTTAGAAAATGTTATTTTAGATTGTGATAACGACGCTATTTTATTTAAAGTTCATCAAATAGGCGCCTGCTGCCATACCGGCGAAGAATCATGCTTTCATAATTCTTTCATTGCTTTAGAAAAAGAAGAGCTTGATGGAAGATTTCTGGAAAAAATTTATGAAGTTATTTTAGAAAGAATAGAGAAACCTAAAGAAAATTCTTATGTAGCCAGTTTATATGCTAAAGGTGAAGATGCAATTCTGCAAAAACTAGGGGAAGAAGCTTTTGAATTAGTTTTAGCCTCAAAAAAGAATGAAGAAAAAGAAGTTGTTTTTGAAGCTTCAGATTTAATTTTTCACATTTTAGTTTTATTAGCTAGCAAAAAAATAAGTTTAAAGAAGATTTTTGAGGAGTTAAAAAGAAGACATAAAGTTAAAACTGAAAAAAGCTGATTTTTATTGTATGTAAATAAAATATGTAAATAAAATTAGATATAATAGTTTAAATGCTGCATAAAATATAGTATTAATATTGCTGTATAAATTATCATATGTGAAGATTGGAGGAAATTTATTATGGAGGAAAGATGGACTCTTTGGCTATTTTTTGATTGCATGAATTTTTTAAGTCATCCAGACGCTAGAGGAGTGGCTGTGTTAACAAACTATTTTTATGCTCCAAAAGTGATGGCAACTATTGAGGAAAGAATCTGCAGTATATGTGGTTTTCCATTAATTTACATTGGGGAAGAAACAGCTTTAACGCCTTTTCTTCAACATGACTTTGAAAGAATTAAAAAATTAGGTTATAATCCAATGAAGGATGAGGAAATAATTTAATTCTTCTTAAACTGCTCCACCTCTTTTTTAATAATTTCCATAACTTTCTTCGGATCTGCTTTTCCTCTAAGCTTACTCATAGCTAAATTCATTAATTTTTTAAAAGCAATTTCATTTTTAACCTTTATAAGATCTAAATTTTCATTAATAATTTCTAAAACAATTTTTTCAATTTCTTTTTCGTTAAGCATTTTTAAATTTAAACTGGTTAAGGCATCTTTTGGATTAGCATTTTCATTTTTAGCAAGCCATTTAAAAATTTCCCCTATAGATTCTTTAGCTGTAAGCCCCTTATCAATAAGATCAAAAGTTTCTTTTATTTGTTCATCAGTTATTTTTTCTATTTCAAAACCTTCTCTTTCAAGGCTTTTTAAGGTTTCAGTTAAAACTGTAGCAATAAAGGATGGGGGAATTTTAACTTTAGAAGCAATTTCTTCGAATAAATGAATTTTATCTGAATCCAGTAATTGTTGAGCTAATTTAAAGTTTATTCCATAAACTTTAATTAAACGGTTAATAATTTCTTCAGGAAGTGCAGGAAGATTTCTTTTAATTTTAAGAAGCATTTCTTCAGTTATTTGTATTGGAGGAATATCTGTTTCAGGATACATTCTTGCAGCTCCAGGTCTAGGCCTCATATAATGAGTTGTTCCATCAGGGTTTGCAGCTCTTGTTTCTTCTGGAACACCTAAAATAGCTTCTTTAGCCCTTTCAATAACAGCTTTTAAGGCATCTTCAGCATTTTCTTTTAAATCAGCTATGATTACAGCAGCATCCTCCTTAGTTAACTTAAGTTTTTCAGCGATTTTTTCAACTTCTTCTTTTGAAATTCCATATCCAGGCAATTCATCTGTATGAAACAAACCTTTAACTTTACCGGCAAACATAGCTCTATAAGCCATTTCTGTTCCAAGCCTTACTCCAGGAATTAATTCTTTTTTAAGCAACCCGGCAAATTTAGGTAATTTAACAGCTAAGGCTACTCCACCTTTATCAAGAGCTTCCCTAATTATTCTGCTTTTTGTTTCTTTTAAAATTGAGGTTACATCAAAAATTTCATTTTGAATTAATTCTGTTGTTAAACCTCTCTTCTTTAATTCATTTTTAATTTCTATCAATGAAAGTTGACGTTTCACTTCATACTCCACAACTTTTCCTATTAACTCTAATTTTTGAACGCCCTTAATCTCTATTAAAGCGCCTTCCTTAATTGAAACATTAAGATCTTGCCTTATTGTTCCGATTCCTCTTTTAACTTTTCCCGTAGCTTTTAAAATTCTTCCTATAGCTAAAGCTACATTTTGAGCTTCAATTGGACTATTTATAACTGGAGCGGTAGCAACTTCAACAAGCGGTATTCCTAATCTATCTATTCTATAGCTAACTGTTAACCCTGATTCTCCAGTTTTTCTAGCAGCATCCTCTTCTAAACTCACATGTTCAATTGGAATTTTCTTATTTTCAACTTGAATAAAACCATTTAAAGCAACGGCTGCGGTTCTTTGAAAACCTGTTGTATTGGAACCATCTATTACAACCTTTCTCATTACATGAATTTCTTCAATTGGTTCAGCGTTTAAAAGAAGCGCTATAGTTAAAGCTGTTTCCAAGGCTTCTCTATTTAATTCATGGGGAGGTTCTTCATCCATTTCAACTAAACAGCATGTTTCAAAATCAGCTTCATAAATAATTAATTTTCCCTTTTTAAATTCAAATAAAGCTGCTGGATCTATTTGACCAAGTTCACTTTGAGTGGGTCTTAAACGTCTAATAAACTTAAGGCTTGGAGGATTAACTGAAAGTTTTGTTAAGCAATTGCAAAAAAGCTTTTTTTCAGTATCAAGTTGACAATGAATTTCAAGACCAACTTTTAATCCAATTTCTTCATAGTTTAAACTCAATTATTTATCCCTCATACCATCTTTTACTTGAGATTTCTCCAGCAATATTTTCTAGCATTAAATTTTTAATTTCATTTAGGTTTGTGGTTTGAGCTAGAACCCACATTAATTTAACTAGGGCTGTTTCAGGAAGCATATCTTCAAGCGGAGTAACCCCTAAATTTAATAAATCCCTTCCAGTATAGTAAACATGCATGTTTACTCTGCCCCAGATGCATTGAGAAGTCATTCCAATAAATACTCCTTCTTTAACAGCTCTTTTTATTGAGTTATAGCAGTATCGACTTACATGCCCTAAACCTGTTCCTTCAAGAATTAATCCTAAATATCCCTTATCAACAAAATAATCTATTATTTCAGGATTCATTCCTGGATAAAATTTTATTAAGGCTGCTTTACTATTAAATTTTGGTTTTAAAATTAGTTTTTTATCTTTTGCTCTAGCTTTAAAATCTTTATTTAAAATTTTAATTTCATTATTGATTAAATCATATTCTGCAAGAGGTTGAGCATTTATAGATTTAAAAGCATTTCTAGCACTTGTATGGCATTTTCTAGCTTTAACACCTTTAATAACAATTAATTTATCATCAGATGTTTCTTTATGCATTACTATTGCAACTTCAGCAAATGAAGCTTTAGCTGAAATTGCTACAGCTCCTATAAGGTTTGTTGCAGCATCTGAGCTTGGTCTATCTGAGGATCTTTGAGAACCAACTAAAATTACTGGAACTGGAAGATTTTGTAAGGCGAAGCTTAAAGCTGCAGCTGTATAAGCCATTGTATCTGTTCCATGACATATAACTACTCCATCAACTCCATTTTCAATATTTTTAGCTGTAATTTCAGCAATTTTTTCCCAATGGTTTGGAGTAAAATTTTCGCTAAATTCATTATAAAGGATTTCAGTATTTATTTTGGCTATATTGGAAAGTTCAGGAACTATGCTATAAATATCTTCAGCATTTAAAGCTGGTTCAACAGCTCCAGTTCTATAATCAACTCTACTGGCAATTGTACCACCTGTGCTTATTATAGAAACTTGGGGTAACCCCTCTTTTGTTTCTGGAGAAGGAGGTTTAACGAATTTAGGTTCAACTTTAAATCCTAAAACTTCAATTTTAACATTTGAATCTATTTTAACGCCTATGTTATATCCACTTTTTAATTTTAAAATTATATGATCACTGTTTTGATATTCAGGTCTTGGAATTAAAATTCCTCTATAAACTTTTTCTCCCTTAATAATTTTTATTTCATCACCTAAGGAAGCTTTAGCTTCCTTTAGTTTTTCTAAAGCTAACCCTTTATAACCTGTTAATTCACTCAAAACGCTTAACCTTCTTAATTTAATATTTTAGCCATATATGGTCCATTTGAATGATAACCTAATCGTTTATAATAAGGTTTTACGCCTAAACCGCTTAAAACAAGAATTTTTTTGCAATCAAATTTTTCTAAAGAAATTTTTTCAGCTTCAAAAAGCAGTTTTGCTCCTAAACCTTTATGTTGATAGGCTTCTTCAAAATGCTCTCCTAAAGGCACTACTGGACCGCAAACTTTAAGCTCTCTTACTATAGAGGTTTTTCCATTTAATATTTCAGGTCTTTCAGCTTTTTCTGATGGAATTCTAAGCCTTAAATAACCTATTAACGCATCAACGCTAGGTTCATCAATTGAAATAAATATTTCTATTCCTTCAGAAGCTTCATATTCTTCAATATTAATCTTAAAGTTTTCAAGTTTAGGTTTTATATTTTCTTTTAACATTTTATGGCCTATTTCTCTGCATCTTATGCAGTTACATTTTAAACCTTGCTGCCTTAATTTTTCTTGAACTAACTCTCTTAAATTACCTTTTTTAACTCCAGCTACAATTAAATTGGCTGGAATATCCCTTTGAATTCTCATTATTCTAACCCATTTAGGAATGTTAGCTTTAACTTTAGTTATTAATTCTAAAGCTTCCTCAGTAGAATAGGGTTTATATTTTCCTTCTTTCCACCATTCATAAAGTTTAGTGTTTTTTAAAACTAAGCATGGATAAATTTTAAGCATATCTGGCTTAAAGCTTGAATCGTTAAATAAAATTTGGAAGGCTTTTAAATCCCTTTCAAAATTGCATCCTGGTAAACCAGGCATCATATGCGCAACAATTTTTAATCCCGAATCCTTAGCTGCCCTAAAAGCATCAATAACATCTTGAACTGTATGACCTCTTTCAACAAGCTTATAAACATCATCATATAATGTCTGGACGCCTATTTCAACTCTAGTAGCGCCTAATTCAAGCATTAAATCTATATGCTTTTGCTTGCACCAGTCAGGTCTAGTTTCAATTGTTAATCCAACATTTCTAATAATGCTTTCCTCCGCTTTCTTTTTAGCTTCTTCTAAAGATTCAGTTTTTTCTCCAATAATCGCTTCTAAACAACTTTTTACAAAATTTTTTTGATAAGAAATAGGCGTAGCTGGAAAAGTTCCACCTTGAATTATAAGTTCAACCTTGCTAACTAAATGCCCAATTTCTTTTAATTGTCTTATTCTATTTAAAACTTGAAGATAGGGATCGAAATTGTATTGAAGCCCTCTCATAGAGGAGGGTTCATGCCCAGTATAGCTTTCTGGAACACCAGGTTCCGAGGGGCAATAAGCACATTTTCCATGAGGACATTTATATGGAGCAGTCATAACCGCTACAATGTTTACACCAGAGATGCTTCTAACTTTTTTTAATTGAAATAAATTTAAAAAGAATTTTTTCTCTTCAGGAGTTAACATTGATAAAATTTCAGAGTTGCTTAAAACTTTTTTAAGATGAAGAGTTTTAGCTATTTTAAGCTTAAATTCATTAATTTCCTTAGCTGTTACATCTTTATTTTTAAGTTTTTCAAAAAGCAATTTGCAATTTAAAACTTTTTGAGTCATTTAACCTTAACCCTTAAACTATCCTTTTTAAATGAAGATTTCATGGTATAAGTTATAGAGTTAAGATTTAATCAACCTATAAAAACTTAACCTAAAGATTTAAATTTTTATATTGCTTAATAGTATAGGTTAAAGAATTAAAATTGGAGGAAGAAAAAATTGGCTAGTGAGGATTTTGTATCCCAAATAATGAGTAAAAACGTAATAACAGTTGATGCTTCAGAAAAAGTTTTAAAAGCGCTTCAAATAATGGCTGAAAAGGGTATAGGAAGCGTTGTTATCACTGAAAACGGTAAACCTGTAGGTATAATAACTGAAAGAGACATTGCAAAAAAGCTTGTTCAAGATAAAAACACTTTAGATAAAAAAGTTAAGGATGTTATGAGTAAACCTTTAATTACTGTTTCTCCGGATACAGGAATTTTTGAAGCGCTTCAAATAATGCGAAAAAACAATATTAGACGTCTTCCAGTAGTAAGCGGAGGAAAACTTGAAGGAATAATTACGGAAAAAGATTTATTATATTGGGTTTTAAAGGTTGCTTATGCACCTTATCCTCCGCCATAAACTTGTTTTTTACTTTTTTTATTTTTTACATCTTTTTTTCGGCATCAATAATTTTATAAAATAGTTCTTAAAAAGAGGGTTAAACACCATAATATATTTATCTATATAGTAAAAAGAGAGGTAATTAAACGATAAATTTAAACGTAACTTAAAATTGTTTTGATAAGAATGATTGAAGGAGGAGAAAAATTTGGTTGATGAAGCTTTTATTAAAAGTTTAAGGCAGGAATGGCTTGAAAAACCTGTAAAAATCGTTAGGCTTAAAGGCGGAATAACTAATGAGCTTTATTTAGTGGAGGATAATGAAGGTAAACTATATAAAGTTAGAATTCCAGGGAAAAAAACAGAGCTTTTTATAGATAGAGAAGCTGAAATAAAAAATTTAAAAGCTTTAGAAATAACTGGAATAACCCCAAAGCTTTATGAATATAAAGAAGATACTCAAATTTCAATAATAGAGTTTATTTCTGGAAAAGTAGCTAAAAAAGAAGATTTTAAAGATCCAAAAGTTAGAGAGAAAGCTGTTAAAGCTATAAAAACAATTCATAATTCAAATGTTAAACTTTACAATACATTTAATATTTTTAGGGAGATTGAACGCTATAATAATTTGCTTAAAGCTTATGATAAAGCTATTTTAAGTGATTATCCTGTAAATGAAATGCTTGAAATAGTTAAAAACATAGAAGCTGAAGTTCATAAAGATGAACCTATAAAGCTTGTTCCATGCCATAATGATCTTTTACCTGAAAACTTTATTTTCGTTGATGAAAAAGTTTACATTATTGATTGGGAATATGCGGGTATGAATGACCCATGTTTTGATATAGCAGATTTTATAACTGAATTAGATAATTTAACAAGCGATGAGGAAAATCATATAAAGCAACTGTATTTTGGTAAAGAAAAAACCAAAGAAAAAAGAAGAGTTGATTTATATAAGCTTCCAGCTAGACTTTGGTGGGCTTTATGGGCAGTTATGCAATATCATGTTTCAGAATTAGATTTTGATTTTAATAGTTATGCTAGATTTCAATTTAATGAATGTTTAAAGCATCTTGAAATGTTAAAGGAAAAGTATCCAAAAGTGATAGGTAATATTTCGCTTTAAAAAACAAATTTATTTAAGCAGGTTTTTTCTAGCTTCATCCATTATTTTTCTTAAGTCTTTTTTTATATCTTCATCTAATGGTCTACGTTCATATTCTTTAAGAATTTTCTTTACAGTTTCTTTAGCTCTAGTTGTTAAATCTTTTTTTCCAGCAGCTTCCCATACTCCTCTAGGATTTCTATCAAAAAGCTTTGGAATATAATGTTCTTCAAGATAATATTTAGCTGTATGTTTATCGGCTAGAAAATGACCGCCATGCTTAACTCTTTCAACAACATGGTAGGCAATTGTTTCTTCATTAACCTCAACTCCTTTAGCAATTCTTTTAGCTATTCCTATAATTTCATTATCGATTACCAATTGTTCTAAGCTTGCAGTTTTAACGGAATCTATTCCTCCAGCTCCAGTCATTGTATCAGGCTTCATTAAAGCTGCTAAAGTTATTTGCATAGCTTTTTCTATGCATGCTTGACCATCTGGAAGCTTAGAATCTGTGCTTAAACATTGAACACATACTGGAAGCTTAATAAATCTAGCTAATTGAACACCAATAGCTGAGGCTAAAGCATATTCTATAGCACCCCAAAGAGCTTGAGCTGTTCGCATATCCATAGTGTTAGGTCTAGGTGTATATTCTATTGGAGCCCCTGGATTAATCAATTGGGTTAAAACAGTAATCATCATTATTTCAGCATGAGCTAAAGCTGCTAAACCCGCTAAAGTTATAGGACCAGTTGCACCAGCTATAGGCGCGCTAACAGGCATTATTGGAATCCTATTTTTTGCAGCTATTTCTATAAGCTCGCAATTATGCTTATCTATTTCTAGGGGACTTGTTGGCCCAATAAAAACGCTTATAAGAGGTCTTTTCATAAATTCCTCTTCATTTCCAACAACAGTCTTAGCCATTTCAACTTGATATTTAAATGATTCAGTTGTATATGGTTGCGCAACTATATGTTTCACAGTGTTTTCCATCATTAGCATTAATTGATAAAGATCTCTAGTCATTGGTGGTTCATCACTTGGATGAAGGAAACTTGCGCACCAATGAATGTTTTCTAAAGCATCCTGAATAACTGTAGCATTAATAACATCATTAGTGTTAGCTTCTCTAATAACTCCTGTTTCTAGATCTAAAATATGATCGCAACCTCCTTGGCTTCTAACATAAGCTTTTCCATCTCCAACGTATAAATCATATTCTCTTTTTCGTCCACCCATAATATAACCGCTTGGAGCTTTATCAACAAGCTCCTCAACTAAATAAACTGGAAGCTTAACTAATTGTTTTTCTTCATTAACATCAGCTCCAGCTTCTTTAAGCATTTTAAGAAATTTCTCATGCTTTATTATTACGCCAAGTTTATTTAACATTTTTAGAGAGGAATTATGTATTTCCAAAATTTCTTCATCAGATAAAAATTTGAACATTTTTAGCACTTTCCTCCTTTAATTTTTAACCTGTTGTAAGCATATATCGAGCGATTTTTCCTTTATCCAAATCAATTACAGCACCTAGCAATGTTCCTTCTTCATATGAGCTTCCAGGATTAACACATAATGTTCTTCCAATACGGGAAATTCCTTTTCCTTCATGTATATGCCCATGTAAACCAAGTAAAGGTTGATATTTTTCTATAGCCTCTTTAACAGCTTTGCTTCCAACAGGTGTTAAAACTTGACCTCCATAAATTGGTTTAAGATTTTCATCTAATTGAGGGGCTTCATCAAGTCCTGAAGCATATGGTGGGGCATGAAGATTAAAAATACAATTTTTTAAATTATTAACTTTTTGAATCATTTCTTCTATTTTCTTTTTAAGCTCTTCTTCACTACATTCTCTAAAGGTTTTCCATGGAGTGGCATTTGTCCAGCCTGTGCTTATCATTTCATGATGTGAGTCAATTTCAATAACTTTTCCTTCAGCATTTTCTATAACTTCAGATTTTTTAATTAATTCATCAATTATAAATGGATCGTCGTTTCCAGGACAAACATAAGCTTTAATTTTTGAGTTTCTTAATTTTTCATCAGCAAATTTTAACCAGTTTTCTAAACGCTCAATCATTAATTGTTCAAAGATTTTGTTAACTTTATCTTGGTTAACACTTAACTCTTTTAATTCTTCACGAGAAACAATATATGGATAATAGCCTGAATTAACTATTTTATAAACCATTTCATCAAGTTCTTCTTTAGATTTTAATGTAAACTCCTGCTCTAAAAAATTGACTTTATAAATATTGTTTCCTTCATTTACTATTGGAATTACAGCTTTACCAGTTAAGTCTCCACCTAAAATTGAAATATCTGCTTTATAAAATTTTCCAGCATTAATAAATTTTTTCCAGCATTTTTCTGAACCGTGAACATCGGTAGCAAAAAATATTCTAGTCATTAAATTGTTTTCCTCCTACAAAAGTTAATTAAAAAAGGTTATGAATGGAAAAGTTAATAAGCTTTACTGTAATAAAAAATTGTTTGTTTCAACTTTACGTTTTAAAGGGGGGAAGCGTTAAAAATTGGCTTTATCCAAAGCAAATCTTATAAATGAAGCTGTTAAAATAGCGGAGTTGGGCGAATCCAAAGGGATTCCATTAAGATTAATGGGTGCTTTAGCCATTTATGTTCATTGCTCTGATGAAGCTAAAGCTTTTCATGAAGCTTTAAGCAGGCAATTTACAGATATAGATTTTATGACTACTGCTGATAGAGAAAAAGTGAAAAAGTTTTTTTTAGAAATAGGTTATAAACCTAGAGAAAGATTTATGGCTATTATGGCTGAAGCTAGGCATATTTATGAAAAACCTGAATTAGGAATTCATGTAGATGTATTCTTTAATGAATTAGACATGTGCCATAAAATTGATTTTAGAAAAAGGCTTCTTATAGATTATCCAACTATATCTTTAGCTGATCTGCTTTTAGAAAAGCTTCAAATAGTTGAAATAAACGAAAAGGATGTTAAAGATGTTATTGTTCTTCTCATAGATCATAAAATTGGAGATAAAGATGAAAAGGAAACAATAAATATTGAGTATATAGCGGATCTTTTATCTAAAGATTGGGGCTTTTATTATACAGTGACAACAAACTTAAATAAAATTAAAAAGCTTGTTGATTCTTATGCTCAAGTTTTAACTCAAAATAAAGTTGAAGACGTAAAAAATAAGATAGATATTATATTAGATAAGATAGAGAAGAAGCCTAAAAGCATGGGATGGAAAATGCGTGCAAAAATAGGAACCAAAACAAAATGGTATAAAGAAGTTGAAGAAATATAAAATAATGCCTTACTTTTAATAAAAATAAAAAGAGGAAAAAAGTTTTATTCGGTTGGAATCTCTTTATAAAGCATATCTACTTCAATTCCTTGCTTCTTTCTATACCATTTAAATGCATAGAAAATTATTGCAGCAGCTATATAGTTAGCTATGAGATATATTACTGAAACTGGATCGTTAACACCATAAACAGGATCTTTAGCCCAAAGATACATTACCCATATTAGGAATAAAGCAAATAAAGCTCCAGCTATAGTAATTACTGGAACTTTACCAATTTTATATTTTGAAATTGGAGCTCTACTGTAAGCGTCTGGCATTCTCCATGGAACAACAGCTGCAGCAATGCATGTTACAGCATAACCAACTGCAATCATAAATACAGCATCAAGCGCGAAACGCGTAAAGCCTCCAATGTTAAAGCAGTAAAGCCAACCTATGAAAGCAGTCATTATAGTCATAAAGAGTAAACAATTTATCGGTGTTCTAAACCTTGTAGTTACTTTTCCAAACCATTCTGGTAGAACTCTATCAAAAGCCATTGCGAAAACAACTCTTGTAGAAGATAGGAATAAAGTTCCAGACCAACCAAAGAACCATAAACCAGCTAAGAAAACTATTAAAGCTCCTAAAGCAGGGTTTCCAAGCGCAAATGCTGCTAAAAGCACAGGATATGGGAATAAAGGCATTGTTGAATCGGCGCCAGTATAAATATAATACCAAAATAGATAATTGGAAGCATTAAAGAATTCATAGCCAATAAATTTCCATAAAGCCAAAAGCATTATAACAGCTAAGATATTCATGAATGTGCTTCCTAAAGCCATGGCGCCAGCTTGCCTTTTAAAATCGCTTGCTCCTCTAACCTCGCCATATAAAGTAGCACCCCATTGCGGATAAAGATTAAAGAATACAACAAATGGTATTAAAGGTAGGCTTAAAGAGGTTATTGTAGCTGAAAATGGATATTCTCTAAAATCTAAGGCCCAATCTCCTATTTTTGTTGTTCGCTCTATAACATCATGATAATTAACTGTTTGCCCTGTGATTTCAGGCCACCATTTATTAAAGGCTTCAATAAAAGCGGATTGAGGTGTAGCTGCTATAATTCCTATAAAAGCTAAAACACCTATAGTACCGAGAATAAAGCAAATCTTTTGTATTCTAGCATAATTTCTCATTCCTAAACCTACATAAATAAAGACAAAGGCAATAGTAATTAATGTTGCAATAAAAGTTCCTAGAGGGCTTGTCCACCATAAAGCTGCTGAATATAAGCTTGGATTGCCTGTGATTTTACCGAAAAGTACCAGAAGTGGACTTATAAATTCCCAAACAAGCATTTGACCGTATATTGGACCCCAAAGCCAAAGCACTGAAACCCAGCAATTCCAAGCAAAAATAAAACCTATTAAGGGATGTAAAACTCTTGATTCCCAAACATAATCTCCGCCTGCTCTAGGCATAACAGAAATTAAACCACAGTAAGCTATAATTTCAAGAAATATTATAAGCCAGCTTATTAAAATTGCTGGAACCAAATTATATTGCGGAAGAAAACAGCCAAATGAAAAAGCATACATTCCTAAGGTTACTATATTAACGGAGAGAGCGGAATACATAAAGGCGTCTGTTAAGGACCAAGCTCTAACAAGCCCTGTAGCGCGTCTTAAAAATAGGGTTTTTTCTTCACCCATAAAATTTTCCCCCTTTTTTAAATTATTTTAGGATGATAAAACAATATTATACTATAGAGGTAAATAGTATTTTAATTTTTCGATGAAAAATAAATTTAAAACTTCATATTTTCGAAAAGCATATTTTCCAGCTATTATTTTTTATTTTTAATGCAGTTTTAAACAAAAAGCTTAAATGTTTAAATGATACAAATAAAAGTAAGCTAAAAAATTTCAATGAAATATAACGCTATTAATGAGTTAACAATTAAATGAAAGGAGGCGAATGTAAAATGAGTCAAGTAAATCAAGTATTTATTGGTAAAAAACCATTAATGAATTATGTTGTAGCTTGCCTGCATTTGTTAAATCATGGAGCAAATGAAATAGTTTTAAAGGCTAGAGGAAAAGCTATTTCTAAAGCTGTTGATACAGCTGAAATGCTTAGAAGAGTTTTTGCTAAAGGCTTAGCTGTTAAGAAAATCGATTTAAACTCTGAAGAAGTTACGCGTCAAGATGGTAGAAAAGCCCTTGTTTCAACAATTGAGATTCTTTTAACTAAATGAGAGCTTTTTATTTCTTTTTTAAACTAGGGATTAAATTTTATTTATTCAATTTTCTTTAACTGTTTTTTATAGGTTTCTATAACTTCAATTGTTGTTGTAGCATCTTCAGGCGATTTATCAAATCTCCATTTACCTGTAAATCTTGGAAATCTTAAAGCTAATCCACTTCCCTTCTTTATTAAGTCTCTTCCACATGTGTGAAGGGGTGAAAGCGTTATTTCATCTGAAGCAACCTCAAGAACTATTCCTGGAGAAAACCAAACATCAGGTTCTATAAGCGAATCTACCCTTGCATGTTTATGTGTAATAACCCATTTTTTCATTTCCTCCTGAAGCTTTTTTAAATCTTCATCTGTAAAGCCGCTTCCAAGCTTGCATATAGTTTCAAAAACATCTTTTTCTTTATTATAAACAGCCATTAATAAAGCTCCATAATTCCCAGCTCTTTTTCCTTTACCATAAAAAGCTCCAATTGGAACTAAATCGAATGTATCAGCTAATTCAGCTTTATAGGATCTTTTATATTTTATCCAAGTCCAACCTCTAGCTCCAGCTTTATAAATTGAATCTAATGCTATTGATTTAACCATTAATCCTTCGCATCCTTCTGATACAGCTTTATCCATATATCTATCAAGTTCTTCAGGATCGCTTGTAATAATTAATTCTGAAATTTTTCCTCGCTCTGTTTCCTCAACAATTTCCTCAAGTTTTCTTCTTCTTTCTAAAAATGGTTTAATCGTATAATCTTCTCCATTTACATATAAAACATCGAAAAGAAAAACGCTAACAGGCACTTCTTCCTCCATTTTTTCTATATCATATTTTCTTCCTCTGCGTTGAGATATAACTTGAAAGGGAAGCATTTCACCTGTGTTTGGATCTATTCCAACGCATTCCCCTTCAACTATAGCTTCCTTAACTTTTACACATTCTCTAATATATTTGCATGCATCTGGAAATTGATTTGTAACATTTTCTAAACGTCTAGAAAATAGATAAACCTTATCGTTAAGAAGATGCGCTTGCAATCTAATTCCATCATATTTATATTCAGCAGCGCCTTTTCCGCCAAGTTTTTCTAAAATCTCCTTTGGATTTGAAAGTCTTTCAGCAAGCATAGGCCTTATAGGTCTACCTATGGATATTTTAAATTTTTTTATGCCTTCAAGACCTTCAAAAGCTACTGTTTTAGCTACAAATCCTAAATCTGAAGATAAATTATAGGCTCTTTCTAAAATTTCTCTTGAAGCTTTTCCACCACCAAAAGCTATTGCTAAAGCATCCAAAATAGTCATATCTGCAACACCAAGTCTTAATCTACCTAAAGCAGTTCTTATAATATATCTAGCCTCTTTAGGTGTAGCGTCATTTAATAAACTGCAAAGATATCTAACTTTTAAATCCATAGCTCCTTCTCCAGAAGCTTTAGCCATTTTCTCGAAAGCATCATAAACAACATCTATAGTTAATGGTCTTTGAAAAAGAGTTAATTGGGTTTTCTTCTCTAAAAATGTTTCAGCAACCCTACCTAAATCACCAAGTTCATTAAATTTTTTTTCAACCTCTTCCTCAGATTTACCTGAAACTTCTGAAATAGCTTTAATAGCAAGTTTTTCAGCTAAACCTAATTCAATACCAATAAAATCTGGATAAAGCTTTCCCTGCGTTAAATAAACGATTTTATCTATTGATTCTTTAGGAGCTTGCTTTAAAAGTTCCGTTAATAAATCAGTTATTTCAAGCCTTTTAGTGGTGGCTTCTATTTTTTCATAAAATTCAACCATTTTCAAGTAGCGCAATTTTCCCGCCTAAAACAAGTTTTTAAAACTAAAATTTAAAGATTTAATTTTTCTTTATGAATTATTTCTTTAAGGCTTCTTCTAGATGGGGGAGAAGGTTTTTCTAAAGGGAAACCTATGGGAATTATGGCTACTGGCCTAATGCCTTTACCAGCTTCAATAACTTTAGCTACTTCAGCTTCATTAAAAGCTCCAACCCAGCAGGCTCCAAGCCCTAATCCATAGGCAGCTAATAGTAAATTTTGAATTGCCGCAGCTGTATCTTGAATACAATAAAGTTTTGCTCCTCTTTCACCATAATATCTTGCGCTTCTAGCTTCATTAGCGCAAACAACTATTGCAACTGGAGCTTCAAAAATAAAGCTTTGATTTAAAGCTGCTTTAGCAAGAGCTTTTTTTCCCTCAAAACTTTTAACTATAACAAATTCCCATGGTTGAAGGTTTCCAGCTGAAGGTGCAAAACGCGCAGCATCAATCAATTTTAATAAATAATCTTCTGGAATATCATCTTTTTTAAAGGCTCTTACGCTTCTTCTACCGAAAATAGCTTCAAAAAGTTCCAAATTAATACACCTAACCTAAATTAATTTATTTTTAATCTACTTATAAAAAAGTATAAAAAGCAAAATAAATTAAGTTTTTAAGTATTCTTCATAAATTTGAGAGCAGCAAACATTAGAATATAAAATTTCTAAATTAAAAGATTTAGCTAATTCAATAGCTTTTTCACTTGGGAAAGCTATAGCATTTATGCCGGTTTTAACAGCTGCGGAATCCAATTCAATTCTATAATCACCTATTGGTCTAGCGCAACCTAATGCAATAGGTGTGTTTGGAAAAATTTTTCTAGCATAAATCATAATTTTAATTACTTCAGAAATTTCTGGAGGTTTTTCTTTTTCCATTTTAGTTCCCTTAATTGGAAAGAAAACAATTATTATTATGGCGGATGGGTTATAACGTGAAATAATATTAAGCGCATTATATTCTCCTTTAATTTTTCCATAATGAAGACCAACTAAAACATGGGGGATTAAAGGAATTCCAGCTTTTTTAAGTGCATTTAAAGATTTTTCAAAATCTTCTATTTTAGCATTTAAATGATATATTTCCTTTATTGTTTCATTGCTTCCAATAATATCTATTAAAGCTGCATCTACACCAGCGTTTTTAAGGTTGAAAGCTGTTTCTTCAGTTATTAACCCTGTATGAACAACAATTTTCAATTTAGTTTTTAATTTAATTTCTTTAATGGCTTCAGAAAAATTTTTTAATGGAACGCTTCCATTAGGTAAGCAGCCTCCGCTTATTAAGCATCCTAAACCCTTATGCTTTTTAATTTGCATGCAAATTTCAATTAATTTTTTAGGGGTTAAAGCTGGAATCATAGTTTTTAATATTTTTCCATTACAATGTTTGCATTTTAAGCTGCAGCTTGATCCAGTTAAAGAAATTGAAGGAAAAAGCCAAGGTGAAAAATGGTTTTTATGAAAAACAAAGCTTGGATTATAAAAAACTATTTTTTTCCCAAGGTTTCTCCAAGAAGTTTCTCTAGCAATTTCCATTTCTTTTTCTAGTTTTTCTTGCATTAAATTTTTATTAGCAATCAGTTTTCTGCACCTTTTAAAAAATTAAGCCCTATTTAAGGCTCCTTTTAAAGCTAAAAGAAAATCTTCAGCTGTTGCTCCAATCAAAGTTTTAGATTTAAAAAACTCAGTTAAAATATTTCTTATTTTTGTTTCATCATCTATTTTAACACCTTTTAATTTTTCTTCAAGTTCATCTATGGATTCTTCTGGATGAAGAAAGAAATCTCCTGTTATTTTAATTTCTTCTATAAACCCATTTTTTATGGAGGTAAAAATTTTAATAAGTTTTCCTCCAGGAACTTTATATTCAAATTTAATCAAATTTTTCACCTTTTTACCTTTTATAAAGCCATTCTTTAGTAGAATATTTTTCAACTTTTAATTTTTCAGCTAAAGCCTTTTCTTCCTCTGTAAGTTTTCCTAAAGAAAGCTTTATGTTTAAGGCTTCTTCAAAACCCTTTTTTAAAGCTTCAGCCACCTCATTAAAATTAACTTCTTTACCTAATTCATTTTTAATGCTTGTTACCCTTTCCTTTACTGATTTAATCATTTTATCCTTTATTTTTTCATCGCTTACCTTAAGCACTTTAAACATTTTTTCCACATCTACATCAATTAATATTGTGCCATGCTGAAGAATAGCATTTAATTTTCTGGTTTGAGCATTTCCAGAAATCTTTTTTCCATTTACAACGATATCGTTTATAGGTTTAAAAGCTGGATTTAAACCAAGCTTTTTTAATCCTAAAACTATTCCATTGCATAAAACATGGTATGATTCTAAAATATCTTCTGGAAGCTTCTCCTTATAGGCTATAACGCTATAAGTTATTTCACCATTATAATCATGGTAAACAGCTCCCCCTCCAGTTATTCGCCTAACTATATCAACATTTAATTGTTTGCATGCTTCAACATTAACTTCGTCAATTAAACTTTGGAAATACCCTATAGAAACAGCTGAAGGATTCCATCTATAAAACCTTATAGTGTTTGGAGATTTTCCTTTTTGAATCATTGTTAAAATAGCTTCATCAATAGCCATATTCATGTATGCATCGTTTATGGTTAACTCAATTAAACGCCATTCTTCAATCATAAATTTCTTAACACCTCCCTTCTCTAAAATATTGAATTTAATAAATTAAATATTTCATTTATTTCTTTTTCAGTTAAAGGTCTAGGAAAATTATACATTGGACCTGAAACCTTCTCATTATAGTATGGTCTATTACAATTTGGGCAACCTGAAGTTAAAAATGGTTTTCCAGATTTAATCAAATTTATTAATTCTTCTTTAGGTAAACCTAAATCAATTATTTCCCCTTTATTATTAAATTTAATTTCATTAAATTTAATGCGATGATTAACAATTAGGTATCTGGCTAATTGAGTTTTTCTATAGTACTTTAATGATGGAGGCTGAGAATTTTCTAGGAAGGTGCCTTTTAAAGGGGTTAAAGCAAAGAAAGCTACGTTAACACCCATATCAGTTAATTTTTGAGTTAAAAAGCAAACATCCCATTCTGTTTCTCCTAAACCCAAAATTAAATGCGTTGTAACATTTCCTTTACCAAATATTTCAACAGCTTTTTTTAAAGCTTCAAAATGAGTTTCCCAACGATATGGGCTTTTTCTTTCTAAACCTTTAATTTTTTCAAAAATTTCTTTTGTAGAAGCATCTAATGGAATAGAAATTTTGTCTACACCAATATTTTTTAGCATAGATAATTGTGTTTCATTAAAAGGTTGGCATGAAACAGATATTGGAATATTAAATTTTACTAGAGCTTTTACTAAATTTGCTACATCATTAAAAGCTTTTGGATAATTTAATGATTGAATGCATATTCTTTTTGCTTTTAATTGATTTTCCTCTATTTTCTTTAAAACTTCTTTTGTTTCAAAAATTGGCCAGGTAACTCTAGATAAATGATTTAAATCGGTTTTGCTTTCTCTTGCTTGAGTGCAAAAACCGCAGTTAGCAATGCATTTTCCTTCATAAAAAGTCATTAAATAAATTGTTTTTGGAGGAACATTTATAAAGCCTTTTTTTAACCCAATTAATATTGCTGAACCTATTGAAACTCTAATTTTGTTTGGTAAAATTAAGTTTGATTCTTTAAATTTAATAGCGGTTTCCATTTTAACTCAATAACCAAACTTTTCTGAAATACCCATATAGTTTGTTAAAATAGCCATTATATCTATTCCTTTTATTCTGCATAAATTTCCTTGAGAAGCTGTTTTTTCACAAAATTTTTTGATTTCACTATGAAAGGTTTCTGGTCCATGAATTAAAATTGGAACAGGATCACCTGAATGATCTTTAAAGTTTATTGGAGTGCAATGATCAGCTGTGATGGTAACGTATGTTTCATTTAAATCTAATTGATCAATTAATCTACCAATCATTTTATCTATATTTTCTATTGCTTCAACTTTAGCTTTAAAGTTTCCATCATGTCCAGCCACATCTGTAGCTTTTACATGAAGAAAAACAAAATCATAATGTTTTATAGCTTTAGCTGCTTCATCAGCTTTACCATTAAAATTAGTGTTTAATCCTCCGGTAGCTCCTTTAACATCTATTATTTCCATTCCAGCTATGCGGCAAACCCCTTTAACTAAAGCTACAGCTGCTATAGCAGCTGTTTTAATCCCATATTTTTCCTGAAAAGTTTTAAGTTTAAAATATGAACCTGCACCTCTAGCTAAAATTATGTTTGCAGGTTTTTCACCTATTTTAACTCTATTTAAATTTATTTGATGGTTTTTAAGAACATGAAAAGATTTTTCCGTAAATTCGTTTAAAGCTTTAGCCATTCTTTCAGCTTCAACACTATCATCTAAAGGTTTAGATTTTAATGGTTTAACACCAATTTCATGCGGATCTGTATCACTTACATTTTTAGAAAGTTTTTCTCCACGAAAAATTAAAACGCCTCTATGCTCAATTGTTGGATAAAACTCTACTGAAACACCATTAACACTTTCAATTTTTATTTGATTTATTGCTTCGGCCAGCTCCTTAATTCCAGTTTTTATTCTTCCAGCTCTTCTATCAACAATTGTTAAATCTTCATTTACAGTAGCAAAATTTGCTCTAAAAGCTATATCACCAGGTTTAAGCTGGATTCCAGCTCCAGCAGCTTCTAAACTTCCTCTACCAGCATAACATTCATAGGGGTTATAACCTAAAATAGCTAAATGAGCTACATCGCTTCCAGGTCTAATACCTGGACTTATAGGATCCATTAATCCAACTAACCCTTCTTCAGCTAACTTATTTAGGTTTGGAGTATTAGCTGCCTCAAGAGGTGTTTTATAATCATATTCTTTTACAGGTCTATCGCCCATTCCATCGCAAATTATTAAAATAGCTTTTTTACTCATTTAACATCCTTCTCCTTAAAACAGTTAGAAAAATTATTAAGAATGTTAAAGATAAATATTTCAAGTTTTTAGAGGTTATAAAATTGTATGCAGAATCATTAAGAAAACTTACCTTTTTATTAATTTTAATTAACTTATTAATTTATGGTTTTTTAGCTTTTTTAAGCAAAAACCCATTGATTATAGATTATAATTTGCTTGCGATTTACGGTCAATATAATTTATTTGTTTATGAAGGTTGGTATTGGCAACTTTTCACTTCATTATTTATTCATGCTAATTTACTTCATGTTTTAGGTAATTCTTTATTTTTAGCTTTTTTCGGTTTTAAAGCTGAGGAATTATTTACAAAAAAAGTTTACTTATTTACATATTTTGCTTCAGGTTTAACAGGAAACTTGCTAACTTTATTGATGGGGGCAAATATTGTTTCAGTTGGAGCTTCAGGAGCAATTTTCGGTCTTTTCGGAGCCTCAACAATATATATGAGGAAAACAATGAATCAATCTATTTTAAGCGCTTTAATATATGCTATGTACTTATTTTTAATGAATATTGGAGCAAACATAAATTTAGTCTCTCATCTCGGAGGATTAGCAACGGGATTAATGATTGGTTATATTTTAGCTAAAAAACCAAGAAGCTACTATACTTTACATTATAGTATACGCTATATGTAAATGTAAGCTGTTTTTGATTAGAATTTCCAACTTTTAAAGATAAATTTATTTGTTAGTTTGAAGATTCACAGCTTCTCCTATATTTTTCATTAAAGCATTAGCCATACAAACCTGTTTTCACTTTTGTTAACACAAGCTAATATAAAAAATGTTTTTTATGTTCATTCTAAAAAAGATAAAGAATTTTTAGCTTCAATATTTTAAGTTGAGGCTTTAATTGCTAAATTGGATTCTGCAAAAAGAACTTCAGGCAATTCATAAAGAAAACTTTTAAACCTTAATATTGGCACTATTAATGAACCATTAAGGTTTTTATATGGTACATCAGCTAAAGTAATTATTAAAGGTAAAATCATAAAGTTTTTGTTTTTCTCAATTTTTAATTTTAAAGTTAAATTAGGCAGCGATTTGCTAAATGATTCAACTCTTTTAAAATGTTTTTCTGCAGCTAAAGCAACCTTGCTTTTATACCAACCAAAACGCCATCCTTTGCAATCTAAGCATAGGATTACTGGTTCCTTAATGCCTATAACATCAATTTCCCATTTTTTATTTTTTATATCCTTAAATATGAATCTTTTAAAGGTTAAGTAATTGTTATATTCAAGAATTACAGAGCTGAATTCTTCAAATTCTTTCCAATTTAGTAATCGAGAAATTTTTTCGAAATCAACTCCAAGATTTACAGCTTCAACAGCAATCATTAAACGATTAAAAGAATCAACATATATTTTTTCACCATCAAATTTTAATAAACCTTTATTAAAAGCCTCATTTATTTCAGTTAAATCAAACTTATTAAAAGTTAAAACTTTATTTTTTTTAGTTTGATTTAAAATGGAAAGAAGAAAATTTTTTGTAAACATTTTAAATCTTAATTGGTTTAATAATTCCTGCTAAAGTTAAATTAACAATACTGTTAATACTTGCTTCTCCATTCACCTTACCATATTCATTTTTTATTTTAATCCAAGTTAATTTGGTTCTTCCGCTTTTAGAAATATAAGTTATTTTTAAAATTTCTTTTGCTTTAACAAATTTTACATTTTTAATTATCCCAAGTAACTCTTTATATTTAGCTTCAATAATGATTGTTGATCCTTCACCAATTTTTTCGGGAAAAACTTCTTTATTAAACATCCATTCTTTAGGAATAAAGCTTTGACAAACATTTAATATTAAGAATTTTCTAAAAGCTTCAAGTTTGCATAAAGCATTTATTTCCATGTTTATTAATCTTAAAGTTTTATGAAACTTCAATAGTTAATTGATATTCAGGAACATTTAATAATGTTAATTCTAATCTCCAAAATTCATCTTCAGCAGGAGAAGGTATTGAAAGTAAGCATTTTTTATAGCAATGATATTCTACATTTAAACCTGATACATTTATAATTGTTTTTTCAGTAATCTTCATATCCTTTTCGGTATAAACTTTATTTAACGCTTGAATTTTTACTTCAATTGAACCCAAACCCAACCAAAAACATTCAATGCAAATTTGATTAGCTCCTTTCCTAACTTTAAAATTAAATGTCGCAGGAACCAAATAAGCTTCTTGAAGCAAATTTTCACCTCCAATAAGTTTTTAAGTTAAATTATAAAAATAAACTTTCTTAAGCTTATTGAAAATTAAGGAAAATTATGAAGATTTTTACAAAAACAATTAAAAAATATTATTAAAAGCGGATATAATTAAAAAATAAGAAATGTTTTGGTGAATGTGTTTGCCTCAAGAAACTGTTTGTTCAGGTTGCGGCACTATTTTATATAAGGGTTTAGAACCTGAACCTCCAATTGAAACAGTTAAAAGATATAATGGTGTTTGCCCTAATTGCGGAAGAAAACTTAACATAGAACCTGAAGAAATTGAAATTCAAGCTTCAAGAAAAATTAAGCAAGTTATAAAGTTAACTAGCTTTTAAATGAAAAAAGCATTTTAAAGCTTATTTTATTTACTGCTTATTTTTATTTCTTTTTTCCTCAACTTTTTGAGCTATTTCTTTAGCAATTTCCTCTATGCTTTTTCCTCTAGTGTCTATCCCTAATTTTTCAGCTGTTTCTAAAATAGCTTCTTTTCCGCTTTTTTCAGATTCAGTTCCTTCAACAGCTTTTTTATATTGTCTTATTGAATCCCCAATGGATCTAGCAAGTTCAGGAAGCTTTTTTCCTCCAAATAAAATTAAAACTATAGCTAGAACTAATGCTATTTCCCATGGACCAATAAAAGCCAAAAACTTTAAACCTCCTTTTTCTTTACATTTAAAATTAAGATTTTTACTACTACTTAAATCTTTTCACTTTTAATAGTAAGTTATAGATTTTAAGCTGAAATTAATGTAGCAGTTTTAACTATTCCAGGAATCCTTCTAATCAACGTTACTGTTTCGCTTAAAATTGAAAAATCATTAAGCTCAATTCTAACTATTACATCATATTCTCCATAAACAACTTTTGCTTCTGTAACGCCTGGAAACTTTTTTGCTTCTTTAACTACTTCTCTTTCTTTTCCAGCTTGAGTATTTATAAGCATATAAACAATTGATGGTTTTTCCTTCAAAAATTAATCAACCTCAAAATTTAATTTTATTTTTATAGCAGTTTTATGCTTTAAATATTTTAAATTTAAAAATATGGAAAGGCTATAAAACATAGAATTAACATAACTATGGAAAGTATATAAAGAATTTTTCTAGAGTTGCTTAATGGAGAAACATCATCTAACGGTTCAGCACCTACTACTCCCCGTCCACTTCCAAACATCCATACCAAAAGAAATAAAGCAAAAAACCAATATCCTGAAAAAATCAATATAATTAACCCAATTAAAGAAGCGATTTTATGTCCTGAAGCCCCAAATATAGCTCGAGCTACATGACCTCCATCAAGTTGCCATATTGGAAGAATATTTAAAAATGTTAGTAAAGCGCCAACCCAAGCGGCAAACTCTATTTGAGTTAAAACAAGCCTAAAACCTTGAGGAATTTGACGAATCAAAGGTAAAAGAATTTCAAATAATAATGGTGATTTTGGCCAATCCATTCTTTGAACTAATTTTTGCTGTTCCCAAATGGCTACTTCAGCTTCAGGCACGAGAAAACCTAATTGAAAACTTAATATAGCTATAAGAATTGTAGCTATAAACCCTGCAAGTGGACCTGCAAGTCCTATATCAAAAAGCTCATCTTTATTTGTTGGGGGAGATTTTAATGATACTATTGCTCCAAAAGTTCCAAATGGTGGAGGGCCAGGAATAAAATATGGTAAAGAAAAAGTTAATCCATGAATTTTACAAGCAAGAATATGCCCTGATTCATGTAAACCAATTATAGCAAAAAGCGATATAGTGAATAAAGCTGCTTGAAAAAAGGCATTTTCACCTTTCATTAAAATTTCTTTTAATATTGGAGTATTAATAAAACTATAGTATCCAGCTAAAAATATTGTTCCTAAAGTTGCGTTTAATAATATAAGGTTTAAAAGGTTGCTTTTTCCTTTTCTTTCAAAAGGTTTTAAAAGAATTTTTATAACATATCGATTTTCTTCTTTTCTTAAAAAAGGCATTAAATTAAGTTTCATAAATTCTTTAGAAGCTTTCTTAAAGTTTTCCTTGGTTATTTCAGGTGAAATAATAAAGTTTGGAATCCCCTTTTCATCTATATATGCATCTAACACATTAAATTTAGAGGAAATTAAAGCTTTTAATTCAGGGAATGAAGGATAAGAAGGTGTTTCTAAATAATTAAAAGCCATTCTACCTCATCCTTTTAATTGGGATGATGTTTAATCTTATTTATTAATTTTATGAAAATTGAAGATTAAATAGAAAAACTTTAATAAAAATGAAGATTTATGAATTTTAGGATTTGATAAAAATGGTTGCTATACAAAAATTTGTTATTAGAAGGTTTAATCCAAACGATTTGAATGCTGTAATCGAAATAAATAGAAGATGTCTTCCTGAAAATTATACAATTAATTTCTTTATGGATATTTATAGAAATTGCCCTGAAGCTTTTTTAGTGGCTGAAGCTGAAGATAAAATTGTTGGATATATCATGTGCAGATTAGAATATGGCTTTTCAGATTTTAACAGATTTAAACTTGTTAAAAAGGGGCATATTGTTTCAATAGCTGTGCTTAATGAATATAGGCGAAAAGGAATAGGTTCATCTTTAATTGCTCAAGCCTTAAAAGAGCTTGCTAATGCTCAAGCTAAAGAATGTTATTTAGAGGTTAGAATTACTAATGAAGCGGGAATAAACCTTTATAAAAAGTTTGGTTTTGTAATTACTCAAAGAATAGCTTATTACTATCATGATGGGGAAGATGCTTACGTAATGTCTAAAAAGCTTTAAGTTTTAACTTCTGGATAAGCCATAGATTTAAATTTTAAAGATTTAAGTTGAAAAGAAAGCTTTTTTAATAATTCTTCTTCAGTTATGTTAAGGGAGTGAAGCCAAGCTTCTAATTGTTTTTGAATAGAAACAACATTAATGTTTTTTTCCATTAAAATTTCCCATTCATCTTTAGAATTTTCATAATTCCATTTTGGAAGCAAAAACTTGTTTATTTTCATTTTTTTGGTTTTTAAAGCTGCAAGAAATTTTCCTGCACCTCTCCATCCAACACCGCCTACTGGACCAACATTCCCTTTAATATCTCCCTTTCCAGTCATAACTACTGTTGGTTCAACTTTTATTTGAGCAAGCTCTGAAATAGCTGCTACGCTAAAAGCAACTCCTAAGCTTGGACCACTAACTCCTAAACCTGAAGCCCCCTCCAATGGGCTAACAACTTCAAATATAAAATCAAATTTGGAAATGTCTTCACCAATTTTTTCTCTAACATATTTTTTAATGTACTCAACTACATTTGCAGCGCTTTCAATTACACTTGTATCTTCAATAGCTGTTGGACCAACAATTGTTGATTTTGAAGCACCTGTTACAATAGTTTTTCCATCACCATTTGGATTTATTACACATTCAACTATAAGTATTATTCCTCTTCTACCAGTTGGATCAGTTCCAAGTCCATAAGCCACACCAGTTTCTGGTTCTTCAAAAACAGCGCTTTCCTGAACATCCATTAACTCCTTATCTATATCTTGTTCAAGTTGTTGTGCAGCTTTTTCAAAATGATAAAGTTTAATTTTATAGTTTTCTCCAGTTAAATCAATAGGATTTTTAATTAATTCTTCTTCTTCTTTTAAATTTAATACTTCACAAAGCCTCTTTATATCATCATAAAACATTTTTAAAACTTTGCGTCTATGATTTTCATCTCCTTTTTTAAGCTCCCAAGAAGCAATAATCTCTTGAGTTCTTAATCGATTAGCAGATCTTATTATTTCTGCAACAACCCTTGGAGAAACAATTCTATACTTTTTTATTATTTTTAATACACCATCAATGGTAACCTCCGGATCTAAATGCTCTAAATAATGGTTTAAATGAATTCTAATTATATCTCGTCTTTCAGCATCATTTCTTGGCAATGGTATTTCTATAATGTTTGGTTCAAAACGATTTAAAACAGCTTCATCAACAGCTTCAAGCCTGTTTGTAGCAGCTATAACAATAACATTTTCGAGAGGCTGCAATCCATCAAGCTCAGTTAATATTTGAGCAGTTATTCTATCGCCTACAGGATCTCCTTTACGCTTTCCAGCTATTATATCAAATTCATCAAAAAATATTATGCTTGGAGCTGCTTTTCTAGCTATTGCAAATAAATCTCTTACATTTTTTTCAGGTTCACCAACCCATTTAGCATTAATAAGAAGTTGAGCTGCTGGAGCATAAAAGAATTCAGCACCATTTTCTCTAGCGATAGCTTTAGAAATATGAGTTTTACCGCAGCCAGGTTCACCCCAAAGAATAAACCCTTTAGGAGGTATCCAACCAAGCTTATTTACAAGCTCAGGCTTTAAACTTAATGAAATTGTTTTAAAAATTTTTTCCTTTATACCAAATAATCCTCCAACATCATCATAAGTTATTGAAGGTTTTATTTTAAGAACAGAACTCATAACTTCAACGCTTTTTTCCTGTTCAACATATCCTCTAAGCTCTCTAGCTACAGCTTCAAAATCTTCTATTGAAACCCTATATTTAATCTCGCCTTTTTGAGTTAATTTTCTTTCTAATCTTTCAAAAAGGCTTTTTCTAATTGGCGCTATTTTCTTTTCTCTAACTTTATTGCAAGCATCAATTATATCAAATGGGGTTAACTGCGTTTGCCTATAAATGCTTACTCCTTTTTCTAAAGTTTTCATAACTTCCTCTGGATTTAAATAGTCCCATCCATGACTTTTAAGTTCTGAACTTAAAATAGCTAAAAGCATTTCCCTAGTTATGTTTTGATCCAAATCTATTGTAAATGCTCTTCTTCTTATATCTTCTCTAATAGATTCATACATGCTTGTAGCAGCTATTAAAATGGTTCTTGTTGATGTATCTAAAAGTCTTCTTAAATTATTTATGAAAATGCTTTGAACTCTTAGATCTTCCATTTCCGCTACTCTAGCTGCTTTAGCCGTGTCAATTTTTTTACCAAAACTTTCAAATTCATCTATGAAAATTATGCTTGGCGTATTAAAGGCTTTATCGAAAATAGCCATTAAGTTTCTGGCTGATTGACCATAAAGAGGATCGAAAACTTCAGGTCCTTTAACAAAAATTGGTTGAACATTTACACCATTTCTTATTCCATGCATAACTCCTTCTCTAATGCATACTTCTGCAAGTAAAGATTTTCCGGTTCCGCTTGCACCTTTAAGAATAAAGAATTTTGGTGGTGGAGCATCCTTAAGTAGTTCTTTCATATATTTATCTTGAACAACATGAAAGCTTATGCTGGACATTATAAGTTCATATTCTTTATCTCTTCCAACAAGTTTTTCTCTTTTTGAAGGATAATTTTTATCAAGCTCCTTCATCAACTTTTGGAGTTTTCTTGGGGTTAACTTTGCATTTTTCCATCTTCGATATTCCTTAGTTGTAACATATAATGGGAAACTTAATAGTATACCAAGCTTAGGATGACGAATCCACCAAGGTTTAAATTCTTCATCATTCTTCTTCATCGATAAGCTCATACCATTCCCTCTTTTTAGCTATTCCATAAACTATTCCAGTTAAAACAACAGGGAAAATAGGTAGAAGTAAAATGGATTTTGAAATATGGATAAGCAGATTTTTTCCAGTTAAAAACTTAAGAATAAAACTTCCAAAAGTTAAGATTAAAGCTTCAAGTTCAACAATTCCAAAAGCTATTAAAAAGGCATAAAATAAAACTCTTATAATCATCGCTATAGAATCTTTTTTAACCCATTTATCTCTTTTCCTAACTTTCATATCTTTAATATTTAATATTCCAACTGAAATAAATAAAGTTAATATAACGGTGTATGAAGCAAATACTATTAGGGGAAAAAAATTAACCATAAAAATGTTCCCTAATAAATATTGTTTTTCATCCTCAAAAATATTTCGTTTTTCTTTGGTGGTTAACTAAAAATGCTTAAGCATAAAGAATGTAAGCTTTGCAGTAAAAAAAGCGAGTTAATCTCAAGCATTCTTAATCTTTGTATTAACTGCATTAAAGAAAAACCTGATGAAACTAAACAATTAATATTAAAAGCTCATGAATCAATAAGATCCTTTTATAATCTACCTTCAACACCTCCTAAATCATTAGGGGGAATTCAATGCGATTTATGCGCTAATGAATGTATAATTGGTATTGGAGAAAAAGGATATTGCGGTTTAAGAAAAAACTTAAATGGAAAATTAATTTCCTTATCCAGCACCGATAAAGCAGTTTTACATTGGTATCCTGACCCTCATGTTACAAATTGTTGTAGCGCTTGGTTTTGTCCAGCTGGAACAGGATCAGGATACCCAAAATTTGCTTATACTAATGGGCCAGAGATAGGATATAAAAATTTAGCTATATTCTTTTACGGATGTAATTTTGATTGTTTATTTTGTCAAAATGCTTCCCATAAAGATATAGATGAGGCTTCAACAATCTCCTTAAATGAATTAACTCAAGTAATTAAAAATGACAAAAAATATTCTTGCATATGTTTTTTCGGCGGCTCACCTGAACCTCAACTTCCATTTGCCTTATCATTTTCAAAAAAGGTGCTTGAAGAAAACCCAAATAGAATAATTAGAATTTGTTTTGAATGGAATGGATGCGGAAACAAACTTTTAGTTAAAGAAGCTGCAGAAATCGCTTTTAAAAGCGGTGGAAACATTAAATTTGATTTAAAATGTTTTAATGAAAATTTAAGTTTGGCTTTAAGCGGAGTTTCAAATAAAAAAGCTTATGAAAATTTTGAGTTTATAGCTAATGAATTTTATAATGAAAGAAAAGATTTACCAGTTTTAACAGCTACAACGCTTTTAGTTTCAGGATATGTTGATGAGGAAGAAGTTAAGAAAATTTCAGAGTTTATTGCAAGTTTAAACCCTGAAATTCCATATTCGCTTTTGGTTTTTCATCCAGATTTCATGATGAATGATCTTCCCATAACCCCGAAAAATCAAGCATTAAACTGTTATAAAATTGCTAAAAGATTTTTAAGAAATGTTTATTTAGGAAATATTCATTTGCTTAGCAACTTAAAAATTTATTAATTTTTATTGCATAGCTATTTTATTGTTTAGAAGAGAAAGCTTTAAATAGTTTTAAGAATAAAACATACTATTTGATTTTTCACCGTTAAATTTTAATTAAAACAAAATAGTAATGGAGCGCTTTAATAATTGGAGGAAAAAATTCAAACATTCAGGTTAATCTCAAATAATTTTTTTACAAGAAGCTTGTTAAAAAGTATTTCAAATTATTGCGAAAAAGATGGAAAAAACAGGCTGGAAGTAGGCTTAGAGCTTTATTCAGGAGTTAGAAAAGAAGCATGTTTAAAATGCAGGGTTGCTGAAAAATTTCTAAATTTAATTTTAAAAATTGGTAGAAAAACATTTAATGTTTCAGAGGAAGAAATGAAAAAAACTTTTGCTGATGCCTATTGGAGAAGAGGGTTAAGCAGCGTAGTTAAAGGATTGGGTCTTTTCGGTGTTACAAAACCATTTACTCCAGGGGCGCCATTTCAAGTTGTTTGGGAAATAACTAAAGCTTGTAATTTAAGATGTAAACATTGCTCAGCTAATGCTGGAGTTGGACTAGATGAATTAAATACAGAAGAAGCTTTAAAAGCAATAGATAAACTTGATAAATTTGGCATAACGATTTTAGCCTTCTCTGGCGGAGAACCATTAATTCGAAAAGATTTTCTTAAACTTGCTAAATATGCAGCTGATAAAGGAATATACGTAGCTGTAGCTACAAATGGTACATTAATAACTAAGGAAAAAGCGAAAGAAATGAAGAAAGCCGGAATAGAGTATGTGCAAATCAGCCTTGATGGAGCAGTTCCAGAAACCCATGATCACTTTAGGGGAGTTCAAGGCGCATTTAATAAAACTATTGAAGGAATTAAAAATGTTGTAGCTGAAGATTTCTTTGTTAACGTTTCAACCACTGTAACTAAATTAAATTATAGGGAAATTCCAAAAATACTAGATTTATGCGAAAAGCTTGGTGTAGATTGGTTTATGGCATATAATTTTATTCCAACTGGAAGGGGCATTGATATAGCAGAGTTAGACTTAACACCGGAAGAAAGAGAAAATCTTTTAAAAATGCTTTATGAAAGAATGCAAAATTCAAATATGGCTATGCTTTCTACAGCTCCTCAACTTGCTAGAGTTTCTTTAGAAGCTTCATGCCAAAGCGAAGCGTTAGTTTTAAGCCACTTTTACTCAGCTAAATCAAGGGAAAAAATTAAGGGTTTAGCGGAATTTATAGGTGGATGCGGTGCAGGAAGATTTTATATAGCTATAAAGCCTAATGGTGATATTCAACCATGCGTTTTTCTACCATTAAAACTTGGAAACATTAAAAGCGATAATTTAGAAGAATTATGGGTAACATCTAAAGTTTTAAAAGATCTTAGAAATAAAGATGCTTTAAAAGGACATTGTGGAATATGCGAATATAGATATTATTGTGGTGGATGTAGAGCAAGAGCTTATGGGTACTTTAAAGATTATTTAGCACCTGATCCAGGTTGCATAAATAATAACGAATATTACGCTATGTTGAAAAAAGAAGTTGAGTTAACTCCTGTTATTCAACGTTAAGTTTTTCTATTTATTTAATAAAGATTTTTTATGGAGGGAAAAATTATTGGCTGATATCATACTTACTGCTGATAGAACGTTAATGAGTAACTATCATGGAAAAGAATTTCTTGGTTTTGCTACTAGTGCTCCACCAAACATTTTACCAGCCTGGCTTTATAAATTTATGTTTTTCCCTCCAATAAAAAATAAAAATGGTATACCGATTGAAGCTCCTTATGCACTTAGAAAAATTGAAGCTAAGCTTTTAGATGAAGGGTTTAACGTGCTTACAGTTGATCCAGATCATTTAAAAAAGTATATTAAAAACGCTAAAGTTCTATGTGTTCACGTTATGGATCCCTTTGGTTTAGGACCTTCATCAACAACCTTTGCTAGAATTCTTCGCACAGGTGAACCTTACCTATCAAAATATTTTAAAGAATTGCTTACAAAGAATGAGGTTAAAGAAGCTAAGAAGCGAGGTTTAAAGATAATTGTGGGTGGTCCTGGAGTTTGGCAATTTAAATATAGAGTTGAAGAGCAAAAAGCGTATGGAATAGATTGTATAGTTTATGGAGAAGCAGAACGTATTATTGGTAATCTTATAAGAAAAGCTTTAAATGGAGAAGAGTTACCAAGCTATTTTGAAGTTAACCTTCATGAATTGCCAAGTTTAAACGAGATTTCAGAAATTAAAAACCCCTCAATTAATGGTTTAATTGAAGTTGGTCGTGGATGCCCTAGAGGATGCGATTTTTGCAGCGTAACCTTAAAGCCTTTAAGATGGTACCCACTTGATAAAATAGAAAGGGAACTTCAAGTAAATGTTAAAGGTGGGTTAACTTCAGGCATTCTTCATGCTGAAGATGTGCTTCTTTATGGTTCTAAATCTGTTATCCCTGATAGAGAAAAAGTTCTTGAATTGCATAAATTAACTAAAAAATATTTAAAGAATTTTTGTTGGAGCCATGTTAGCATAGCAGCTATAGCAGCTGATCCAAAATTGTTTAAAGAAGTTTCAGAAATAATTATTGATGAAAATCAAAAATGGTGGGGAGCCCAAATAGGTATAGAAACAGGTTCACCTAGATTAGTTAAATTAACTATGCCAGCTAAAGCTAAGCCTTTTAAACCTGAAGAATGGCCTAATGTTGTAAAAGAAGCAGCAGGTTTAATGAATGATTATGGATTGATACCAGCTTGCACATTGATTACAGGTTTACCTGAAGAAACTGATGAAGATGTAATTAAAACTATAGAGTTAATTGAAGATTTAAATTGGTTTAAAAGTATGATTGTTCCACTATTTTTTGTTCCCATGGGTAAATTAAAGAATAAGGATTGGTTTAAATATGAAGATTTAACAGATTTACAAAAAGAGTTGATGGTTAAATGTCTTAGCCATGATATTAAATATGCAAGAGAAATTATGGATTGGTATATTAAGGAGAAATGGTATAGCCCTATATTAAGAAAGCTTTATGATTTGTTTATTTGGTTAATAGAGCGTAAAGGGAAAAAAAGCAAAATTTTTGAATATCAAAAAGTTTCGGTTTTTTATAAGGAAGAGGCAAAGATTAAAGAGGTTGAAGCTGTTAAAAGAGGTTACTATTGCTGATTAATGATTTCTAAAATTAAATTTATGGTTGATTCTATTGCATTAAATGAATTTAAAACTTTAAAAAACTCATTTAATTTTTTTTCATTCTTAAAGTTAAGTGAGTTTTCTATTGCATTTAATAATGTTTCCTTAGTAAGATTTTCCTGCGCAATCATTTTCCCAATTTTTAAATGTTCAATTCGTTCAGCATTTCCATATTGTTCAGCTTGACCAGGAATTGGAATAGTTATAATTGGTTTTTTATAGGCTAAAGCTTTCATTATTATGCCATGGCCTGCACGCCCAATAATAACATCAGATGCTTTAAAAAGCTTAAATTGAGTTTCTTCATCAATCCATTCATATACTTTAACTTTTCCAATTTTCTTTAAACAGAAATTTCCTTTAGGATTGCCTTTAGAAATGATTATTTCATATTTTTCAGGGAAATCCTGAAAAATATCCATAAGCCTTTTTATTAAAAAGATTCTTTCTTTTTTTGGACCGCTAATCGCTGCATAAACAATTATTTTAGAATCATTAAGGTTTAACTCTTTTTTAATAACTTTTTCTTCAGGAAGATCATTATATTTAATTGGGATTATAGGACCGATAAATTTTACTTTTTTCTTAAAAATTTTTGGAATTATTAAATTTTTAAATGAAATAGTATATGGATAAGGTAAATCAGGAATTAAAATTTGATTGCTTAAACCCCAAATTCCTTCTATAACACTGTTTGAAATACCCCATAAAAAATTCATAAAATTAAAAGATATTTTTTCAATTAAGGAATTTTTAAGGTTAGGATTTGCAATATTTATTTTGAATTGATTTAACATTAAAATGCTTGGTATCTTTAAGGCTTTAGCTATTAAAATTGGCGCTAATCTAGAATCTGAAAAAACTAAATTTGGATGATAACTTTTTATTCTTTTGAATTCAAAAATTAATTCTTTAAGGGAAAGTTTTATAGCTTGAAAAAAACCTGGATAATGCGCTAAAGATGCTTTATAATCAACCGCTCCACTTTCGTTTGTAACATAGCTCATCTGTATCGTTTTAAAAACTTTATATCCCATTTTTGTTAAGTAATCAACAGCTTCAAAACAAGTTGAAAAAGCAACATTTACACCATGATTTTTTAAGGCTCTAGCTATGGGTTCGCATCTAGTTACATGCCCTAACCCTATTCCGCAAGAAGCTATATAAACCTTCAAAAAAGTACCCTCTTTTAAATTTGCAAATTTAAAATATATTCAACCTTTTCTTTTTTTAGAAAATAAAAAAGCTAAAAATAAAGCTAGTGTTGGAAAATAAAAAATGCAAATTTCAAATTCTAAAGCAAATATTTGAGCAAAGAAAAGTTTTGAGGTAAATAAAATGGATGAAATAGCAACCATAATTAAAAAAGAGTAGAAGATATTATTTTTCATAAAAATCCATGAAAAAATCAAGGGTTAAAAAAGAAAACCTAAATATGTTTTAATTTGAGTTAATCCTCTTCAGATTCTAAAAGCAGTTTTAAAGGAATGTTTTGGCTTGTTCCATCTGGAAGCTGACGTCTGATGCTTATGGGTAAAATGCCTTCTTTCAATTCTAAAAGAGCTATTTCAATTGGAGATTTAACATTTGGGGGTACATCTATTAATACAGGTGCTCCCATAGCTATTTGCATTGCTCGAGCTCCGACAATTCTAGTTTTTTCAAAGCGAGTAAGCTTTTTAGGACCGATCAGCGTGGTCTCCATGGGATTAAGTTTCTCCGAGTTCTTCACCACTCTCTTCTGGCCCCTTTGATGGACCTTTTTCTTCTTTGGTTTTAGAAGCTGCTATTACATCATCTATTCTTAATATCATTGTTGCGGCTTCGCTTGCAGATTTAATAACTTGCATTTTAACAGCTAATGGTTCATAAACATCAAGTTTACTCATATCAGCAACTTTACCTGAGAATACATCTACTCCAGCCCATTTTTCTCCTTTGTCATGTCTAGCTCTTAACTCTGTAATTATATCTATTGGATCTAAACCAGCATTTTCAGCTAGAGTCATTGGTATACTCTCTAACGCTTCAGCAAAAGCTAAAACAGCCAACTGTTCTTTTCCAGCTAGCTTCTCAGCATATTGCCTTAACTTTCTAGCAACTTCAGCTTCAGGTGCTCCGCCACCAGCTACTACTCTTGGATCTCTAACAACATCTCTAACAACGCATAAAGCGTCATGAATGGCTCTTTCAGCTTCATTAACTATTCTTTCTGCACCTCCACGAACTAAAATAGTAACAGACTTTGGATTTTTGCATCCTTCAACAAAAGTCATTTTATCATCTGCAACTTTTCTTTCTTCGACAAGTTTAGCAAAGCCTAGATCGTTTGGAGTTAAATCGTCAAGGTTTGTTATTATTTTTCCTCCTGTAGCTTTAGCCAGTTTTTCCATATCAGATTCTTTAGCTCTTCTAACAGCTAAAATTCCTTTTTTAGCTAGGAAATGCTGAGCCATATCATCAATTCCTTTTTGACAAATAACAACGTTAGCTCCGGCTTTAGCAATTTTCTCAACCATTTCTTGAAGCATTCTTTCTTCTTCTTTAAGAAAAGCATCCATCTGCTCAGGTGTTTCTATATTTATTTTAGCATCCATTTCTGTTTTTTCAATTTCTAAGGGACAATTAAGTAAGGCTATTTTAGCGTTTTCTATTCTTTTAGGCATGCCTGGATGAACAACTTCCTTATCAAGCACAACTCCTTTAACTAGCTTTGTATCCATTAAGGATTCTCCAGCTTTTTTTTCAACTTTTACATCATCAATATCAACTTTATAGCCTTCTGGAGTTTTTTCAGCGACTTGAAGAATCGCATCAACGGTTAAATCAGCTATATAATCTTTATATTCTGAAAGCAGTTTACTGGCTACTGCTACTTTAGCAACTTTCTTTAAAAATTCTCTATCAGTTGGTTCTACTTTAATAGCTATTTCTTCAAGAGCTTTAAGAGCTTCTTCAGAAGCGGCTCTATAACCATCAACGATTACAGTTGGATGAACGTCTTTATCAATAAGCTCTTCAGCTTTAGTAAGTAATTCTCCAGCTAATACTACGGCGGTTGTTGTTCCATCTCCTACTTCATCATCTTGTGTTTTAGCTACTTCAACCATCATTTTAGCTGCTGGATGTTGAACATCAATCTCATCAAGAATAGTAGCCCCATCATTAGTAATAGTAACATCACCAAAGCTGTCAACAAGCATTTTATCCATTCCCTTTGGTCCTAAGGAGCTTTTTACAGTTTCAGCAATAATTCTAGCAGCAGTAATATTTGCATGTTGAGCTTCTCTTCCTCTAGATCGGGTAGTACCCTCTTTTAATATCAAAATCGGAGTTCCAGCAAGTTCTGGAGCAGATTCGACTGCCATACCATAAAACCCCCTTTTCAAAATTTTATAACATAAGTTAAAATTCCGTAGACATATTAATGCAAAATATAAATGACAATATAAATTTTTCTCTTTACAACATTACTATAAAGCCTTTAGCTTATTAGTTTATTTTGCTTTAAAGCTGGATTTTAAAATCCATACGACTAATAAATAATATTAAAGGCTTTAAATGCTGATGAAATTTAAGAAAAAAGAAAATTTAGGCACTAGAATTTCTAGTGCCTAAAATATTTGTTTATTTTTGAAGTAATTAAGATGTAGATTTGGCAAATTTGGTTATTTTAGAACCGCATACTGGGCATGTAGCTCTAAGCAAAACTCTTCCTTTGCTTGTTGTTTCTTTTTGTACAGCATTATCATCTACAGATACTTTTTTTCTGCATTTAACACAAAACATTTCCATTTTTCTATTCAACCTCCTTTATCAGAGAAAACTAACACGTTGTTTCTATTAGCAGATAATAGTTCCATATTATAAGCTTTATAAATATTTAAAATTGACTTTTTCTTGTTAAAAAAGAGCTTTGTTTCATAAATTTTTTATTTGTATTTATTCATATGTTTATAAATAGTTAAAAGTATTAGTATAACGTTACGTATATTATTTACTTTTATAGAAAAGTTTAAATACTTTAACGTTTAAAATAAAAATATGTGAGTGAAACTTGAAAATAAGAATAACCCTTCATAGAAGTTATGGAGATATAGAAATTGAAGGTGAAACCTTCGAGGAGGTAATAGAAAATCTTAAAGGTTTCCCAGAATGGCTTGAAGTTATCGATAGCATGATAGCTGCAACCTCCAGCGTAAGTGAAAAAGAAATTCTTAAAGGGATAATTCAAAATACGCCTGACGGCCCTTTAATAACTGTTTCTAGAGAAAAGTTAACTGATAGAGAAGCTGTAGGGTTGCTTCTTTATGCTATGGAACCTAATGGATTAAAACCTAAAGAATTAAGTCGACTATTAAATTTAAGCGGTTTTCTTTCAGTAGGTTTTGCCAGCAGACTCAGCGAATTAAAGCGAGAGGGTTTAGCCTATAAAGAAGGTGAAGTATATAGATTGACTGTTTCTGGAAAAAAATGGATAGAAAAGTTAATTTCTTCATTTAAACCAGGAGGTTAATTTTTGAGCGAAGAAAAAAAGATAGAGGTTTATTTAAAGCATAAAGATTTTGAAAAGAAAATTGTAGGAGAAGTTGATGAAGTTTTAAGAGAGCTTATCTCATTTTTAACAGAAATTTATCCTAAAATGGAGTTGGCTTCAAAACTTTCATTAACAGTTGACGTTAATGATTTAATAAATGCATGCCAAGGAATAATTGCTGTGACGCCAGAAGGAGTTGTAACATTAGTTGATGTTGAAGCGTTACCAGATAAAGAATTAATTTTATTTCATTTAGTAAAAGCAAAAATCAGCAGGTTGCTTAATAAATCTGAAAAGGAAAGTCTACTTATTAGCGATATCCTTTCCTCAACAAAACATAGTGTTGGAAGCGTTGCAGGTAGATTAAGCGAATTATGTTCTGAAGGTTTTGTGGAACGGGTAGGAAAGGGCGAGTATAGAATAACAACTTATGGTTTAGATTATTTTTTAAAAAATATTGTTCCAAAATTGAAGGGGTGAAAAAATATGAGTACTAATGAAGAAAAAAAGATTAGAGTTCAAATAGAATATAATGGATTAAAACATAGTGTAGAGGGTTCAGTTGAAGAAACAATAAAAGAAGTGATAACTTTTCTTTCTAAGGTATGTCCCACATATGATGTGGCTTCAAAAATTATTTATGCACCAAATTATATAGAAATTTTAAATGATCTTTCAGAAATAGTTAATTTGACTCCAAATGGGGAACTAATACTTTTAAAGCAAATACCTTCAACAGATGAAGCTATAGGAGTGCTTCTTTTAGCTGTTGAAGTAGCTTATAAACTTGGAAAAAGAAAAACAAACGCTTTAAGCGCTGAAGAGTTAACAAAAATCCTTGGCAAAGCTGAAAAAACCATTAGAAACACTATAGCTGAAATGATTAAAGCAGGGTTAATTGAAAGAATTGAAAAAGGAACATATCATATTACAATCGTTGGTGTAAAAGAAGTAAGTGAATTTATAAAGATGCTTAAAGAAACTTCGGAAGATAAACAAAAATGACATTTAATTTAAAGGAGGGAAAAGGGATTAAAACAAGCGATATATATGCGTCATTTAAAAATTCAATAATAAATGAATTTTTAAATGAAAAAACTCAATTGTTAAAAGAAGAGTTGATTCCAAATTTCCTAATTAAATTAAGCGATTTTTCAATGAAAACGATGAGGGATTCCGGTCCTAATTTTATTCAAGCTTCTCCAGAATTGGAATTTGATGATGAACCTCAATTATGTTTAAATATTAAAGAGTTAAGCGAACCAATTCCCATTTATCCAAATTATAAGGATTCAACAATAATTGCTATTGATGTTTCAAGTGTAAAAATTGGAGAGACAAATAATGGTGTTATATGCGCCATTAGAGGAGCTGTTGTTTGGAGAAAACAAGGAGAAGTAAACTTTTTCAGATGCGGACCATTGATTTTTCATATAACCGATTTTATTATTGAACAATTATATGGTAATGGAGGAGTTAAAGCTTTAGAGTTTCCTATAGGTATAGTTTCAAGACTTAGAAATTTACTTGAAAGATTTATTCAAGGAAACGTATGCAACCACTTTAAAGATTCAATAATTCTTTTTGATGGAAGTTTAACAGCTGGCACTCCTGATAATCCAACTAACAGTTTAACTCAAATCCTTTCTAAAGCTAAAGAAAATGGAAATATTGTTTTGGCAATTTCAAAAACTACTAAAATAGGTTTATCAGGAGTTAAATTGTCAGAGCTTCTAAAAAACTTTAAGGGACCATGCCTTTTAGATATAGATGAAAGCATAAGAGCGCTTTTTCCAAATCATCCAGTTCAACTTCTTGGAAAAGTTTATGCAACTAAACTTTCAGCTAAAGGTTTATCTTTTAGACTTGATGTAGATAGAAAAATAAGTCTTAAAGAAACAATAGATTCCCTAGGAAAATTAATAGTAAATGATATTATAGATCAAGGGTATCCAGATACTTTAAGGCTTGCTCATATTCTTTCATCCTTTACAGCAAGTGACGTTATAGGTATACAAAGATTCCTTTCAAAGAAATTTAAGATACAAATAGTTCCAAAAATCAATTTAAGAAGAATTCTCTTCGGTCCATTTGGAAATCCAATGGAGGTTTCTTAATGAAAATTTATAAAAAGGAAGGTGATGTAATTCAAATAATAAGTTTTCCAAATGAAATTGTAGAGAAAGGAGACTATCTTTTAATTGAAGATCCAATTGTGGATAAAGGTCTTTTAGTTCAAGTTATAGATATTCAATTCGCAAATGTTCCAGGAGTATTTGAAGATATTTTAAGAGATGCTGTGTTAGAAGAAGAGATTGAAGGAGAAAATTATGATCCAATGGAGGTTTCCTCTCAAATATCAATACTAAAAGATACAAAACTTTTAGTATGTAGAATAAGAGGAGTTTTAAGTAATGGAGAAATAGTTTTTGGAATGAATTATTTACCTTCAAGAACTTTATCTAGAATAATTCCATATAAAATTGAGAATTTTATTAATTCAACAAGTAGAAGCAGACCTTTTCAAGTTGGAAAAATTAGGGGAGAAGCAGAATTAATTTTAGATATTAAAGCTTTAGATGGAAAATTAAATATTGTAACAGGGAAGAAAGGTACAGGAAAATCTCATTTAGCTAAGCTATTGATTTTAAACTTAGTTAAATATGGTGCTCCATGCATAATCTTCGATATAAATGGTGAATACATAAATTTAAATAAGAAAAAAACGGGGGAAACCTTAAAATTTGGTAAGTTTATAACGTTAACCCCAAAAATTAATATGAAATTTACTTTATCTCAAGCTAAGCTTACTCCAGTATTAAATATGATGATTTATTCATTAGATTTACCAAGCACTTCAGCTAGAGTTTTTATTAAAATTTGGAGAGAATTAGAAAGGAGAGGAGAATTAAATTTAGCTTCTTTAGGTGAAGCCATATTAAAATGGGATTGTCATGAAAGCGTTAGAGATGCATTATATGCTAGATATAATATGATTATTGAATCTGGATTATTTACAGATAACATTAATGAATCTTTAGATTTTGAATTTTTAATGAAAAGCATATCAAATGGTGGAGTTGTTGTAATTAATTTAAAGAATCAACCAGCTATGATTAGAAAAATGATTGTTGAATTAACGCTTAATAAGCTTACGGAGCTTTTATCAAACTGGAAGCTTCAAGCAATATTTTTATTTGCTGAGGAAGCTCATCTTTATTTAAGAGAAACTTATTGGGATGATATAGTAACTAGAATGAGACATCTTGGAATATTTGCAACTTTTATAACTAATCAACCTGATACAATTCAAGAGACAATTTATCGACAAGCCGATAACATTTTCCTATTTAACTTTTCAAATGAGCATGATTTAGAGGTTGTTTCTAAAGCAGCTAAAATAGATTCTGAAACAATTAAAAAAATAGTTAAGGAGCTTCCACCACATTATTGTTTAATAATAGGAGATGTAGTAAATAATTTTCCAGTGGTAGTGAAAGTTGAACCGCTTGAATTTGAAACAATGGGAGAAACAAGATTTTTCTTTAAAAACTGATTTTTTAAAAAACTGTGAACCCAGAATAGTTGAAATAAAAAAGGTTAAAAAAGAAACTCCTACAGTTAAAACCTTAAGTTTTTATGATGAAAAATGCGCTTTAGCTAAACCAGGTCAATTTATAATGGTTTGGATTCCAAATATAGATGAAATACCTATGAGCATAGCTTTAACAAACAAAAAAGGTTTAGTTACAATTGCTGTAAAAAAGGTTGGAGAAGCAACTGAAGCATTGCATAATTTAACTTTTAAGGATAAAATTGGTATAAGAGGTCCATTTGGAACATTTTTTTCAAATTATTTAGATGATAAAGAAGTTATTGTTGCAGCAGGTGGAACAGGAATAGCACCATTAATGGGCGTAATTAAAGATTTGGCAAAATATAAAAAAAGAGCAAAAATAATTTTTGGTGCTGAAAATAAGCAAGAACTACTTTTTTTAAAGGAAATTAAAAAAATAATTTTTAATAAGCCATTTTTAAAATTTATTCCGGTAACGCTAAATGGAAGCTATGGATTTAAAGGTGATGTAGTTTCTATTGTTGAAAATGAAATTAAAAAGTTTAATGGTCAAATTTTAACTTGCGGTCCAGAACCAATGATTTATAAAATTTTTAAGCTTTGTATTAAAAAAAAGATATTGCTTCAAGCAAGCTTAGAAAGAATAATGAAATGTGGAATAGGCATATGCGGAAGCTGCGATTTAGCAGGATTTAGAGTATGCAAAGATGGCCCAGTATTTAATCTTAATGCATTAAAAATGATGAGGGAAGAACTAGGATTTTATAAAAGGGATTCCTCAGGAAAACTTATAAAACTAATTTAAGAAAAAAGTTATAGTTTAGGCAATAAACCTTTTTCCATATCTATTATATATGGAAGCCATGAATGAAAGTGGCGGCGCCTCACCATTTTAAACACTCTAATATAATTTTCAATTTTACCTTCTATTTCTTCAATTTTCATTTCTATAACACCATCAGCTATTTCCTCGCAAGCAGCTAAGATAGCTGGATGAAAAGCTTTTCTATTTAAAGTAACAAAACATAAAGTTTTAGATTCCTTAATTTTACCTGCCAAGCTTCTTAAAAACTCTAAAGAACTTCTAACCCCTCCCTTTTGAAGCAGTGTGCTTAATGAATCAAATATAACAATAGGTGAATTAAGTTCCTTTAAAATTTTAGAAATAATTATGCTTAAATTTGGAAAGTTTAATGGATCCTCACTATATTTTTCTTTGCTTTTTATTCCAGTTTGAGGAGAATAACAATCAATAAAAACTAGTTTATTTTCCTTTTCGAAAGGTAATGGATTAAAACCAAATTCAAGCATAAACTCTCTTATTTCATCAGGAAATTTATCTAAAGTTACAAATAACCCTTTTCTACCAGCTGAAACTTTCTCGCATAAAATTTGAAGAACTAAAACATCTTTACCAGCAGCTGGATCGGCTAAAATTAAAATTAAACCTGATGGGGGAAAACCATCTGGAAGAAGCTTATCTAAAATTTCAACATTTATTTTTTCAATATCCTTGGTTAAATCAAATGTTATATTTTCCTCTTTAGTTAAATCTTCCAAAACAAGTTTTTGAAGTTCTTTATCTACTTCAGGATTAAATGAATAATATTTAACTTCATTAAGTAAACCTAATTTAACAAAATCTTCAATAGCTTTTTTCACTTCCTCAATAGGCTTATTAATTTTTGAAGCTAATTCATTAAGGCTTCCGAAAAAAGAGGGGTTCTTATGAAAGAAAATTAAAAGCTCAGCTTTAATATCTGAACCTAAAAGTTTATCAAATATAATTTTGCGTTTCTCAATTGACATAAATTTTTCTCCTATTAAAATAGAAGAAAGCTTCATTATAAACGTTGTGAAATCAAATTGATAAAAGCAAAAATAAATGTTAAATTTAAAAAATCCTTTGTTTTTAAAGGATAAAATTTAAAAGCATGAATTAAACTTGGATTTATTGAGGTGAAATCTATGCCTACTCATGGTTCAATAACTAAAGCTGGAAAAGTAAGATCTCAAACTCCTAAAATTCAAGGAAGAGAAAGAAGAGCACCAATACCAAGAGTAAGAGTAAGAAGCAATGCTTATAAAAGATTAGTTTTAGGAAGAAAACCAGGACAAAACTGGATGTTTATTAGTAACAAATAAAAAAATAAAATATTAAAAAATAGGGAAAGCTTTAAGCTTTAACCCATTTTTCCTGTAGAAATTTAGAGATTCCAGAGGAATCCATAGGTCCAACAAGAACTTTCCATCCCGTAAGCTCTTCTATTTCTCCACTAAGTCTAGAAGCTCTTCCAGGAATAATTATGGTTTTGTGCTTAACTTTATTTTCAATTCCGCTTCCCTTAATGCTTTCAGCAACTTTTTCAGCTGTAAGCTTTCTTCCAGCAACAGCGCTTTCAACAGAAAGCCCTTCAGTGTCAACTACAAGCAAATAACAATCGATTTTGCTAGCTTCAATATCTGAAGCAACTGTATAATATGTTAAAGCAAAATTTGTTGTTAAAAGAACTGGGGATTCTTCAGTTGGGTTTCCGAAAACTTTAATGCCAGTTTCTACAGCTACGGGTTTTCTGGGATCAGTATATAGGTTTTGTCTAAGGATTGTTAATGGAAGTAAAACCCATCCATCAAGGCTATGCATTATTAAAGCATCAGCATATCTAGTTATTAGCATTGATGCAAGGCAAGCTTCTTTCCATGCTGTTACCTCTGGAAATTCACTAGGTTCCATCCAAACTATTGCTGGAACACCAATTAATGGAAAACCCAAAAGTTCATCTTCTTCCTTGCATGCAGCTCTTCTTAACATTGTGAAGTTATTTAATGTATCTGCAAGTCCATTCCAAAACGTTCCAGGATCTAAAACTAGATCTTCAACTCCATAGGCTAATAATGTTTTTGTTAAAGATTTTAAAGTTTTTAAATCATTTGGTGAAAAAACAGTTAATGGACATTTATACATTAATGAAAGTTCAGCCATTTCTTTCCAATTTTCTTTTGTAGCAGCATAAATCAATGGTTTTTTACTGGAAACCTCTATTAATCCAGCCTCCATAACATTTGGATCTAAAGAACATAAAATTAATGGAAGATTTGTAATTGAAGAAACTTTTTTAACAGTTGCTTTAAATATATTTGGATCATTTAAAACAGATCTAACAGCAATTAAATCAAGCTTCAAATTTTGTCCAATATATGTATATGAAAAACTTTCAGCTTCCTTCACTCTTTTAACTATTTCTTCTTCAGGCATATCATCTGAAACATCTATGGCGATAGCTGTTGGATTATGATATGTTAATTCATGTCTATACATAACTAGTTTACCACCAATTTTAACAATGTTGCTTCCAGAACCTATAGTAACTCCCTTTACTGGAGGCTTAAGCATTTCCCATAAAGCTTTATATTCATTTTTATATTTTTCAGTTAAAATAGGTGGGCATTTATCTAATGTAACTTCTCTATTAACAAGTTTAGCGGCGAAAGCCATGCAGTTTTCTTCTCCGCATTCTTTACAATTAGTTTTAGGCAAATATTTATAAACTTCTGTTGGGCTTAAAGTTTTTTTAGGCATTTTATTATCACCTTTTTAAGCTTGCAATCCAATTATAAATTTTTTCAGCCTCTTCTTTAACAGTTAATTTTTTAATTACTTCCTTAACAGTTTTAACAGCAGCAGGATGCATCATCATAAAATAGTCTACTCCAGCCAAAAGCAAAGTTAAGGCTGAAACAGTTTCCCAAATTGGTCCCCTAAGCTCCTTGGGACCCCATTTTGGATCCATAGTCATCCAAGCTTCTCTAGCAGCCCAAGCATTTGTTGTTCCTGAAGAAATTGGATGTTGAAGTTCAGCATCACCCATTAATGCAGCTAACCTAGTTCTTTCCATAACTGTAAAAGCATAATCTAAACCATAACCTAAAGCAGCTGTTGTTGTATCAATTACAATCTTATTTTTAGGTAAAAACTCATATAATTTACGATTTAATTCTCTAGCATCATCCATATTCATAGCTGTAAAAGCTATAACACAATGATTATGTTTTTTAATGGCTTCAGCAACTTTTTTGATATCCATGTTTAAAGTTACTGAATTAAATAAAATGTTTTCTCCTTCAGCAACTTCAGCAACTTTCTCGAAAACTTTTAAATCTTTTTCTGGATCGCCGCAACCACCAACAGCTAAAGGAACATCAACTGCTTGAAGAACATCCTCAACTGTTTTAGCTGCTTCTGAAGGTTTAGTATCCTTAAGAAGGGGATCTATGCTTACTAAATGAAGATTTATTACTTCAGCACCCCATTTTTCCACAGCTTTTTTAGCCCATGCTGCAGGATCCTCAAGAACATCTTCTACATGCATTTTTACAGCTTTAGCTAAGGGAATCTTCATATCAAAAACATCTATGGAGATTACTGGGGGGTTTGGTGGTGGCGATTCAAAAAGATAAAATGCTGGTGCTTTTTCGCCTCCTATAGTTACTGTTTTACCTCTTGAACCTCCTTCGCTTTTGGTTGCACCAATTTTAACCTCAACTATTTCTCCAGGATATTTCATTATTGGTGGATGAAACTCCTCCTCTAAAATCTCTTTTGGTTTAACTTTTTGAGGAGCCTCAATTTTAGGTAATGGAATCCGGCTTATAAAAGGTTGAAGCAAAAACTCTAACTCTTTAACTTTTATCTCAACATTTTCAAGCTCTATTTCTTGAAATTCACTTAAAAGCTTAATTATATCAAATCCAAAATCGCTAAAATCTTCTTTTTCCTTATTCTTTTTGTTCATTTAGCTTTTCCCTCTCTTCTAATTATAGCTTTTTTAGCTGTTATTGTTGCGTCTTTTAAAATAATTTTAAATCCTCCTCCAGTTGTTAAGGGAAGAGTTGAAGCTTCCATTACGATAGGTGGAGCTTCCTCAATTTTTGGTGCAGCAACCTCTTCTTTTTTCTCTTTTTCTTCGATTTCCTTCCATCTTTGAACAACAGGATGATTTTTACTTTTAAGAAAGTTTTTTAATTCTTCTATTGTTTTAACATCGTTTTCAGTAGCTATTTTATCCACTATATCTTTTGGAATAAAATCTTTAACTCTTTCTTTAATACTGGATGGCATCCATACAATTCTATTCCATCCACCATCAGCTTGAAGAAATTTTGAAGAACGCATATATTCTATTGAGATTCCATGGAAACCATCAACTTGTCTACCTCCAGCTGTTGAATCAGCCATTGTTGAAAACGGTAAACCATTTACAGCTACACCTTTAAAATCTCTATGAACTATTCCAAGCCCATCAACTTCAGGAATATAAAAGGCTATTGCTTCAAAGCATCCGCAGGAAGTATGAGGATAACCAAAAGCTGTGTAAAGCCATACTCTTTCAATTTCTCCAAGCGATTTTTTCTTAACAGCTTCATTTACACCACTCCATTCCCCTTTAAATGAATCTAAAACTTTTCCAACCTCTATTTTAAATATTGGACCTTTAGGATCTACTCTTGCAGCTGCTCTTCCATCAAACCAGCTTATGGCTCCGCAATTAGCATATCTTTGTGGAGTTATTACACATACATGGGTTGGAGCAAAAGATTGACAAAGTGTACAACCATAAAAACAATCTACTTCTTCATCTTTTAATCCTCTAGCTCTAGCATCTCTTTTCTCATAAATTTCTCTAGCTATTTTTTCCATTTCTTTAACTTTTTCTTGATCAGTGATAAATGTTATTTGAATTTTTTCTATTATTGGAAGCTCGCTTTTAAAAAGTCTTTGAAGAACTTTCCCTATTAAAATAAAGGAGTTTAAACCTTTTTTAAATGATTTTTTGCTTAACCTTAACCAGATGTCATATCTTTGATTTAAATGCATAAAGCCTTCAATATAATTACAGTATTCATGTATTCTTCTTTCTATAACGCCTTCAAGATCTTCTTCAATTTCTTTTCCAGCTACTTCAACAAGAATTCCTAAGGGATAACTTTTTCCTTCTTCTAAATCCTTAATATCTGGGCCTATAATTTGAATTTTTCCATCTTCTATTTCATCCATTTTTCTAGCTTTTACAAGTTCAAATTTATTTTCTACCTTTGGTCCTCCAAACTCAACATGCATATCTGGCTTTCTAATTCTTTCACCTTCATAAACAACTCCAACATCAACTGGAATATCACTAAACATTGACATAATTTTAACCTCCTTCTAAAGCCCTAATTAAAATATTTAAGTTTTTAATCCAATCGTTTATGGTTAAATTTGGAAAAGACCATGAAGCATGAGGTTGATAAAATCTATCGAGAGAAATTGTTACAATGTTTGAAAAATGTTTTATTCCGGAAAGCACAAGCCACTCTACATAATATGGAATAGCTATAAATAATGCTAAATCATGTGAACCTAAGCCATCAACTCCACTCCAGTTTGGATCTATAAGTTTGTTTCCAACTTCCACTATAGACATAAGAGAAACGGGAATAAACTTTTTAATTTCAGCAAAGGATTTTCCAGATGCCACCACAGGTATTTTTCCTGCTTTAGCAATTTTAACAATATATTCTATAAGTTTAACTTCATTGCTTATTTCTTCAACAGCTTCATGACCAACTATAAGCACAGGATGTTTAGCTTTTTTTATTAAGGTAGCTGCAACCTCAGGTTTTTGAATTATAAAACTTTTTGTTGGACCTGGAATTTCAGCTTTTTGCCATGGTTCAGCAGCCATTTTTATTCCCTTCTTTTTCTAATTAATCTCGGTAAAAGCGTTGGATCAGGAATAATATTTTCTTTCCATCCCTTCTCCTTTAAAAATTCTAAAACTTCATCCTTCATAGTTATTGGTATGTCGGCAACTGTTCTAACGAATAGATGAAGATCATTAGGTAATGTTCCATATATTTTTTTATGCAAATCTATATAATGGGTAAGCTTTATCGCTCGTCCCTTTGTTGTATCGTTTGGTCTCATGCAAAGCTTTGGAATCATAACTATCGCTTCTTCTTTACTTTCAGCTGAATAAAACAAATGTTCTGGAGCTGGTCCAACATAAACTTTTTCTCCAGTTCTAGCATCATAAACGTACCAATTTTCTTGATTTTCTTTTTTTCCTAAAAGCATTCTTCTATATTTAAATCCATGAGGACCAACTATAACTGGTATTCCAAGCCTCCAAAATCCGCTGGCTATTGAAGCAGCTTTTTGAGACATTGCTCCCCAACCTACTCCAACAGCTCCAACTCTATTTAAAATATAATCAGCTATTTCCTCATAGTTTCCACGAAGTTTTCGTTTAGCAAATATGCTTGCTATTTTTATAGCTGCTCCAGCTATATGAGAATTTGAAACACATGAGCCAACATTGCTTACACCTCCAGCGTCGAAAACTCCAGGATACATTTCATAAATTGTTTTTCCTTCACCATTTTTATGCATAGCCATAGACATTGCTGCGCAGCCTGAAGCAACAACTATATAGTTTCTTTTAGCGAATTCCTCAGCCATTTCAGCAACTTCTTTACCGCTTTTAGGGTAGTTAGCGCATCCAACAAATGCTATAACGCCTGGAATTTCACCTAAAACTATTGGGCTTCCAACCTGACGAATTTCAACATCTTGAATAGCTCCTCTTCCAACTCTAATTTTAAATTTTTCTTCTTTAAGATTTTTTTCTGCAGCAACCTCCATAAAAGAATGAATAGGAAGATCAATTGGGCAAGCGCTTTCGCATCTACCGCAACCTATGCATAAATCCAGTAACTCAGCTAAATTTTTTAAATTTCCTTTTGAAGCTTCTGTTAATGCTTCAGGAATGGGCAAATTGTTTGGGCAAGCTCTAGAACATTCAAAGCATTTTCTGCATTTTTTAGCTCCTTCAATAACACCTTGAATATCTGGAATAGCCTTAAATTTAGCTCTTTTAGGCGCAACTAACAAAGCCGTTTTAACAGCGATTTCCCCCACTTTTTCTGGATCAAGTATTAAAGCACCTGGTATCACACCATTAACTAATTCATTAATTACATTGGTAGGTTGCTCAAAGGTTTTATCAATTAAACCTAAGCAATTTTTCTCGCTTGTAGCGATTAATGGAGCTTTAATTTTTTGAGCTTCACTTAAGGCATCAGCTCTAATGCATTGTTCATCCACAACAATTACATCTGGGATTCCAGATCTAATAAATCTTAACTGCCAAGATATTGGTCCAACAATTTTAGCTTTAGGATCATATCTTGAGAGATCATGCGCTGTGCAGCATATTCCGCAAACTTCAACTTCATTTTTAAGTCCATTATCCTCTAAGTAATCAACGATGCTTATAGCTGATGGAACATTATGACCTATAACAAGAATTACTGGTTTAGATTTATCAACAACTCCAAAACCTATTTCAGTTAATGGAGCTTCAGGATCAGCTTTAGGAAAACCATAGGCAGAAATTTGAGCTATATCAGCTGTTTCCATAGCTACATGATCAAGCATTCCAGCATGGAAAATTTTTGATTCAAAATCTATAAAGCTTCCTTCTTGACCTGTATGAGTGGCTGAAAGCAACTTTACTATTTCCCTTTCTACATAATTTAAAACTTCTTCCAAATCTCCTAATGTTTTAGGTCTTATTCCACAAACCAATCTAATAATTGGAGCTTCAACTTCAACGCTTACACCTCCAACGTCTATTGGCCATTTTCTACCATATTTCTCTATTAAATGCTCTACTAAATGTCTAGCGTGAGCTGTATGCGTAGCAGCACCGATACAGCATGCCAATAAAACTATTCTTGATTGTTGAGCAGGCATTGTTAAACCGCAAGCGCCTTTTTTATCCTTTGTTAAATCGCATTTACCCATTGTGCATAAACAGCAAACATCGCAAAAAGGCATATAAAAAGGTTTGTATCTTTCAAGAAGCTTTAAATCCCAATTTCTTAAATCTGAAATAGATGGGAAAGGTGTAGGACCAACTTCTTCCTCCCAAGTTTCCTCAAGAATTTTCCCAATAGAAATTTCAAAATCTTTTATTTCACCTAAACTTGTTTTTAATTCTCCTATTTTTAACTTTAAGGTTTTGCTCATTTTAAACCACTTTTTTATTTAAATTTAAAAAAAAAGACAAAATAAACCTCTTAATTTAATTCTTTAAGCTAGAGTTATTCTTAATGGTATTTTTAAGATATTTTAGCTTTTTAAGCTTTTTCCTAAAACTGGATGATTAACTTTTTTTAAGAAAATTTTTAATTCCTCAATGTTTTTAGCTTCTTCCTCAGTAGCTATTTTGTCATAAAGTTCACTTGGAATAGCATCCTTCACTTTTTCTTTCAAAGCTTTAGGCATCCATACAACCCTATTTAATCCACCATCAGCTTTTAAAAATTTGCGAGATTTAATATATTCTATTCCTATGCCCAAAAAACCTTCAACTTGTTTTCCTCCACCGCAGAATCCAGCCATAGCTGGAAAATTCATTCCATTAACAGTTGGTTCTCTAAAACTTCTGTCTACAATTCCTATTCCATCAACTTCAGGAATATAAAAGGCTATTGCTTGAAAACATCCGCAAGAAGTATGAGGATGACCAAATATGCTATGAAGATAAACTTTAACTGTAGAATTATGAGATTTAACTTTAACAGCTTCATTTACACCACTCCATTCCCCTTTAACAGGATCTATACATTCCCCTTTATTTATTGGAAAGTTTGGTCCTGATGGATCTAAACGATAAGATATGCTTGCGTCAAGCCAGCTTGTAGCACCGCATAAAGATACTCTTTCAGGAGTTATTACACATACATGGGTTGGAGCAAAAGATTGACAAAGTGTACAACCATAAAAACAATCCACATTTTCCTCAGTTAACTCTTTTATTTTTGAATCTCTTTCCTTATATATTCTTTTGGCTTCATTAATTTTTTCTTCAACAATAGCTGGATTAGTTAAAATTGTTACTTGAACTTTTTCTACTAAACGAGGAAAAGTTGAATGAAACATAAAATATAGGATTTCCCCTAAATGTTTAATTTTTAAATTTTTTTGAGCAGCTTCCTTGCTTATTCTAATCCATATTTCATCTCTAGAACCTAAATGCATTATTCCTTTAGCTTGATTTAAAAATTTATGAATACGTCTCTCAAAAACAGGTTCTAAAGTTTCCTCAAGTTTTGAACCTGCTAATTCAACTATTATTCCAAGCGGATAACTTTCCCCTTCCTTCATTTCATTAATTTCTAAACCCTCAACTTTTATTAACCCATCATTAACTTCATTTATAGATTTAATTTTAACAAGTTCAAAAGCTAAAGTTTTTCCTCCTCCAAATTCCACAAACATTTCAGGTTTTCTTATTTTTTCACCTTCATAAATTGCTCCATACTCTATTGGTAAGGAGGGTTTAACAAATTTTTTTAATTTAATTTTTTTAGCATTGCATCCAGCTTCAATAATTTTTTCATAGCTTGCTTGAGGAATAAATAATGGGAAAGCTTTTAGTTCAGGTTGATCAACAATTACAGGTATTCCTAAGCTTGAGAGCCCAACAGCTATAGCTAAACCTTTATTATCAAGTTTTCCAAGCATTATAGCGAAGGTTGGAACCCTATCCTTAATATAACTTTTAATAGCTTCTTTATCTCCAGGTTTAACTCCACCAAACATTAATGGTGCTCTAATAATCAAATTTACAGCATGAACAATTGATGAAAATTCTAATCCTAAAGGAATAATTTTTTCCTCTAAACCAAATTTAATGCCTATTTTCTCTATTTGATTTAAAACTAAACCTGAAACTAAACATAAAAGGTTTGCTTCTTGAATATCCTTAATTAATTCTTCAGCAAGCGATTCTGCTTTAGCTAAACCATAAATTAAAATTACTCCAGGAATTGTTCCATCAGCTAACTCTAAACTAACTTCTCTAAAAGCTGCATCAGAAATAAAGCGTTTCAATTCTTTATTAAAAGCGTAATTAATAGCTTCAATAATTTCAAGCCCCATAAGCGAAGCTAAACCAATATTTGAAAGCTTTTCTTCATTTTTACCTTCTTTGCTAATTAAAGATTTACATAAAATTATTGCTCCATTTAAATCTTTCAAAGTTTCAATTTTTTTTCCAGTTAACCCATAAATTAATGGTAAAGAGTATATGGTTTCTGGAAAAGTTATTGAGGTGTCTTCCCTTAGTTTTTCTAAGGCTTTTTTTAAATATTCCTCAGATAACTCTATAATTTCTTTAGCTCCAGAAAAAGCTAAGGAAAGATTATTTAAACTCAGAATTTTTAGCCTCCCTTTTTTCAAAATATTTTTATATAATAACTTTGCTATATTTAATTTGGATGACAACACTTTTAAATTTTTCTATCTTTATAAGGTGTAGAAAAATGTGTGAATTTAAAGTAATTTTAAATGGAAAAGTTATTTTTGAAGATGTTATATATGCCAAAACTGAGGGGGAAAAAATTATTCTTAAAAACATTTTAGGCGCTTTAAAAGAAGTTGAAAAATGTAAAATTGTTGAAGTAGATGTTAACTCTGAGCGTTTAACATTATCCTCAATTTAGAGTGATTAATATTGAAAATAGCTGTTTCTGGTAAGGGTGGTGTTGGAAAAACCTTTATAACAAGTGTTTTAGCAAGATATTTTCTTAAAAAAGGTTTTAAAGTTTTAGCTATAGATGCTGATCCATCTCCTAATCTAGGTGTAAATTTAGGTTTAACTTTTAATGAAGTGAAAAATATAACGCCTATATCGGAAAATTTTGATTTAATAAAAAGCAAAACTGATTCTGGAGTTCCAGGTGTATACAAGTTAACTTTTGAAGTTGAAGATGTAATTAAAAAATACTCAATAGTTACTCCAAGTGGGGTAAACTTAATTGTTATGGGGATTGTTAAATCAGCTGAATCAGGATGCACTTGTCCAGCAAATGCCTTTATTAAATCATTGCTTAAACATTTGCTTAGCAAAAAAGATGAAATAGTAATTATGGATATGGAAGCTGGAACAGAGCATCTTGGAAGGGGAACAGCCAAATATGTGGATTTAATGCTTATAGTTTCAGATTCAAGTTTAAAATCATTAGAGATAGCATTTAAAATTCATGAATTAGCAGTTAACATGGGTTTAAAACGAATATTTCTTATTGGAAATAAGATTTTAAATAAAAGAGATGAAGAATCCATATTAAGCTTTTCCTTTAAAAATGGATTAAACGTTATTGGATTTATTCCATATGATTATAAAATAGTTGAAGCTGATTTGCATGGAGAATATTCATATGCATTTCAATCAAAAAGCATTTATGCTATAGAGGATATTGGAGAAAAAATATTAAATATGAAAAATTAAATTAAAAATTTTTATTTTTTAGCTTGAGAAATAACATAATCAGCTATTTCGCTTGCTATATCAATTTTAGTTGTTGTTTGTAACCCTCTCCATCCAGGTTGAGAATTAACCTCATTAATAAATAGGCCTTTATCGCTTTCAAGTAAATCTACTCCAGCTATTTCGCAACCTAAAACTTTAGCTGATTTTACAGCTAATTCTTCAGCTTCCTTAGAAATTTTTGTTTTCACTGGTTTAGCACCTAAACTTACATTTGTTTTCCAAGTTGAAGCAACCCTATGCATAGCAGCAACAACTCTTCCATCAATAACAAATGCTCTTAAATCTTTTAATCCATGAGGTATATATTCTTGAATATAAATAACATGCTTAAAAAATCTTAATGTTCTAAAGCTTCTTTCAGCTATATCAAAGTTAGATATTCTAGCGATTCCAATACCTCTTGAACCGAAAACTGGTTTTACAACTATATCTTTAAATTTCTTAAAGCTTAATAAAGCTTCTTTAATATTTTCTGTAACAATTGTTTTTGGTATTGGTATTCCAGCATCTTCAAGCAAAGCTAAAGTATAGTATTTATCAACAGCCTTTTCTATAGCTGAAGGCTTATTTATAACATTTAAACCTTTTGAATAAAGTCTATGAAGAGTGTTAACTTGAAAAATTATTTCTTCAAGCGATCCTCTACCCATAGGTCTAACAAGCAATGCTGAAAGCTCTTTAATCGGATTTATTCCTTTAACTATGAAGGAGGGTTGAAAACCAACTTGAGCCTTTAATTGGTTAAAGTTAAAAAAGAAGGGGGATACCCCTTTCTTTTTAAAGGCTTTTCCTAACCTAGCTGAGCACCAAGCTTTTTCATTTCTAGTTAAAATCCCTATTTTCACTCTTGTTTCACTTGAAAACCACATCTAGGGCAAAACTTTGCTTTAGAAGGAATTTTAGATTTGCAATTGGGGCATTCAATTGTTAAAGGTGGGGGAGGAGGAGTTGGAATTGGACGTAAAGATGGTGTTGAAGGTTTTTGAAGCTCAATTTCCTTATTTAATAATACAACATCCCCAATAGATTTAATGCTTGACCATTCAATTTTAGATTCGCTACCATCCCTCATTGAAACAAGAAGAGAAACAATTCCTTCAGGAATAGAAATAATTAATTCTTTAACATTTCCAACTAGGGTTCCATTTACATCTATAACTTGTTTTCCCTCAAACTCTCTGGAAGAAATGCTTGTTTTTTCATTTTTTTTACTCATTAGACTTTACCTCTAAAAGCTTTCATTAAAATATAATTTTTATGTTTAAAGATAAAAACTTTTAAACTCGACTTATTTTTAATTAAAGTTTTAACCATAAATCCATAAATAAGTCTTTTCGATTTTATAAGGAAGAGGAAATAAAATGTTTAAGAGGGAAGGAGATTAAAATTATGCGTGCTAAACCAACATTTTTAGGTTTGGCAATTCTTCTTTTGGGTATTTTACTTATTTCTTTAAGCTATAGAACTTATATGGTTGAAGTTAAAAAAATTAAGAAGGAACCTTTAATTGAAAAATCTAAATTTATAGTTGGAGACTTTAAAGTTTTGCAAAAATATTTAACAAGCGGCTATTCAATAGTTTGCTATGGTAAAGTTTACATTCCTGAAACTGGAAATTTAAGCGATATAAATTTTTATATTATGGATGAAGAAAATTATGGTAAATGGTTTAAGGGGAAAAATGCTGAAGCACTTTTAGAAAAAAAGAAAGTAACAATTTTAAATGTTTCAATACCAATAACAAGCAATGGTACATATTACTTTATTTTTGATAATACATATGCTGAACTTTATAAAAAGGAGGTAGAATTTGAAGCTTATAAGCAATATGAAGTAATTGAAGCTGAACCTACTCAAATGAAAACATTAATTAATTTAGGTTTACCATTAACTTTCATAGGGTTTATAATAATGATTTATGGAATATTAAAAAAACCTGAAATAACTTGGATGTAAAAAATAGTTTTAACGATAGCTTTGCAAAGCTCTTAAACGCTTTACAATATTTGGATGAGTTGAAAAAAGCTCGATTATTCTATCAGCTAAAGTTATTTTTCTTTGCAGTAATTGCTGAACTAAATCTTTTTCTCTTCCAAAATATTTATATAAGGTTTTAGCTTCATCTTCAGCTTTTTCAGGATCAGCTATAAGCAACGCTTTAAAACTATTTAAACGATTTGCATAAAACTTATAGTAACGCCCTATTCGCATTTGACTTGTTGAAAAAACTATTTTAGCTAAGGCTCTTGACAATTTTTCAGCTCCATTCGGAATTGTTGTAGCGCTTAATTGATCAGCATAGTATTCTCTTAACCTGCTTAAACCAAGAACTAAAAGCGTAAGAATCCAATAAGCAGCTATTGAAATTAAACCTATTAGAGGTGCTAAAGAGTTTCCTCTTTCCTTACTATCACTTCTGTAACTTGAAAACATTAAGCTATAACCTATATAATAGAATAATGCTGGTAAAAGCGAGGCAATCATCATTATTTGTACATCTCTATGCTTTAAATGACCAAGTTCATGTCCAATAACAGCTTCAACTTCATCTTCATCAAGTTGATTTAATAATCCTGAGGTTACAGCAATTCTTGAACCGGCTATTGGAGAGCCATAAGCAAAAGCATTTGGAATAGGAATTTCAGCTAGCATTAATTGAGGTGTTTTAAGGTTAATTTTTCGGCATAAGGCTTCTACAGCAGCATGCAATCTTGGATTTTCCTGTTTAGAAAGTTTTCTAACCCTATAAATGGCGTCAATCAAATAAGGTGCAAAAAGCCATTGAACCAAATTAAAAAGCACAACTAAGCTTGCTAAAAGGATTAAATTAAAAACTCCAAGTAAGGTTAGTATTATGGTCAATATTAAAGTTGATACTCCAATGATTAAAGCTAAAGTACCTATCATGGAAAGCCTTAGCTTTAATAAGCTCATTTCACGTCACCCAATAAAAATCTACTAATGCCTAAATAAAAATCTTATCTCTTTTAAATAAAAGCGTTAAATAAGGTTTATTAATTTAAAAAGCGAAAGTTTTAAAGCTTTTAGTGAAATATAAAATGGAGTATATAGGAAAAGTATAAGGGATTAAAATGAGCAATATTAGCAAAAAAACAATAATTGTAGATGAAAACTTATCAAAAATTATTGGTGTAGATGCAGGAACATTGGTTAGTTATAGTGAATTAGCAAAGGGAATACATGAATATATAAAAACTCATAATTTAAAAAAGAAACCTGAAAAAACAGAAAAAAGAAAGTTTAAGTTTTGCTTTAAATGTGGAGCTCAAATACCTGAAAAAGCAATATATTGCGATCAATGCGGAGCAAAACAATAAATAAAAATATTAAAAAGAAAAGAAATGGAGGTTACTTAATGAGTGTTGGAATAGTTGGTTATGGAGTTTATGTACCTAGACAAAGAATTGCTACAGAAGAAATAGTTAAGGTAAGAGAAAGTAAAAGAAAAGATTTAAATGAGCTTATTGAAAAAATAAGGTATGGATTGCTTTTAAAAAATAAAGCAATTGCTGATTTTTCTGAAGATACTATAACAATGGCTACTGAAGCTGCTGAAAATGCTGTTTTAATGGCAGGTATAGATCCATCCATGATTGGTTCAGTAACAGTTGGAACAGAGTCTAAACCATATGCCGTTGGATCCACAGCCAGACATGCAGCTTCATTTATAGGAGTAAAATCAAATGTTTATGTTACAGATTTAGAAGGAGCTTGCAACGCTGGAATGCAAGGATTAGAAATAATTAAAGATCAAATTTTAAGCGGAGAAATAGAGTATGGTTTAGCTATTGGATCAGATGTGGCTCAAGCTCCAGAAGGTGATCCATTAGAATATGCTTGTGGAGCTGGAGCTGCAGCATTTATACTTGGGAAAAAGAATGTTTTAGCTACAATTAAGGATACAGCTCCATATTCAAGCTTAACTATGGATTTTTGGAGAAGGGAAGGCTCACCTGTTCCAAGACATTTTGGAAAAACAACCGTTGAAGCATATATTACGCATGTTGTTGGTGCAATAATTAATTTATTAAAGAAAAATCGTGATTTAACTCTTTCTAGTTTTGATCATATAACTTTTCATCAACCCTCAGGTTATATGCCATTAAAAACATGCAAAACTCTTTTAAATCCTGCTTTACTGATTCAAGATAAAGAGTTAGCTGAAAGAATTAAGTTAACTCAAGAGGATATTGAAAAAAAAGTTATGCCATGGCTTAAAGTTTTAGAAATCGGAAATACATATGCTGCTTCAACCTTAATAGGTTTAGCTTCAATATTGGATAAATCAAATCCTGGAGACAACATTTTAGCTGTATCATATGGGTCTGGAGCATATTCTATAGCTGCATGGATTAAAGTTGAAGAGAAAATAAAGGAAAAGGTTGGAATTGTACCAACAGTTGATGAATATATAAATAGAAGAAAAGAAATAAACTTTCAAAAATATAAGGAAAATATTAAAGAAAGGTTAGCTCGCATTAAAAGAAGATTAAGTTATCCAACAAGAATAATTGGAGAAATCGAACCTTTGGGAAAAGAAGCTATTGAAGCAACCCTTTGTGATGGATGTAAAAGAATTTATTATCCACCTAGAGAAAAATGTTTAGAATTTGAATGTAAGGGACCAATAATGAATAAGGTTTTCCCAAGAAGAGCCTTGCTAAAATCTTTTAGAAAGTTAGCTCCTAAAGAAAAATTTACCTTAAATTATAGTATAATTAGAGATGGAAAAATTATTTTAGTGGATTGCGATTTAGAGGAATTAAAAGAAAACATGGAGTTAGAGTTAGTAATTAGAAGATTAGATTATGAAGGAGAAGATGGTTTAATAATTTATGGACCAACCTATAGACCAGCTTTTAGACGATTGACTTATCCATATTGACTCTTTTTATATTATAATTATAATAAAAAAATTATATATAAAAGTGTTAAATAGTAACTTTATAAAGGTTTTTTAATTGTTAACTCATTAACGCATTCTCCAAAAGCTAAAATTTGATATTCATTTTCTTTTATTGGGAAACCAAAAAAATATTGCAAATTAAGCTTCATTAAATCTTTTATTTTTTCTTTAACTTCTTTATGCTCTCCATAAATTGTTAAATCTGCTACAGCATTAACTAAAAAAGTGCCAAGCTTGCTTGATAAAAGTTTTGGAGATAAAGGCTTTTTTTCTTGAACAACCTCTTTCAACATTTTAAGGCTCGGTTCATATCCTAAAGCTTTAAGCTCTTTTTGAACCCATCTTCTTCTAAGAATGTAACCTGCTAACCTAACTAAAATATCATGAAGCAACCTTGGATAATTTTTTGAAATTAAATATGGAGCATAAAGTGCAGTTTTAATGGTTTTATCAAAATCTTTTATATACTCCAAGTTGCTTTTGAACTCTCTATCTAAAATAAGCATTGGGATTAATTCATATTCTGCAGCTAATTGAGCGGCAGTTTTAATTAAGCCTTCAGCTCCAATAAAAACTAATGTTTTAGGATAGTTTTTCTTGATAAATTTGATAGTTTCAATTAAAGCTTTTGATGGATTACGATTAATTTCACTAGAAGTTAAATAAACTTTGTTTCCAGCCACAATATTTACTCCAATGATTTTATTTAAGTTTTCTGCAGCCGCTAAAGTTTGATGTAAAATTTTAAGGATATTTCTATGCCTAGCTGTAAAGGTTAATATAGTTAAAACTTTAGAATAAGAAAGAAGTTTTTCAACTTCATAACGCATTAAATAATACCATTTCCATTCTGAATCAATTAAATGAGCTGAAAGTCCTGCTTTATTACAAAGCTCAGCTACCTTTAAGCTTCTTAAAAGCCTTTCTCCAGAGGAAGGACCAAAACGTGAAAGCTTAGTTGCTTTACCGAAAAAATAATTCAAAACATTTTTCACCTAGCAACTTTTTTAAAAAATTTAATTAAAAACATTTTTAAGGAATTTCAATCTTTTTAATTGAATGTAATGTTATATAACTGTAAAATAATATAAAAGGCTTGAGGGATAAAAATGAGCTTTGAATTAGAAAAATTTTCTGAAAAAGAAATTGAAGAGCTTTTTTATCCTCCTAAAAAAACATTATTAAAAAAAGTTTTGGAAAGAATAGAAAATGTTATTCAAGCTTATCCAGTTCATACATTAGGTTTAGCTTTTGCAATGGGAGTTTTAATTGGAGTAACGATGGCAAACCTTAATTCTAAAGAAAAAAGCTAACCTTATTTTTATGCTTAACTTTTTTCTTGCTTATAACTCTTTTTAACCTTTTCGATATATTGTTGAAAATTAAAGTTAAATTCCATCCTGATTCCTTAAAAGAAATTAATTTTTTGCTTGTATTTATATTTACATCAACTTCATACAATCCTTTCTTTAATGTTTTAATATTAGCTTTAGCCTCTATTAAATCTGGGTAAACCTTAGCTATATTGCTGACACTTTTAGTAAACTTAATTTTAATTAATTCGCTGCTTAAAAAATCATCTGGTAAACCAGTTATATAAACTGGAAAATTCATGGTGTTTCCGCTGCTTTCATAAAACAACTTCATATAATCCCTAAAGGTTACAATGCCTTGAGGTTCACTCCATAAAGTTATTAATGCATAATCTAATTTTTGAGCAAACATTTTTTCTAAAGTTAAATAAGCATCTTCATTAAATTCTACAGTAAATGCTTCTTCCATTAAGCTTTCAATTGAAATGCTGGATCTTTTTAAGGCTTCTCTCATTAATTCTCCTCTTTTAGAAGTTTCCATTAAAAATAAATGAAAAACTATTTGGGTGGATCTTATCATACCAACTAATTTATTTGATTCTAAGATAGGTAAATGATCAATATCATTTTTCACCATTAAATTTTTAGCTTTCATTATTGAGGCGTTTCTTTGAATAAAAGTAAGGTTTAAATTAGCTAATTTATTTATGGGTAAACTCCATGCTTTCTTTAAGCTTGCTTCAAGAATAGAGGAAACTTTCACAACTTTAGTTAATTTATTACCTTCAAAAATTGGTAAAGCTTTAATGCGGTATTCATCCATAAGCCTAACAGCTTCACTTACGTTAATTTCTGAAGAAACTTTAGGGATAGAAAAAGCTATAGAAGAAACTTTGCTATTTACATTAGTTGATTTTAAAATTTCTCGAATAGAAACAACATTAACTTTATTTTCCTTTAATATAAATGCTTCATAAGCATTTTCTTCTTTTAAAATTCCAATAACCTTTAAAATGGGTAAATTTGAGGATATTATTAAGGGTGGTTTTCCAAACGCCTCAACTTTCATTTGTTTAATTTCATTTAATATTTCCATAGAATTCTTCCTTAAAATAATATTTAATTTTAAAGTTAATAAGCTTTAAGCTTAGCTTTAATTAAGCTTTTGAAAAAAAGAGGGGAAAAAATTGAGGGAAGAAGTTGTTTCTTCAAAAGCAATTTATGAAGGAAAAATATTGAGGATTAAGCTTGATGAAGTAAAACTACCAAATGGTTATGTTACAGTTAGAGAAATTGTTGAGCATCCAAATGCAGTAGCTTTAATTCCTATAGACAATGATGGAAAAATTATTATGATAAATCAATATAGGCATTCTGCTCAAGAAGTTTTATTGGAAATTCCAGCAGGAACAATGGAAAAAAATGAAACGCCTGAAGAATGCGCTAAAAGAGAACTTCTTGAAGAAACGGGTTATGAAGCAAAAAAATTAAAAAAAATATTTAGTTGTTATTTAGCACCAGGTTATAGCACAGAATTTATTCATATTTTTTTAGCTACAGACCTTATATATAAAGGGCAAAAAACAGAGGCTGATGAACAAATAAAAGTTGTTAAATTAAGCTTAAAGGAAGCGCTTGAAAAAATCAAGAAAAATGAAGTTAAAGATGCTAAAACTATATGCAGCATTCTTTTCTTTATTTATTTTCATAATAAAAATAAAATAAACCTTTAGGCTTATAAAGCTTTAAAAACATATTCCTTTTAGAGGTATGATTAAAAATGGTTTTAGCGTATGTATTAATTAATTCTGAAATAGGCAAGGAAACTGAACTTCTTAAAGCATTAAAAAATATTGATGGGGTTAAAGAAGTTTTCAATGTTTATGGCGTTTATGATATAATAGTTAAGGTTGAGGGAAAAACAGTAAATGAATTAAAAGAAGTTGTTATTGCAAAAATTAGGCAGTTAAATTATGTAAGGAGCACTTTAACAATGATAGTTATGGAGAATATGTAGGCAAATGAAAGTTAAAATTAAAGAGATTAAAGTAGAAACAAATGAAAGAATTCAATTAATTGATATTACAAATCAAGTAGAGGAATTCGTAAAAGAAAGCGAAGTAAAAAATGGATTGTGCTTAATTTCTTCCCTTCATTCAACAACAGCCATAATTATAAATGAAAATGAAAGCGGATTAATTCAAGATATACTTTATGAAGTTCAAAAAGTTTTTCCTAAAGATGAAAAATGGCTTCATAACAGAATAGATGATAATGCAGATTCTCATTTAGCTTCAGCTTTTATTGGTTCATCAAAGACTTTCCCTATAAAAGATGGAAAAATAATTAGAGGAACTTGGCAAAACATTTTTCTTTTAGAATTAGATGGACCGCGCATAAGAAGAATTATTTTGGAAGCTTTAGGAGAATAAACCTAGGGTAAATAATGAAGCTTAAATTAAAAGTGGAAAATTACGATATAGATTTAACTTTTAAACCTTCATTTCTTTCTAGTCTTTATTTAATAAGAAAACCTAAGGAATGGAGTAAAATAGCTGGTCATTTAGCTTTTAAACTCAACTTTAAACAAGTAAATAATGCTTTAATTGTTGAAAGCGAAAGCGGATTAACAATAGAAGCATTGCATAGAAGAGTTTTGCTTGAAACTGGTCTTTATAAAGGGCCTTATGAATATTTAATTCAAGATTTACCAAGCAAAGTTAAACCTCAAGTTGAAGCCTTAGCTAAAACATATAAAGGTGTAAGATTGCCTTATGCACCCTTAGATTTTAAATATATTTTGGTTGCTGCAACCCTTTCTAAAAGAGTTAATTATGAAAGAGTGATAAATTGGTGCAGAAGCATATGGGAAAAAACAAATGGAAGATTAGATTTAACAATTAAGTTAACTAAAAATGAGTTAAAAGAAATTGGAGAAAGCTATCAAATTTTTCAGCTTCAAAAAACAATTAAAGATTTCTTAACTTTATCCAATCATTTGCATGAAAAAGTTAAATATTTAATAGGTGAACCTTATGTTCCACCTGAAGAATTTATTCTTTGGTTACCTCCTGAATTAGCTAGATTAACGCTAATAAAAGGTTGTTGGGGAATAGGCCCTAAAACAGCAGATTCAATTATATTAACAACATTTAAATCCACAAATATTATTCCATGCGATACACATATGAAGACTGTGGCTATTAGGCTTAATTTAGTGGATAAAGCAGTTATGCCTGAAAAACGTTTTTGTTCAAGATTTGTATGCGATCATAAAGCTTCTTCAACATTTCAAATTCCATTATGTCCTCAAGCTGAAAAAAACTTATGCTTAAAAGTTAAATTAAGCTATTTTAAAGATTTGGGAGGATGGATTCAAACTTTAATTTATCTTCATGGAAAAAACTTTTGTAAGCTTAATAAACCTTTATGTTGGATTTGTCCAATTAAAAAAGAATGTAATTGGGAAGAAAAATAATAAAAAATGAGTTTAAATATAGGTTGTTTCAATTATTTTTCTTAATTCTTCAACAGATTCAGGATTCATTAATGTAGTGATGTCGCCTACAGGCTCTTTTGTAATTAACTTCTTTATTATTCGTCTCATTATTTTTCCGCTTCGAGTTTTAGGTAGATCTGAAACATAAATAATTTTTTTAGGTCTAGCTGTTGGACCTATAATATGCTCTACTTGCTTTATCAATTGATTAGTTAACTCTTCTGAAGGTGTATATCCCTTCTCTAAAACAACAAAGGCTATAGGTACTTCACCTTTAATTGGATCTGGAGCAGCCACTACAGCGCTTTCTATAACAGCTTCATGCCTATTTAAAGCATCCTCTACCTCTGCATTAGCTAATCTATGTCCAGCAACCTTCATAACATCATCTACCCTACCAGTTATTCTAGTGTTTCCCATTTCATCTATGATTTTAGCTCCATCACCAGTTGTATAGTAGTTTTCTCCAAATCTACTCCAATATTGTTCCTTATACCTTTTAGGATCCTTAAATATTCCTCTAAGCATTCCAGGTGGAAATGGATTGCATATAACTAGGTTTCCTTCTTTGCTAGGTTTACCTTCATCATCAAGAATTTCTCTTTTAACGCCTGGGAAAGGTCTTCCAGCAACCGTAGGTATAAATGGGCCTATACCCGGTAAAGCATTTATTAATGTTCCTCCAGTTTCAGTTTGCCACCAAGTATCAATTATTGGGCATCTTCCACCGCCAATGTTATTGAAATACCACATCCAAGCATCTCTATCAATTGGCTCACCAACAGTACCTAATATTCTTAAACTTGATAAATCATGTTTTTTAACCCATTCTTCACCAAACATCATAAACATTCTAATTGCTGTTGGAGCTGTATAAAATATTGTTACACCATATTTTTCTATTATTTGCCAGAATCTATCTGGTGCTGGATAATCTGGAGCTCCTTCATAAGTTACCATTGTTGCTCCACATAGCAATGGACCATAGCAAGCATATGTATGCCCTGTGATCCATCCAATATCAGCTGTACACCATAGAATGTCTTCATCATGCAAATCAAAATCCCATTTAGTTGTCCAATAAGCTTGGGTAGCATATCCTCCCGTATGGTGAACTACACCCTTAGGTTTACCTGTTGTTCCACTAGTATATAGAATGAATGATGGGTCTTCACTATCCATAACTTCAGGTTCACAGTATGAATCTGCTTTTTCCATTAATTCATGCCACCAAAAGTCTCTTCCAGCTTTCATTTCAACATTTAATCCAGCTCTTTTAACAACAATAACTTTCTCTACAGCTGTTTCTTTGATTCCTTCATCAGCGTTAACTTTAAGATTTATAATTTTTCCTCTGCGGTAGTATCCATCAGCTGTAATTAAAATTTTTGCTTCAGCATCTATTAATCTGCTTTTTAAAGATTCTGGACTAAACGCAGAGAAAACTACGCTGTGAACAGCTCCTATTCGAGTACAAGCTAACATAGCTATTTGAACTTCAGGAATTATGGGCATATAAATTCCAACTCTATCACCTTTTTTCACGCCAAGATTCTTAAGCACATTAGCAAATTTGTTAACTTCCCTGTAAAGATCATTATATGTTAAAACTCTGTTTCTTTCCCCAGGCGGTTCAGGTTCCCAAATTATAGCAGCTTTATTTTTTCTCCAGGTTTTAACATGTCTATCTACGGCGTTATAGCAAATATTTAGTTTACCACCAATAAACCATTTAAAGTATGGTGGATTCCATTCATAGATTTTATCCCATTCCTTAAACCATTCTAAACCTTCACGAGCTCTTTCAGCCCAAAAAGCTAATGGATCTTTATTGGCTTTTTCATAAATTGATTCATCAGATAACCAAGCTATTTTTTTAAGTTCAGGCGATGGCCAAAATATTTCTCCTTCTCCCTTAACAACCCAGTTTTTTCCTTTTTGCAATTTTATTCACATCTCCTTCATTTTTTAAAAAAGGATTAAAAATTTAATTCAGCTTTGAAAAGAGAGCTTTTTAAATTTTTCTTTTCTTACTAAAGATTGTAAAATCTTTAAGTTTTAATTATTTCCTTAACAGTTTCTTCATAAACTTTTAGGTCTTCTTCCTTAAATAAAACTATTCTAACCTCCTTTAAATGCGAGGATTCCTTTTCTAAGAAATCTTTTATGGCTTTAAGCGCTACTTTACTAGCTTTTTCTATTGGATAACCATAGGCTCCTGTGCTTATAGAGGGGAAAGCTATTGTTTTTAAACCTTTTTCAACAGCTAATTTTAAAGAGTTTTTATAAGCTTCAGCTAAAAGCTCAGGTTCCCCTTCATTTCCACCTCTCCATATTGGTCCAACTGTATGAATTACATATTTAGCTTTTAAGTTTCCTCCAGAAGTTATTACAGCTTTACCTGTGGGTAAACCATTTGGATATAAGGTAGCTCTAATTTTTTTGCATTCCTCCAAAATTTTTGGACCGCCCTTTCTATGAATTGCACCATCAACCCCTCCACCACCCATTAAGCTTGGGTTTGCAGCATTAACTATTGCATCAACTTCCTGCTCTGTTAAATCTCCTTGGATAATTCTTAAGGTTGTATTCCCAATTTTTAATTCCATCTTTTTTCATCTCATAATAACTTTAACGTGAAAGCCCTTTTATTAATACTTTATGGTTATTAGTTATTATATGAGTTTTTATCCATATATGGGTTTAAACTTATATATAACCTTAATTTAAAAACTTTTTTGGAGGCGAAAAAATGAGAAAAAACCTAACTATTTATTTAAGTTTATCAACAGTTTTTGCAGGTTTAGTAGCCGTTTCAACAATGATTATTAGGATTCCAGTTGCAGCTACTGGAGGCTACATAAATATTGGAGATGCTATGATATTTATTTGTGCTTTAACGTTTGGTTCAATTATTGGTGGGTTAGCTGGAGGAATTGGATCGGCAATAGCAGATATGATTGGTTACCCTGCTTATGCACCTTTTACGCTTATTATAAAAGGGTTAGAAGGTTTTTCAGCAGGTTTTATTAAAGATGGAAAAAATATTAAAAGGGATTTGCTTGCATGGGGGATAGGCTCTTCAATAATGGTTATAGGCTATTTTATTGTTGAAAGCTATATTATGAAGCTTGGTGTAGCAGCAGCTTTAGTAGAAGTGCCAGGAAATCTGTTTCAAGTATTTTTTGGAGGGTTAGTTGGCATACCAGTAACTAAAATTTTAAGGAAAAGATTAGCAAATATTTCTACTTTAAAACCCTTTCTTGAAAGGTTTTCTTCTTAAAGCTTTCCATAACTCATCTGTTTCTGGCATAAATATTTTTTTAATTCTTCCATTTTTAGTTATAATATATTTTTCTTTAGGATTAGGAAGTGTTTCACCAATTATTGAAGCATTTATGCCAACATCTTTAAGTTTAGTTACAATGCTTTCAGCTTTGGTTGGTTCAGCAACTATAAGCAATGATCCTGAACTAATCAATTGAAGGGGGTCAATTTTAAATAAATCGCATATAACAATTGTTTCTTTATTAATAGGTATTTTATCTTCATAAATTTTAACACCTAAATTTGCAGCAGCAATTAATTCACATAAACCCCCTAAAATTCCTCCTTCAGTTGGATCATGCATTGCTTGCACACCTCCAAAATTGAAGGCTGTTAAAGCTTCCTTTACTACACTAACTAAATTTATATAATTTTTTGCTTTTTCCACAGTTTTTCTTCCAAGAATTTTAGTAAGCTCTTTTTCTTTTTCAATAGCTAAAATCGCTGTTCCTTCTATTCCAGCTCCTTTAGTTAAAATTATTTTTCCTCCAGGTTTTGCTTTACTACATGTAACATATTTTCCTTCTTCAACTTTTCCAGCGCAAAATCCAACAACAATTGGATGGTTTAAGCCTGGGGAAACTTCAGTATGTCCACCTATAATAGCTATTTCAAGTTTTTTAGAAGCTAAATCCATTTGTTTACATATTGTTTTTAAAACATTTAATTTAGAATTTTTAGGAAGTAAAATGCATGAAAGAAACCAGCTGGGTTTTACTCCTCGAGTGGCTACATCATTTGCTGAAACATTAACAGCTAACCAACCAACATTTTTTATTGAACCACTTATTGGATCACAAGAAGCAGCAATTAATTCTTCTCCAATTTTTATTAAAGCTGCATCCTCGCCTTTAGAAGGCCCTAAAATTACATCAGATCTTTTAAAGCCAAGATACTTAAATACTATTTTTTCTAAAAGCTTTGGATGAAGCTTACCATATGGAAAACTCAATTAAAATTCACCATTGCAAAATTTTTATAAAGAATGGAAACTTATTAGGTTTATTAAAAATAAATATTTGATGCTTGAAGTAGCTATTAAAAGATGCATTGAAAGCTTTTATAGAAAGTATAAAGATCTGAATAATCAAAAATTAAGCTTATTATTCTAGGTAAAAAGCATAAGTGAAGATTAAAAAATTTGTTCAGTTGAATCATTTAACAATAGAAGCGATATGCATATGTGGTTCTGACAACATCATTATATAGTTCATGTTAATGAATTAAAATGTAGTTTTACAAGTTTATGCTATAACTTTAACTTTTAAAAATAACCCTTAAAAAAGCATTATTTACTAGCTGATTTAGAAAGAGTGCAAAATACAATAACTTTGATGATTGAAACTATCTAAAAAAAGGATAAAAACCTGAACAAAAAATATATTAATGAAGTGTTTAAAAAGCTTTATTCATTGCATGAAACTCTTTTTATTAATCGAGGTGAAAATTAAAAATTTGTTTGGAATAAATATGCTTAAAGAATTATTATTAAAATTTGTGAAGACAAAGGTTTTTGGTTTAGCGCTTTATTTAATAGCGATATTTACCTCTTTATTGCTGATTTTTTCATTAATATGGAATGAAGTAAAATTTGAAATTAACACTGCAGAAATGACTGTTCTTCTTTTTATTTATAACCCATTTATAATCGGTTTTATAATTTTGTTAAGTTTAAAAATAAGCGAGATATAAAATTTTTTCATTAATAAATTGAGGACACATTAAAATCTGCCATTATTCTTGCTTATATTTACCTATTATTGCTAAAATATTCTAAGAAGAAACATTTTAATTAATAAAGCTAAAACGTCTCCAAAACTAAGATTAACTATAAAACTTAAAGCAATAAATACGATCATTGGTAATCCTGGTGTAACCCAAATCATTTTTGAAATATTATCTTTAGCAAAAGCGTTTTTCAAGTTTTCAATAAGCTTTTCCCTATTTGATTCGACATCAAAAACTATTCTCAATTTTCTTAAAGCTTTATTGTTAATCCATACAATTTCTTCCATAGGATATAAATGAGTTGAATTTTCAACCTTAGAAAAATCCTCTTTATAACCTAAAATTAAAACTAAAAGTTTTTTCCATTTAGATTCATGATTTAAACCATTAAATATTTTTTTATTCGATTTAAAATAAAGCAGGTTTCTTGCTAAAATATAAATTGGATAGCTACAAGAAAACAGAAAAGCATTATAAAGTGTTGATAAAGGAAAAAATGGATGAAAAAAACTTAATATTAAAATTGATTTTTTAGGATATAAAGGCATAGCTAAAGATAAACAAACCATTGCTTTAAAATCTGCTCCACCAAAAAAACCTGCTTCAAATAAAAGAAAAGAAATAAAACTTGTTAAAAATATTGAAGTTATTGAAAGCCAAAAACCGTTTGAATTAAAAATAAACCTGATTAAAAACAAAGTTAAGCTTGCTAAACCATAAAAAAGCCAAATAGCATCTGAAACTTCTCTATGCTTTAAATCGCTTATGGAAGCTAAGCTTAAAGCAATAATAGAAGTTAAAATAGATAATAAACTTAAAAGATTTAGAGGTAAAATCAAATAAAAACCTCCAAATAATTTAATAATTTATCGTTAAACTTTTGCTTTCATTCATATAATATTAAAAATAATGCCTTAAAATCTTAATAGGTCGGATGAATGCATGAAAAGGAGACGGTTAATAATCTTTTTAGTTTTTTTATTAACCGTCTCCTTTATGATTAAAGCAAATGAATATAAAGCTTTAGAGTTTTCTCCATCCAAAGGTTGGGGCATGTTTTTTAATACTACTGGAGATATTAAAATAAATATAACGGAGCCTGGAGTAGCGGTTAAAATTGAGGTCCCAAGAGATTTTCTTGAAGGTAAACCTGAAAATGAAACTTCTTTTCTTTATTCAGATATAACAAGAGACTATTATTATTATATTGTTATTGATCAATCGCTTCATTATCCTTATGATGAAAATGCACCTTATATAATTGAGGTTTTAAATCCTCCAGTTTATATTCAACCTAATTGCATTAAAACCTTCTTTAATTTTACGCCTCCAAAATATATTTTAATGAGAAATTTAAAAGCTCCAAGAATAGCTGGATTATATAACTTTTCAATTTATATAGCTAAAAAAGTAGATGTTAACGGTTTACCTATTTATCCAGCTAAACCATCAAATATTGTAACAGTTCCTGTAAGCATGAGGGAGGATCCAAGCAGCATTAGCGGTTATATAGTAGATGAGATAACAGGCGTTCGAATTAAAGCTAAAGGTGTAGTTTATGCTATTGAAGTAAATACAGGAGTTATGGCAAGAGCTTATGTTAATGCTTCAACCGGATTTTTTAATTTAACAGGATTATATAAAGGAACTTATAGAATTGAAGCTTCCGCAGGTTACTTTCCAGAAACAGGTTATGCATATGCTTTAACAGAAGCGTCAGAACCCGTTATTATTAATGTAGCTCAAAAAATAAATATTGGAAATTTAAGTTTGAAAAGAGGAAATATAATTTCGGGGGAAATCATTTATTTAGACACATTTAATTTAATTGATGAAATTCAACCTCTTGAAAGCCCATATTTAAAGGCTTTAGGTTTTAAAGGTTTAAACTATACAGTTGAGGTTTATGATGAGCAAAATAGAATTGTTGCTTCAAACATTTATGAATCAAAAAATTTATCTCATGAACCATTTCGTTTAATAATTAGAAATGGAACAAAATATGTTGGTTATTCATCTGTTGGAACAGAATATGCAGGTTTTGGCCCAGGTGTATACAGTTTAAAAGTTTGGGTTTTCGGTTTTCTTCAACGCAATACTCCTTCAATCACTATTACAGGATATGGTATAGAATTTTCAAACGTTAAAATTCAGCTTATTTATGGTGGATTAATAAATGGAACAATAAGGCTTTTTAATAATCAAACAAAAAATTTGGAAAGCCCCAGGAAAGCTGAACAATTAACTTTTGGAACTTCTACAGGCACATATTATGGAGGAAACATTGTTATTAAAGCTTATAATGAAGTGGGAGAATTAAAAGGATTAACTTTAATTAATGCAACTTATCCAAATGGAACAGTAGCTTACGCTGATGAAACAACAATTAAGTTTTATATTTTAGGTTTTAGCGAATTTTACAATAAGACTTATTCTGGTGCATGGAGAATAGGTTCTTACCCTGGACCAAGCCCATGGGATTCTGGATTACCTGAAGGCCAATATGAAGTTAAAGTTTGGATTAGAGGTTATATTCAATCAAATAGAGCGATAGTAACCCTATCTACTGGAGGAAAAAGCAGTGTAACAGTTGATATGGTTCGTGGTGGAGCTTTTCAAGTAACAGTTATTTCAATGCATAGTAGACCTGGAACAAGATATCCTCAAGCAGAAACTCGTTGGAGATTCTTAAATTTATGTCCACAACCTTATTTAAGAGTTTATTTTTATAGGCTTGGAGTTGAAGAAGGATTTGGAGAAACTCAACTTAAATTAGGTTTTCCAGGAGTAACTGAAACAAGAGCTAAAATAAATTTTTCAGGAGATAATCCATCTATAAAATCGATTATTTATAATGGAGTTATTCCTTCAGCTTTACGCGAGGGAGAATACCTTATAAAAGCATATACATATGGTTATGTTCAAGTTGATGATGTAATAGTTTACTTGTATTCAAGCCAGCTTCAATCAGCTACGGTAATTTTGTTGATAGGTTCGGGAATAAATGGAACAGTAACCTTAATTGCTAATGAAGTTTTTAGCGAATTAACAGAAAACGCATTTATAGAAGTTGATGCTTTGCTTAATGGAAATTTAAAAGGAGTAGATGTAGTTAATGTTTCTAAAGGATCGAGTGCATTTACTTTTTCCATTTATGGTTTTTATGGAAAAGGACATTTCTTTTATGTAGCTCCTGATGGAACTAAATGGCCAGATTATGGTTTAGATATTGGGAATTACACTGTTTATGTTCCTGAATTTGGGTTAGAATGGAAATATATGCAGAAAAAACTTGTTTATGCTAATATTCAAGATTTAGGCATTACTGTTGGAATTCATTTTTCCCTGCATAGACTTGGAAAAATTTATGGTATAATTAAAGGAGAAGCGAAAACACCCTTCATTAATTATATTCCGCTTGTTTGGGTTTTAATAACAGCTGATAATATAGAAGCTTATTCTTTTGATGGAGATTATGTTATTCATCTTCCGGAAGGAGAATATAATGTTGAATATTCATATCCAGGTTATGAAACTCAAACAATTCATATTTCTATTGGAGGAAGCTTTGCTATCAGCCAAGATATTATTTTAAAGCAAGCTACGCCTACACCTTCTTTTCCAACAGCTTCATTAACAATTTCACTTAAAGAAAATTCAAGCGGATTCTATATTTTTTCAGCAAATTTATTAAATGAAAGCTCTCTTGAAAATAATGCGGTTTTTCTATGGTTTTCAAATTCAGGAAAATTTAATTCAACTATTGGAAAAACTGTTTTATGGACTCCCATAGATTATAGGGAAGAGCATGAAATTAAAGTTATAGCTATTGTTGATGGTAAAGCTTTATCTTCAACTAGCATTAAAATATTAAATATAGAAACTCCAGAGTTTCCAAATAATTTCTTAAATTTAATGCTTACACTAATTATTTTAACTATTGCTTTTAAATTAGCATTAAGAAAAAAGGTTTAGAAAAATAATTGCTTCAAAAGTTTTTTATTTCTTAATTTCTATATTTTTATAATGCTGAGGAGGATAAAGTTGGCGTTAGCGTTTGTTTTAATAAATGCTGAAATAGGTTCTGAAAGCGAGCTTGTAGAAGAACTTAGAAAAATGCCGTATGTTAAAGAAGCTTACTTGGTCTATGGTGTTTATGATATAATAGCTAGAATTGAAGCTGAAAGCATGGATAAACTAAAAGAAATAGTTACATGGAAAATTAGAAAACTAAATAAGGTTCGTTCAACTTTAACGATGATTGTTATGGAAAGTTAATAAACCCCCTTTGTTTATTTTTTTAACTTTTTATCTTAAGCAACTTTATTTTTTAAGGTTGAATTTAATGGAGCATATTTGCCATATTGGAATAGATGATACTGATTCCCCAAGAATGGGTTGTACAACTTATATAGCTGCTTTACTAGTTGAAAAACTTGAGAAAATTGGATGTAAATTTATTGATTATCCTAATTTAATTAGGTTGAACCCTAATGTACCATGGAAAACAAGAGGTAATGGCGCTGTAGCTTTAAGATTTAAATTTTTAAATAATCAATTTGAATTTGAAGATATTAAATCTATAGTTTTAAGTGTTGTTAAGGAAAACTCTGATTTAAATTATCCTAAAACAGATCCTGCTATAGCCTTTTTAAAAGGTGAAGTCCCGGAAAAACTTTTTTTATTTGCTAAAAAAGCTATTCAAAATGTTGTTTCAATTAAAGAAGCTGAGAAAATAGCTGAATTATGCAATGTTGAAGTAAATTTGATTAAAGGAAAAAGAGGGATTGTTGGAGCTTTAGCTGCTTTAGGAGAAACACTTCAAAATGATTACACATATGAATTAATAGCTTATCGAACCGTTGAAAATAGAGGAACAAAAAGGAAAGTAAATGAAGAATCTGTAAAAAAAATGGATGAATTAACTAAACCTTTAACCTTTAACAATTATGATTATGAAAAGAAAAGAGTGTTAATTACACCTAGAGGAAAAGATCCAATTTTATTTGGCATTAGAGGAGAAAACCCTTTTATTCTTCTTAAAGCTTTTGAAATACTTGAAGTTTATGAAGAAATTGAAAGGTGGGTAATTTTTAGAACTAATCAAGGAACAGATGCGCATTTAAGAAAAGTAAATTTTATTAATGAAATTTCACCTTATCAACCTGTTGTTGTAGTTGGTGAAGTAGCATCTCAACCAAAAACCATTCCTGGAGGACATGTAATTTTTAAAATAAAGGATGAAAGTGGAGAAATTGAATGTGCAGCTTATGAACCAACAGGAAAATTTAGAAATATAATTAGAAAATTAATTCCTGGAGATTTAATTGAGGTTGCGGGTGGAGTTAGAGCTCCAACAAAAAAACATGGAAAAACAATTAATATAGAAAAAATAAAAATTCTAAAGCTAGCTGAAGAATATATTTATTTAAATCCTTTATGCGAAAAATGCGGGAAAAGAATGAAATCTCTAGGTAAAAACCAAGGTTTTAAATGCGAAAAATGCGGATTTAAAACCTTTAAAAAAGAAAAAGTTAAAATTAAAGTTGAAAGAGGATTAAAGGAAGGTTTATATTTACCTCCGCTTAGAGCGCAAAGACATTTAACTAAACCTGAAATAAGATATGGTCAAGAAAAACATGGAAAAAACTTTGAATTTATAGAAAAATGGCATAATCCATAAAGCTTACTTAAGATTTATGTTTTAAATTTAATGTTTTAATTAAAAATTTAAAAGCTTCATCTCCAGCTTCTCTATCTAAAACTAAAGATGCGCTAGGTTTAATTATTCCTATTCCATCTAAGTTTTTTAATTTTGCTAATCCAAGAAGAACACCGCTGCTTCCAGGAAGTTCAGTAGCTTTTAAAAATTTTCCTCCAAAACTAGTTAATTTTTTAATTAAGCTTTTTGAAGTAGCAACAACATAAATATCTTTACCATAATTTGATAGAGCTGCAACACCATCTATTACAATTAATTTTTTAACCTTAAGCTTTAAACCGAAATTTAAAATTTCATCTAATACCGTATAATATGCTTCAGGTTCATCAATAGCAATTCTTGAATTTTCAACAGCAATTATAAGATTTGGATGGCAAGTATTGCTTTCATAAAATTCCCATTTTGGTAAACTACAAATACCATCATTTTGAATTAAAGCTTGATCAAAAAAATAACAACTATAAAAACTTGAGAAAAGTTTGGCTTGACTCCATTCTATAAGTAATCTAGCTGAAACTTTACCGATACTACCAACTCCTGAAACTCCAATTATATAAATGGGATTTTTTAATTTAGGTAAATATTCTAAATGAAAAGAACATGAAGAAAATTTATTAAACATTTTTGCTCCTCTTTCAACATAAATAAAGCTGTTGCAGATAAATATTTATATTTGGGAAAAACTTCAAGTTTAAAATAGATGAAGACTGCTTAAAGGAAGCGGGGTGGGGTAGCCAGGTTAACCCGCAGGGCTCATAACCCTGAGATCGGACGTTCGAATCGTCCCCCCGCTACCAAATTTTTATAATTTTATTAAAAATTGAGTTTTCTGCTAGTTTAAATTGACATTTTAATGTTAAAGATTGCAAAAAAATTTATATCAGGGTTTTTCTTCTTTACCAATTTTAAACGTTTTCTTTATAATGCAAGCCTTAATATTTGAAGGGGTTTTATGGTGAATTTTAATGAGTAAAAGTAATGGTGAAGAATCTTTAAAGCGGGAAGTTGGTTGGTTTGGTTCTTTTTGCATGGGTTATGCAGATGTAGGAGCTGACATTTATGTTGCTATAGGATTAGTGGCTTATTATGCTGCTGGAGCGGCACCTATAGCTTTTTTAATCGCTTCTATAACATATATTTGTACTGGATTAGCTTATGCTGAATTAGCTTCAATATATCCTTATGCTGGTGGAGCACATATTTACGCTATGAAAGCTTTTAATGATCTTGTTGGTTTTATAGCTGGTTGGGCAGTAATGCTTGATTACACAATTGATGTAACCTTGTTTTCTTTAGCTTCAGCAGGTTATTTAAGCTTCTTTTTTCCATGGCTGAAGAGTTCCAATATTAATTTAAACATTTTTGGGAAAGCATTTAATTTAAGCTATCTTAACTTAATAGCTTTAATGTTAATTTTAATGCTTTTGCTGCTTAACATAATTGGAATAAGGGAATCTTCAATTTTTAATGAAGCTTTAGTTTCTTTAGATTTAATTGTTGAATCAATCATTTTAATTTTTGGTTTTGCTTTAGCATTTAATACTTATCTTTTCTTAAAGCAAATATTAATTTTTGGAGCTCCATCATCTTTACCAAATATTTCCTATATTATTAAAGGGTTAAATGTTGAATCTCAAAATTTTATTTATGGTGTTACTTTAGCGATGACTTCATATATAGGAATAGAATCTATAGCTCAAGCAGCTGAAGAAACTGTGAGACCTTATAAATGGATTCCTAGAGCCAATAAATTATCTATTTTATCCGTAATAATTTTTGCAGTTGGTTTATCAACGCTTAGCGTAGGTGTTATGCCTTGGAATGTTTTAGGTGAGGCAAGGGAGGATCCTATGGCTGCTTTAGCTCACGCCATACCGATAATTGGAAAGTTTATATCTCCTATTGTGGCTTTAACAGGTTTCGCAATATGTCTTGTTTCAACAAATACAGGTGTGATAGGAGTTTCAAGAGTTACGTTTTCCATGGGTAAATTCAATCTTATGCCTAGGTCTCTTTATAGGGTTCATCCAAAATTTAAAACACCATATTTAACAATAATTCTTTTTGGATCGATTAGCGGGTTAATGCTGTTTTTAGGAGATTTAAGAGTAATTGCGGATCTTTATAATTTTGGAGCTTTACTTTCCTATATTATAGTTAATTTATGCTTAATTATCCTTAGAAATACTGAACGAGAAGTTTATAGGCCTTGGAAAATGCCAGGAGAATTCACTTTAAAAATTGGAAATAAAAAAATATTTATACCTATACTTGGTTTAATAGGGTTTACATCATGCTTAATTATTTGGAGTTTAGTTTTAATTTATCATAGAGAAGGAAGAATTTTAGGAGCAATTTGGCTTTTAATAGGCTTAACCACATTTTATTTTTATAGAAAAGCAATATTGAAAATGCCGGTTTTATATAAGGAAACTGGAAAACTTATTAAACCAAGCGGATACATGATTAATGCATTGGTTCTTGTAAGAACACCTGAAGATTATGAAGATGTAGCCAAAGCTATAAATGAAGCTTTAGATAAAAGATTTAAACTTAATTTATTAACAATTCTTGATCCCGAATCTTTTGGTTTAAGCAAAGAACATATAAAAGATTATAAAGAGCTTTTAGAGTTTAGAAAAGATGCTTGGATTGAACTTCAAAATTTAGCTAAAAAACTTTCAAGCTTAGGTTTTGAATGTAAAGTTAAAGTTGAAGTGGGAAGCTTAAAGCCTTTATTAATGGAGGAAGCTGAAAAAAACGATTTAATAGTGTTAATAAAAAGAAAAACTGTTAGAGATGAATTAGAAAAGGAGAGGGTTGATTCCGCATATGCAATATTATCTAAATATTTTCCAGGAAAATTAATAGTGGTAAGAAGGGTTTAAAAATGCTTGTAATCTTAAATATATTTGTTGAACAGAAAAAAGGCGATAAAGTGATTAAGGAACTTTCTAAACTTCCAGAAATAAAAGATATTTATGAAGTTGTTGGAGAATGCGATTTAATAGCTTTAGCTTCAATTGAAAATGCAAATGATTTTAGAGAGTTTTTAAAAAACAAAGCTTTAAACATTAAAGGTGTAAAAAGCGCTGTAACAATGGTTGTTTCTCATATTTATAAAAAGGATGGGAAACCAATATATGAATAATAATGAGGAATATCATGAAGCATCAATATTAATTCCAATATCTACCTTTATAGATAAAGAAAGATTAATTAAAGCATTACATGTTCTTTCCATATTTCAAAAACTTAAAATAGTTTTATTTCATGTTGTAGAGCTTAAAAGTAGAACATCCCCTGTTGAAGCTGAATTTTTTAAAAGCCATGTAGATAAAACTAAAAAATTTCTTAATGAAATTAAAGAGTGGTTAATAAAACAGGGATATAACGCTTTAGTTAAAGTTGTTGTTGCAAGAAGCATTTCTGAAGGAATAATTTATGAAGCTAACTCTGGAGATTACAATATTATAATTATGATGAAAAGAAAACCTAGAAAAGGTGTTAAAAAGCTTTTTCATAAAAGCATAAGTGAAGCTGTAATAAAGCATGCTAGAAAGCTAGTTTTGATTATTCCAACAGATTTTTAAATTTTTTAAATTAACCTAAATAACAACTATTTATATTGGAGAATTACAAGTGTAAGTTTATAAAAAGGTTAAGGCATTAAGGAGCGCTTAAAAATGCCAGCAGAAATATTTAATCTTGAAGAATTTATTAAATTAAGCGAGTCTGCTTTAGAATGCAGAGTAAAAAGAACAAAAGGAATTGTTAAACTTAAGTTAAGAACTAAAAGAAGGCTTTATACAATTAAACTAAAAGAAAATGAAGCTGAAGAAGCCTTAAAAAAAATTAAATGTCCAATTGTTGAAATTTAACCTCCATGCACAATTGGAATAATTGTTATTTCGCTTCTATCTTTAACTAATGTATTTAATCCATTTAAAGCTGAAATTTCAATTCCATTAACGAATATTACGCAGCTTCCCGGAGACTCCAAAACATTTTTAAATTCTTTTTTATTAATCAACTCTATAAGCTTCTTTAAAACTGTTTTTAACTCAATAATTTTATTTTCAATATTAATTTCTATAGTTTTTCTTTCAGCAAACCTTTCTAAGCTTCCATAAAGCTTAACAGTAATAACCATAATCGTTTTCACTTAAAAAGAAATATTTCTTCTTCATAACGTCTTCCTTCAAAAAGTGATCCAGGAGGAATTCTTTCAATTTCCCTTTTAGATAAAAACTCTGTTAAAAGCTTGTTAGCTTCCTCAAGCGATATTGATTCATCTTTAAGCCATTTTAATGGCACATTAATTTCCATTGGTCTAGCTGGAATAACATGCCTAGTGACTTTATGGGGAAAAACTAAACCTTTTAAAGCAAAATTTATTACATCTTCTTTAGTTACTGGTGGAGTGGCCATAACCATATCTACAGCTTTATTTAAAAGCTTTTTTTCAGCATCAAATTCAGTTTCATAACTTACTTTTTTACCAGCTTCAACAAGTTTACTTTCAATTAACTTAACAATTTCATAAGCTTTCTTTAAGTTTTCTTGCCATTTAATTGAAAAACATTTTTCTCGAGTTAAAAAAGAGGTTGAAGCTTCCCTATTAAATAAAGCTTTTTTAGCAGCTTCAAAATTTAACTCAATTAATTCAAGGTTAAGCTGCAAAGCTTTATTTTGAAGTGTTTCAATCAAATTTTCTCCAGTGAAAGTTCTATACCATACACCAACTTTTATAGATGGATTAAAATAATCAAGCAGACAAACAAGCATTCTAAGGCAACCTGCTTTTTTAGCAGCTTCAACTCTATGCATTCCATCTAAAACTACAAAGGAACCTTTATCTACAATAACTGGATTTTTAATTATTTTTTCTTGAATCATAGAAGAGGCTATTTCATCTACAAGATTTGGAATAGTTTCTTCATGCAAAAAAAGTTTATTTATATCTACTAAAGCTATTTCAAACTCGAGATTTTTTGAGAAAATTTTAAAACTCAATTTTTTTCACTTTTAATAAAACTAAATCTTTTTAAAGCTTCTTTAACTATAGCTGAAGAGGCTTCAAGAGTTTTTTCAGCTAAAACAAGAATTTTATCTTTTCCAGCAGTAAATTGAGGGTCAACCGTTTTTTTAACTAAAATATTTATTTTCTCCATTAACCTAATTAATGGTTCTTTTTTTAAGAAACCTTTAACTAAAGCTTCTTCAAAAATATATTCCATTATATTGGGATCGCCGAAAGCATATTGAATAGCTAATTGAGCTTTTCTCATTGAAATAGCTGAAAGCTCTTTTACAAGCTCTATAGAATCGCATTCTTTAGCTAAAGAAAGATCAGCTTCAGCTTCCCTTAAATATCTTAAAGCCCAACTTTTCATAAATTCATCTAAAATTGAAAATTCAAAAGGCAACTTACATTTTTCACCCTATTAAACTCTAGAGTTTTAATACTATTTTAATCTGGTGCAGGTGCAGATGTTGAAGCAGTTAAACCCGCTTTTCTTTTTTCCTCAATCTTTTTTAAGTTTGATATATAACCTGCAATTCTATTTCTTAATTTTTTACCATAAACCTCCAAAAGTTGATTTACAACTTTTTTATTTTCCTCAAAATTTGTTGTAAACATGTTTGGATAAGCCGCTAATAATTCTTTAGCAGCTTTTTTAATTATACGCGTTCTAACTTTACCCAATTTTTTAATCACCAGTTAAGGCTTTTAAATTGTTTAACTTTGGCATCTTCTCTATTTTAAGTTTTTTCCTTATTTATTTATTTTCTTGTTAATTTTTCATGTTTTAAATTAAATTTTAGCTTGAAAAGCTTAAAAATAAATTTTTAAGCTTCATTTTATTGTTAAAACTAAAATATTAGGGAGATTTTATGGAGAAAAAAGAAATTTCAACAGCGGCTATTCATCGATTGCTTTTAAAGGGAGGCGCTGCTAGAGTAGGTGATGATGCAATTGAAGAATTAAGAAAAATTCTTGAAGATTTAGCGGTTAAAATAGGAAGAGGCGCTTGGGAAGTAGCTGTTTATGGAAAAAGAAAAACAGTTAAAGCTGGAGATGTTAAATTAGCAGCTAAAAGATTTATTAAGGAGTAGTAATAATAAATTTTAAAGAAACCACCTAATAAGCTTTAATGAAAATAATTTAAGGATAGATTTAATGCTATTTAAACAAATAAAGTTAACTTTAGTTTTTGGAGGTGAATGATGAAAATGGCTTATCTTGCTGGTCAACCGATTTTAATACTTAAGGAGGGAACCAGCAGAAAGAAAGGTAAAGATGCTCAAAAAGCAAATATTACTGCTGCTAGAATTATTGCTGAAACTGTAAAAACAACGCTTGGCCCTAGAGGAATGGATAAAATGCTTGTTGACAGCCTTGGTGATGTTACTATTACTAATGATGGGGCTACTATTCTTGATGAGATTGATGTTCAACATCCAGCAGCTAAAATGATGGTTGAAGTAGCTAAAACACAAGATGATGAAGTAGGAGATGGAACAACAACCGCCGTAGTATTAGCTGGAGAACTTTTAAGATATGGAGAAGAACTTTTAAATGAAAACATTCATCCAACAATTATTGTTAGCGGTTATAAGGAAGCTGCAGAAAAAGCTATAGAAATACTTAATGAAATATCTGTTCCAATAGATCTTAATGATAGGGAAACTCTTAAAAAAATTGCTATGACATCTATGCGTAGCAAAAGCATTATAGGAGCTGGAGAGCATTTAGCTGAAATAGCTATAGATGCAGTTAGGCAAGTGGCTGAGAAAAGAGGAGAAACCTATTATGTCGATATAGACAACATTCAATTAATTAAAAAAGAAGGAAAAAGCATTTTCGATACAGAGTTAATTAAAGGTGTAATTATAGATAAGGAAGTTGTTCATCCAGGCATGCCTAAAAGAATAGAAAACGCTAAAATAGCTTTGCTTGATGCACCATTAGAAATAGAGAAAACAGAAATAAGCGCTGAAATAAGAATTAAAGATCCAGCTCAAATGAAGGCTTTCTTAGATGAAGAAACAAGAATGATGAAGGAAATGGTTGAGAAAATCGCTAAAACAGGAGCTAACGTTGCTCTTTGCCAAAAAGGAATTGATGATATGGCTCAGCATTTCCTAGCTAAAAAAGGAATAATGGCTGTTAGAAGAATAAAGAAGTCAGATATGGAGAAGTTAGCTAGAGCAACAGGTGGAAAAATCGTTACAAATCTAGATGATCTTAAACCATCAGATTTGGGAGAATGCAAACTAGCTGAAGAAAGAAAAATTGGAGACGATAAAATGGTTTTCATTGAAGGATGCAAAGATCCTAAATCTGTAGCAATATTAATTAGAGCTGGATTAGAAAGGCTTGTGGATGAAGCTGAAAGATCGTTAACTGATGCCTTATCAGTAATAGCAGATGTTTATGAGAAAAATAGAATTGTTGCTGGAGGCGGAGCTGTTGAAGCTGAATTAGCTAAAAGACTAAAAGAGTATGCTGCTAAAGTTGGTGGTAGAAAACAATTAGCTATAGAAGCATTCGCTAAATCACTGGAAATTATTCCAAAGGCTTTAGCTGAAAATTCAGGTTTAGATCCTGTAGACATAATGGTTTCGCTTAGAGCAGCTCATGAATCTCCTGACGGAAAATGGATGGGAGTTGACGTCTACACAGGTAAAATAGAGGATATGATGAAGAAAGGCGTAATAGAACCTGTTAAAGTTAAAGAGCAAGCTATTAAATCTGCTGTTGAAGCAGCTGCTATGATTCTTAGAATTGATGATGTTATAGCTGCAGCTAAACCACCGCCAACTCCATCCAAAAAAGGTGAAAAAGGAGCATCTGAAGAAGAATAACAAAAAACCTTTTTAAACCAGCTTTTTCTATTTTATTTTTTGGGCTCCGGTAGTATAGCCCGGTTAAGCAAGCCGAAAGTATGGCGGGCTCTCGCTCTAAATAGTTTAGAGGAGAGACCCGTCGACGCGGGTTCAAAAGCAAGGAAAAAGATTTTTTATCCTTGCTGAAAATCCCGCCCGGAGCACCATTCTTTTAATAAATAAGAAAGGCGTTTAAAATGCTTGAAATAAATGAAAAAATAACATCGCTTTTAGATGAAGTTAAATTTAAAACAGGAAAGAAACTTTCTTTAATTCCAAGAAGCAATTTACCGGTTAGGGCTTCTATAATAGAGGATAATCGAAAGAAAATAGCGATTCAATATTCTCCAGAAAAATGCGAAGCTGGAGATTTAGCTTATGAACTTCTTAGAGCAATACAATTAAATAGTCAAGAATGGATTCATGAAATTTCTCTTAACATAAAAGAAGAAAATGAAGCTGTAAGATGGATTAAAACATTGGTATATACGCCTTGGATTATGCTTGAATTAAAACGAAGAGGATTAAATTCTAATGGAATAATTTTTGATAATTTTGAAGTTAACTTGGAATATTTAAAAGAGGAGGATCCACCTTATTGCCATATAGAAAATTCAAACCTTAGATTAATTTTCTCTATAGTGAATTATGCATTTTATCTTTTAACTAAAAATGAGATTGATTATGGTGAAAAAGGCATAATTTATGAGAAGCTTTATAAAATGAAGGATCCTAAAGCCTTGGAACTTGGAGAAAAAACTGTGGAAATAATAAAGCGCAACAAATGCTTAACACCAAAGGAAGCTGCAAATGCATTAAAAGATATTTTCTTTATGCTAAAGCTAGAGGTAAAAGATTTAAAAGTTTAGAGTAAAAATTTAATTTTATAATTTAGCGGGGGTTGCCAAGCCAGGTCAAAGGCGCAGGGCTTAGGATGAATATATGCATAGGAAACCCTGTCCCGTAGGGGTTCGTGGGTTCAAATCCCACCCCCCGCACTATCATACCAGTAAGTTATAACACCGTCTTTTCAGCATAATATTTTTATTAATACAGCATGTTTAAGCATAATAAGAGTTAAGGTTAGAATTCTTTTAATTCATAACTTTCTTTTAAAGAAGCTTATTTTCTGGAGGAAGCAAATTTGGAACACCCTTTATTATTGGGTAAGCTTTATCGCAATATTTACAAATTAGTTCTTTTTCATTCATAACTTTGAGGTTAGAACGACATATTGGACAGACAAGAATTTTTAACAATTCATCCATTCCCCATTCTTCACTTTGAAAAGCAAGCTTCGAGATTTGTTTGGCAGGTTTAACACCTTTAATTATAGAGAATTTGAATCCACCAAAGAACAATTTTGCACATAAAGTTCCATATTCTTCTTCTACTGTGTTTTCAACAGACCTTAACCCTTTTTGCTTGAATATCTGAACATATTTCTCAGGAGAATACATTGGTAACTTACCTTCTGTTTCACGCCAGAACCATTTTGTTCTAAAAGGAGATACCCTAAATCGTAGGGTTATATAGATATAGTGAAATTGCCTTAATGGAAAGCCTGATAATCTCTTCCATATGGATTTATCTTTCTTATCAGAAATGCTAGCGGACTCGAATATTAAAACCTGTCCTCCAGGCTTAGTTACTCTAACTATTTCTTCTATTGCTCTCTCTGGATCTGGCATTACCCAAAGAATCCACCTACCTACTACAGCATCTACCGAATTGTCAGCAATTGGAAGATGTAATCCATCACCACGCACTAATTTAACGGGATAGCCAAACAATTTCTCTTTTGCTATGTTAAGCATGCTCTCATTAATATCTAAGCCTATAATCTTTTTATAACCTGATTTTGCTAACATCAAAGCAAGAAAGCCAGTTCCTGTTCCGAAATCAAGTATAACTCCGTGTTTATCTACGTTCAAATGGTTCAGGAGCACATTATTCATTTTTTCCTCATCTATGTAGCATATCTTGTCATACATCTTTGCAGCTCTTTCATCCCAATATTTCTGTACTACTTCTGCAACTTTCATCATTCATTACCTCTTATTGGAACTTAGTTTCAGAAGAAAATAAGTTTAATAATTTTTGAACCTAATTTTGCAGATTTCCTTGGTTCAAGCCATACAACATAGTTTTTTACCTTTTCTCCACAGTGTTTTTCATCTTCTTTTCCATTTTCATCCCCTTTTAGATTTTTTAGCGGTTGCTATAGAATCCTTCTCCCACCATATTACTGCCATCTTGTTTTTTATTTTATATATGCCATCCTCAGAATTCAAGAATACATGATTTCTGATAATTTCTTTATCCTCTTTCGTTGGTTCCTTGTATTTGCTGAGATAGATTTCATACATATTTATTGCCGATTGTATAGACCTTCTCATAAATGTGTCGATTATCCTCACATTAGCTAGTATACCTTTCTGATATAGGATGTTATATAGATAAATGAAACGATCAAATCTTTGTAATGGTATTCCTAATTTCTTATAAACTTTGCACCAACTTTCATCAATACCAACTCCTTCAGCAATACAACAATATTTTTTTGATACCTTGTTCATTTCTGTTATGAATTCTCCAATATTTTCGAACAGCCATATAGCATGCGAACAAACTACTATGTCAAATTTTGACTTGAGTTTTGCGATGTTTACCTCCTCCCACTTCTTATTTATTACTTCGATGTTCTTGAGTCCTTTCTCTCTAGCGTTTTCCATCAAATATTTAACCATCTCGCTTGCAGGTTCTATTGCAGTTACCTTCTTCACAACCTCAGCAAATGGTATGGATACTGAACCGGGCCCCGCACCGATGTCGAGAACTTTAAAATTAGGTTTTAGTAATTCTTCTCTTTCAAATATTTCTACTATCTTTTTTCCATGTTCATAATTGCTCGTTCGAATATAGTCTGTGTAATCTTCAGCCCTTTTATTCCAGTAATCGATCACATCAATCCTGTTGCCAGCCTTCTTCTCTTCCATAGTCCTTTTTTTCCATTCCTTTTCCCAATTAATCATTTTTGCATATTCTCCTTATCTCTTAGGTTTACTGCTTTTAATGTAATATCATTAATAATTGAAAACTATTCCAAGCAAGCTTATCAGCAATGATCTACTTAAGCACTCTCGTATATCATTCATTTTTTGTCCAGTGGTTTTCTCAAAAAGCCTTTTTCTGAACAGAACTGATTGGTATTATTTGTGGTATTCCATTATTGATGTTAACTCTTGCATTGACTCTATAAACGGTTTTTATCATTTCTTCAGTTAGTATCGACCTTGGTGTTCCTGCCGCATAAACTTTGCCCGAGTTTAACACAATTAATTCATCAGAATATCTTGCTGCAAGATTAAGGTCATGCAAAGCGATAAGAGTGATAATATTCATTTTAGATGTTAAACCTCTTATTAAATCGAGAATTTCTAACTGATGCTGAAGATCCAAGCTACTTGTAGGTTCATCTAAAAGAAGGACTTGAGGTTGTCGAGCCAGCGCCTGAGCTATGAAAACCATTTGTTTCTGTCCTGTGCTAAGTTCGTTAAGAAATTTTGATTTCAGTTCACCAATTCCAACCTCTTCTAACATTTTTAGAGTGATTCTGAGATCATTAGCGGTGACTCTCCAAGATAAGGAATGTAATCTTCCGAGAAGAACTGTTTCAAAAACGGTTAAAGCAGCTTCGGTATGAGTTTCTTGTGGTAAGTAACTTATGTATTTTGCAATATCTTCTTTCTTGAATTTTGTTATTTCTTTTCCATTAAGTAGAACACTTCCTTCAGGTTTTAGAAGACCACTTATACATTTTAGGAGGGTTGTCTTTCCAGAGGCATTTGGGCCAATAATTGTTGTGATTTTTCCGGGTGTAGGTTGCATATTTATGCCCTTCAAAACAGGTTTTAAACCATAGCTGAATCTTAAATTGTATATCTCCAGATTCACCAATACTTCCTCCTTTTTGTTAAAATTATGAAAAGAAAAAATGGAATACCTAATAAAGAAGTGACGATTCCAATTGGGAAATAAATGCCGGGCACAACTAATTTACTAGCGATTGATGCTGCGGAAAGTAAGAGTGCGCCTTCCAACAGTGACGCTGGTAAGAAAAATCTTTGATCTTCACCAACGCACATTCTTGCTATATGTGGAGCTACGAGTCCTATGAATCCAATTGTTCCAACAAAACACACTGCCACAGCTGTTAGAAGAGAAACACATATGAATACTTCCAACCTTAATCTTTCTACATCGATTCCTAAACTCTTAGCTCTCTCGTCTCCAAGTCTTAAAGCAGTCAATTTCCATATTCTTGTGGTGAGAAAGGTGATGGCCGCAAACGAACACACGGATATGATGGATAACTTTAGCCATGTTGCTTTCATGAGACTTCCGAATAACCAAAAGATTACTGCCTGTAGAGCTTCTGGTGATGCAAGATATTCAAGCAAGGCTAACATAGAATTAAATAAGAATAGCAAGGCAATCCCCGCAAGAATCATTGTTTCAGCTGTTATTCCCCTTGTACTAGCAATTAAGTATATTAAGAAAGATGTAACCATTGCGAAAATGAATGCATTAAAAGGTACGAAAAATTCAACTATATGATGGGGGATTATACTTACTCCAACAACGATCGCTAGTGCAGCACCAAACCCTGCTCCGGCGGAGACACCGAGCGTGTAAGGGCTTGCCAGTGGGTTATTGAGTATCGTTTGCATTTCAGCACCTGCAACACCAAGTGCTGCACCAACAATCATTGCCATCAAAGCCATTGGTAGCCTTATCGTCCAGATGATAACTTTAGTAGTGGGAGAGCTGGAACCTAACATAAATATTTCAGAAAAAACTTCTTGAATAGATAGTTGTGCAGGGCCTGTTGAAACATCCACTATAAAAGTGAATATACATATACCAGTAAGTGAAATTAAGAAGAGGTATTTTCGTCTCGTTATTTTTTTGTAGAATTCTTCATGCAACTCTATATCTTTTTTCATGTTATGTTGTCACCAAAGAGACAACATCCAAACACCCTCATATGGTACTGGTAGGAATCTTTCAAAGAATTCTTTAAGGCTTTTTTCAGGATCTAGATCTTTAAATTCATCGGGATAGAAACATTTTGCCATGAATTGCATTGCTGCGAAATCCCAGATGTCTCTTGAAAGACCATGATAGATTCCGTAAACTCTGTGGTTTTTTACGGCATTAAGTGTATCCCAGCCAGGGCGTTTCGTGAAGGCTTCAAGGGTTTCTCTTGCTTTTTCGATAGAGGCGTTATACCCAAGTCTAAGCGAAGTGGGTTGTGCAGGCCAGTATGAGCCGGTTATGATTATCACATCTGGGTTTGCTTCCAGAAGGTATTCAGGATTTATTGGAGCCCACTTTTCCACCTTACCTTCAGCAATATTTATTCCTCCACATTTCACAATTAACGCACCCCACATAAAGTTGCCGTATGTATTAAAATATTCAGAGGGGCCTTTCATTCCACATTCTACATATACCTTTGGCTTTGGTTTATTTATTTTCTCTAAGCAAGAAGTAACTTTATCAACTTGACTTTTATAGAAATCTATGAGCCCCTTAGCCCTTTCCTCTTTTCCCAAAATTTTTCCCAATAAAGCGATACTCTTTATATGATTTTCTAGAGTTTCCGTATGGTAATCAATGAAGACAGTTTTGATGTCGCTCCCTTCAAGTTTTTTAACTATTTCTTCAGCCTGCTTCTGCTGACTCAAGGTGCAAATAAGAACATCAGGGTTCAATGCAATGACTTTTTCAACGCTAAATGTTCCATCTTCAATGCTTCCAATGTCAGGTATGTTCCCTAACTCTGGGATGATTGTGAGAAATTTTTCCCATATATCATACCGATATTTCTTTAGACCAGGATCGATACCTACAATTTTTTTATATGCATCCTTACCCTCCAAAGCAAATAAAGTATAGAAGGCACCACCGCTACCACTAGATTGAAGCGCCACTTTCTCAACAGGTAACTTCTTAAATGTCACATTCCTGCCAGCAAGGTCTGTAAGTGTGATTGGTCCACTTTCCTTTTTGAGGTTGCCTATGAAAACATAATGAGATGCAGGCAATAATTTAACTATTCCTATGACAATTATTACCACGACGATTATTACTGCCAAGAGTTTCTTGTTCCTCATTTAGACACCTCCTCATATTTTATTTCTGGGCTAGTAACACTTTTTTATTTTTAGTGTTATTATTATAGGGTAAGAATTACATACTAATATAAAAGCTTTTCGGTAAAAAACTGAAGTGGAAACCTAGGGATGTAGGCTTTTTACATTCACAATTGTTTTTTCTTATATTTTAATTATTGTTTATTTAATTTAGGGGTTAAGCAGGAAGGTTGTTTGAAAAATAGGGGTTCCAGTTAGCTTTAAGATTCTGGGTTTAGTTATCTATTTAGACTTTTCAAGTTTTAGTGAAACTGAAACCTCAATACGGTGAATAGAGAATTTTCACTCTTCAATCATTAGATTTAGTTTCCCAATCTTTATGGTTTTACTAGCCTGAGTATGATGCAAACCTTATTCTGTTAAATTACTCTGATTTTAAATAAAGCTTAAAGTAGCTTCGTTTTTGTGTTTAACATTTAGGCTAAAGCATTTAAAGAGGTTTTAAGAGAAAATGGTTTTATTAATAATTAAAATTTTAAAATTCACAATAAAGGTAAATTATAAAGTATAAAGAAAATTTAAATTTAACAAAAACTGTTCTGTATTATATTCAAATTCAATAAGGTGATGAATTGAATATTATTCTAGAAGTTAAAAATTTAACTGTAAGATTAAATGGAGAAGATGTACTTGTAGATTTATCCTTTAATGTTTATGATGGGGAAGTTTTGGCGATTTTAGGGCCGAATGGTGCTGGGAAAACGACTTTACTTAAGGCATTGCTTGGAATTGTACCCTATGAAGGGGTTGTTAAGTGGCGTGAAGAAGTTAGGATTGGTTATGTTCCGCAAAGGCTGCCTTTTATAAAGGATGTACCTTTAAGCGTTAAAGAATTTTTTCAATTGAAAAATGCTTCTGAAAATGAGGGGGAAAAGATTTTGAAATCAATTGGTTTGGGAAAGGAAATTTTAAAGAAGAAGATTGGAGATTTATCTTCTGGTCAATTTCAAAGAATTTTGATTGGCTGGGCTTTAGCTTTGGATCCTGATGTTTTACTTTTTGATGAACCATTAGCAGGTATTGATGTTGGTGGTCAAGAATCAATTTATAACTTTTTGGAAAGGTTGAAAGAAACGAGGAATTTGACGATTCTATTTGTTACTCATGAGTTGTCAGTAGTTTATAGGTTAGCTGATAGAGTTCTTTGCTTGAATAAAAGGATGTTATGCTCCGGTGCGCCTAAAGAAATGTTAACTCCAGAAGCTCTTTCGAATCTTTATGCCAATTTAGTGAAGTTTTATCAGCATAAACATTAGAGGGGAAGGCATTATGAATCAATTTCTTCTAAGTTTACTTTCAGGAATTTTTATTGGTGGGGCTGCTGGTTTCTTAGGTTCATTGATGTTACCTAAACGCATGTCTTTGGCAGCTGGTCCTTTAGGCCATTTAGCCTTGCCTGGAATTGCTTTAGCTTTAATTTATGGTTTAGATATTTCCTTAGGAGCTTTTCCATTTGTTATTTTAGGAATAGTTTTGATATATTTTTTTGAAAGAAAGACAAAATTACCGACTGAAGCTTTAACTGCTGTTGTGTTTGCCACAGGTGTTGCAGTTGCCTTTTTCTTTTTACCGATCGAACAAGCAGAAGCTGCTTTAGTTGGAGATATTTCACGCATTCAATTTAATGATGCGATTTTCTCAATTACCTTATGTATACTTATTATTTTCATTATTAAAGCAATCTATTCTAACATGATTTTAATAAATATTTCTGAAGATTTAGCGAAATCTCAGAAGATTCATGTTGAAAGATACAATTTGGTTTATCTTTTATTAATCGCGTTAATCGTCGCTTTAGGAGTAAAAGTTGTTGGTGGACTTCTAACAGCAGCTATTGTGGCAATACCTGCAGCTACATCAAGGAACTTAGCTAAAAACCTTGCTCAATACAAATTCTTATCTTTAAGTTTCGGTATTCTAAGCTCAGCTGCTGGAATTATCATTTCGCATTTAACATTGCTGCCAGCTGGACCATTAATCATAGTTTCTAGCACCTTCCTATTTTTAATTTCCACAATTTTTAAAAGATAAGAAATAGAACAATTTTAATTATTTGGCTATTTTTTTATAGCAGAACCACCAATCATAACATTCAAATTCGCCTGCTTTTGCTTTTTTAAGTCTTTCCTTCATCGCTTCTATATTGTTAGCAGGCGGTATAATTACATGATTTCCTACAAGCTCATTTTTCGGCCAATTAGCTGGCATAGCAACATTATTTTTATCTGATATTTGCATAGCTTCAATAGCTCTAAGGATTTCATCTATGTTTCTACCTAACTCTTGTGGATAATAAAGAATTATGCGTATTTTCGCTTTATCATCTACTACAAAAACGGCTCTAACAGTGTTTGTACCTTTTCCTGGATGAATAAGACCTAGCATATTAGCAACCATACCAGTATCAGCAATTATTGGAAATTGAATTTCAACACCAAGCTTTTCTTTTATCCACTCTATCCATTTTATATGGGAGAAAACTTGATCTACGCTAAGGCCTATAAGCTCGCAGTTTAAAGCTTTAAATTTTTCATATCTTTGTTGAAAAGCTACAAACTCTGTTGTACATACAGGTGTGAAATCAGCTGGATGACTGAATAATACAAACCATTTTCCTGAAAAAGCTTTTGGAAGCTCCATTATGCCGTGAGTTGTTTGCACTTTCATTTCAGGAAAATTTTCCCCTAAAAGCGGTATACCCTTCTTTTCCTGCTGAAAATCCAAAATTTTCACCTCCCTATTTTTTTCCTTTTAACTCTTCAACTTCTTTTTTACCTTCTTCCAATTCTTTTTCTTGCTGTTTATCTTTAATTAATAATAAAGCTTGAAATTCACCTACATGTGTTTTTTCCTCTTTCGCTATATCCAAAAGAATTCTTTTAATTTCTGCATCTTCAGTTATAGCCGCCATTTGCTCATAAAGATTTATAGCATCAAGCTCAGCAATAATTCCAACCCTTAATATTTCTTTATCTAAGTTTTCTTTGCTTATTTTTTCAAGATTTATTGGAATTTTTGACAACAATATCTATTCACCTTTAAGAAGTGAAATTTAAGCTTAATATAAGCCTTTTATAAATGAATGCAACTAGAAGACCTTTTATATGGCTAATAACATTACGTCAAATTGATAATTATTTATATGGATTTAATTTTAGAGCCTGTAACGTTGCATTTAATGCTATGAAATGAAAAACAGTCTATTAAAATAAATTTGCTATTTAAGTGAGCATGGTTTTTGTTTTTCAGTAAATTTTTATTTTCATATGATTTTAAGCCATTGACCTATTTGCTCTCCAAAATAGGCTAAAACAATAAATACAATGAATCTTGGTATAAATGTTAAGATTAGAAAAGTGCGAAGCCGTATTTTAAGTAACCCGCATAAAAATGATAAAAGTTCTATTGGCAAAGCTGGGATAAACCCAAATATTAAATATATTGGCCAACCCCAATTCATCCAAATATTTAGGGTTTCCTCAAGTTTTTCTTTACTTATCTTTTTAATAACGAAAGCTTTTCCAAAGCTATAAGCTAATGCATAATTAATCGTCATACCTATTGTAAAGCCTATAGAGCCAATTAAAGCTAAAGGAATAGGATGAAGCCCAAAAGAAGCTGCAATTACAATTAAGCTTGGGCTTCCAAGAGGCAATATTGTTCCAGCAAGAATCGTTGCAATAAAAATACCTAAAAAACCATAATTATTAATCATGTTTTTTGCAATTAGGAGGAAACGTGATTCCCTAATGTTTAAAGATTTTAAAATTAAAATTAATGCTATTCCTAGGGTTAAGAAAATTATTCCTAAAATGATTGATGATTTAACCCATGAAATATTAAATGCGTCTACAACTTTTCTTTTATGCAATGCTTTTAAAGCTCCATATATTATTAGTGGGTTTTATTCGAGTTTACTATTTTCTATTTTTAAATATTTTTATTTTATATTGCTTTACAGGTTTTTCAGCTTCATTTAATAGTTTAAACATTATGAAAAATCAAAGCATGCATAAGGCTTTTATGCAAGAAAAATATATTTTAAAAAATATGCCAATTGTTCATGTAAATGTATGGAAAGGATTTTCAAATGAAGCTAAAAAGAAGGTGATAGAGGGTATAACTAAGGTTTTTGTTGAGCTTGGAATTCCAAAAGAAGCCGTTGAAATTGTGATTCATGAAATTCCAATGGAGAATTGGGGAATAAACGGCGAACAAGCTAGTGAAAAATTCAAGTATATAAAAGCGCCATAAACTATTTTCTTAAAAATTATTGCATAATAATCTTGGGTTTTAGGAAGAGATGCTCTTGAAGGTTAACTTTAAAGATGCTTATATTAGCATTTTTCTTCTTGGAATTGTAAGTTTAATGGGTGATATTATTTATGAGGGAGCACGAGGTTTAGTTCCAGATTACCTTAAGTTTCTTGGAGTTTCAGCTTTTATTGTTGGGTTTATTACAGGTTTTGGAGAGTTTTTAGGTTATGGTGTAAGATTGATTAGCGGAGTTTTAGCTGATGCAACTAAAGCCTACTGGTTTTTCATATTTTTAGGTTATGGTTTAATTATTTCAATTCCAATTTTAGGTTTTACAAATGCTTGGAAAATAGCTGTCATGCTTGTTTTGCTTGAAAGGCTTGGAAAAGCTTTTAGATCGCCTTCTAGAGATGCTATATTATCTATTGTAAGCAAAGGTGTAGGAGCCGGCAAAGCTTTTGGAATTCATGAAGTTTTAGATCAAATAGGTGCTGTTGCTGGACCTATAATTGTAGCGGCTTTAATGTTTTATACAAGCAACAATTATCATTTAACATTTAGTTTTCTTATTTTACCTTTTTTAATGCTTTTAACAGCTTTAATTTATACTTATAAAAAAATTAAAGCAAAAGCTGCATTTGAATTAAAAGTTTCCGCAATCAATAAAACAATAAAACTTGAGAAAACATTTTACATTTATACTTTAGCTGTTGCATTAAATACTGTTGGGCTTATTCCAGCTTCGCTTATACTTTATAAAGCTTCAATTATTCTTCAACCTTTAAATCAGCAATGGGTTATTCCATTAATTTATTTATTGATTCAAGGAGTTGATGCTTCAATAGCTTTATTTGCAGGTTATGCATATGATAAGTTTGGAGTTAAAATTTTAATTTTACCATTTATCCTTTCAGTTTTTCCATCGATTTTGGCAATGATTAATTCTGATTTAAAAATGCTTATGGTTGCAGCTGTATTTTTCGGTATTGTTCTTGGAATGCAAGAATCAATTTATCGAGCTGCAGTTGTAAATTTCGCATCTATTTCAAACAGGGGTAAAGCATATGGAATTTTTAATACAGCTTATGGAGTGGGATTTGTTTTAAGCGGAACAATATATGGTGCAATGATTGATTTAAAAGCATCTTTAATTTTAATAATGTTTTTCGCGGTTTTAACTCAAGTTTTAGCTATAGCTGCTTTAAAGAAAAGCTATTGAAAGAAAGTTTTCTTTTAATAAAGAAAAAAGCTAAAGTAATGGAGATTGCTAAAATATTTAGTTTAACTGGATGATTGAATTCAGGAATATTAACTTCACTTGGTTTTAATAGAAAGTCGCAGCTAACCTCCGCTCCTTCAGAAACATTTATAGTTAAAGTTTCAGTTTTTAACTCTGCCTCTTCTACAGTAACAGTGTAAAAACCTGCTGGAAGATACATTTCATATCTTCCATCCCAACTATATATCGTATAAACATCTTTTTCTGTTTTTGCTATTATAGAGGCCCAGCTTGCAACTCTAGCTTCATTATAAATGTTAAGAAACATTACTAAACCGTTTAAGTAACCTCTTTGATCTAATGCTACAATTATTGATTTTTCTTCACCAAGCATGGCATTTGGTATTATTAAAGGTTCCTTTAACTCAAATGGACCTAAATGATTGTATGGAAGAAGAAACGTTAAGTTGGTTAAGTGGGTTTCACCTTGAAGTAAAGCTGGTGGAGGAGGATAAAAGGTTGAAGGATAATACCAGTTTACAAGCTCAACAATAATTTTCCAATTTCCATTATAAGCGCCATCTAAAACGTTAATGGAGCTGCCCCAAACACCATGATCTATTGAAAAGCGGGTTAAACGCCTTAAAGCCTCAGTTAAGCTTGGATCAGAATAACTAAATAATCCAGCTAAACGTTTATATTCAACTATTCGGGTGCCTGCTGGAATAGGTGATACAGCCCCTCCAGATAAACCAATTTTTTTACCATCCGCAAAAAATCCTGCATCATTAATTTGTAAAGCTGCTCCAGCATCAAGCGATGTTGAAGCAGCAGCCACAAGTACATCATTTTCATCATATATTCTAATTCGCATAGACATGTTATAAGGTAAAGTTGTTAAAACTCCTTCTTTCCTAAAGATTATTGTAATATTAAACTCTACGCCTTTAATTAATTTTATGTTAAGATCGGAAAGACTACCCATTTTTACATGAACTAATTCTTTACCTAAATCTCCAAGCGATCGAACACCTTCCTGCACATAACCATAAGACCAGCATGTTACAGCATAAAAACCTGGATAAAATGCAATTGTAGATTTAAAATTCAAATCTCTATAGGTTAATGGGCTATATAAAAATCCAATATGAGCTAATTGTTGAAGAAAAACATTCGTTATTAAAGTTTTATCTGGTGATATAGAAAACCTTAAAGGTAAATCTGGACCGATTCTTTCAAGGATTGTTGAACCATTTGTTACAAGCATGCTGGCTTTGGAACCAAAAACGGATCGCCAATTAGGCCATGGAACAGTTGAAAACATTGAATTCGTTATTGGAATGCGCCATGCATAATTAATTGAATCCCAAAAGTATATAGCGTCTGAAAAAGTTTTTGATGCTAAATCATAAACTAAAATTGTTAAAGGTGCTTTATCCCAAGCCCATTGACGAATTATAGATGGTTTTTGCCAATCTATTGATGTTACTGTAACATTTAAACCTCCTCCCCTAAACATATGGGCGCTTAAATAAGCATTTCCACCTAGCGATATTGAAAATCTTAAAGGTTGATCTAAATCCTCAAGGTTTAAGGCTGGTGGATTAGCTTGAATATAACCTCGCATATAAAGCCTAATAATATAAGAACCTGGATGCAAACCATAATCTCTTAATCCACGATATTTAAATAAAGAGTATTTAACGCCTGCTCTAGGATCAAAAAAAGGCATAACACCAACCATTCCTAAACCATTAAGAAGAATTGATGCTTGAGAACATGAAGATAAAATATATGTGAAATTGAAAGCTGCTAAAGAACCATCTTCACTTAAAACTTCAGCTATAAGAAATCTTCCAGGGTCAGGTCCTCCAACAGCTTCATCAATAATGGTTCCGGGAGAAGAATGAAAATGAACAGTAACATTTACAAAGCTTGAAGCATAAACATCTATTTGAATAAAAATATCGTTTGAAGCATCATTAATATAGAAATAAACATCCTTAAATATGCCTGAAGCATCAGATTGAATATAACCATTTATAAAAGCTCTAATAAAGTAAGTTCCAGGTTTTAACCCATCAATCCAAGTTGCAAAAACTTGAGGGATCATTCCGCTAAGCTTTGCTGGAACGCCATAAAAACCTTTTTGACCAAATTGAAATTTGAAAAAATCACTTCCAGAACCTAAATTTGTAACTGGATCTAAATTTCCTTTTGGATCAACCCACCATACTTGCGCTGGTCCAACACCATTAAAAACTCCAAAAGGATCATTAAATGGATAAGAAGAAGTATAACTATAATAGCTTATTGGGCCTTCCCATGGAAAAGCAACTAATTTAGGTTTATTTGGTGAGGCTAATAAACCAGTTGCTGAATCAAAAATCACGTTGCCTACAACATAACTTGTATAAGGTGCATGGGTAAGATTTAAAGGTGAAGAACATTCCACATTTAATTCTGAATAATTATCGCTATTATATATGGCTATGCTTATGGGAAGTTGACTACGCCAAGGTGTTAAACCTGAAATGGTTTTAGAAAATATTATTCCTGAGATTTGACTACCAGGATTTAAATAAATATCTAATCTTAATGATTGAGCTTCTCTAACCTTTATCCCTTCAGCTACTTTTTGTTCTGGATATCCTGCTGCGCTAGCGTAGATAGTGTATGTGCCTGGGGCTACACCTTCAATTTCAAAGTGGCCTTTAGCTGAAGCGTTGAAGTATCCTCTAGCTTCAACTTGGCGTCCTTCAGGCGTAACTCCTACAGCCCTAACAACACCTGGCAATTGAATTGGTTTTCCATAAAGGTTTGGATCGCATTTATCTCCATATTTTACTGTGCCATATATTATGGCTGGGTTTTGAGCTCCTTTAACAAGCAGTACAGGCCAATTTTCAACTGGTATAGCGTTATTTATTAATGCGGTGCCGCTTTGGCTTTTTAATGGATAAGAGTCTCCAAGAAAAATTTTGAAAAAGTATTTTCCAGCTATATATGGAGCTTTAATTTGGTTTATTCTAATATAATACCATTCGCTCCATTCCCGTTCAGGAGTAAACTCTAAACCTTTCCCTGAAGCTTCTATTCTTATAAGCCACCATCCTGGAGCAAATGGATCATTCATATCAGCTTTAGTAACTAATATGCGACCATAATCATCTGTTAAGGTTGTTACTATGTTTGAGCCATCGCCCATTAACCAGTTTATTCCACCGTAAGGTTCAAAACCATCTTGAAGAAGGTTACCATACTTATCAACTATTGAAGCGGGGATATAAATGGAGATGTTTTTAAATATAAAAATAGGTTTTGGATTTTCCGGTGTAATAAAAGCTTTAGGTTGAGAAAAGTTTATGGCTATTATGAAGTCTCCAACACTATCTCGAGTTTGAGTTGAAGTTAAAATAGCTCCTTCAGGCGAGTAAGAGTTGCCAGCTAGCTGAAGTGGAGATTCAAAGGTTTCAAAGGGAGATTGATAACTAGGTGGAAGATTTAAATTGTTTAAATATATTTTAAGTCCGCTTCCAGGCCAAACATAAGCTAAGGGACCTGGAACATGAGCATTTCCAAAAGAATTGCTTGGATTTAATTCATGATCATTAATTTTAAAGAATGGGGGTTCACCTGAAATTTTACCCAAAGTTGTATGAGCTGAAATTTGAGGAATTTGAAAAAGCAGAAATAAAAAAAGGATGGAAATTAAAGAAAATTTTTTATTCAATGCTTGTTTATGAACCTCCCTTAAGTTAAAACTTTAAATTAAATTTAAAAGTTTAAATTGGTTTTTTAAGGTGAATCCCTTTTCGCTTTAAAATAAAAAGGAAAATGGCAACAACTATAACTGCTAGAATAGCTGCTATAATAACTGTTGAATATTGCCATGTAACATTTATGGTGATTGGTAAAGTATCGTTAAGATTGTAACCTTCATCTTGAATCCATTCAATTCTTAAGTCTACTGTATAGCTGTTTGGCGGTGTTTTTCCATCAACGTCCACCAAAAATAAGGCTGTTTTAGATTCGCCTGGATTAATTGTTCCTAGAAAATCTGTTAAAGTTCCTGAAAAATAGTTTCCAGCTAAAAGTTTTACTCTAACAGATTCAGCTTTAACGCTTCCATTATTTTTTAATGTTATTTTAACTGGTATGCCTAAATCTCCTGCTTGAAAAGATGTCGGTTTAGCTTCAACTATTATAAAGTTAGCTTTTTCAGCGATTATGAAGCTTACTAAACCTATTAAATATTTGTTTGAACCTTCAAAACCGTAGAGGTTTAAGGGATAATTTCCAGGTTTAGCTTTTTCATCTATATCTATTAAAAACCGGGCTTGCGTTGCTTGGGTTGGTTTAATAGTTCCTATGAAGGCTTCATTAGAGCTTGTTGAGGATTGTTTAAAAGGCTCATTAAGCTCAAGAAAAACTTTAAGATTATTAACTGAGCCTAACCCTGAATTAACTATAAAAACTGTTAAAGTAACTTGGGTGTCTCCCGGATAAACTTTCGCGGGGTTTGTGATTACGCTTTGAATGTGAAGCTCTCCCTTCCAGATAGGTACATCAATATAGAATGTATCGGTTGTTTCGCTTAATAATCTAGCGCTTCTATAAGTTAATTTAAAAAGCAGTTTATAAATGCCTTCGCTAGCGTTTTGAGCTATGTTAAGCGTATATTGAAAAGTGAAGCTTCTGCCTGCAGCTATATCGCCTGCAGGTTTAGTGATGGATCCATTGGTAACAAATTCAGCTGATGAAGAGTTTTCGCTGCTAAAACGATATTCATACGAGAAGGGATGCTGAATCATTAGGGTTCCTTTAACATCTCTTGCAAAGTCATCCCCTGCATTAACAATAACTACCGATAGCGTAACGCCTTTATCTCCTGGACTGGCAGTTGATGGCATAGCAGGGTTAACACCCCAGTAAACACTTGAAACAACAAGTTTCGGAGTTCCAACTTGCGCTTTAACCATTGAAACGTTTAAAATAAGAAAGGCTAAAACAATCGTTAAAACTAGGCTAAAAACTTTTTTAAATTTCAACAATTTTATTTTTCACCTCGTTAAGGCTTTTCTAAAAAGCGGAATCGCAATAGTTAAAGTTATAATTGAATATAGCAAAAGAACAGTTATATCCCAGGTTATTTGATTAAAATTAGCATTTAAAACTATCACTTTTCTTAATCCATCAGCCGCATAATAAAGCGGCATCATTTTACCTATATATTGAAGCCATTTTGGAAGCTGCTCTATAGGAAATAAAATGTTGCAAATAAACATTGATGGAATTTGAAGAAGCATAATTAAAGTCATTGCTGTTTCTTGTTCAGGAGCAATAGTTGTTGCAATTATTCCAATTCCTATAAAACTTGAAACCCCAAGAAACATTATAAGCAACATTAAAAGGAAACTCCCATAAACTTTAACTCCAAAAAAAGCTATTGAAATGCCTAAAACAATAAAGGCTTGAACCATCCCTCTAATTGTTTGAGCTAAAACTTTACCAGTTATTATAGCGTAGCTTGAGACTGGAGCGACAAGAATTCCATCCATTGTTCCCTGCTCTTTTTCTCTCGCTATGGCAGCAGCTAAACCTGAAAGCGTACCCATAACTATATTTAAAGCCATGAATCCTGGCGCTAAAAACTCAAACGTGCTTGTTGTTCCAGCTACTAAATTTTTTCTTTCAACAACTATTGGTTCAACCATAAAGCTAGCATCAATTGAACCATAATTTTTAATTATTGATGCGGATACGCCATTTGAAATCATCTTGAAAAGCGTCAAAATTTGAGAATATACAGCGGGTGCAAGTTGAGAGCTTGTATCATCCATAGTAACAATAATTACAGCTTGACGATTAGATTTTAAAGCTTCTGTGAAGCCATTTGGTATAACAATAACTCCTTTCAATTCTCCAGCTACAATTTTTTCTCTTGCAACTTCAAAACTTGAAAAATCTTTAACTTTTAAAAGCCCAGTTGAGGAGGTTAACTGCTTGAATTGATCGGCAACGCTATGGGCAAGTTCACCTCCATCCTCTACAACCATTCCAATCGGAATATTAGAGTATGGGGAAGCTATTTTGCCTGAATAAATATTGCTTGTTCCAACTGTTGGAAACATAAAACCGAATAAAAACATTAAAATAACTGGAAGCATCAAAAAAGTTATAAAAAGCATTTTCATTCTCCAAAAATATAAAAGATCCTTAAAGGCTATATCTAATGAAGATTTGAAATTGTTTGAAAAATTCATTTTAAAATCCCCTTACAACACGTATATGCATGTTATTTGAAGCGGAATCTCTTAAAGTTCTTCCGGTAAGCTCAAGAAAAACCTCATGAAGAGATTCACAATTATATTTTCTTTTAAGGTTTTCAGGTGAATCTAAAGCTATTATTTTTCCATGATCAATTATGCCAACTTTATCTGAAAGAAGCTCAGCTTCCTCCATTATATGAGTTGTTAAAATTATTGTTTTCCCATTTTTCTTAAGGTTTTTTATTAAATCCCTAATGAATTGAACGCTTTGAGGATCAAGCATAGCGGTTGGTTCATCCAAAAATATTATTTTAGGATCGTGAATTAAACCTCTAACAATATTTAATCTTTGTCGCATGCCACTTGAGTAACCACCGACAGGAAAATCTTTAAACTTAGTTAAAAGAACCATATCAAGCAATTCTTTAACTCTATCTTCAAGCTGCTTCCCTCTTAACCCATATAGTTTACCGAAGAACTTGAGGTTTTCAACAGCTGTTAACTGCGGGTATAAAATGAGTTTCTCAGCTACAAGCCCTATAACTTTTCTAACTTGCTCAGGTTGCTTAATTATATCATAGCCTCCAACAACAGCTGTTCCTTCAGTTGGTTTAGTAAGCGTGCAAAGCATTCTTATGGTAGTGCTTTTTCCTGCACCGTTTGGACCTAGAAAACCGAATATTTCTCCTTTCTCAACTTTAAAGCTTATATGGTCCACAGCTGTAAAACCGTTAAATTTTTTAGTTAAATTTTCAGCAGTTATCATTGAATCCATTAAAGCCACCGTTTAAGCTTTATATAGCAATGCGATATAGTTAAATAACTAATATATAAAGGTTTTGTGGTTAACATTGAGTAGTTGTAAGGCATCAACTTGGATTAAAGAAGTTTATAAAGGCTATTTAAGATTGGTAATTTTAATGCTTTTAACTAAAAAACCTATGCATGGATATGAAGTAATAAAGGAAATTGACGCTAAAACGCTTGGGTTTTGGAAGCCAACTCCTGGAGGTTTATATCCACTTTTAAAAAGAATGGAGAAAAAGGGAGAAATTCAAAGCAAATGGTTGAAAATAAATAAAAGAGAAAGAAAAATTTATCAAATAACAGTTAATGGAAAAAGAAGGCTTCACAACGCTTTAAAAAAACAAAAAATGATAACTGATACATTAAACAGTTTATTTATGGAATTTTTAATGAATATTTTGGAGGTTAAACCTTCACCGGAAATTAAACGATTACAACTGTTTCAAAATATTTTTTCTTTAGAAAATTTAAAGCCTAAAACCACCAGGGAAAAAAAGAGGATTTTATTGAGTTTAAAAATTAAAATTGAAGGATCTATTAAAACAGCTCAGGAAATTCTTGAAGTAATAAATAAAAGATTAAATCAATTGCAATGAAAAAGTTAAGATTCTTTTATAATGCCTATAGGCAAAACTTCCCTATTGTAAGCTTCATTTATAATTTCAGCTATAGCTAAGTAGACTGCGCTGAAGCCGCAGAAAACTCCTTCAATGCCAGCAATTCTAGTAACAATTGGTATATATAAGCCTATAACTAAGAGAAAGAATAAAATTGCTAGGGAGATAAAAACTGTTTGAAGCGCTTTATTATGTTTTAAAGTTGCTAAACTCATTAAGGCTGTGAATAAACCCCATAAGAAAAAGTAAGCTGCTATGCTGGCTCTTTCAGGTGGGGGAGCCCAACCAAGCCTTGGAAAAACTAAAAGAAAAACTAATGATAACCAAAATAAACCATAGGAGGAGAAAGCTGCTGTTCCAAAGGTGTTTCCTTTTTTAAACTCCATTACGCCAGCTAATATTTGCGCTAAACCACCATAAAAAATACCCATAGCTAAAATCATGCTTCCTAAACCGTACAAACCTATATTATGCAGGTTTAAAAGAACAGTGGTCATTCCGAAACCCATTAAACCTAAAGGTGCAGGATTAGCATATTTAACTTCATTCATTACTTCCTCAACCTCTTTTCATTAAGGAACTTTAAAGGTTAAAAAATACGTTTTTATAAATTTTTTGGAAAATACATAAAAATTATAAATAAAATTTAAGGCTTAAAATTGTATGAGTATTTATGGGTAATTTATTGCTTAAAAAATTGATTAATTCCGCGTTTTTAATAAATTTTAATGAATGTTTGCTATATTTTGAATTTCGCTAAAAAAAGGAAGATTTTCTAGCGAAAATTTTATAAAAGGCATGTTTTTCAAATATTGGTAAAAAAAGGGTTTTTAATTAGGTTAAAAACTTTGATGATTAGCGAATTAAAGAAGACACTTCTTAAGCTTCTTGAGGAAGATGAAGAATTTAGGTACGCGGTTGCCGGTAGAATAGGGTTATTGGAAATTTTAAAAAGGTTTGAAGCTTTGAGCGAGGAGCAAATTAAGCTTAGAGAAGACTTTAAAGAACTTAGAGAAGAGCAAATCAAGCTTAGAGAAGACTTCAAAGAACTTAGAGAAGACTTTAAAGAGCTTAGAGAAGAGCAAATTAAGCTTAGAGAAGACTTTAAAGAACTTAGAGAAGAGCAAATTAAGCTTAGAGAAGACTTCAACAAGATGTTAACAGTAATTAAGAGTATGGATGAAAGATTGGTAAGAGTTGAAAGAACATTAGAAAAGCTTACGCTTGATATAGAGGAGGAGGCTAGAGAAGTTATTGAAAATAGGTTAAGCAAAATGGGGATTAACTTAAAGCTTGGGAGAGTTGAGCTTCCAGGCTTGGAGCTTAACCTTTATGGAGCTGTTGAGGATATATGTGTGATTGGTGATGCAAGCGTAAGGCTAGGGGTAAACGGTGTTAAAAAATTAGTTAAGGCAGTTAATAAACTTGTTGAAGAAAAACCTGATTTATTAAGGCCAAGAAAAATACTTGTTTTATATACTTCATTAGCAACCGAAGAAGCTTTAAGAGAAGCTGAGAAAAAAGAAGTATGGGTTTTAAAAGCTACAGGAGACCTTACAAAACCGCCGTTATCAACAATTTCAAAATAGATGGATTTGAATATAGGTTTATTCATTATCATTTGCTTGGTTATCAATATTGTTGCTAAAATCTGCTTTCTCCATTCAGGAAGATTAGCTTTCTATCAGGGGAACTTAATGCGAAAAATGCAATATAGTAATGGATGGAGGGTATTTTAGCCATATTAAACCTTTTAGATGCGGAGAGCAGGATTCCCAAAAAACCCTTAATGAACTGATTGAGAGGGAAGAGTTAAATAGAGGAAACGAATTACCACTTATCTCCACTTAACCCAGAATTAAAGTAAATAAAAAATAAAATTCATGTTGTTAAATCTGTAAATGCTGTGTTATGGTGGTGTTCTTTTCAAGAAAGCATTGGTTAACCATGAGCATTGAAGAATTTTGAAATAAAGCTTTTACTTTCATAATTTAAACAGGTTTATCAATGTTTAAACTTGTTTTCACTATATTATCTTGAGTAAGGGGATATATGAAGAATTGGAGTGAAAAAGTTTTATAAGGTTTTATTTTTATTCCTCTTTTCTAAACCTTTTAAGGTTTAAACCGAAAAAGAAAAACATAAAAAGCATTAAAAAACTATAACATTTTACATATGCTAAGCGGTAAGAGATGAAATTTAATGAGGAGGATTTTAGCAATAGCGAGTTTAGCTTTTGCAATTAAAGTTTTTTTAGCAAGTTTAACAGCTTGGAGTTATGAGTTTATTTTTTTAGCTAAAGCAGCCTCGATTAAATTTGAAGAAACTAAATTGAATGCGGCTCCTTGGGTTAAACTGGAAAATATGCTTTATAAGCTTTGGTTAACTTTGCCAATTAATCATCCATCTTTAGATAGATGGTTGATTCGTTTAGAGGTTTTTCCAGAAAGCTTTGAAGGGTTTCTTTTAATTTTCCTTTTGAAACTTCCAATCTTAATTTTAGATGTTTTATGCGGGGTTTTAATTTATAAAATTGCTAAAGTTTTTGATGAATCGAAAGCTTTAACAGCTTTAATGGTTTGGTTGCTTAATCCTTATGTGCTTTTAACAGCTGAAATGATTGGCTCAAACGATTTAGTTTTAGTTTTTCTTGTTTTGCTTTCAATATGGCTTATTTTAAAGGGTAAAAATTTTTTAAGTTGTTTTCCTTTAATGATTGGAACAGCATTTAAATTTTATTCAATTTTAGCAACGCCTATTTTAGCGATTTACATGTTTAAAAAGGGGTTAAAAAAGAATATAATGTTTTTAACTTTAAATGTTATAGTTGGTGTTTTTCTTTATAGTTTTTGGTTGAGTAAAGCAGGCTTAAATTTTGAATATGCACTGGTTGAATATAGCCCATTAACTTTTCAAGCTTCAGAAATGTTTTTTAGCCAATATACTGCAAGGGTTGGTTTAAGCGTTGCTTCAGCCACAGCCTACGCTTTCTTAATTTTTAATTACTGGAAAGCTGATAAAGCTGAAGCTTTGATTATAAAGGGTTTGCTTGGCTTTCTTTTAGCTTACTTTGCTTTCTTTAACTGGTGGCCTCAATATTTGCTTATTCTCGCTTCATTTCTAGCTTTAGATTATGCTGAAAACAAAAAATATTTTTATGCGGTTTTAATTTTAGCTTTTCTTATAGAGCTTGTTTATTTTGAGTTTGCTACTGAGCAAAGCCTCTTTTTTATTTATAATTATGCTGGTTGGATGCGTAAAGCTTCCTTAGCCTTAATTAAGTTTAAATCAAATATTGCATCAGAAGTGGTTTTAGGATCTTTATTAAGAAGCATATATGCGGTTTTAAGCTTAATTTACGCTTTAAAAATACTTTTTAACTTTTCATTAATTAAGCTTAAAAATCCTTTTTGTGAAATTTAAATATGAAGGATGGAACGGTAAAATTTATGTCTAGCATTAATGAGGTTAAGATTTTAAAAAAGAGAGCTAAAGCTTTTTATAATAGAGCTTTAGATAGCTTAAAAGCTGAAGATTATGATTTAGCATCTTTTCTTTCTGAGCAAGCGGTTCAACTTTATCTTAAATCTATTTTATTAGAAGAGTTAGGTGATTATCCAAGAACGTATTCAATTTCATATCTTATTTCAATTCTCAACAAGTTATCTAAATATAAGAATCTTATAAAGTTTTTAGAGGAGAATAGATTGATGGTTAGATTGATGGAGGACTCATATATATCTTCAAGATATTTGGTAAGGGAATTCACAAGAGAAGAAGCGGAAGCATTGATAAATATAGCGAAAGAGGTTTTAAAGCGTGGAGAAATATATTGATATTTTAATTGAAAGAGCAAAGATTATTAAAGAGTGGCGTGCATATATGCATAAAATAGTAGAGATTATAAAAACTTTGATGCCTGATGCTCAAATCTACATATTTGGAAGCATAGCTAAAGGGGAGGCTGTTGGCGGAAGCGATATAGATATGTTAATAGTTTCTAAAAGTATGCCAAAAAGCAATATTGAAAGGGCGAGAATAAAGGTGAAAATAGAGGAGTTTTCCAAGCTTCCGCAGCATCATCCATTTGAAATTCATTTAGCGGATGAGGAAGAAGCAAAATGGTATTTTAAAATTAAAGAGTTGAAAAAGTATGAGTGAGCGTTTATGCGAGCTGCTCCACAAGTTGGGAGCTTATAACGTTTACGCTGAGCTTTGTTAAGGCTAAAACTTTCCTACAACACTTACTCAACATTTTTCTGCATAAAATCATTTCCAAAAATGGTTTTAAATCATATTATGTTTAAAATTTTTGCTTTATTCATCTAGGAATTAGAGTTTCAGGTTTTCTAGACAACCTTTTTTTATAAATAAACATATAAACGTAAGCTGCTATGCTTAATGAAAGATAAATATTTAAAGGTTAAAGTTTTACCTAAAAATCTTTAAGCTTAAATTAAAAGGAAAGGCGTTTAAAAATGGTTGAGCGGAAAACTTTATTTTTGATTGTTTTAGCTTTAATTGTTAAGGGTTTTTTAGCTTTAATAACGCCTAGAAGCTTTGATTTCATAAATATAGCTTATATGGGTAGTTTTGAAGCGTTTAAGCTTCCAGCTTTAACGCCTTATTTTTTTACAGCTTTATTGATGAATTTATTTTTTAGGTTTTGGCTTTTAATGCCTATTTCTCACCCGCCTGTAGGAAGCTTTTTAAGGCATGGTTTTTTCGCTGGCACGCCTGAAGCTTTTATTTACATGGCTGTAATGAAGCTTCCTATGCTTATTTTTGATGGTTTAACAGGTTTAGCGGTTTATAAAATTGTTAAATTTAATGCTTCGAGAAATGAGGCTTTAACAGCTGCTTGGCTTTGGTTTTTTAACCCTTACTTAACGGTTGCTATAGAAATGGATGGAACAATAGATGTTGTAAGCGTTTTCTTCGCTATAACTAGCCTTTACTTTTTTATTAAGGAAAAGTTTAAGTTAAGCGGGTTTTTATTAACGATTGGAGCAATCGCAAGGTTTTGGCCTTTAGCTTTAATTCCATTTTATTTGATTGTTTTAATTAATAAAAAAGCTTGGAGAAATTTTGTTAATTTTATTTTAGGTTTTTCATTAACGATTTTAATTTTTCTTTTGCTTATCGCTTTAATTAAAGGTTTAAATGTTTTTCAAGAGTTTTATGGTATGTTAATTTCTTATGCTGCTCAACATGAGTTTAAATGGTTTTTAGGCTTTAACATTTCAGGTTTAGATGAAGTAAGCATGGGTTTAGTAAGCTTGATTTATTTTGCTCAAGCCTTTTTAACATTTAAGTTTTGGAGAAAAGATTTAAAAGCTGCTTTAAATTGCGCTTTCCTAATTTTGCTGGCTTTTACAGCTTTTGCTTATTGGAACAGGTATTACACGATTTGGGTAACACCTTTAGCCATTATAGATTACGCGTTAAACAAAAATAAATACGAGTTAAATTATAAGGTTTTGTTTATTTTGTTTTGGGTTGGTTTAAGTTTATTTAATTTTTCTTTATGGTGGATTCCGCCACTTTTCTTTATTTACCCTTATACTAAGTGGCTTTTAAGCTTGGATGCTATGGTTAAAACTTTTGAAGCTCAAGAATCTTCAAGCCTTTTAATTCCAACTTTTGGAAGATCAATTTTAGCTGCTTCAGCATTAATTTATTTTTTGAAAATTAACTTTAGAAGATTTAAAAGAGTATATTAAATTTCATGTAAAATTTATAATTAAACTTTTTGATTCACGTGGATTTTAGCATAAGCAATTTATATTAATTCATGAGTAAGGTGTTTAAAGAAATTTCTATACGCATCCTTCGAAAACATATTTGATTAATATAAGTGATGAAACATACAGCGTTTTACATGGTAACTTGATAAGAAAGCTTATGGTTTCAACTGTGGTGGAAGCGCTGATAAAATTAAATATTAAGGGCAAATTAATAATGTAATGGTTCCACTTCGTTTCATTCCATCTTAAAGGCAGGAATTTACTTTAATTGTGAAAAACGTCAAATACTGCATTTCACTATTAGCTTCTCATAAACTTTATAAAATGCTTTTAGTTAAAAAAAGGTTAAAGTGAATGCTGTTGACTTCACTTGTATTACCTAAAAGGATTGAGAAAAGGTTAAAGGAGGAATCTGAAGGAACTGGAGTTTCAAAAGAAGAATTAGTGTTAGAGGCTTTATCGAAAAACCTTAATGAACCTCTTGATCCGGAAACAAAAGTTGAAACTTATTTAAAGCTATTGGAGAAATATATGAGGGAGGCTGAAGATTTTTTATTTAAAAAGGATTATGCTCAAGCTTCTGAAAAGGCTTGGGATGCTGCAGCTCAAATTGTTAAGGCATTGGCAATAAAAAGGGAAATAGAATTAAGAAGCCATGGAGAACTGCATAAGGAAGTTATTAAAGTTGCTAAAGAATTTAAAGATGATGAAGTAAGGCTTTTATGGCAATCCGCAATTTCTCTTCATCAAAACTTTTATGAAAACTGGCTTCCACCAGAAATGGTTGAGAAAAATATTGAGGATGCGAAAAAATTTATAGACAAGCATTTGCTTCATTATTAGAAAAACCTCTTTTTAAGCCCTTTTTAAGAAGATGAAAACATTTTTAAAGGCGGTAAAGATTATATGGAGCTGAAGAAGGATTTGATACATATGTTAGAGAAACTTTTAGGCTTTTCTATAGGATCATTTTTGCTTTTTTAGCATTATTGCGCGGTTTTTTCCTTCTTCCTTTTATTTTAATCTTTAAAAATCAAATAAAAAATCAAAAAGTAAGCTTAAAAAATCAAAAAGAAATCAAAAAAATCAAAAAAGCTAAGCCTTTTACGCGATAGGGGACCCCCCCATCCCCCTTAAAATGTCATATTGGAACTTTTTGCTTCTTGAATTGATAGATTTAATTAAACAAATTAAAAGCCAAAAGCTGCCTATAGGCTTTTAGTTATAAGTGGCTTGCTAACTGATTCCTATATGCCTTTCTATTTTTTCCATTCTTGCTTCTAATAGAGCTAATCTCTCTATTAATGGAAGCCTTTTCTCTATTGAATCGAATCTAGCGTTCATTTCATTTCTTAAACTTGAAATTTTATCCTCTAAGGATTTAGCTTTTTCATTCATTTCATTTCTTAAGGATGATATTTTCGCATCTAATGCTTTTGTTTTCTCCTCGATTTTAGAATCTAAAGATTTTGTTCTTTCCTCAATTTTAGAATCTAAAGATTTTGTTCTTTCCTCAATTTTAGAATCTAAAGCTGAGATCTTCATATCTAAAGCTGAAATTTTAGCCTCTAAAGATTTTGTTTTCTCCTCTATTTTTTCATCTAAAGCTGAAATTTTTGCTTCTATTGGTTTTAATTGATTTGAAATTTCCTCTTTAACTATTGCCCTAATTTCAGGCAATAATATTCTTGAAATCCAAGTTGGAACTTTTTCAGCAATTTTTTTAGCCAATAAACTTCGCCAAGAATAAAATTTAAGCTTAAATATTTAAGCGTTTTGATTTAAAGCTTTTTAACATTTTTTAGACTTAATTTCTTTAATGGTTGATTTATTTGATTTTTACAGCGTTACATTCTATTTTATAAATTTCAACTTGCTCAGCTGATTTCTTTTACTTCTAGAAGCATAGTTTCTATATAGATAAGATTTGTATCGGATTTTGTCTCCAAGCATTTTGGATTTCAAGGGTTTTTGTCAATTCTTTGATCCGTATTGTTTGATCCAGTCTTTAAGCTCCATTTCAGGTGCTTTAACTTTGACATCCTTAACGTTGGTGAAGTTTGTATCAATTGTGTATAGGATTTCAGCTTCTTCCAGAATGGATGTGGCTAATATTATGGAATCTTTAAGCTTATGCTAGCGCTAACCATTTTCCATCCAATGTTCGAATTGCGGAGCGGTATTCCGCTGCTTTCTCAGCTATTTCTTTATCTACATTGCGTATTTTGGGTTCTAGCTTAATAACTTCTTGCTTCATTTTTTTAAACCAAAGATCGTTAGCTCTGAGGAAGGGTGTATAGAGCTCGGTAAGTTGTATCGAGCTTAGAAGCGGGGTTATTTCGCCTTTAAAGGCTTTGTCAAGAAGTTTTCCACATTGTTGATAGCCTGGATCTTCAAAGGCTAAATATAAAAAGATGCCTGTGTCGATGAGGCATAGGGTCAAAGTTCTTCTTGATCCTCCATCCTCATCTTTTTTAATAGTTCTGCTGCGCTTATATTTCCCAGCTTAGCTTTCATTTCTTTTCCTATACCTTTCATGCTTTCAGAAGGTTTTTTCAGCGGTTTAATGATAGCGGCATACTCCGTCGCTTCCATAAGAATCTTGTCCCCTGGCTTCAATTTCAGTTTATCCCTTACCTCTTTCGGAATAGTTATTTGACCTTTACTAGATAATTTTGTAATACTCATTTTCTTTACCTATCTAAAAATATTGTAAAGAGAATTAAACTTTTGTATTTCAGCGTTGTATTTAATGATTTTTAGGTTTTCTATGCGTACTCGACGTTGCTATAAGTTTGGATGGAGAACCAACGCTTTCAAGTGATGGTTCATTAAGTTGCTATTCATCCCTACATTAGGCTTGTTGACGGGTGTCCATCCAAAGCGAGCCAGCTCAACTCTGGAGAGGTTGAAGGGATGGGACATACTCTGCGTTATGTTGGAAATCACATTTGATGCATCTGAAGAGTGATTGGCTTTTCCTGTTGGTTTTGTTGACGTGCCCCCATCTTGGGCAGGTTATAGAGGTGTTCTTAGGCTCAGCATAGACTACTGGTATTTCTCTTTCGTTTCTAAAAGTATTATGTTAAATTTATATATAGCTTTATATATAAATTTTATAAAGCCTTGGTGATGCCTTATTAGCAGTTTCAAAATAGATAGATTTAAATAGACATGAGTTGTAATTTATATTTATGGAAAGGCTCTATACGCTAAAAGAGGCTAAGAAGCTTCTTGGGGTTACTACTAGGACTATTCAACGCTGGGATAAGGATGGGAAGATTAGGGTTGTTAGGACCGTTGGCGGAAGGAGGAGGATACCTGAAAGTGAGGTTAAACGCATTCTAGGGCTAAAAGAAGAGAGAATTATAGTAGGATACGCTAGAGTTTCATCCTCAACTCAAAGAGACGATTTGGAAAGACAGAAGCAGTCTATAATGGCTTACGCTAAAGAGAGAGGTTATGGAGAGATACAAATACTTTCCGACATTGGCTCTGGACTGAATGAAAATCGAAAGAACTTTCTAAAGCTTCTAAAGATGGTTTCTAAGGGGGAAGTTTCTAAAGTGATAGTCGCTTACGAGGATAGGTTGACAAGGTTTGGATTTGGAACCCTCAGCAAACTGTTCTTAGCCTTTGGGACGACGATAGAAGCGATAAACCATGAAGAGAATGCCCCTCAAAAGGAGCTTGTTAAGGATTTGATAACCATAGTCTCGCATTTTGCTGGAAAACTTTACGGCATGAGAAGCCATAAGTATGGCGAGGTGGTTGAAGGCGTTAAGAAGCTTATATCAGTTTAGAGTATACAACGTAAAGCACGGCTACAACATCAATGAGTTTCTTGAAGCGTATAGGCTTATGCTTCAAAGGACTATAGATGAAGTGTGGGCTAGAATCAAATGGGTTGAAAAGCATAATAAGAAAGGGAGAAAGAGGCTGTTTCCATTAATTCCTAAAGAGAACAGCTTTAAACACCATTATTTGAGAAGTATTCTGCTTGAAAATTGGGTTTATTCTAAGCATTATGTTGATTCAGCGATAAAGCAGGCGTATTCAATAATAAAGTCTTGGAGAAGAAGTTACATAAAAGGAGAGAGAACAAGAGCGAAGCCAATTGTAAGGAAAAGGTTTGTTAGAATAAAGGAGACACTCTACAGCTTTAAGAATGGAAAAATAAAAGTGAGCATCAAGCCATATAAAGAGTATTTAGAGTTTGATGTTTCAAAAGCTTGGTTTTTAAGTAGGGCTAAAGGAG